>Ga0182016_10000445_pt1 | contig 51867 bp, 56 predicted proteins | sample 712S2MmetaG_FD_120491 | JGI IMG/M metagenome (GOLD analysis project Ga0182016, IMG submission 120491) | Permafrost microbial communities from Stordalen Mire, Sweden - 712S2M metaG | ecosystem: Environmental > Terrestrial > Soil > Wetlands > Permafrost | place: Sweden: Stordalen | collected...
GGCGCAGCGGCTGCGGCAGCAGCCCTGATCGTCGGAATGTCGCCGTTTATCATTTGAATCGACGTCATTGCGTTCGGCGAGAGCTTCAGGTTCTCGATCGCCGCAAGAACCTGCTGAAATTGAAGCAACTCGGTGGAGTGCGTCCAGGTAATGCACCCGACAACCGGCAGGCAAATGTCGGGAACCAACAGAGCAGCGGGCGGAATCGTTATCATCGCACTGACGACGGCCGGCATTAGGCCCATAGTGACCACCACGCCGACCGCGAGGCGCTTGTGCCAAAGTTTCATGCCACACCCCCGAGCAAAAGTTCACGCACCCGATCCTCACGATAATCGTCGCTGCGTTCGAGGGATTCGAGCCGATCCGCCGCCCACGTCGCGCCTTGTTGCCGGAGGAACGGCACCTTCCAGCCGGAGCCCCAGCGCGCAATCGCCTCGTCGACGAGCGGCGCCGTGCGCGACGTCCCGAGCACCGCGAGCTGCTCCTTCGTGATCGCGAAGCGCACTTCGCGGAGAATCCCCGGCTGCTGCAATAAAAAACTGCGCTCCGGGAGCCGCGGCAACATCGCGATGCCGCGATCGGGAACGCCCATATCGGCATACGCCTGCAGCGTCCGTGGGTTCGTCGCTATCGCGTCGGTATCGCCGTAATAGATCCGCGTACGCGTTTGCGCGAGCAGATCGTCGCGGAACTTAAACTTGTTAAAATCGAAGACAGAGTTTGAGATCAGGTTCACGGAATAATTGAATTTGCGCCCTTCTTTGAGCGTTTCAAGGATCGCCTGGGAGAACATATCGTTCGAAAAGAGCCGGTGCGCTTCATCGAAACTATACCACCAATGCAGCGATCGGCCAGCGGCGCCCATCCGAGCCTTGAGACGCTCCACTTGCGAGCGGCACTTATGGAGGATCGTGCGATAGATCGGGCCCAGCGTTTGCAGCGGCAGGCCGACGATATCGCGGATATCGACCACGTTGTAACGGCCGACGTCGAACGAATCTTCCTCGCAGTCGATGATCGTCCCGAGTTCGTAGCGCGTAAACCTCCGGATCACCGGCCGCAACTCCGCATCACGATCGGCGATGAGGTCGTAGAACGCCAGCATCGAGCGCTTGTGCCAGTCCATTTCCGCCATGCGCACCATCGCGGCCTGCAGCACGGTATGATGCGTCGTCGAGACCTCGCCGAGTGCCGGCTTCACGATCTCCTCCTCGATGATCGCGAGCACGGCGAGGGCTTCTTCTGGCTCATGAACATGGCGGAACAACGCGAACCCGAGGCCGTCCGACGTTCCCGGCCGGTAGTATTGGCCGTCGAGCAGTTTGCAAATCTGATATTGCGACGGCCCGCTGTCGACCGTCGTCACGCCGACGAGCGGCAACCGCGTGCGCATGGACAGTGACCACAGCGTCGAGCCGACCGATTTGCCTGAGTCGGACGGCCCGCTCATAATCGCGTGCCACAAGCCGCCCGAGTTGCCGTGAATCCGAAGCTGATTATTACCCGGCGTCAGCCCGAACGTCGTCGGCGGCGTCGTGAACGGTAGCGCCTCGCTTTCCGCGTACGGCCGCCCAATGTCCGGGGTATGAAGCGGAACCATCTTCGCGATCGTCAGCGAGTCGAGCGGAAAGCGCCGAACGCCGTAGGAGAGATTCCCAGGAAACGTCGACAAAATCAAATCGAGCGCGCCCAAACGCTTAACCGAGCATCGGAAGCCGGCGTCTTCCATGACGGCCAGCACCTCGTTTTCCGCTTTGCGTAGTAGGTCGCGGGCGCGGGCGCGGACGACGATACTCAGCGAAACCTCGCCGAAGCGGCTTTCGTCCTTCGTCGCCTTGCCGAACGCGTCCATCATTTGCTCGGCTGCCTGCACCTGGTCTGGGTCGACTCCGCCGCCCGTGCGGAACTTCGAGGCGCCCTCGAAGTCACGCCGCGCCGTGCGGAGCCTCTTTTTCACCTTGGACACATTTTGCGCGACATAGCGCACGTGGAAAACGAACGGAACACGCGTGCGCGTGCTGATGCCGTCGAGCATCTGCGGCACGGCCCCATCGGGAAGCTCGTGAAACTCGATCGCGGTCGCGTACCGATCGCCGATGATCGGATGCGACCCTCCAACGGCCTCGACGGCCAGTAGGTGTTTAAGTCGCAGCAGCAGCGGCGGCGTGCGCATCTTCTGCCGAACGCCCGTCACGCAGCCCCCAACGAATGCCAGCAGGTCGGAATACTGCTCGCCGAATTCCGTGTGCTCGCCCAGGCGTGCCACCTTCACGTAGTCGCGCGTAAGTGCGGCCTCGAATGTCTCGCAAAGATTTTGAAACTCGGCGATGATGCCGGCTTTCGACCTCGGCTTCGCGGCTGCGCCGGCAGCAAGGCGCGCACGCATCTGCTCTTTCGTCTCGCTCGGCGGGCGCCACGTAAGCGCGATCGTGACCGTCGTCGCCATCACGCGCTCGTCGTGCGTGAACTGCCTCGCGCGCATTTCGTCGAACACCTTGCCGACGGGATGATCAAGCCCCATTCCCGGCTGATACTCGCCGGCCTCGGAGCGCGTCGTATATATCTGCAGCGCGGCGCCGACCGGAATCGCCCCGTACGCCGCGCTCAGCAGGTACGTCGTGTTAATGATTTGCTCGTCGTCGAGCGTGCCCGTCTCGCGCGCCGAAATGTCCCAGGCGGCCAGCAGGCACCGATTGTCGAGTTCGATGACGTCGGCGGCCAAGAACCGCTCATAAGGCAGCACGTCCGAAAACGCGTTGCGCTGGCCGCGCCGCAGCCCTTGGGGCGACAGCACGCGGCGCAGGCTGCGCCATTCCGGCAGCGCGGCAATCACCACGATCGCCGCACAAGCGGTCGCGACGAGAACAACATAAGGGTTGATTGCCAACACGATTTCCTTTCAGTGGCCATGCGGGACGTCGACGAACCATTTCGGCAGCCGCCGCTCGGCGAGCAAATCGTCGATAAGCCAGGGCGAAAACTCCCAGAGCACTTGGGCGACGATCCACCCAACGAACGCCGCTCCGTACCAGTAGAGTTGGATCGGCATGCGCGAGCAGAGGCCGAACAATGCGAACGGAACGAGGATCGGACAGAGCAGCAGCCGCCCGTCGATGCCGAACTTGTGTCGCGGCCGGATCGTCGCATTCTCGATCGTGGACTCCCACGGCCGCGACAGACTCGCCATCTAGCGGACCAACAGCGCCCCAGCGCCGCCCAGCGTTGCGATTGCAGCCGCATTGGCCGCCACCGCGCCACCGCACGCGCTCAGCGCGAGCCCCTGCACTGTATGCGTCCAATCGCCCCTATTATCATGATGAAATAACAGCGACTTGATCGCGACGCCGCCGACCGCGCCGGCCGTCCCGATACCGATGGAGCCGTTTTGAACCGCAGTCATGGTCGGGCCGATGCCCGGAAGCGCGCCCGCGGCGGCTGCGAGCGCCGGAGCCGCTGCGCCTAATGCGAGCGCACCGATGCTCAGGTAGGGCAGGGCCTTCGCCGCCGTTCGAGCGATCGGAAGGACCCGTTTGAGCAGGTTCATTCGAGATTTATCCTTTCGTAAGGAGGGGAGACCACGTGCCGACGATGGCACGGGCGGGAGTGTCGCCGATGTACCGGCCATCAACCGAGAACGGGTGAAGACCCATCAGCAGCACCTTGCCGGGGGCAAGGGTGATCGAGCCGGATTGCGGCCCGTATCGCGCGATCGGCCGACTCATCGGCCAGAGTGCGCCGTTGACGCGAACGCCGTCGCGACCAAACGAAACGACGTCGGGTGACACGGCGGCCACGACCTTCGCGGCCGGCTCGATGCCGGAGGGACATGTTCCGTCGCCGAGATCGGAGACGCGGCGCATAAAGCGCGCCGCATCCCCGTCAAAGCAAGCGACGACGATTTCGCCTTTTTCGAATGTGGTCGCAGGCGCGAACCAATAGAGCCCGACCGGGATAGATGGCGACAGATTCACGCGCGGACCGGCCACGCCAAAGCGCACGTCGACCGCAAGCGCTAGGGCACCGAACAGCACGACGCCGAACGCGAGCCCGCCGCGTGTCATTGCGGCACCGTGAACTTCGATCGCACGACCACGATGAACGGCGTGCCGGCAACGATGTGCAGCGTGGGCGCAATCCGTGACGGGCTCGCAAATTGCTGCGTAGCACCGCCGAAATTGATCTGGGTGCCGTTGCGCGTGAACGCGTTGCCGAGCGCCACTCCACCGGCATCGAGCACCGTATAGAGCAGCGCCTGCATATAGGCTCGGTTCGCGTGCGTGTCGAGGCTCGCCGACAGGCCGTTTTCGCCTTTCGCGCCGGCGCCGGTTCCATCAAAGAAAATCTCGCGCCCGAGCTGCTGCACCTCATTCCACTCGGACGCGAGGCGGGCGACGCCGTTGACATCGACCGCAGCGGCTACCCCGATGATCGTCCCGCCCGCATGCAGCACAACGTTGCGGCCCGTCGAATCGAAGACGTCCTGCGTAATCGTTCCTTTGAGCAACGAGCCGGGGACCGACGAATCGACGTTCACGTCCCAGCGACCGGGGATAAACGCGCCCGGCAAAAGGTCGTAGCCGCTCGGAGCCGCGCCCGCCGATGGATTGGACCCCGGCGCTACGCCAGCGGGCACGGACGGCCCCGCTGCGTGCGGATCGGCGAACGCGAGCAGCGTACTCGAGTGCCGCGCATCGAGCCCCGCTTTGACGTCTTCTTTTTGTGCGGCAACTTCCGGCGAATCGGTCGGCGGTGCAGCGGGCGCTGCAGCCGGTGCCGGCGCACCGTAGGACTCCGGGATGATCCGAACTGGCGCGACAGCAGCGGCAGTCGTCCGCTTCGGCTGCGGAGTCGGCGTGGGACTCGGGTCGGGCAACGGCGACGATGGAGCGTTCGGCGCCGGGTTCGCCTCCGCGATCGATTGCGCGGGCGGAGCCCCACCCCAATGCGTCATGCCAAACACGAGCACCAGCAACACGATCGACACGGCGACGGGCAGCGTCCACGGACCGATCGGCGAGCTGTGCGCGGCCGGGGTGATCTTTTCGTGCAGCGATGCCGGCGCTGCGCCGTCGTCGTCGAACATCAGCGCGCCGCCGTCTTCTCCGGTTGCCACTGGACGCGCACCCGGGTCTTGCCCTGCACGAGCACGTATTCATGCGCGACGTCGCTCACGCGAAAAATGCCGTCCCGAAAGGGCGCGGTCACGGCTCGCTCACCGTCCGAGGCCGCCTCAATCACGACCGGGAGATCGGCGCGCGACGTCGACGTGGGCGGCAACTGAATGAACGTCTGCGCGGTCGAGTGGCACACGCGCGACGGATGGATCGCCCGAACCGTGTCATCGTCGCCGCGGTGACGGCCGTCGGGCGGCAGCGGATCGATCCCGTACACGTCATGATTAGCGGCGCACGCCGCGTCCATTTCTTGCGCGATCGTCGGCGCTGGCGTGGGCTTCGGCCGGCGAGCCTCGGCCAACGCGCGCACACGCGCGTCGTGCCGCTCCTCGGCCGTGTACCGAAGGGTAACGCGCATCATCGGCCAGTCGACGGGCGTCGACACCGCGACGATTGAATAGAGGTGCGGGTGCGGACCATCCGACGCAAGCACGAAATCCGCTCGCCTGCCAGGAGCATCCGGGCGCAGCGTCAGATGCGGGGTCGCGCCCGAATAGAGCACATGCGGGTCCCACAACTGCACCTGCGAGCCGACCAACTCGGGCGCCACGCGCTCGCCGGGCTTGAGGTCCACGAAGCAGACCAGCCGCGCGGGGCACTCGATGACCAGTGGCGTCCCTTCGTTGTATTCGACGTAACGATGCTCGCTCGCGGTCGGCGACGCCGCACCGAGTAGCGCGAGCGCCGCGAGTCCGAGCGCCGCTGCTCTCACTCCCGCTCCTTGCGCTCTGACCACCATAGGCGGGCGGTCAGCACCGGGTTTTCGATGTGATTCTCGCGGCAGTAACGCATCGCGAAATACACCACGCCGTAAATCGCGCACGCTACGACGATGACAACCTCTTGACCGTTCATAGTAGTCCGTTCTGGGTCACTACGACCCCGGTTGGATTGAATCGCAGCATGGCTTGATCCGTCGGAATGAACGGCGGGGCGATCACGACGCTGCCGGAGTGATCCGAATAAGAATCGCCATGCTGAAAGTCGTGTGTCTTCTCAATCCATCGCATGAAGAAAGTGTTTGACTGTCCGATGCGCTGCACGACGACCGGGTGATCGCGATCGTTCAAGACCGAACGCGTCTCGCTGCGCGCGAGCGTCTTCGGATTGTTTGCGCGATAATACGCGTCGACCTCATCGTGCGCGTGACCGTTCGGGGGGATGTTTTGGGTCATGTAGTCGAGCACGATTGCCTTGCATTCGTCGAGCCGCAAATCGTCGTTCGTCACGGTCCGCAAGCAGGTCACGTAGTCGGCGAGCGCGTGCGCAATGTTCGCATCGCTGGGAACGATCGTCGCCTCCGCCGTGCCGCACGCGGCCAGCGCGCCGCCGTGATCGCAGACCACGATCAAGTCGTGCTGATATTTGAACGACAGGACCACGACCGCGAGCGCGAGCAGCCCGATGATCGCGTACTGTATGACGTTCTGCCGGCGAAAGGTGTCGGTCAGCCGCTCCTCGCGGGCTTGATCGGCCTCCGCCGATCGCCGCGCGAGTTCATACGGGTCCGTCGTCTCCACGGGCGCGATCGTCGCCGCACCGTTCGTCGAAGTGCTCATTTCGCGCAAACCGCAACGAGAAAACGTACGAGCGTTAAAGCCACTTGGCCAAGAATCGCACCAACGACCCGAAGCACGAGTGTCGCCAACATAAGCCCGTATACGAGCGGCACGAAAATAATGCTCGCTAGATACGCTCCCGCGCCGAACACATCGAGAGCCGTATGCGCGCGAATCAGCTGCAGTTGTGCTGCCTGCAACTCGCTCAGCCAGACAGCTATGCTCTCCGGGATCGAGGGGAGAAAGTACGCGTCGACGATCGCGAGCGCAATGACGCACACAGCCAACCCGACCAGTATGGTCTTCAGCACGGCGCTCACTTCACGGCCTCCGAACCAATCATTATTCCCTTTCCGCCGCTGTGCAGGCTAGGGCCTTGCTGTATTGAGGTGCGCCTAACTAGACGCTTGCCTTGTGGAGCTGATAAGCTAGTGAGGAACTCACTACTTTCGTACCAGTTTATCACGCCGGATTCGTGTGGTACACACTCTCGTTTCAGATAGTTGTCAGTGTTCGTCATGGGGTCGTTGGTCCCCAAAGAATGATTTAATTCCGCCCCTATCGCAGATCGGAATCCGATAACGCCCTTCTCACCTCGAACCTGTCCGCAGTCGCCGACAGTTACTCGCTCGAACGACTGGAAAAGCCGAACTATGCATCGCGACAGTAAGATGATGACTTTGCTCGCGCTCCGCTCGACGAAGGCCCTCCTCATCGCGTGCAAGGAGGTCGTCGATATTCCGCAGGGCCGACTCTTGGACGCGGCCGTCGAAAAGTACGCGATCGAAATCCTTGGCGTGCGGAAAGTACGCCAGATCCAACGCGCGATGCGCGATCCAGTGCAGGCCGCACTGCTCACCCGCGAGCCACGCAGCGACACTGTGACAACGAACGGCGCGGAGCCGCGCGCCGCACGTGAGTAGCCACACGCAAGCCCCACACGATGCGCGCCGATCGTGCGCCGCTCCGCAACGCTCATCATCACGCACGCTCCGTGACGCCACAGCGACGGCACACGCCGAGCAGATCGCGATGCTCATCCGCGCAGCAACGGGGCGACGCGGATGAGGACGGCGGCCCGCCCCACACAACGCGTATAAAATGCGTCCAGGCTCTGAACCGGGCGGCCTCGAGTGCGGCGTTCGCAACGACCTGCTCGCCCGCAGCGACGGCAACGCGCATCGCGCTCTCGCGCGTCACCGTACGGGCTCCATGCACGACATCGTGTCGTCGATGGGTGTCAGACGTTTGGCATGGCGCCGCGCGTCACGCCGTTTTAGGTACACCTCACCGGCGGGGGTGAGCGCGTACCGCTGCTCGTTTACCGGCGGCTTCCCGAGCGCGCGTATGATCTCGTCCGCTAGCACGTAATCGAATGCGTCTTCTGCCTTCGCGTGCTCGCGCAAGACCTCGACCGGCGTCTTGGTCGACACGATGTACTCGGCGCGCTTACGAGAGTTGGCGCGGTGCCGGACTGCGCTCGCCATTCAGATCGCACCCTGGTACGCGCGAAGCGCTTTGCCGTGGAGCAGCACCGCAACTATGTGCCGGCGCGTATTAGACGACACGATTGCACGCTTGGAAAACCGAGCAAGATAGCGGCGGGGAAGTCGCGGTTTACGTAATAAGATCGAACTCGCTGCTGGCATGGCTCATCTCCATGTTGGTGGCCCGGGCGCTTGCCTGGGGCCCACCGTGTATCAGCACGGTGGGCCATTATAGGTCGGAGGGTCGGCCATACGCCTGGCACACTGCCGCGCGCAAGTGACCCGCAACATCACTCAAGATGAATCATCTTCCGTCGGCCGACGTCGAGTGCGGAAGTGGCGCTCCGCCTCGAGTCTATAGGCCTCGTCGACCTCGTCGCGATCGAGAGGCGGAATCAGGTTGCGCGCAGCGTCGATGACGTCCGAAAACATGCGCCGAATAAACAATCGCCGAGTATCGGCACCTTCGGCAATGCTCGTCACGCCGCCCCGAACCGCGCTCGTGATGCCGCTTTGCTCAAGCGACCTGAAGGCCTGCTGCACGATAGTCCGGCTCACCCCGATCTGCTCACCCAAGACGAGCGCGCTAGGAAGCGCGTCGCCCGGACGGTAGAAACCCAAAGCGACCATCCTCACCACATGCTCGATGATCTGCCCCAGCGCCGGCTCATCAGGTCGTAGCACAAATTCCAATGTCAGTCGTCTTGCTGCCACATACTCTCCCAAAACTAGCAGACCTCTAAAGGCTTGTCAACAGCTTTGCCTGTATAGGCTACTCGTCTACTTTACGGGAGGGTTGCGGCGTGATATATCGCTGACCCTGGGCGCTTTTCTCTGGTTTAGGGGAGGGGGACGCCCTCCGTTGGTCGCTGTGGGAGGATAGATGCGGGGGAAAGCATCGCACCCGAAGGCACGATCGCGTACATCCGGCGCCGGATCGCCGAGATCGTTAGGGCGTGGTCGGCACGATTTCTGCGAGAACGGCCTGCAGCCGGCGAACGAGGCCGGCTGCCTGTTCAGCCGACATCACGATCCGCACCGGCGCTTCGCTGCCGCCGTGCGTGCCGGCGTCGATCGCGACGATCGCGACGTCGGGCGGTGACGAGATGCCGGTCCGCGACAGCTCGATGCGCAGAGCGCCGGGGTCACTCTCGGCCGGGTAGATTCGGCGATAGTCAGCGGCGGCGGCGCGATGCTCGCGGCGCTCGTCATCGTTCATCATGTGCGCCTCATCAGCAGCCGCTTCGCGAACGCCCGGAACCGAGGATCGGCAGCCGGATCGCGCAGGACGTCGGCAACGTAGCGCGCGAGCGCCGCCCGGACCGGGTTGCCCACCGCCCACAGGTGCTCGGTGAGCGCCGCGATATCGGCACCGTCGAGCGCGACCGCCCCATCGCGGATGCAAGCCGCGCACAGGCCAAGCGGCAAGTCGGCGCGGAAGCCGCAGCACCGCGCCCGCGTGTTGTCCCACGCGACTTGCAGCGCGATGATCTGCTCGCGAGAGACCGTATCGCCGAGCCGCCGGGCGCGACCGACGTACCAGTCGCTCGGGTCCGCGTCGAGGTCAATTTCCGCGCGCGGGCCCGGGCTCATGAGCTGCTCGGCGTACAGGATGAGGCGCTCGGACAGGTCGGCCACGTTGGTCATTCAAGGACCTCGATCGCGATGCGGATTTTCGCCGGTGCTTTCGCGTACGCAACTTTGGCGACGTACAGGACCTCCACGGCCGAGCCGTCCGGGGCCGAGAATACGTGCGTATTTTTGGTCGACCGCTGGAAGGTCATTTCGATGGCGATGGTCCGCTTCGCCGGGGCCGTGCTGGTGGTCATCTTCTTCTCCTCTTATTCAAAAAGTGGATAACGCGCATCGCATCGGCCGACTTCGCCTTCACTATTTCCGACCCGAATCAAGGTCGCCATCGTCGTGTTCCCTTCGTGTCGCCGTGTCCCCTTGTCCCCTTTGTGACAACGTGCTAGACTTTGTGGCATGAAGCCGCCGCCAAAGATCGAGGAGCGCCACAAAGCTGCCGTCCGGTTTACGCCGCGCCAGTGGCAGCAGTTGCGCGCCTATATGTTCAAAAACGACGTCACATTTCAGTCGCTCGTGATCGGCCTTCTCGCCGATAAGTTGGAGAAGTTCGACCGATGACCGCGCCACGCGGAGACAATGAAAGCTACGCGAGAGCGATTCTCGACGTTCTTAAGACTCGCGGAAGTGCTACGCGAGTCGAAGTATTCCAGGATTTAGAGCGCTTATGGGGTCCGAACAAGCCATTGTTGTTACAAATTGACCACGTTCTGAACAACACACTTTTGAAAAAAGACAGACGGGTCGCCTACCACGACGAAATGCGTGGATACCCAAACGATAGAGCTGGTTCGCGAGTGGTTCGCGTCTGGCGACTAATAAGCTGAACCAGTAAACGCGCGGCTCCTCGCACGTTGCGCGGCCAGGAGCCGCGCTTCTTCCGCCGGGTCGGATGCGCGCGCTGGCGCCTATCTTCTGCACGACCGCGCGAGCGCGTTCGACCGAGCGCGCGTCGCGCTTTGTGGAGTGCGTGCTTCGAGCTGATTCGAGCACGGCCTCGTCGCGTTCCGGCGGCGGCGCGCGCTGACGTTAGGTGCTCGTCCCGCCGCTGCGGCGGCTCCTTCTCGCAGTAGCCTCCCGAGGGGGCACGCTTTTTTCACACACAGCTCCTTGATGGGCCATTATGCCTTAACGAGATGCCCAAGGTAAATGGACGCTCCGGGTGTCCAAAAAAACGTTGAACACGTAATTCGCGTGCGCGCGAATTACGGATAGAAGGTAGTTTTTTCGGACACCCTCCACTCTCCGCTTCGCTACGCCATTGACCTTGGGCATCTCGTGTAAAGCAGGGGCATCACATCAAGGGCTCTGTGCTCTTGTGTTTTCTCTCTATCTTTTCAAGGAGCCTCAACATCATGGCTAGTCGCAACGGTAAGACCCAACGTTCGCGCAGCAACACTGCTGCAACTGTCGTCGAATCGACGGCGCTCGCGTTACCGCAAATCACCCGCGCTCAGGCCAACGAAATCCTCAAGGCACGCGCGGTCGAACTCTACCAGGGCGCGCGCAGTGCTCAGCAGCACCTGCAGCGCGCGTTCGAGGCCGAGCACGGGCGCGCCGATCGGATCGACGCACCGCTCTTAGCTGAGCTGCAACACCTACAGCTACGCTTTGCTGCGATCGCGGCCCGGCAGCAGCGCCAGCCATCTGCCCAAGAGCCCAAAGTGAACCGCTTCGTGAAGGCCCTCGGCGAGATCATCGTAGGTTATTGAGAATCGGCGCCCGGCATCGAACTGGGCTGGGTCCACCAACCCTGCGAGGTTCTCCTATGGTCTTTGTCGCTACACGCTACCGCTTTGTCGAAGGCGACGCCTTAGGGCAGCGCTGGATTCGACTCCGCCAACGACTGGGCGCGCCCGAAACGACGCTCAAAGCCTACGCCGGCGATCTGAACGATTACCTACGCTGGTGCTCGTCCCACGATCGTCCTCCATACCCGTTGGCGCTTGACGGAATCGCTGATTACGTCCGAGATCTTCGAGACAGAAAGGCTCGGCGAGGTCAACAGCGATCGTTCGGGCGGAACGTTGGTCTTGAACCGACGACCGTCTACCGGCGAATCACGACGTTGCGACAGTGGTTCGACTATCTGGTCGATATCGAAGCAGTCGAGAGAAACCCGTTCACGCGGGAAAGCTCACGTTTCGGTAAGCGGATCGGTCTCGTCCGAAAGTCCGTCAACACACCCTGGCTGCCCAATGATCGCGATTGGCAGACCATCATTGACCTGGTCGCAACGGAGTCCAGGCGAAATCGCTTGATGTTTCTTCTCAGCTACGAATGCGCACTACGACGCGCTGAACTCTGCTCTCTGTCTCTCGCTGACATCGACCACGCACAGCGCAAGGTCGCGATCCGGGCGAGCAAATCAAAGAGCCGGCTCGATCGCTGGTTGCCGATGTCGAAGGAGACGGCAGCTCTGCTCATTGCCTACGAGCGCTGCCTGCCTCCGGCAATGAGCTCTACGGAATCGATCTTCCGATCCGAGTCTAACCGTAACGCCGGCACTCCGATCTCGCTCTGGACGTGGAACAAAGTCATCGAGCGCATCCGCGACGCCGGTTCACTCCCACGCTTCCATGCGCACACGATTCGACACGTCGCGCTGACTGATCTCGCCCGTGCGGGCTGGGATGTGCTCGAGCTCAAGGCTTTCGCAGGACATTGCAAGATCAGCACGACCGAAGCTTACGTTCATCTCGGGGGCCGTCATTTGGCTGAAGCGATGGACCGCACGTGGACGAGCATGTTCGCCGCTCGGCGTAGATCGCTCGTCGAAATTGCCCTTCCGTGAAACACCCACGCTCGCACCGGCTCCCTATCACGACGACTGAGTTACGGCTGCTACGGCGTTGGATGCGCAAGCCGCACACTCCGCTCAGGTTCGCCGACGGACTGGGTCGATTTAAGCGCCCCATCCTCGATTGTTGTGCACGGATCAATCTCAACCCACAAAAGCGCTTCGCGCTCGTCCGCTTCGTTTTCGCTCACATGGCGAATCTAAAGAAGCCGTACTGGCAGTGGACCGCTAAGGAGTGGGTGTCGCTGATCCACAAAACCGTGCCGACGCAACGTCGAGCCACGCTTCGTGGGCAAGTCGTCGTGCTTGCATTTCACCTTGGTGGATACAACATCGCGATCGAAGTTATGCCCAACATCTTGAAGTCGAAGCAGCTCGCGTCACTCCTTTGGGGATCGGTAGTCGTCGAGCGTTCGATCGGGATCGTTCGTGGATACCTCGTCTCGATCGGGTACAAAGTCCAAGAAACACAGCCCGCTGGGCGCACCTTAGGGCAAACCATTGTTGCAGCGATGCTTGAGTTAAATGAGCCGGACGTGCGACGGTGGGACGAGGCCGCCTATCGTGCTCTGACCCGCGGCGATAAACTGCTCGGGACCGTCACGCCGGGAGGAAAGCGCCGGGATTACGCGCTTTCCGTGGCGCTGGCGCTGCACCGTCTGGGAATATTCGCGGTCGACCCGCAAGTTCACGCGCATGGCGGCCGCTTCCAAAATACGTCACTGGCAGGATATACGACCGAATGGGGCCAGTGGGCCGACCGCTTCGCCACGCTAAGCGTCGCCGGTAAGGCGGGGGCCAGGCAGCTCCGTTACTTTATCTGGTACGTCGGGCGCTGGGCGCTGGCGCACCATGAAGAAGCCGCGCGAAGCCCGGCGGATTGGGATGTCGAAATCGCAGCTGACTTCGCAGCGTTCATCGTAAATGGCAAGATCGGAGACCTGGAGCAGAAGCCCTCGATTCGGGATGCTGCTCGCTTTGGAACTCCCTTGAGCCCGAACACCAAGGCCAGCAGAATGTCCATGATCCGCGTGTTCTTCGATACGCTGATCGAAGGAGGCTTGATCCGGCGACGTTTTGCCACGCGTACCGTATTCCGCCTACCCCAGGAGATTGCAAAGGACGCAGCACCGAAGCCCCGGGATTTTCACGATGACGTGTGGGCCAAGTTGTTGTGGGCCGGCCTCAGCTTCGAGCGATCAGATCTCAGCCCTACTCTACGCAGCCACTATCCGATCGAAATGTTACAGGCCATCGTCGTCCTGTGGCTCTTCGCCGGCCTACGCTCAAATGAACTGCGGCGATTGGAGAGAGACTGCGTTCGTTGGGAGTACAGCTTGTTGGAAACCAACCCCGAGGGCGTTCAACCGTCGATTTGTTATCTCACGGTGCCAACGAACAAATACCAACCGGAATTCCGAAAGCCAGTCGCCGGCGAGGTCGGCAAGGCGGTTGAAGCGTGGCTGGCAGTGCGCCCAGATCAGCCGGCAATTGTCGACCCGAAGACGATGCATCGCGAAGACAAGTTATTCTGCGTCCGCGGCCGCCTCATCGGAGACCGTCTCGTCGGCAGCCTGATCCGTTTGATCTGTGCAAAAGCCGGCGTGCCCGATTTTGATGCGAAGGGCAGATTCACCGTCCATCGCGCCCGATCCACGATCGCAACGCAGCTTGCTAATGCCAAGGAGCCGATGTCGCCTTGGGAACTCAAAGAATGGCTCGGGCACAATAGTATCCGGTCGACCGAATGGTACGTGAACCAGCGTCCGCTGACGCTTGCCAAGAAGTACGCTGCAGCTGACTCGTGGCGTCGTGACCTGGCGCGGGTAAAGGTGATTCTCGACGCCGAGGTCATCGAATCCGGCGCCGCCGGTCAAGGTGCTGTGTACCGTGCTTACGACCTCGGACACGGGTATTGTACGGATCGTTTCTTCTCGCGCTGTCCGCATCGTATGGCATGTGCTCGATGCGGTTACTACGTGCCGAAGGATTCGACGAAGGGACAGTTGCTGGCAGCAGCCGGCGCAAATGAGGCGCTATACGAAGAGATCCCGATTCGCGAAGAAGAGCGGCTTGCGCTTGAAGGCGACACGGAAGCGATTCGACAACTCGTCGGCGACTTAAGAGCCGTTCCAACACCCGACGGGCGTACGCCTGTGGAAATTGCAGACCCGCCGGAGGCGAGCTAAATCGCGACTAGCTAGTGATGCACGAAAGGGTTCCATTTTGGCAGCATCCTCAGGTTGATGTGTGAGTCTGCCGTGGAGGCTCCGCCGGAACTGCGTTTTGATGCTCAGTCATATCTCGGTCGGGGTAGGGGTAGGGGTAAACGCAACGTTCGTGTCACCAGCCGCCATTTGGGCAGTCAGTTGAGGGCGACCCGGGTGTTCATGTCGAGTTCGTAGCGGCCGTTCGGGTTGATGTGCTCCAAGATGTGAAGCGCCGCAAGATTGATTCGGTTTTGCGCGGTCCCCAAACGGAGAGCCGTGGCGTATTTGATCATTTTGATCGTACTGCTGGCGGAGGATAATTTCCCAGTCGATGGACTAAGCGGCGAGAATATGCTTATACGCCTCGTTCTTGCCGGGCTCCGGGGCTCCGGGCGATAGAGCGTATGTAAAGTCTTGACGTGATTGGCAGTCTTGCGAGATCGCAAGCATAAGTCGAGGTCTGAGCGAGCCGTGCAAAGGTTCATTGACGACTACGCAGCCTAAGGGAGCGCCCGTCTTGACGTATCTTGAACCTAACGCAGCCTCAGCCGATTGCAAGTCTGGCTTGTTACGCCGCACGCGCGTGGTGAAGGCGTGCTCGTTGCTTGCGCCGCTTCTGTTCGGGAGTCTCGCTGCGTGCTCGGGCGGATCATCGTCGACGGCTGCCTTGCCGCCCGCAATTTCGTCCGCGTTCTACTCGCACGTAATCGTCGTTATTCAGGAGAATCGTTCTTTCGATAACATGTTTGCCGGGGCTGGAATCAAGGGGGCCGACGTCGCGACGAGCGGATACAACTCCGTATGTTCGGATGCAAACGACGTCACCACGTGCGGTCAGGTTCAATTGGTGCCGCTAAGCTTCAACAGCTACGGTCCCGACCACTCGCACGCGTCCCTCGTTACAGAGTGGAACAACGGTCTTATGAACGGTTTCGACCAATTGCCCGCGAGTTTGTTCACGGCGAACTCCAACTCGGCCGGCGTTCCGAACCCGCCCGTTCCGAACCCGCAGACGTACATATACGCGTACCTGCCGCCAGCAGAGATTCATCCCTACGTGCAACTTGCGACAACGTATTCTCTCTCGGACCGCATGTTTAGTTCCGGCCTCGCGCCGTCGTTCCCGGGCCACGTTTTTCTCGTGGCCGGACGAGGACCAGCCGACGATCCTTATCAACCTGTAAAGTATGTACCATGGGGATGCCCGGAACTCCAAGTCCCGAGCGACCCGCACTTGGTTGAATTGTTCGACGCCCCGCCGACGGTCCCGCCGACGGGGGTCTCGCCGTGCTTTGATATTCCCACGATCGCCGATCTTCTCGATGCGAAGGGCGTCTCGTGGAAATACTACATCGGCGGGAATCCGGAGCCGACAGGCATCGAAGGCGCGTGGGATGGCGCGGTGAATTCGTTCGCCGCGATCGATCACATCTATCACTCACCGGAATATAAGACAAACCTCGTCCCGCGCGACAACTTCTTCAGCGATGTCGCGGCCGGGACCCTACCGGCGGTAAGCTGGGTCACCCCGAACGGGAACGCCTCAGATCACGCGAACATCGCGCTTTCCGCCGACGGGCCCTACTGGGTGTCCGAGATCTACGAAGCGATCGCGCAAAACCCGTCCTACTACGGCAACACCGCAATCATCGTAACGTGGGACGACTCGGGGGCTTGGTACGACCACGTTCCGCCGCCCGCCCCGCTGCGCCCGATGGCGGCACCATACGCCAACTATGAGGGCAACGTGCTCGGCATGCGCGTGCCTTTGCTTTTCATCGCGGCGAACGCGCGGCCGGGCGTCTCGCACACGATGCGCACGTTTGGGTCGATCCTCGGCTTCATCGAGCATAACTATTCGCTCGGCAATCTCAACGCGCAAGACGTCGGCACCGACGCTCTCGCCGATCTCTTTAATCCGAAGCCCGGCCCGACGATCGCGCCCATACCGCGCTCGCAACTGTTATCGCATGCCCGTCGCCCGTATTCGGTCGATTACTTCCGGCAGCAGCCCGAAACGCCGGCCGACGACCAATGAAAAGGACGAGGGAATTCGAGTCGCGATCAGTGCCCGCGATCCTTTTTCATCCACCCTCGAGCCATTCGGTACGATAGGCCGTCAACTGTCCTGCGCGACGCGGTCTTGCAGCATCGAGTTGCGATCGCGTACCGTGACCGCGTGGTCGTCGAGCGATTGAAAGTCGATCATGGTGCAGAACGGCGTGCCGATTTCATCCTCCCGCCGATAGAGCTGTCCGACGTTGCCTTCATCGTACTGGGTGCGACATTTCGGCCGGAGGGACGTTTCTATCGCTTGCGCGCGCTCCAAGAGATCTTGCTGCCCTTGAATCTGCCAAACGCCAGGAGAAAGGAGTAAAGGCACGCATAACGGCAGCACGATTCCCAACCATCAAGACGATGGAATCGTTTGACTTCTCGCTACAATCGCAACTACCGAAGGCCAAGACACTCGATACATTTATCGTGAGAAGGCGCTTTGCTTGACGCGCCCCCTGTTCGAGGACCCACGCACCGATCGGCACGATCAGGCCGACCTCTTCTGCGACGTCGATGAACTCGTTCGGTGCGAGTAGGTCGCGAGACGGATTTGCGTCGCGTTGGCCGAACCGGCGATTCCGACAAGACTACCCGATTGTTCGCTGGCCGTCAGGCTGGCACCGACGCCGACGATTTTCAGCGCCGGACGCAAAATCGCGGGAGGTGCTGCGGGGTGTTGGAAACGAGCGCGAGGGTGCTATTCGAGCACCCAGCGAGTCCATATTGGGCGGCTGAAGTACGGTTGAGCCACTTGATTCTTCGGCACGAAGCTGCGACGGTTCGCCAGTGACGACATCGACGTTGCTTTCTGATAACACCACAACTAATCATCTCTTATCTGGGATTGCGCGGTCGACGGTTGTCCGTCAAAATGCGGGCCCCAGTACAGCAAGTCTTTGGCGCCGGTGACGGATTGAAACGGTCTGGCTCTCGTATAGTCGAAACATTGATCGAGGTTGCCGATGAACGGTGATTGGTCGACGGCGTTCGCGCCGAGGTTACCTAACTTGAAGGTGTCCTCGGTGAATTTGAGCAGCGTGCCGAACTCCGTGTTGGTCTTGAGGATGCAGCCGGGTTTGGTGTACGGCGATACGATCAACAGCGGCACGCGAAACCCGACGCCGGCGGCATCGCGCACAACATACGGCGGGACGTGGTCGTAGTAGCCGCCCCAGTCATCCCACAGAACGAAGATGGCCGTCGACGACCAGTCCGGGCTAGTGCCGATTGCGTCGACGATGCTCGCGACCCATGCCGGACCCTGCGACGGCGGGTTGGTGATGCCTAGCGGGTGGTCGGAATCGTTCAGTGACGCCAGGATCCATGTCACTGCGGCGAGCGTCTTGTATTTCGGCGCTGTGGGGTAGTTCGGCAAGCTAACTGAGGTATCGTCGGCCAAGAACTGCGCCAGGTTCGACCGGAAATAGTCGTTGTTGTTACAGGTGAGCCCGACGCAGCCCGTGGGCCAGTATTTCGGATTGTTGTAGATCGATTTCATCGACGCCAGCGAGTTGACGCTGAACAGCGCGAACGGCGCATACACGCGCCAGGAAGTCTGCTGTGCGTTGAGCAGGTCGGCGAGCGATGGATACGACCAGCACGGCGGGCTCGGGCCGGTGAGTATCTCAGTTGGCGGGGTGGTAAGGCTGGGAATCGGCACTTCCGCGGCACCCGGCGTCAGAACGCTCGGACTCCATTGGGATAAATGCTGATTCACGGCTACCCCGGCTGGGGAGCAGTTCCACGAACCAAGAAGCCGGTCAGCCGAGGTCGTTGGATCGAGCTCCGGCTGCGGGTCGTCGACCGTTCCGGGCAGGCCGCCGGCCTGGCCGGAGAAGAGAAACTGGTGCGCCGTATACGATTCGCTGTTGTGCGAGGCGAAGAAGTGATCGGCGAGCGCGTATTTGTGCGCGATGTCGAAGTAGGGCGCCACCTGTGCGGGCGGCGGATACGAATAGGGCGCGGTCGGGGGACCGCCATTGACTCGCACCTGGTCGAAGCCATCCATTCGGCATGGCCAGGGTTGGCCAACCTGCAGCTTTATTTTGGGGTCGGGGTCGCAGGATTTTAGCCAATCTTGAAATTGATTTTCCAAACCCGGCTGATTACCCATGGACTTTTGCGTGAATTGCACCGTTGTTCCGTCACTCATCTTGCCGGAACTCGCCGTGTCGGCTCCCGGGAAGCCGTTGGGCCCCCCGAAGATGGAGTCGAACGTGTGGTTTTCTTGAATGATGAAAACTACGTGCTTGATCTTGCCGAACTGTGCGATTGGATTCGAGGGTGGGGCCGCGCTGCTGCCGCCACAGCCTGCAATGCCGAGCGCAATCACCGCCAACAAACCCCGCCACGACATCAACGTAAAGTTGAATCGAGGGTACCGACTAATTTCGGTCGCCACGCAACGAAGCTGAGCGTTGTCTACGTTCATGAATGTTCACCCGGAGGCGCAAGGTTCTGGTGGCGTTACTGTACCGAAACGCATGGCCTGCCAAGTCAACCGGTCGGTGAACGAGTGCCCGGCGCGCCTGTCGCGGACAACCTCCGAGCTACACCTCTCGCGGCGTTCAGGGCACAGAGACGGATCAAAAGTGGTGACTGCTTTAGTTTGAGGCCGGCCTCGCCGCGGTTTTCACGTTCTTAAAAAGCCAGCTTCGTGTCTTCTCCTCCAAATGGCTCTAATGTCATTTCGCTAGAGACGTCGACGTGCACAAGTCAATGCGAGAGTGTTTGGGACGCTGGTGTTTCGAATCTCCTTGAGTCACGATGAGCGCCCGGCCTGGGACCGCCTCAAAAGTGGCGGGCGATACTAACGTTGAACGCCGTACCTTGCAGCGGGTACGAATTGCTCGGCTGCAGTGCTCCGATGATGCCGTACGGCACGCCGCCGTTGGTGGTGATGAAGCGCTGATCGTAGACGTTGGTGAGGTTGGTTCCGGAGAGGAGCACTTCGTATGTCGGCCAGCGGTAACCGACCGATGCCGCCAGCGTCACGAATGGCGGTTGAAACAGCTCGTTGTAGCTGCCGTCGTACACGAGCGTGGAGGAAAACGTGAAGCCGCGCGGCGGCGCGACTGTCAGTCCGAGCGTCGCCTTTTGAAGCGGAGTCCCCTGACCCTGCTCGCCCAACACGAGGGTGCCGTCTTGGATGTACGGCGGGATGCTCGTGAGGTAATTACTGCGGACCGCCCATCCCGCATGCAGCGTGACGTACGATGCGAGCCGGCGCTGCGCGGAGATTTCGATGCCTTGATAGACGCCGTCGCCGGCATTGATGGCGTAACTGATCAGACACGGCGTGCCGTCGCCACCGTCGGCCTTCGATCCGCAGTCCGAATCCGGCGTACCGGCGGGGACGTAGGTCGATGCGGCGTTCCGCAGGTTGACGCGATAGAGATCGACCGACACGTCGGTGCGGTGCGGACCGGTGTCGAACACGTGTGTCACTCCCAATCCGTATTCGGTCGCATGGTCCGGCTGCAGGTTTGGATTACCGGTCGTGATGATGCCCGCGACCGGCGGCGGCAGAACGGCCGGTACGTACAACTCCGGCAGCTGCGGCGACTGATAGGTACTGCCGACGGAAAACCGCACTGCCAAACGCGAGTCGGGCGTATAGACGAAACCGAGGCGCGGGTCGATTTCGTGACCGAAAATCGAGTAGTCGCTATAATAGGCCGCAGCGATGAGATGCAGTTGCGCGGTAGGATCGTAAATATAGCGCAACACGGCTGCCCGCTGAGTCTGCGACAACAACGTATTGTTGCCGATTGTTTGGCCGATGCTGGCGGCCTGCGTCGACACGTCGTCGCCTAGTTGCGCATCCGTTGCGTCGCTGTGGTCGAACGAAAATGGCTCGAGCGACGAAACGTCGGGCGTTTGCCGCGCAACCGACTCGAGATTGATGTCGCCGCCGGCGCCGGCGCCGGTGATCGTGAGGTTTTCGTTGCGGACCGAATATTGCAGCGTCAGGCTGCCGTTGAAGAACTGCTTGTCGAACTCGAGCGAATTCTCGCCGATGATGTCGCGGTCGTTGTAGAGATACGGCGAGGTTTCGGCGGCCGAGCCGAGCACCGACTGCGACACGTACGAGGTGTAGTGCCGGAACAGAAAGCTCGCGGGTTCCGCGCCTTGGGCGTCGGTGCCGCCGACGGGGACGCGCACGTCGAGTCCGTAACCGGCGTTGTGCGCCGCGATGGAACTGCCCTCAAAACCGTCGACGACCGTGAGATCCGGCGGTCCGCTCACCTCCGGACTCGGATACGAACTCAAAGCCGCGGAGACATCGCGCGTCGCGCTCTGATCGTGAAACGAAAACTCCGCGTAGCCGCCGCCGTTCGTTCCGAACGCGTAACGCAGTTTTCCCAGCGCCGTCGAGCCGTCGACACCGTTTCCAACCTGGGCTTCCTGGTTCGTTGTGGCATCGAAGATCGGTTGATTGACTTCGCCTTCGGTCGTCGTCTTGTGGAGCGATATCGCGTATCCCAAGCGCCCCTGCGTGCCCGTCGCTTGGAGCGTTTCGGCGAAGGAGTTGAACGAGCCCGCCGAGAGCCGCAGCAGCCCGTGCGGCTCGATCGTCGGCTCGATCGTGCGCAGGTTGATCGCGCCGTCGATCGTATCGGGGCCGACCAGCGACGACGGCGAGATGCCCTTAACGAGTTCGATGTTGGAATAATCCGCCGGGTCGAGCAGCGAGAGATCGAAATCTCCCGTATCGCCGATGTTCACCTGATGCCCGTCGATGTCGACCAGCGTTTCGGTGGGATCAGGGCCGCGCAGCGCTACCGATGTCGGAAGCACGGTGCTGCCGCCGCCCGCTCGATGAACGAGCGACGTCGAGATGTCGTCCTGCAACACGTCGCTAACACGCGTGTAGCCTTCGGCGGCATACGTTTGCGGGTTGATCGTGGTGACGGGCGTCGAGGACGTCGATAGCGCCTCGCCCCCGTTGGCCCCAACCCGGCCGATCGTTGCGAGCGAGGAGGCGGACCGGATGAGTGATAGGGTGATGTTCGTGGTTTGGAGCTTCGCAACACCAATCGGCTGGGGCCCCAAGGGATTGAAGCCGGTTGCGCTGACCCGGACCGCGTACGTGCCGGCCATGAGGTTCGGGATGCTGAACTTACCGGCCGCGTCCGTTTTTCCCGACTCTGACGTTCTCTCGCCTTGAAGTGAGACGACGGCGTTGCGAACCGGCACTCCGTCAGCAGTCGTCACGCTGCCGACCACATTTCCCAACGAGCGCGTATCAGGCGCCGCCGCGTACGCGGTATTCTCGCAGCATGACGCAGCGGTGAATTCCAAAGTCCCAAATAGCGCGGCAAGAGCAAAGGCATGCCGAGACGTCGTCATAACGCTTCTCCATGCTCAGGTATCGTCAGGTATCGTCGCCCGAGAGGATCGGCGCGTTCCAGGGCCTCTGGCGTGACGGCGTCGCGTTCAGCTCGCGCGGCACGGGAGTCCGCGCTTTGCGGAACGCCGGGAAAGAGTCGAGCGTGGGCCGTGTTGCAGGCCGACGTCGCTCTCGCGGCGCCGCGCGCCGACCTGCGGGGGCACCCCCGCGAGCAACGCGATGAAGGGGGGTCGATGATCGCCACGAGCGCGCGATGCGATTCCAATACGTGGTGCCCGATGTGCAGCACGGCAAGCGCGACTTGCGCCGCAGTACAACTCGCGATACTCAGCCCTTGCGGCGCCGAGCGAGCAGATCGGTAGGCGGTTAGTAATACCTGGCTTATGTATCGCTGAACGACCGCTTCGAGCGGGTTCGGTTGTCGGGGAAGTTCGATATCGACGGGCGGTCGTTCGACGACGCCTGCACGAGCGAAAAGACGGGACATATGGCTCCTGTCTGATTGCGAAAAATACCCGCAAACCCGGCATGTCGTCGTACGTGTCGTGCGCGAGCATGAAGTCGCCCAAGATATCGATCACGACATGACCGGTGAGCGCAGCAAACAGAGCGACGCTCAACAGCAAGATTGCGGGCTTGAGTCCTTTCACGCCCGCTTATACTTCGCAGGCGGCGCTTGAAGTCCGGCTACGTAACCCGGAATCGTTAATTGTTACTTGTCTGCGGTGTCGCAACATTGCTAGTGTGGCCAGAACACTAGCGACTGCTTCAATGGTTGGTGCAGTGAGTCTCGTTCGCTTATCGATGGTGCGCATCGCATGCGACAGCTGTGGAAAGGTTCGGCGGTTTTGCGAAGCGAGAACGTTAAGCGCAACCCGGCTTGAACGCGATCTTTACGTAGGCGTCCAATCACCAGCCGCCGGCGGTGCTATGTTGTAACGGTACGTTGCATCCGGGCGGTCGCGTGTTTCGACGTGACTCGCGATGGGAGTACTCGATGGACCGTTTTCGGCTGTTCGCAGCCGGTGTGACGCTGGCGCTTTTTGTCTGCAGCGCAGCGGTTCATGCGCAGCCCGCGCCCACTCGCGCAGTGTCCAACGTGCAGTTCCTGCCGAACATGGACCAGCAAATTACGCCGCTTGCGCCGCGGGGTTCGCGATTCGAACCGCTCAAACCCGATCTGCAAGACAAGCCGGATTGGCTTGCCGGGCAAGTCGTTAGACGGCGGTCAGTCCGGACGGCAAGACCCTGCTCGTTCTCACGAGCGGATACAACCGGGTCTACGCAACGAACTTCCCGCCGGCGGGAAAGTTGCCGTGGTACGGTCCCGACTCGAACGAGTACGTTTTCATCTACGATATTTCGGCACCGGCGCCGGTCAAAAAGCAAGTCGTCCAAGTACCCAACAGCGACAACGGCATCGTGTTCGATCCAAACGGGCTCGCATTTTACGTGACCGGGGGCGCCGACGACAACGTGCACGTTTTCGCCCGGAGTGCGGGCCGTTGGAGCGAGTCTGTACCGGCGCTTGCGCTGGGTCACCACGGGCTGGGCGTCGGCTTGAATGTGAAGCCCAACGGAGCGCTCGCGATCAATAGCGAGGTCGGCGTGCGCCCGTGCGCGGCGGGCATCGCGCTTTCGCGCGACGGGCGGTTGCTCGTGGTCGCGAACTATTACAACGACTCGATAAGCGTGTCCCGCGGCGGGTACGGCAAGTGGTCGCGCATTCCCGACGAACTCGACCTGCGGCCCGGCAAGAGTAAGAGCGGCCCCCAACCCGGCGTTCCGGGCGGTGAGTATCCAGTTTCGGTCGCCATCAAGGGCGCGCGACCGTGAAATCGACGTCGTGCGCCTGAGCCGAACGCCGGCTGTTACGGCTCGCATCCCGGTGCGGGGCCAACCGAACAAGATGACGCTCAACGCGGAGCAGTCGCGGCTGTATGTCGTCGCCGATCGCTCGGACTCGGTCGACGTCGTCGACACGGCAAAGAACGCGCTCCTCAAAACGATTCCGCTATTGGGCTCGGCTTCCGTCGTGCCGTCTTCGCTCACGCAATACGCGGGTAACGCGGGCCTGGACTTGCGTGACGCCGATCGCGTCGATCCCGCGCTGTATAACCGCATTCTCTGGGCGGGGATGATGGCGAATTCGCGCTATCCCGCCGTGCCGGCATCGCCGACGTCGCGTGCAAAGTGAGCGCGTTTCGCTGCGAGCCGCCAAAGGACAGTAGTTCTTGAGCAAACTATTTGCGGCCCCGCTTGCGCTGCTGCTCGCAATGAGCGTGCTGGGCGGCTGCAACAACGGCGGCGCCAGCGCTTCGCCACCAGCGAACTTGCACAGCGGTACGGGGCTTTTCATCAGCGACTTCCACTTCAATCCGCTGGCCGATCCGACGCTCGCCTCGCGTCTGGTGGCCGCGCAGCCGGCTCAGTGGGACACGATTTTTTCTCGTTCGACCAGTACCGCCTACACGCGATACAACGACGATACCAACTTCCCGTTGCTGCAATCGGCGCTGGCCGCGATGCGCCAACGGGCGCCCAATCCCGACATCGTTATCATCAGCGGCGACTTTTTGGTGCACCTCTTTCAATATCGGTTCGACCAGAGCGGGGTCAGCGATACCTCACCGGCCGCTTATGCGGCGTTCGTGAACAAGACCGAAGCGTATCTGGCCCTGAAAATGTCGCAGACGTTCCCGAACGCGCAGATCGTTCCGGCGCTGGGAAACGTCGACTCCGCTTGCGGCGCAGCCGTAATGAGCTATCAGCAAACGTTCGTGTATGCCGGATCCAGCTTTCTCAACGCGTTTTCCTCAGCCTGGCTGCCGGCCGTCAATCGGTTCGGCGGTGCGCCGGATTTTCAAAGCACCTTCGCAACCGGCGGCTATTACGCAACCGCGTTCCCGATCGATCCGCAGGGTCGGCTCATCGTGCTCGATACGCAGCCGTGGTCTGGCTTCTATGACGACGCGTGCGGGCCGGGCGGCGGGAACCTCGGCAACACCGAACTCACATGGTTGGCCGGCCAACTCGCACAGGCGCGCAGCCATCAGCAGCGTGTCTGGCTGCTGGGCCACATTCCGCCCGGCATCTCGACTCCGGGCACGACCGGAGCATCGACCGGCCTCGCGATCGCGCCGTTCTACTCCGACGTGTACGCGGCCCAACTGTACCAGCTCTTTGCGCAGTATCGCGACGTCCTGGCCTTCGGGATCTTCGCGCACGAGCACAACGACGATTTTCGGGTCGCACGGGACAGCTCGGGCGATCTGGAGTTCGGAATGAAACTGGTGCCGTCCATTACGCCGCTGCACTACAACAACCCGGCGTTCGTGCAGTTTACGTATAACCCGATCGCCGGTGCGGTCACCGACGCGACGACCTGGTACTTGACCAACACGCAAACGGCGAGTACGACGACACCGGGGGTCTGGGCATTGGAGTACGATTTTGATAGCACGTACGGGCAAACGGCCATGGACTCGAACGGCGTGGCCAACGCCGTGACGGCGATCATGACGCAAAGCAGCGCGCAGGCGGCGTTTACCCGATACTATTCGTCAGACAATCTAGGGGCTGAGTTCTCGAAGTTCTCGACGTATGGCTGTGCGCTCGGGAATCTCACGCTGTCCGCGTACAACGCCTGTACGAGCGGACAGTAGGGGTCCGGCTTCGTCGAACCCGCCCGCCGGCCTGCTACTCGTCTCTGATCTGGTCTTTCGCAGATGGCTGGGTGGTTGACCCAAAACGTTCCTGCCAAAACTGCGTCGACATCGCGCCGGTAATGGGTACGAACGGCCGCGGGTGCGACCAATCAAAGCACGCGTTGAGGTTGTTGATGAACGGCGATTGATCGACGGTGTTCGTGCCGAGGCTGCCGAGAAGAAAGGTATCTTCGGTGAACTTCAGCAGCGTACCGAACTCCGTGTTCGTCTTTAGGATGCAGCCGGGTTTCGTATACGGCGACACGATCATGAGCGGCACACGGAAACCGACGCCCGCGGCGTCGCGCACGACGTACGGCTGCACGTGATCGTAATAGCGGCCCCAGTCGTCCCAAAAGATGAAGATCGCCGTCGTCGAGCAGTCCGGGCTATTGCCGATCGCATCGACGACGCTCGCGGCCCGGTTCGGACCCGTCGATTGCTGGAGGCCGACCGTCGGCGCGCTCGTGTTGATCGCTGGGTTGTAGGCGGCGACGCCCAACGGGTGGTCGGAGTCGTACAACGGTGCCAGGAACCACGTCACACCCGGGAGCGTCTGGTATTTTTTGCGGCGTGCCGCCGACGCCGTAGTCGGTTAAGAACGTGGCCAAGTTGGCCCGGAAGTAATCGGTGTTGGCGCAAGTGAGGCTGGGCGGCTGCGGGCAATTCGGCGGCCAGTATTTAGGGTTTTGATAGATCGAGCGCATCGACGCCAGCGAGTTGACGTCGAACAACGCGAACGGGATATACACGCGCCAGGACGTGCTCTTCGCGTTGAGCAGGTCCGCGAGCGAAGGATACGTCCAGCACGGGTACGGGCCGATGGGTCCCGTTTCGGTTGCCGAGAGGGTCGTTACATTGGGATCCCAGAGATACGTCTTCTCGCCTGCGTAGTCTTATCGGATGAGCAGTTCCAGGCGGTCATCGCCGGGAAACCCGAAAAATTCGGATAGGGTGCATCCACCGTTCCGGGGAAGCCCGACTGGCCGGCAAAGACATATTGATGGGCCGTGTACGATTCACTGTTGTGTGAAGCGAAGAAGTGATCGCCGAGCGCGTATTTGTGCGCGATATCGAAGTACGGCGCCGTCTGGGAGTATTCCGCATAGACGTACGCGGTGTCGTTGGGGTTGACGATCTTCTCTGCGACCTTGTCGAACCCGTCCAATCTGCACGGCCGCGGCAGACCGACTTGCAGCGGCATGCTCGGGTCGACGTCGCATGATTTCGCCCAATCGGGATAGCTGTTCAGAGCCCGGTTGCGCCGCCGCTGTCGCCCATCGGCTGCGGCTGCAACGGAACCGTGATCCCGTTGCTATTCTTGCCCGAACTCGCGCTATCGGTGGGCCGCGGTATCGTCCTTGGCCAATGCGGTTCCGATGCCGAGCCGACGGAGTTGTTCGCGAAATTGCCCACGGAACATGGGAATGGGTGAGCGCTTACGCGTGCTAGGCGTCATGGAGGCACCCACGCGACGTGGGTCGACGTGACGGGTCATCCAGTGTATTGCGTTCGTGCGCGCGGGCCCAGGACGACGGCACCGACGCGACCTCGCTGGGTGCCCCCTTGGCGGTTGCGGATGCCGGATCGAACCATGTCGATATCGTCGTCTCGGGCGGCGAAGGCGTACGATCATGTAAAAGGCGTCGGCTGCGTTTATCCGGACGCCATTGTGTCAGCAGAATCGGTGCAGTTCCTTCTTCGGCAGCGAGCAGTCCGGCGGAGCAGGTGCCTGTATTCCAAATAACGGCGACGTCACCGTGGCCCTCGCCACAGACCGGGCCTTGGAACTCTTCGCGCCGATCGACGAACACGATTACCTCGGCTACGGCCATAACGGCTCGCTCGGCCGCAAAGGCTACGACGAATCCGTGCTCGCGCAGTATCGCATCGTTGACGATCCCAAACCGGTCGCGCCAACGCACGATCGCGATGACGATCCCGACGAGGTTTGCCTGCACGAAGCCGTCGAGCCGGACGAAGACGAGCCGACACGCGGCATCTGCGCAGACTGCGGAGCCGAGTTCGACTTGACCGCGGCCCAGTCAACCGAAGCGTAGCGATCCCGTCCGCGGCTCGGACCACCAATTCGAGCCGCTGACCTTCTCGCAAGACCCGGCGCGACGCGCCACCACATAACACTACAACGCCCCGGTGTCGCAAGCACCGGGGCGTCTTCGCTCGCAGAGTAGGAGCCTCTCCGTGCCTAAACATCATAGCACAACCTCGACGGCCGACAAATGCGCCGCCGTTACCGCGCAGATCATCGAGCAGCTCGACGCAGGCGTTGCGCCCTGGGTGCGACCGTGGAGCACCACCGGCGTGTCCGACATGCCAACGAACTTCGCCACCCGGCGCACCTATCGTGGGGCCAACGTCCTCAACCTCTGGATGGTGCAGACCGCACGCGGATACGACACCGCGGAATGGATGACGTTCAAGCAGGCCCGCGACCTGAACGCATGCGTCCGAAAAGGCGAACACGGCACGCCGGTGTTCTTCGTCTCGACTTTTGAGCGCGACGCGAAGAACGCCACGGGCGAGATCGTCGAGCAGCGCATTCCGTTCTGGAAGTCGTTCACCGTCTTCAATATCGCGCAAGTCGACGGATTGCCGGCGCGCCTCCCGGTGGCGCCTCGACCAGAGAGCGAGCGGCTTGCGAGTGTCGACGCATATCTCGCTGCGGTTGGCGCATCCGTCCGCCTCGGTGGCGATCGCGCCTTTTACTCACCCGCTACCGATTCGATAACTCTGCCGCGACCCGAGCAATTCGAGTCCAGCGCCGCATTTTACGGAACCTCGCTGCATGAGCACGCCCACTGGAGCGGCGCTGCACACCGGCTCGCGCGCGAATTCGGCAAACGCTTCGGCGATCAAGCCTACGCCGTCGAGGAACTTGTCGCCGAACTCACGTCAGCCTTCCTCTGCGCGGAGCTGGAGATCCCGGGAAGACTGCAGCATCCCGAGTATATCGCGAACTGGGCTGCCGTCCTGCGCGCGGACAACAAAGCGATTTGGACCGCCGGCGCGCGCGCCACGGAGGCCGTCCACTTCTTGCACCAGGCCGCGGGCGTCACCGCATCCGCCGCATCCGAAGTCGCTGGATAACTGTACCCCAAAAGTCCGCCTCGCGAAGTTGGTTGGCCGCAATCGCAACCAACTTCGCGATGGCGCAAGCGGGCACGTTAGGTGCTCGTCCCGCCGCTGCGGCGGCTCCTTCTCGCAGTGACCACTGGACAGGCACGGGGTTTTGCGCGCAGCTCCTTGATGGGCCATTGTGCCTTAACGCGATTCCCAAGGTAAATGGACGCTCCGGGCACCGAAAAAAACGTTGAAAGACCGCGATTCGCGTGCGCGCGAATCACGGGAAAGGAGGTATTTTTTCCGCTGCCCTCCGCTCTCCGCTGCGCTACGCCATTGACCTCGGGAATCGCGTGTAACGCAGGGTCGTTTCATCAAGGGCGCTGTGCTCTTGTGTGTTCTTTCAAAGAGAGAGCGAACGGCCATGCTGGATGAAAACGACATCGTTACCGCAATCCTCAACAACGCTGACGCGCACGATGCACTGCGCGTACTCGCACGCATCGCGATCCGCGAAGTCGCGCTGCGAACCAACACTGCACTGCCGGTCGAAGATATCACCGTCATCGGCAAGATGGCCATCGATCGGCTACGGCGGACCGTGACCGTCAAGGGAGAGGTTCGCCCGATCAAGCCGCGTGAGTTCGCCCTGCTCGAGACGCTCGCACGCCGGCCGGGCATCGTCTTCTCGCGCGAGCGTTGCCTCACACTCGCGTGGCCCGACGACACCGGTGCGATCGACCGGACCGTCGATGTCCACGTTGCGCGGCTGCGCCGGATCTTCGGCCGCGACACGGTGAACATCCGCACGGTGCCCGGCGTCGGGTACGCGATCGATCCGCCCACCGACGAATGACGATCGCGGGGCCTCGGGTTAGCGCCCGGGGCCCGGCGTCGGTTCCAGTGGGCCGGCAAACTCCGTCGCGATACGATAGTATGGCTGCCCGTCTTCGATCATGACCACTTCGATCAATCCGTCTTGCACAAGACTGTTGAACGCAGCTAAATCTTCTTCATCAATTTCCACGACGTCCTCGCTTTCAATTACGATCGTAGCGCGTCGACGTGGCCGCCGTATGAGCAGCGTGTGTACGCGCGATAACGACGTGCGCAGCCGCTCACCAGCGATGCTAGTGGCCTTGCGCGGTTTTTGCGATCATGACGCGATACGCGCGCACGAGCTGCATGCGATACATCGGCGCGTCTGGCCCAAGGCGGATGCCGACCGGTCCGCGTGCGGCAACGGCGTGCAATTCGGTTCGCATCGCCGGTGGCAGCGCAGCGATCGCCGCGAGCGCGTCGGATCGCTCGCGCTCCCAGGTCGCCTGGGCGCTTGCGGCGACCCGGCTGGCGTCTTCGACGCGCCGGGCTTCGCGCGCCGCACGCTGATCGGCACGACAGACCCATTGCACGGCCAGCGGTGCGGCGGGGTCCGCGATCGTAGCGATGACGTCCTTTGGGCTGCCGCACACGCCGCACACGCCGCGCGCGACCTTGCCCCGGCGGATGGCCATCGCCAGCGCCGCCCGCGCGGTGTCGCGTGCTCGCGCGGCAAGACCGCGGCCGGAAGCTGCATCGCGACGGCGAACGGTTAGGACCGTGCGGTGCTCTTCGCGCCAGCGCCGGACGGCTGCCGCGTGGCAGGGGCGGCAATGTCGGCCGCCGGGCCGCGCGACGCGCTTGCACCCTTCGGCGCCGCAGAACCGGATGAGCGGCAGTTCGGGCGGGGACAGGTCATCGAGAGCGTCAAGCGGCGCTTTCACGGTTGAAATTCACGATTTCCGGGGGAGCGGTTCCGGGCCTGTCTCACACGTTAACACGGTCTGACGTCCGATAATCCCCTTTTCTCGGATGTTAGGAAATAGGGCAAAAACGACGAACAGGTGTTCGCATGCAGACGCTTCCGCTGCCCGGCCTGGAGCCGATTCCGGCCGGCGCCGCGCTCGTTGACCCCCATGCCGGCACCGTCGAGACCCTCGGTGAGATCGCGCAGCTCGTCGCCGAGCTACGCGGCGCCGCGCGCGCGGCCGCCGAAGCCAGCCGCGCCGGCTCGACCGAGCGGGCCTACGCGAGCGATTGGCAAGACTTCAACGCGTTTGCCGTACGCATCGGACGCGGCCTCGAGCGGCCGGCCGTGCCCGAGACCGTGGCGCTCTACGTCGCCGACCTCGCCCGGCGCGGCCGCGCCGCCGCGACGATCGCGCGCCGGCTGACCGCGATCGCGGTCTATCACCGCGCCGCCGGTCTGATCAGCCCGACCGACCACGACGTCGTGCGAGCCGTCGTCCGGGGCGTCCGCCGGCAAGTCGGTGTCGCGCAGAAGCAAAAGACAGCCCTGGTCCTCGATCCGCTGCGGACGGTCCTCGCGCATATCCCCGACGACGCGCGCGGGCTGCGCGATCGCGCGCTCATCCTCACCGGTTGGGCCGCGGCGTTGCGCCGCTCGGAGATCGCGGCGCTGGTCGTCGCCGACGTGCGCGTTCATTCCGAGGGGGTCGTGATCCGGCTGCGCCGCTCCAAGACCGACCAGGAGGCCGCGGGCGATAGCGTCGCCGTCCCGTTCGGCGCCGATCCCGCGACGTGCCCCGTGCTCGCGCTCGGCGCCTGGCTCGACGTCGCCGGCAACGAGGGACCTGTTTTTCGCCAGGTCGATCGGCATGGAAATATCGGGGGCGCGCTCAGTTCCAAGGCCGTAGCGACGATCATTCGCGAGCGTACCGCTGCGGCCGACGTGGTCGGCGACTTCGCAGGGCACTCGCTACGCGCGGGCTTCGCGACGACCGCAGCTGCGCAGGGCCGCTCCGAATCCGCGATCATGCGCCACGGACGCTGGAAAAACGCGCAGGTTGCGCGCCGCTACATTCGACACGCCACGCAGTGGGTTGATAACGCCGCCAAGGATATCGGACTGTGACCTTCTCACCGAGGCAAAGATAGCGGGGGCCGCGTGAGCTTCACGGCGCGCGCCTTCGCGTCGTGAAGCATAACGAGCCACCCCGCATCACGCGTCTTAAAATCATCGACGCACGTAGCAGCCGCTTTTTTTTCTTTAATCCAGTCGGGATATGACTGCGGAGCACCACCGTACGCGAGGCATCGCACCCGATACGCGCGCTGCGCCGGTGGAGCGTGAGGATCGTCCGCCGTGACATTAGCTGTTTCCGATGTTAATTCAAAAAATCGTGCACCCGCAACGACTAGCTCGGGAGCCTTGACGTGTATTGCGACCATCGACGCAAACTCATCGGCTGCGTCTTCAGCGCTGCCAAGCACGGGAACATCGCGGTCCATTAAAAATGCGTGCCCTAGTTCGTGCAGCAGTACGAACAACGCCGCGTCTTCTTCGAGACGGTCCGCGTTCGCTTCTTCAACTATGATCCGCAAGGGCGCGTCGAAAATCAGACATTCGCTGAAAGCAGAAGTTAATGTACTGCTGTCGGTAGTCGAAGTGCGTATCGCTTTCGAGACTCAGAACCAGTCGACACGCATCCATGTCAATTCGCACACCGCCTCGGAAGCCGCCTCGTTCGAGATACGTTAGTGCGCGTGTTAAACGCGCGTCGCGCTCCATCGTTCGCATCATCGTCCGCTCACTCGCGGATAAGAACTTCCCCTCGCTGATCATTATTCGATCACTTGGTGCAGATGTTCGTCCGAGATTTTCAATCGCGGGGTGGTTTCGATTAGCGACCCCAAGAGCAACAAATACTAAACAGACGCCAATGAACAACCCAACTAAATACCTTCGGAAGTTAGGCCCCGAGAATTCAGCGGTTAGCTTCCTCCACAGTTTTCGCTTAAACGTCGTGACCATCCCGTCCCCAGAAATCAGCTACCGGGTCACGCGATGCGTTTTCATCGTTTCAACATCGGCACAAGAAACAGGTAAACCGTCGTAATTAACGCGCCGATCGCCCCCGCGGCGACTAGGTAAAGCCCGCTGGGGACGTGCTCACCGCTCCCCGCCACAGTCACAGCTACCAAGGCCAGCAACGCGACTAAGAAGGCCCACGCATCCCGGTAGAGCCGACCGTGGCCCGATTCAGGCGATCCGACGTCGGCCCGCAGCACCTTCTGCAGTTTCGCCTCGATGCGTTCGAGCCGCGCGACGATCGTCGAGTCGGGCGCGGCGGCCGGCTCCGCCTTCTTCGCCTTGAGATCGTCGACCGTGGCCTCGACCCGATCGAGTTGCTCGGCGAGCGCCGACAGCGCCTTCTCGATCGGCGGCGCCGCGGCTTCGATCCGCTTGGCCGCATCGGCAGCAGCCTTCGCGACGAGCCAATCGGCATCGTCGTGGCCCGGGCCGATGCGATCGGCTTGCATCACGATCGCCGCCGCTTGTTCGGACGTGTGTCCGTTTAGGTACGCCGTGCGCGCGTCACGCGGTCGCAAGTTGCTCGCCAACCTCACCGCGCTGCTCACCGCGGCGCTTCGGCTTCTTTATGGCCGCAGCCGGGCTTCCGCTTCCGTGCTCCGCTATCTCGCCGTTCGCGCTCAGCCACGTTCCCGCGAACGCTTCCTCGACGTCCTGGAGCCAGTGACGGACGGACGAGCTCCAGCGCCGGCCGATTCGCGCAGCGGCAAACTCACCCTCGGCGAACGTCATCCCCTTGAGGTCCAAGACCTGCATCGCGTCGACGTTCAGCCGCCGCATGAAGACCACTTCGCCGCCGGCTTCGCGCACGACGGTTGCCGTGTTGCCGAACTTTCGCTCGCCGGATTCCGGGTCATCGAACCCGTCATAGACCACGAATTGATCCTCGTCGCCGTAGTGGCCGTTTTTCACGACGACATGGTGAACGCTTGCGCCGAAGGTATCGATCGCGTTCTGAGGCGTTAGCGTCGAGTCACGCTGCGTCCCGATAACCGACACCACCACGACCTCGCGACCGGCTAGCTTCATTTCCTCCACGAGATGCGCCGCACCGTCCGCGAAGCGTAGCAAATCGTTCATCGCTCCGCCCGGCACGTCGAGCACAACGTCGTCCGCATCACCGTAGAGAGAATCTAGCCAGGCACCGCGCGCCTTCCTATCCCGAACGTCCTCGCTTGCGCAGCCGACTTCCGGGTCGCGGCTTTCGTACACAATAGCTAAGCTGCCCGTCCCCGTGTCCAAGTCCCACGCCGCAACCCTTCGCGCGGCTTTCCGCGCCAAGTCCACGAACACTCGCGCCGTTGTAGATTTTCCGAGCCCACCTTTTGCGCTCGCGATTATGACCGCTCTCTTCACCCTCTCCACCCTTTATAGCCGACTCAGTATTTTTTTGGCCGGGTCTGTTTCCTCAGGCTTTCGCTGGCTTTTCCCCGGGTCGTGATCTTCGTCTCCGGGTGGCTTCAGTTGCGGCGGCTTCCTCCGCCTAGCCGCAGTCTTCGCAGGAGGCTGCGCAGCCGTCGCGCGCTCCTTCTTCTTCTTGCTCGCTTCCATCGCGTATCGAATCGTGTCCTTATTTCCGATACCCGTATCTTTGAGCAAGTCGGCGATTTCCGCCCAGCTATATTTCTGCAGCCGCAACCTCCGTATCTGAGGCTTTAGTGCCTCGATACTCGTCGCTTTCTTCGCCTGCTTCGCGCGCGGCACTCCACCACGTAGCGCGGCATCGAGTATCGCCTTCGCCGCCTCCACGTCCACCGTCTTAGCCGGGCGTTCATCCGTCATAGTCAGTTTGCCCGCTCCTTTCATCAATCGTTCGCGCGTCTCTTAGCTCGTCTCGTTCGCAGGTTCCTCCTCACGAGGCTCTCGCGCGGGTCGAGTCGAGTCGTCGGTAGAGCCCGCAGCTTTCAGCCGAGGCTTTAGCGAACAACGAAGATTCACGGATGCAGGATAGTGTGTGGTACACAATACGGCCCGACGACGCGACGGGAAAGCGCCTGCGGACCCCGAAGGGGGCGCGGCATGAAACCCGTGCGCTCGATCTTCCGCCAGGTTTCCCGTGCGCCGGGAGACCCGCTCGCACACGTCGCTCCGTCTAGCTTGGACAGTAGGGTTGAGCAAGCGCGCATCGACCGACACGTCGGCACGACGCTTCTTCGGGGCCGCGTGCGGCCCGACCTCATCGCGAAGGCACGCAACGCGGCGAAGGAAGGCGGCATTACCCTGGGCGCCTACATCGCGGCGCAGGTGATGGACGAGCGGATCGAGACTGCGGTTGCGCACGGGCTCACCGATGCCTTCCTTGAGCGCGTCGCCGGCAGTTCCGTCGTGCGGACATTGGACGCGATTTCGCGCGCGGTGCGCGAGCCCGTCGTCGACGTTTCGGCGATCTCGGACGCGCTGCGGGCGACCGCCGAGGATATCAACGCGGGCTCCGGGATGCTCGGCGAGGTAGCAGAGGAGATGCCCGGCGATATGTTGGCCGTGCGCGTTCCGATCGCGGTCGCCGTGAAGGCGAAGGCGGAGGCGGATCGGTGCGGCTTCGACTCGCTCGTCACGTACCTAACGCAACTCATCGAGGAGCCGCGCCAACCTGTACCGACGGTGACGCAGGACGCCCTTGGAGCGGGGATGCCGCTGGCGTTCGCGGGATTGCGGATCGCCTCGACTGTGGCCACGGTGCGCAAGCGGGTCGCGGCAGGCGAATCCCACCTGGCCGATATCTTGCCGGCGGCGCGGGTGGTGCAGGTCGCGCTCGCGGAGGAGCACCTGCGGGGACGGGCCGACTACGATCGCTGTATGGATGCACTTTATGGCGACCGGGACGACGTTGGATGGAGCGCCGGATTCATCGACGACGAGGGGCTTCTCGGCGACGGCGAGGACGAAGATTAACGGCAAGATTTGCGGAGCCCCGGACGGCGGCGGCAACGCACGCGGATTGCTCCGCTACTTGCGGCAGTACATGCAGTCGGCGAAGGATATCTCACCGGAGCAGCAGGCGGCTTTCGACCAGGCGCTCACGGAAGAAGCGATGGGCCGGCTCGATATGGGCGTCGGCGAGATTTGGGTTCCCGAGGTCGGCGGGGCCCGGTGCGCCGCGCTGCTCATCGAGGGCGTCTCATCGTTTGCTGCGCTCGAATCGGAGATGGATCGGCTCGGCGCGCTCGGCGTTCGGAACGGCGTGAAGGAGCCGATGATTCACGGCGTCTTCAGCTTCGATCCGATCGAGTCGCAGCAGTTGACGCGGGCCGAAAAGATGCAAGCCGCGCGCGAGGCGCTCGTCGAGATGGGCCTGGGCGAGCACGCTAAGTACCTAACCCTCCACATCGATAAGGCACATCATCACATCCATGCGGCGGTCGCGGCGGTGCATCCCGAGACGTTGCTGGCCTGGGAGCGCAACCGAGACCGGTTCCGCATTTCGCTCGCCTGCCGTAAGGTCGAGATAGCGCACGGCTACAAGCACGACAACGGGCTGTATATGGCGCGGGAGCATCCCGGCCAGGCCACCACTATCGAGCTGCGGACCCAGAGAGAAGCGATGGCGCACAAGGCCGAGCGCCAGCAGGACCGGCTCGAGGAACGCGTGCGCCGAACGCTCGGCGACTACGCGACGTTCGAGACGGCGCACACGTGGCGGGAAACCGTGGTCGCACGGCTGCACGAGCACGCCGAGAAGTACCAAGCGGCGGGGATGGAGGCGTTCTGGGCCGACGCGCACCTTTTGGCCGCCGAATGGAACGGCCGGCTGCGCAAGGACGAAGAAGGGGCCGTTCATCTCGATCTCTGGGAGCGCATCCCCGAGGCCGAGGTGGTGCCGCGGTACATCATTGACGAGCACGGCGAAGACGTCGAGATTCCGGGGCTCACGATGCGACCTACCGGGATATCGCTGCCGATCGCGCGCGACGACTTGCCTTTCGCGGGCGAGTTTTTGGACTTCGACGCAGCCGAGACCGACTTCGAGCAGCGCGTGCGCGCGGACCCGACCATCGTCGGGCGGGTGCTGACCGACGTGGAGGGGCGCGGGATGTGGTCGCGCAGCGACGTCGACGCGTTTGTTCACCGCCGGCACAGCGACGTCGTGATCGCGACAGATATTTCCGACGAGGTGATCGAGCGCGACAAGACGATCGCGATGGTTGCGGTCGACGCGGCGCGGCCGATGTACGTGCGCCACGACCAGCAGGCCCTTGAGCAGCGCGTCGTTGACCGCGGAGCACGCATGGCGGTTCCCGATGCACGGTTCACCGAGGACGCGTACGAGCGCGCGCTGGCGGGATTCGAGGCGCGCGCAGGATATCGTCTGACCGCCGAGCAGCGCGATCTCGTTCACAGCATCGGGGCCAATAGATTCGCCTGGGCCGACGGCGCCGCCGGCAGCGGCAAAACGACGTCAATGCGCGCGACTAAAGCTCTGGCAGATGATCTCGGGGCGCCGATCGTCGGAGTTGCAACGAGCAAAGCGGCGGCGATGAAGCTCCAGGCCGAAACCGGCATCCCGTGTTACACACTCAAGCGCGCCACGATGGGGCGCCCGGTCATCAAGCCCGGCGCCTGGGTCATCGTCGACGAGAGTTCGATGAGTTCATACAAGGCGCTCGACGCGATCGGCGCGTTGGTCGAGCGCACCGGCGGAAAGATGGCCGGTATCGGCGGCAGCGCGCAGCTCGCGTCGATCGAGGGCGGAGCCCCGCATGATGTACTCTGCGACGTGGCGCGCGAGCACGGCTCCTTTAGCGAACTGCGGGAGGTGTGGCGCCAGAAGGGCGGGCCGCTAGCGTTCCTCGCGTCGAACCCAGCGGCAGCGACAGAAGAAGAACGCGTCGGATTGATTGCGCGCGTTGAAGAAGCGATCCGCGCAGGCGACGAGCAGGGCGTTGAGCGGTTCGTGCATGCACTTGATGCGCATGGCTTGATCGAGACGTGCGATGATCGCGATCATGTTATCGCGGCTGCGGCGGCCTGGTACGTCCGTGATGCAGATGGCGCTTTGCTCGCGTGCAAAGATCGCGAGACGGTTAAGCATACGAATCAAACGATCTTCGCGAACCTGGGTCTAACGGGCACCGGACACGAGTTTCGCCTCGGCCGATCGGGGCGTGAAACGCGCGAGTTGGCCGTCGGCGGGCGTGTTCAGTTTCTTCGGAATTCGTTGCCCGGACAGATCCAAGGCGGCAGCGTAGCAAATAACGAGTTGGGTACCGTGCGAGCCATGACGGAGCGCGACGGCCGATGGAAGATTGAAGTCGAAGTCGACGGGCTCAAGGGCGCGGCGCCGCGGGTGATTTCCTTCGATCCGCAGGTCTATAAATACGTCGAGCACGGCTACTGCATAACCTCGACGAAATCACAAGGGCAAGAAGCGCGGCGGGCGGGTTGGATATGGGATAAGACGTCGGACGCGAACATGGCGCTCGTGAACGTATCGCGCGCCACGCAAGAAGCGCGGGGGTTCTCCTCAAAGCAAGATTTTCAAAGCGTCGACGATCTCGCCAAGCATCTCGGCGGAAACATCGTCCTCAAAGACGACGTGCAACTGCTGCGGCGCACGATCGAAAAAACCGGCGGCAAGGATACGGTCTGGGCGCGCAACGTCCTCGAAGCACTGCAGCGACTAAACCATCCGCTGCGCCAACAGTACGCACGCGAGTGCCAAGCCCAAGACGACACGTACCGCGCACGGGCGGCGGACCTGCAGGCGAAAACGAACGCCCTGCGGGCCGATGCGAGCACGCCAGCCGAACGCCGGGCCGCGACGAAATGGCACACCGAGCAGGCTCGCAAACTCGCGGGCGCATTAAAGCGGCATCCAACCTTCAGCGAATGGTGTGTCTCGAATAAGGCGCGGCTCGAAGGCGAAGCGATACAGCAGGGCGCGCAGCCGACGCGTGCGCTGTCTTTGGTCGGACAGCTCCGCGCGGAAGCCCGGGCCGTCGACGAGCAGATCCGGCGCGACCGGATCGAGGCGGCCGAAGCGGCGCAGCGCGAGCTGCACGCGCGAAACCTCACAATCGCACGGGCGGCGTGCGTTCCGATCGCCGGCACGAAGGCGGCCGAATATCTGGCCGGGCGCGGCCTACGCGTCGCCGGCAACGTGGCACACTTCGCGCCCAACTGGCCGGAAGGGGTGGTGAACGACGCCGGTAAGGTCGCCAAGGGCCTCGGGCCCGCGGTCGTCTTCGAGTTTCGGACCGCCGCGGGTGATTGCGTCGCCGCGCAGGGGCGGTTCGTCGATCCGCCGGTTTTCGACGGCAAGGCGTTCAAGATGTGGACGGTTGGTGCCCTCGGCGAAAGCGTGTTCTGGACGCCGGGCGCGCGGGAAGCGGAGACGCTCGCCGTTTGCGAGGCACCGATCGACGCGCTCTCCCTCGTGGCTTGCGGGCTGCCCGCGATTGCGCTGGGCGGGACGCAAAACCAACCTACGTTCCTGGCGGACGTGCTCGCCGGCCGGACCGTCGTGCTCGCGCTCGACGACGATGTGCCGGGGATCGCGGCGGCCGTGAAACTCGAAACCTTGCTGCAGCGCAGTCAGACGACGCGGCTCGTGCTCCCGCCGGGGATCAAGGGCGCGCACCTGAAGGACGTCAACGAAGCGTTGACGCGAGTGCCAGATGCGTTGCGGTATGCGGTGCAGGCGGCGAAGGCGCGCGTAGGTATAGAGCAATCCGAGATCGAGGAGCCACAGCGGCGCGTATCGGAGCGGGAGAAGAAGATCGGGCGCGGCCGGGACGTTGGCGGGATGAGCCGCTAAGCGCTCCAGCCGGGCCGAAAACGCGTCCTCAGCCTTATTTTCAGCCGAGCTTACGGCGGCCGCGCGTCCCGCCCGCGCTTGACGATCGCCGCGATACGCCCGAGGATGTATGCCATCGGGCCTTCCGGCGCGATGGTTTCCCCCCGGACCCCCCTTCCGTCCGGATCGTTGGCACGCTGGTCGTCTGTTCCGTTCGTACCGAACGGGGCACCCACTGCGCTCCCATCGATTGCTGCCGCAATCGACGCTCGCTCCGGGGTATCTAGGCAACTAACTTCGTCTGCACCGGGAATAAACGACGCAGACGCCGACGCTTGCTTAGTCCTCGGGCGGGGAGGGCGCGCAAAGTCTGATGGCGCGGACGGACTTGGCACACAGCGAACCTCGGATATCCATCGGTGCACACTGCGGACGCCGGCACGGAGGCGCTGGGCAATCTCGACGATCGAGACCCCCAGGCCGCGCAGCGTATGGGCCGCTGTACGGCGCCGCTGCACTTCGGCTAGGTAAACATCGCGCGGCACCTCTCCGCGCTTCCTACGGGCTGCGACGGCCCGGTTGCGATCGTTTTCGCGGCGCACAGCGACGTCGGCGCGAACGCGCGTGAGGTTGCCGCCGCCGTAGCGCATCCACACCCAGCCGGCGACCGATTTCGCCGTGTCGAGCGCCTCGGCGTCGGTGTACGCGTGCGTTGCGGCCGGATGCGCGGCGCGGACCTGCTCCGCGATCGCCAGGGCGCGACTGGCGACGACCTCATCCCATGTTTCGCGCGGACCGCAGCGAAACTCGGCAATCTGCGCGTAAGCCCAGAAGCGGAGCCGATCGAACGTCTCGACGTTCCGGCCGTCCCTTCGTATCTCGACCGCGCGCCGCGACACGCGCGGCAGCTCGACGAACGACGCCAGCTCGCGCAGCGAATAAGGTTCGTCCCGGCCGACGATCGTGTCGTAGGCCGCGTGGAACGGGTTGTGCTGCACGAGCCCGGCGTAACCGGCATCGGCGCGAAGCGCCCGCGTGTAACTGCGTTCGATCGACGCGTAATAACGCACCGCGGCCAGGTCCCCAGCGTCCGCGCCGTCGATGCGCAGCCAGCCGCGCAACAGATAGACGACGTGCGCGTGACCGTTCGCTGGGTTCGTGACGATGAACGACGGCTCGGCGACGCCGGCTTCGCGCCAGTAGCCGGCCGCGAGCGCGCAGTACCCGGCTTTCGCGTGCGGCCGGCGATCGCACACGCAGTCGACGTCGAACCGCAACGCCGTCCGCCACCCCGGCGGATCGGGCGCCAGTTCGCGGTGCTGCAGCGCGTCGTTTCGCTCGGCCCACTGCAGGCCCTCGCCGCGAAGATCGTCGCTGCAGCGAACACGGAACGGCAGCGACGCCGCGAAGTGCGCGACGGCATTCGCGATCCGGATCGACGGCGTTTCAGGGCGGGCGGTTGCGCTCGTGGCCTATCCTTCGCGTAAGAAAATGCAAGGCGAAGGCAGGGGCACGAGACCTGTTTCCGAAACGAAACAGCACGCACCGCTCCTGTCGCCCAAAAGGACGAGGAAGTCGGATCGAGTCCCGGATCGAGCTGCTTGGAAATCTCAGCGTGCGAACGGTCGCCAAACAGGACGCGCACTGAGAAGAAGAAAGCGAAATCCGATCGTTAAGCAGCCCGTAGCCTTTAGGCCCCACGGGCTTTTTGTTATTTCATCGTGGCCTCCGTGAGCGAGCCGCTGACCCGAAAAAGGGTCGGGCGTACGCCGACGCCGCGAACCTCATACTGCACGAGACCGATTGCAATGAGCCTCGCCAACGCGCGCTGCACCACACTTTTTGCAATCCCGAGCCGCGACGCGATCGTGCGCACCGATTGCTGAGGGTCCTCGTGGAGGGCATGCCAGACGAGCGCCTCGCTCGGTAAGGTAACAAGCGCCCGAATCTGCGGCGGGTATGCGGCAATGTCGGTCGGCATGTTTCGCCCTATACGCTACATATAGTGGTCGTACCCTTGTTTGGGACACTAGAGGACCGATATTTTGTGCCTCCTGCTGTAACCGGGGCACATTATATGCCATCGCAGCCATGACGACCGCCGCCTTAATCGCGCGCGTTTTCACGGGTTCGGGCAGCACCGCCGCGTTTTTTCCCCTTCGTCTTTTCGTCGTGAGCGATCCATCCGCTCCGCGCGCTCTTAGGTCGAAAAAGGCTCGATTTATTTGGCGCGTCGGTGGCGATCGGCGCGGGTGCGCCAGCGATTTATTCACGAGACGGGGCCACCAGGACGCTTTTATGCCGCGTTTGCCGCACGATCGACGCCCCCGGTTCTGCCTGGCGCGCGCGGCGGCTGATGTAGTCGGCGACGGTGCCGCGGCGTCGCTGGCAGCCACGTCTCACGGAGCGCGCTCGTCCACTGCCGGAAACGGTGCTGCACCCGGCGAGGGACCGCTCCCGCGCCGCCCGGATGGACGCACGGAAACGCTCGATACCACCACTTGCCCAAGCGACGCGATAGCCGCAGCCGTATCGCGAGCGCCAAACGTAGCTCCAGAGTCGAGTTCCACGATGAGATGGTGGTCCACGATTGCGATTGGCCGTGACGACGACGCACACTCGCTGCTTACGATAGTCGACCAATTTGACGCCATGACGCGCACCAGCCCTTCAAACACGGTGCGCGTGAATGCGCGCAATTCGCGTTTAGTCATGCGCGCCCGCTCGGGGTGTCCCGCGTCTTTCGCTCTTCGATTTCTAACACGCAAAGGAATGACGTTTGCGCGTACGCGTTCTTCCAAGAGGCTTTCCGGGCCAGCGACGCACACAAGTGCGTCGCGATGACCGTCAAGAGCTGCTGATTTGGTCGCGTAGTACCCAAAAATGCGCGGGTACTGGAACCCGTCATCTACTGCGACGTAGTAGTTCATGGCCTCTGCACCGGGCGGCGCGTCGTCGCATCCGTGCCACACCGTCGTCACCGTGCAACCAGGAATCGTGTCGCGCGCGATCGCGCGCGGATGCTCGGCAATCTCGACCATCCATTGCTCTCGTGAGATCTGTATGCCGGCCCGAGTGAAGTAGCGCAGGCCGTCCGAAAGGGCCATAGTTCGCCCTAACCGCAAACCCGCCGTGCGCGGGGTTTGCCGTGCTGCGCGACCTTTTTCTGTGCCTCGATCGCGATGATGACTTCGCGGATGCGCCGGTTCGCTCGACCAGCGATGCGCTCGCGGGTGACGCGGGGATGTTCCTTCACCGCTCGCCGTCCACGTTGAATTCGGACAGCACGGCGCGACCTCGCTCGCGTTGCCAAAGGGCTTCGCGCGAAGAAAAGAACGTGACAGCGGCAACGCAGCCGATGGACACGACCCAGAAAACGAGCACATGCGGAACCAATGATGCCGCGATTCCAAGTGCGGCGCTTACGATCAGTGTTTTCACCGTTCTCCGTCCCTGACCGGGTAATAATGCGCCCGAATCGCCGGCAACCCGACCGGCGTCGACGTCCAGTTCCGCGCAATCGCCGCCTGCGCGGCCGCGAGTGTCAGCGTGTGTCGGAAACAGACCGCGACGTGCAGCTCGTCCTCGACGGCATCTTTCTGACGGCTTTCGGCGTACGTTTGCGGCCAGAGGTTTCGCTCGTCGTTCGATCCTCCGGTTTCGAGCGGAATCAAATGATCGATGCGCAGGCCGGCCCGGTGCCCGCGCGGGACGCCGTACTCGTCATATATCCGATCTCGGACGCTATACGGGACATCGCGGTGAGCGGACGCGTAGCCGTATGCGCACACGACGGCGGGATCGCTCGACGCGACCGCCCCCGGCGTGATCGAGGCGTTCGGCAGCGTGAGCGCCAGGAGCAGTTCGACGATCATCGCTGTGCCACCACCGGCGGGATCGGGGTCGGAACCTCGCCGGCAACGATCCGCAGCGCCTTGATCGCGTGCGGGGCGCCTTCCGCTGCCCGCTGCTTCACGAACGCCAACGCTTCGTCGTCCGAGACGAACTTGATGGGCCCGCGCGCTTCATCGATGCGCCGCTCCGCGGTCGTGGCGAAAATCGCCGAGGGGCCGGCGTAGCCGTCGCCGTTGGCATAGTCGAGTATCCAGCCTTCGGCCCACATATCGCGCTCGTCGGCTGTGTGCCATTCGTTCGGAAACGGATCGTCGTCCATTAGCGCCGCCCTTGCTCGCGTACAAAGAACGCCTCTTCCTCCGGGTCAGGGCACCGACAAAACACCTCGCCGAAGCCCACAGCCTCGCGCGATCGGTGCCCGCACGTTGGGCACCGGCAGATGCACGTCTTGTCGTCCCAATCCGCGTCGTGGAAGTCGCGCAGAAACCCGCATTTGTCGCAGTTTATTGGCAATGTTATAGCACCCGGCGGGGGGTCATTGCGGAGCCAGTATTCTGCCCGTCGGATCGTAGCGGTCACATCCGCATAAATCTCCACCTCATCGAAGCCGTCGGGATTGCGCGAGCCAAAGTACGGCACGACGTTATACAGCACGGGCTCCCCGTCCGCGTAGTCGCCATTGACCGTCGTCGGCATCCGATTGCCGCGATATTGCTTCGCCAGGTGTTTGAACGCCCAGCAGAACGCGACGACGGCAACGCGATCGAGGAGCGCCTCGCGGTTCGTCGCGAGGTGCTTGACCTCGCGCCAATGCCGGCGAATTGTGCAGCCAAGGAGCGACAAGCTCAAATATGGCCGACCGTCCGACATGACCGCTTTATACCGCTCGGCTTCCGCGCGGAATGGTCGAGCCGCCGACGAGGCCACCGATAGCGCCCAGCACAGCCCCGACCAAGGGTGCGCCAACAATCTGAAAGAGGTCACCCACGGCGCTGGGAAGATAAGGCACCGTATTCGTACCCGGGTTTGCATCGTGCGCGTGAGCCATCGCACTGGCTCCGAACAACGAAAAGTGCAGTACAAGGGCACCGAACATGCCGACAAAATTCACGATCGCGCCGATCGCCGCGCCCATGCCGACGGCAAACCCGACCGCAGAACTCATCGCCTGCACTTTCGCCAGGATCAAATGAGGGTATTGGTATGCCGCGCCAACGATAATAGTCCAACAAAGAACAAAGTTAAACCACGCCAGCGGAATCGCCTCGACGACGATAAACGCAACGACCGCAATTAGCGTAACTCGAAGGAACGCATTCATCTTATTCCCTTTCACTTACCGACGACGGGCCCGTTACTGCGCGGCTTGCCATCCGTTGCTCATGAGCACCACCATAGACGATCGTTGCGTCGTCGTCGCCTGCTGCAGATCGGTTTCCATTTCTGGGAACGCAGCACGCATGGCCGCATCGGTAGACCAGGGCGCAACGTCCACCGCCTTTGCCCGATAATACACCGACGACACCGTTGCGCCCATCGCCTGCCCTGGCTCGCTAAAGTTCTCGATTCGTTCGACCTGTAAAGATGCGAAGCACAGTTTCACCGTCGTCATAAACGGCGTAGGCGTTACGACTGCATATTTCGAGAAGTCCGGTCCAGTCTCGTAGACAATTTCGGGAACGCCTTTTACCGTCTCATCATTCTGAAACGTCCTCGTGTTAAAGTTCGTGAAGGTTACTGCTACCTTCGCACTTTTCTTAACAGCCAATCCGGCGGTAACGAGCGCCTCGAGTTTTGCCGTTGGAGTAACTCCAGGCTGCTCGACATCTTCCGGGACCTTGGCGTTCCAGGGCTGTCGATCCGCAAGTATCTTGTGTGGCAGATTCGGAGCCGCTAAGCAAAGCCGAGATTCCGGCTTCGCGAGGCCCGCGTTAATCGCGCGCTCGAAGTTGCCGTTATTTGCGGCTCGCGGATCGGCTGCACACCCAACTACGAGCGCCGCCAATGCAACGAGTATCGTGCTCGTCAGCCTAGTCCTGGTGTTCATCCTCTTTCGTGTTTCCTTTCGCGACGGCGTTGCGACCGCTCGCCGCTCATTTCGCGTGATAGACGCGATCGGGGCGGCCACGATCGCCAGGCCCGCGCGGCGCCGGTCCGGCACGAGCCTCCTTCTGGCGTTCTCACCTGCCGCAGGCCGCACCAAAGATGCCTGGCGCATCGCAAATATGGAACATGAAGTATAGAACGACGGCGGCAATTGCTACGATGCCGGCGATTATGTCCGGTCGCGGCGCAGGCTTCACGATGCGCTCCCTGCGCGATGATCGACCATATCAGATGATCAGGTCGCTCTCGGCAAACACGGAAACGCTGTCCTCGATCTCGGCCGGATCGACACGGGGCTTCTCGTTCTCCTCCTCCGGCTTCGGCTCGGCCCGCGGCGCCGCGGGCTTGTCGCGTTCGTCGAACATTTTGATCGTCTCTTTCAGTGTTTTCGCTCGGTCTTTGTACGATTCGAATGCGGTGTCGATTATGGGGAAGCGCGCCGGCTCAGGAAGCCAAAACTGCAGCCAGTACGACCGCACGCCGGTGTCCTCGTCGGTTTCGGCCCAGGACGCTACCCGGCAGCCGTTTTCGAGGACTTGCGCGGCTTCGCGATGTTCTTTGTAGCGGTCGGGCGCAGGCGACAGTAGGATCGCGAGTTTCTCCGGCCCCCATTGGCGCTCCAACGCCGCGATGCACTTCGGCACATTCACAGTAACGGCACTCTTTCCCGACCACGGAATCTTCGATCGGCGGTCCATCGCCTCGTTCTCGTAATATCGGAACTGTTTCGCGCGAATGTGTAAGCCCTTGCAGAAGATGAATACCTCGTCTTCGGCGAGAGACTTGCACTCGAACGGCGTAAAATGATAGCGGGTTTGGATTTGATTCTGCTCCGCAATATGGTCCTTGGTTAAAGCCAACCGCTCGCCCGAGAGATTTCGGTGCTGCAGCGCAAACGAGAACTGGCCCAACTCCTCGGAAAGCGGCTTGGCCTCTTTGTGTGTCTCGGGCCGGAAGTAGAAATGCACGCCCTGGTTGGCGCTGATCGATTCGTCGCGCCCGTACGTCTCGACGAGCTGCGAGGGCGATTGCCAATAAGTGTTCATCTTCCCGCCGAGGCCACGCATCAGCCCAGCGTAGCGCGCGATCATCTCCATGCGGTTTAGCTGCGCGGCCTCGTCAATGTCCCATATGACCTCCCTGGCGTTCCCGCGGGCCTCGCGCCCGCGAATCGTCCTCGTTTTACGGAATACCTCGCGGAAGAACGTCGCGAACAAGAGCCGCACGTACGGCCGGCTACGGTCGAGGTCCGACGCCGGCATCGAAATGTAGATCGTGCTCGATCGCTCAAGATCGTTCGCCATATCTTTGATATCGAACGTCGAGTCGCACACGTTCTTCGCCAGAATTTCCTCGTCACGATACAGCGACAGAAACTGCATGAAACTTGAAAAGATACCCGACTTCTCCGGGCCCGCTTTCCCGCGCAGCGCGCGAATCGCCGAGGCAATCCACGGGCACGTCTTCGTCGTCTTCGAGGTCGCCTTGCCGTGTTTGCGCTCCGTCCAGCCGAACACTTCATGCGGGTCGTGTTCATAGGCGAGGATATAATCGCACATCGCGTCGACGTCGGGAAAACTGGCGCAAAACTCGACGAGCCACGGCAGCGACAGAATCTTGGGATTGTTCTCGCGGACCGACACATATCCGCAATGCCCGATCATCGCCGCGACCGCCTCGTGCGCGGTTCGATCCCAGAAACTCGCCAGGCCAGCACCTTGATCGACGATCGCGAGGCCGAACCAAAAACAGTCGCCGAAATAAAACGGCGTCCCGATCCGAAGGAGGTGGAGCGGGTTGTAATGCGGTGCGTTCGGATCGCGCGAGAACGGATCGAGCACGACGACGTTGGTAAACCGCTCGCGGAAGCCCGCCGACGACTCGTAAACGTCGGGCTTGATCGCGAGCACAACGCGCAGCGGCTCCCGGCCGTAAGTTTCAGTCCGGCGCTTATCATCGTCCCACGTCGCCGCATCTTCATGCTCGGCTCGCGCGAGGAGCGCCGGCTTCACTAAGGCCACGCCCTTGCCCGCGCCCTGGTGGCCGTACGCGATGCGGCCCGTGTCGCCCGGCCAGCGCAGGACGATTTCCTTACCGTCGGCGCCCACCACATACCCGATAATGTCGCCGCACTTCGCATCGATCAAACCGGCTTCGCGGATCTCCGCGATCGTCGCCATGTGTGCGGTGTCGACGACCCCGGCCGTATCGTCTTTGGCGCGGACCGGGGACCGGTAAACCGAAATCGCGTAAAATGCAAGGCGAAAAAACATGACGCCGCCGGCAACGACCAGGAGCAGCGTCGTCGCCGCAGCCGTCGCCGCCGGTGAGGTGAATCGCTGTATCTGTGCGAGCAGCGGCAGGCCGGGGACCGGATGCAGCGGGCCACGTAACCAGATGAGGTAGGCAACGCCGAACGTTGCGGGCACCCCGACGACAAGCATCGCCCAGGCCCACCAGGGCGTTCGCTTCGCGCCGATCTCGGTCGGGAGCGCCAACCGCTCTGCGTCCGAGCGCATAGGCGCCGGCTTCGTCGCGATCATGCGACGTGCAGCGACAGCGCCTGCTCTTGGTCTTGCTGCTGCTTTTGCGCGACCTCGCTGCGCCTGTGAAACGAGCCCTCGTGCAGCGCCTGGGAGATACCCGGCTCGAGTGTGACGGTCTGCGCTTCGGCGAGATCGAGGATGATCGACGGCTTGGTCTGCGTCGACAGGATCGACTTCTCGCCCGTGGCGAGATCGACGCCACGATAGGCGACCACGGTATCGAGGATGCGCTCGCGATCGGCCGACCACGCGCCGATGATATTGTAGTTCCCGGCCGCGACTCCGTAGCTCTGCCGGCGCTCCTCACCGGTCCGCTTGTCGAGCACGACGCGCTCCTCGATGCGCGGCTCCGGCTGGTGGTAAACGCCGATGACCTCGGGGATGTACGGCGTGCCGTTTTTCCCGTAGCGTACCTCGGACGTCACCATTTCCTTCGGGAAAATGTCCCGGTCCGCTACCGGCTGCGGCTGCTGGCGCGGCGCATCGCCGATCGCCCGCGACGCTTCGAGCGTGCGCCGATCGGTCGGAGTGAGTTGGCTTTCGTAGGCGTCGATCCGGCGCTCCACGGATTCATTTGGGTTTTTTCCGCGAGTGGGATGCGTGGCCGGCTCTAAACCCATGAGTACGCGTTTATCCCGAGGCACGATGTCCAGCGGATGATGCCCTTGCCTCAATGCTTCCGCGGTGAACTTATGCGCTTCCAGGGCTTCTTTTGGGTTCGGAAAGTGATCTATGAGCTGCTTCTCCGCGAGACGTCCCTCATCGTCCCGTGTTACGACGACCTGCTCATACACGTACGGCCGATCAACCTCGTTCGTATAGTCATGGCCGAGGAACGACGTAATAACGTGCGCCTCGCCTACAATCGTACGCGCAATCTCAGGATTAAGAGACTCCGGGTTACGGGCGCCCATCGCCTTTTCAATCGCTTGCGACTGATCCTGTGTGATTTGGTTTCCTTCACGATCAAACCAACGCTGGTTAGGGTAACGCTCCGCAGCGCGCCGTGCGAGTGTTTGATCGATCGTAAGACCTCGGGTGTTCTCGGGCATCGTGGGCTCCTATCCCGCGACGGCGGGCTCGATGATGTATTTTCCGTTGACGTAACCGAACGCGCGCGCCATGTTCGCGACGCCGCGCTTCCCGTTCGCGTCCTGGCGCATCTCGACGATGAAATCGACGAAGCCGGCGACCATTTCGCGAGGAGTGCCCGGCGGCAGAAGATGCTCTAGCCGGGTGAATGTGTCGTAGACCGAATTTGCGTGCATGGTCGCGACCATGCCATCCGTGCCCGCATAGCTGGCCATCATGAGGCCCTCGGCCGAACGCTTCTCTCGTAACTCGCCCCAGAATATCCGATCGACGGCGCAGCGCAGGACGTCTTCGAGGGCATCGAGCCAATCGTAGCGGTAGCGCGAGACCGCCCCGTTGACCTCGAAGTGAATCTGTTCGCGTAGCGTCATCAGCTCGATCTGATTGGTGAACTGTCCCTGCAGCTCGTGACGGTCCTGGACGATCGCTACCCGCTCGTCGGGAAACAGTCGCTCGATTTCCAAAAGAACCGTATCCATGAAGGTCGTTTTTCCGCTGCCGTTTTCGCCGACGATAAGGATTCGGTCCCGTCGCGCGATTGCAGCCCGGAGCGCCTCGATCGGCGTGCCCGCCGGGGTCCGGTCGACGATCCGCGGCGCCGGGTTCACCGACAACTCACCGCGGGCCGCGTAGTCTTCGAAGGTCGACACCGACTTCGCACGAATACGAATAATGCCGATCCAATCCTCGATAGGCGGCGAGAACGCCTGGACGCGGCCTTTCAGTCCGTACGGGAGATCGCACTGCAAACGCGAGCGGGTCGAGTCGATCGCCTGCGCCGGCTCCTCGCTGGTCGCCAGCAGCGTGATGATGCGCTCGCGCTCCGCGCGCGTCAGCGTCTCGGGCATCCATTGCCAGCGGCCGGCGACCTGCACGAACACCCGCCCGACGTCGCCCCCGTTGAAGCACACGTTTTGCGAGCGCGGATCGCGAATATAGCGCATGATCTTCTCGAGCGCGTATTCGAAGGTGTCTTGCCGCGATCGCTCGATCGACTCGACGCGAAAGAGCGCGCTCACAGGCGCACCTTCGCTGCGCGCCGCGCCCGATATACAAGGACCGCCACGATCGCCGCAACGCCCAAGATGAACATGAAATAGTTGTGCGCGGCCCACGCGGAAATGCCCGACGAAAACTCTCCCAGGCACAAAACGACGAACATCGTAGCCTCGAAGCAAACGCCTAGAATGATCGGCACGAGGATGACCAGGCAAACCGCAATGACGAGAATCTTGACGATAGGATCGAGATTACGCACGACGCAAGAACGCCTTCCCGGCCGTAACGGCCAACCCAACGGCAGCGCGCGGCGCCGCCGTAGCTTCGGCACCGACGTGCCCAGCAGTCAAGAAAACTCCTCCCGCAAACATGGCATCCGCGAGCCCGGCAACGCGCGAGGCCCCAGCGCCCACGGCGTAGCTCGCCGCCATCAGCGCGAACGCCGTCTGCAAGAACGTCCCCGCCTCCATTAGCCCGGCGGCGAAGGGCACCGCCGCGAAGACGTCCGCAACGAGCGCCGCATAGGCCACGATGCAAACGATCCGCATGATAGTCACCCAGACGGCGTTCCCGTAGCGCATTGAGATTTCTCGGGTCGCGCTGCTGCCCGCGAAGGCGACGGAGACGGCGCCGATCGCGACGCTGAATAAGCCGCCTGCGACGGCAGCCACCATCTCGAACGCCACGCGCGTCAGACTCAGCACGACTATGACGCCGGCAACCAACGCTACGGCAAGATTGATACCCGTCATCCATAGCGCGTCGACGCCGACGAGCGGGATACCGAATATCGCCGCGGCTCCCGTAATGGGATGGATCGCCCCGACAAATAGCTCAGCAGCGGTCGTGATTCCCAGCGTGAAGATCGCGTCCGGGTTCGCGATCCCAGGGCGTCCCGTGATTGCGCCGGAGATCGCGCCAACGAGCGGCTGAATCTCTGGGAGAATTAGCCGCGCGCCAATGAGCGTCGCGTAGCCCGGAACCATGACTGACCATATCAGATCACCTAACTCTGTGTGCCATCCGCCGAAGTCGCCGTGATTGACCCAGGCGAGCCGGCACAGCCGGACGATGATCGAGGTCGTGATGATCCCGGAGAATATCGTAGCGCCCAGCGCGAGCCCGTTCGTGGTATAGCCTGCATCGGGCGCTATGAGGAGATTTTGCAGCGTTGTGAGCGGGCCCGCCGCCGCTGGCGCGGCCGCGAGCAGTAGTAAGGCGATCGTGGCGATTGCGCGCTTCATTGGCACACCGGGCATGTGGCGCCTGGGCCGAACTCGGTTGTCAACTCGCCCGCGAACGCGTTGTCCACGTTGACCTCTTGCGCTTTGTCTTGCTCGTGCAGTTCGTTTGCCTTGGCGGTATTGTTTGCGGTCTGCATATTCACGGATGCGTCCGACTGAATAGCGCAGAGCGCCCCGGTGCAGTCCGCCGCGCCGCTGCCGGCCATCCATGCTGCCTTAGAGTCCGCGTCTGCCTGCGCTTGCGCTGCCGCGGCAGCGGCGTCTCCAACGTGAGTCGGCGCAGCGGCTGCGGCAGCAGCCCTGATCGTCGGAATGTCGCCGTTTATCATTTGAATCGACGTCATTGCGTTCGGCGAGAGCTTCAGGTTCTCGATCGCCGCAAGAACCTGCTGAAATTGA
>Ga0182016_10000446_pt1 | contig 51860 bp, 41 predicted proteins | sample 712S2MmetaG_FD_120491 | JGI IMG/M metagenome (GOLD analysis project Ga0182016, IMG submission 120491) | Permafrost microbial communities from Stordalen Mire, Sweden - 712S2M metaG | ecosystem: Environmental > Terrestrial > Soil > Wetlands > Permafrost | place: Sweden: Stordalen | collected...
GAAGCTGGCATTCTACCAACTGAATTACTCCCGCCCGTTGATTCGATTTAAGTATCGCAAAATCAGCGCGTTCATAGCAACAGCAAATTTGAAACAGTCTGGGAATCCAGATTCTACCACTGGATATCTCTACCTTTGTTTTGAATGGCGTACCACAAATCAGTGTCATGTTCACTCCAAAGAATGGACAGTAAAAGAAAGCTGGTTCTGCCGGCCCGGCACCGAAATAAGAAAACACTCTGGGCGGTTTGAGATCCGACATTATGCGCCTCATCCGTCTAGGCTACTTGGTCGCCGTACGGCAGAGCGGACTGGGACGTCTCGCTTACGTTCGGGTGCCGGTCTCTCTTCTGCGCGTTGGCCGCACCTGCCGTCCGCGAGCGATCCGCGAGTTCGAGCCTCGCCGTCCCCCATTTGAATGTTTTCCCGTTTTGCCATTGATCGTTTGCTTCGAGGGCAAAGGGTCGATGTTCGAATCAACCGCATTCTACGCGATTCTGGTAGACCTTCGCTCTGTTTTCCCCAGCAACTTCCCCGCAATCTCGGTCACCTTGAGATGCTGCGGTGCCCACGTTTCAAACGAACACCTCGCGGTCGAATTGCTCAACAGGCGGCCTCCCTTTCCCCGGTTGCCCTATGCGAAGTCTTCGTCGCAGTTCGCCGCACTTAGGTACAGACCGAGATCGCCTCTAAATCTCCCTCGGTTCTTCCAAGTCATCGACTGCTGCAGAGTCTCTTGCAAGCAAAAGGAATCAAGCTATTTAAGTTGATCGATCACAGCAGTAAGGCCGACAAGGCCGGTTTGCAGATGCGCCCGACAAAGCTGCCAATTCTTGGGAGCCCGAAGGCTGGGACACCTCTAATGATTGGCGCTCCCACGATCACGGCCCGCCTTCCCCTTAAGCGCTGGACTGGGAGGATGCCGACGGCAAGACACAGACCTCATACAATTCTCCTGCATGTCTCCAAGCGCGGCGGGGGGCTTGGTCCGGAATATTGCCGCCGCAAAAGCAATAGTGAAGAGCGCCGCCGAATGAACCGGTCATCAGAGTGCAGGCGCAACGTGGCACGGAACTAGCGGGCGTGAGAAGTGTACCATTAGCCTCGAGTCGCAAGGTGACGAATCCGAGTCGACGATTCGACCACTCGACGCATACCAGCGATCGGAGTAGCCGCCGACACTGCATGCGTCCGCTTCGGGGTCATCGATTAGGCGGTATTTCCGATGAAATCCGAGGGTGAATTCCGAACGCGCGAATTAGCCCAGGCAATGCTCCCACCACACGCGTGATGACTTGACCAGAATTTGTTGTGCGTTGCTCCTGGCCATTTGTGCATCGGCGCAAGCCGGAAAATTGTCCGGGCGAGGAGACAGGAAGTGGAGTGGCGCACGAACTGCATAAGTGGGCTCGGGACTGACGTGAAGCGAAATCATCAGCGCGCGCCCTGGGCGCGAATCAGCACGAAGCTCGTCCTCCTGGCAGTAAGCGGTCGCCTGCTTGCCCAGTCTCCGCCCCTCTCGCCCGACCACCCGTGGCATTCGCCCGAGGAGCGGCAAGTCATCAGCGAGGCGCGCCGGCTTTCTTTCACATCTCCGCGCATCGAGGCTGATCGAGTCTATTCGTTGGCCGAGTTGATCGATCTGGCTGAAGCGCACAACCCCGAAACACGAGTTGTCTGGGAAGGCGCGCGCGCCGAAGCCGCCGCGCTCGGAGTCGCTCGCAGCGAACTATTTCCAACCCTCGCTGCGGTTGCGCTGGCAGGTGCGGATCGCCAGGAAGCGGGCTTGGGACCGCGGTTCTACCGGCAGACGATCCCGAATTTTCAGGTCTCGATGAATTTCAATTACACAATCTTCGATTTCGGCGCCCGGCGGGGACGGATCAATGCCGAAAGCGCGCGCCTTCTCGCATCGAATTTCGGTTTCAACGATGTTCACCGCCAACTGATTTACGACGTTTCGCAGGCATATTACCGGTTGCTCAATGCGGCGGGGCAGGAAGAAGCGGCAGGGGCAAGTCTGGTGAATGCGCAGAATGTACAACAGGCGGCCGAAGAGCGGCTCCGTAACGGCTTAGCGACTTTGCCTGATGTGTTGGAAGCGCGCAGCGCCACCTCCCAGGCGGAATACGATTTACAGGCAGTCTTGGGAGCGGAGCAGATCGCGCGAGGTGACCTGCTGACCGCGCTGGGAGCGTCCGCTTCGACGCCGATTCGCGTGCAGCCCTTGAGTGAAGTGCCGACGCCGGAGTCAGTAGCGGACACTGTGGAGACGGCAATTCCTCGCGCGCTGGAACAGCGTCCCGACCTTCAGGCGCAGTTCGCCGGGATTCGCCTCGCGCAGGCAGAGCAGCAGCAAGCGCGGGCCGCCTTTCGTCCCAGCTTGAGTGCGACCGCAAACCCTACCGCCCGATCAATCTATATCCTCCAGCAGACGTTTCCCTGGGGGCACACTGCCGGCTTAACCGGCGCCGTGGCATTCAGCCTGACTTGGACGGTGTTTGATGGAGGCGCCCGGCGAAATAGGCTGGCGCAGGCGGTGGACCATGTCCACCAGGCGAAGGCACAGGTCAGCGCCGCACGCGATCGGATTGAGGACCAGGTTTGGACTGCCTACGCGAACTTGAATACCGCGTTCCGCCAGCGCGAGGCTGCCAGGGCGCTTGTGAACGCCGCGACGGAGTCTTACAGTGCGGCGCTCGAGTCCTACAACTATGGCGTTCGGAACCTCCTGGACGTCACCAACGCTCAGAAGCTCCTGGCTCAGGCGCGCTCGACCGACGTGCTGGCGCGGACCCAGGTGCTGGCCGCTCTGGCGGATCTGGCATTCAGGACCGGCGATGCGATTCAAGAGAATGCGAGGAAGAATCACCCATGATCACGAATACTCGAAAGCTCGGCTTGTCGATCCTTACGCTTGCTTTGACGGGCTGTAGCCGGGCCCCGTCGTTCGATATTCTCGGGTCGTTTTTTCCTGCGTGGCTCTTGTGTCTGTTTTTGGGAGTAGCGCTGACCGCCCTAACCCGTCAGCTGATTGTGCGGACCGAAGTGGCGCTCGCCGTCCCCATACTGACGTATCCGAGCCTGACTGCAGTATTCGCGTCTGCTGTTTGGCTCGCCTTCTTTCGATAGCGAGGAGAATCATGGAACCGACGAAAGGCAACAGGGCCGGCGTTTGGGTTGGACGAGTTCTCAGTGTTCTGATCGTCGCCGGAGCAATTGCGTTAGGCCTGGTGGTAGTGCATCACGTGGACAACTACCCGCGGACCGACGATTCGGAGATTCTCGCGAATTTTATCGGAATTGCACCCCAGGTGGAAGGTCCACTCATCCGGCTAAACGTCCATGATAATCAGTTCGTGAAAAAGGGAGATCTTCTTTTCGAGATTGACGACCGGCCGTATCGGTACCTGCTGGAGAAAGCAATTTCAGATCAGGCCACGCTCGAGGGCCAGATTTCCGATGAACGGAGGAAGATCGCGGCACTGGTGAGCGCGGTCTCTGTCTCACAGGCGTACATTCACAGCACGGAAGCTGACGTCAGCCGGTCGGCGGCGGCGGTAGATCAGTCGAAGGCCGACGTGGCCGCTGCGGCGCAGGCTGTCAGCCGCGCGAAGGCCGAGTGGGCTTACGCGAACAACAACCTGCATCGCATTGAGCCGCTGCTCGTCAAACAGTTCGTCACCGTCGATCAGGTAGACCGCGCGCGGACTTCAGAGGTCGCCCAAGCGGAAACCCTGAAACAGGCCGAATCTCAATTGTTGCAAGCGGAGGCTGCGCTGAAATCCACCTTGGCGCAGGAGCAGCGGTCGAAGGCAGTGCTCACCCAGAGCACGGCTGAGCACGAGCAGGCCCAGAACGCCGTTACTACACTGGAACCGCTGATCCATCAGCGCGGCGCAAAGACGTCGGCCATTGAAACTGCCCAGTACAATCTAAACAACTGTCGAGTGTACGCACCATTCGACGCCCGCGTGACGAATCTCACGATTGCCGAAGGGGCCTATGCCCATGTCGGCCAGCAACTGTTCACGCTCATCGACGCGCGGACGTGGTGGGCGGTCGCGAACTTCCGTGAAGGGCAGTTGCAGCACATTGCGCCGGGAATGCACGCCGACGTTTACGTCCTGACGAAACCGAATGTACGCTTCTCTGGCGTGGTGGAGAGCGTTGGGTTCGGGGTGACTCCGGACGCGGATGTTGTGGGCCGCTTCGAACAAGGGTTACCCGATGTGCAGAGAACGCTGAACTGGGTGCATCTCGCGTCACGCTTTCCGGTTCGCGTCCGCGTCGAAAACCCTTCGCCCGATCTGTTTCGCGTGAGCGGGTCGGCAGTCGTAGCGATTCGCGGACGTTGATTCGGCCGTCAATCGGCATCGGATCTGGGCCTCGTGGCTGAGGTCTCGTGGTCAGGAGAAATAGGGTGATACGAGGGTGTTGAGATGGCGTCTTTGGCTCAGGCTGTTCCGCGTTTGAAAACCCGGGGGATCTGGTTCTGGAGCTTTCTCGGCGAGGAACTTGCGCCATACCCGGGGAGGGGAGCGATCGTCGCAAGAATGGTGATTGCTTCGACTCTGATGATGATCGTCACTATGGTGTTTCGCTTACCCTATGGCGCATACAGTGCGATCTATGTGTTCCAGATTTCACGCGAAAGCCAGAAAGCCTCCATCGATTCTGCACTGACGATAGTCACTGCTTTCGGATTGGCAACCGCAGTCGCACTGATCGGCGCGATTCTGGTCCTCGACGAACCGAACTTGCGATTGCTATGGGTGATCGGAACATTGTTCATCATGTTTTACGCTGTCAGCACTCTGACCAGCTACAGTGCCTCCGTCCGCTTCGGTTATCTGATCGCAATCGTAATCCCGCTGTTCGACCGCCCGATTCGGGCCGAACTCAAAATCGAAGGGACTCTTTGGGCGGTGGCTACGCTATCACTTGCCACCGGACTTGCATTATTGGTGGAGCTTCTGCTGGTCAGATTTACCAAGCGTGCCGATCTGATCGGGCTGCTCGATCGGCGCCTCGCCTCCGTTGAAGATCTGTTTCAAGCTTATGCCAAAGGCCGGGTGCTAGATGCGGCGAAAAGAGCCGTCGCGCGTTTTTCCACCCTTGGAACGTCGCGGCTGCGAAACATCCTGCACCGTTCTCCCCATTCTCGACACTACCGTGAACAGATGGGGGCCGTCGTGGGATTGGTTGGGAATTTGATCAATCTGGCGGCGGAATTGAAGCCTGGCGATTTGATCGTTCGCGAGCGCGTCGAGGTCCTGGCGTTCCATATAGGGCGCCTCCGCGATGATTTGACTCACGCAAGAGCGCCACAGCCGATTCCGGTAAATGACAATACTTCGTCCCAATCTTCGGATTCCGCTCTCCTTCTCGAGAGCTTGGAAAGCACTGTCTCGCTGATTGCCGAGATGCTGGCAGCTCATCAATCGCTGAGCCAATACGAATTGCAACAATCAAGGGACGAGCAAGCCTCGAGGCTGCTGGTTCCAGATGCGCTGTCAAACCCCGAGCACCTCCATTTTGCATTGAAAGGCTGCCTCGCAGCGTCTCTATGCTACCTTGCGTACACTTTAATCGACTGGCCCGGCATCAGCACCGCAGTACTCACCTGTTTCTTGACTGCATTGACAACGACCGGCGCATCTCGTCAAAAACAGATTCTGCTGGTAACAGGGGCCGCGACCGGAGGGTTGGTAGGTGTGGCCTCGCAATTATTCGTTCTGCCATACGTGGATTCGATCGCCGGGTTTACGGCTTCGTTCATCGTCGTAACCATCGCCGCCGCGTGGTTCGTAACCTGCACTCCGCGTCTCTCCTATTTCGGAATCCAGTTTGCCTTCGCGTATAATTTCGTGAATCTGCAGGAGTTCACGATCCAAACTTCCCTGACGCCTGCACGGGACCGCGTCGCTGGAATCCTGCTCGGCCTGTTCATGATGTGGCTGATTTTTGACCGGCTCTGGGGCGCGCCCGCGGCGGTCGCGATAAAGAGACGTTTCATCTCTACGCTCCGGCTAATGACTCAATTTGCCAGAGAGCCCATCTCCGAAAACCTGCGGACCGCGATCGAGCGAAGTTATGTTCTTCGCAACGCAATCGAAACGGGGTTCGAAAACGCTAGAGCACTGGCTGACGGAGTTCTATTCGAATTTGGGCACTCGCGGGAACAGGATCTCGCACTGCGAGATCGAATCCGGCGCTGGCTGCCGCAACTGAGTGCGCTCCTTGTTTTGCGAGTGTCCGTGTGGAACTATCTTGCCCGACTCCCTGGCTTTGATTTGCCCGATTCCATTCGTTCGGCGCAACGCGAATTTGACGAAGAGTTTGCCCGGATCCTTGACGCCATGGCAAACGGGCTTGAGGGCAAGCCGGCGGAGGAGCGAGATCGCTTCAACAAGTGCTTGCAGCACTTGGAACAGAGTGTCGAACGCTACGCCGCCACAGAAACGCAGCCGGCGCTTACGTCCGGGCCCTATTTGGCTCGAAATCGAAGGATCAGTGACGTGACTTACTCTCTGCTTCAAGAGATTTAGATAAGATTGCTCCCGCTACGGCCCGGTTGCCAGTCCGAGTGATCGCGGGCATCCGGCTTCCCTTTCCCGCCCCATCGAGATGCATATCCTTGGTCCGCAAACGCTTGTCATTCGACACCGCTCGCGAATCACAAACTGTCTATTTACCCAACTTCAGTGGATACGACGACGTGGAAGCTGAATTGCTCTTGCTAGAAGGCGAATGCAGCGCAGGCCAGAAGACAATCAACAATCTGCCGGACAACATGTCGGGCCGTCGCGTTAGGACTTCCCACTCTCATTTGTGCGAAGCCCGATGAATGCCGCGAGAACTCGCCATCCCGGTTACAGCGGCGCTTACCGTGACGACCCTCGTGTATTCGCGGGGCAGTACCGGCTGAGCAGGGCTTTGCCAAGCCTCCTGTCGGTGTGGCGGCAGCAGCTTTCATCATTGGGCGCTCAATCGTAACTAATCGCGCGGCACGCCACCGGCAGAACGGGCGCGTCGAGCACCGATACATCGTTGCCACGGACAGATGGCGCAAGGTCCCAGTCAGCTCAACCGCATCATGTTATCGCGTACCCCTGGCCAAGCAGCCATGATCCCCGACTCTTCTCGCGATGTTCCAGGCGATGCCCGTTCCTACCGCCAGCGCGCCCTTAACTCCTACGAAGTTATGTCGCGCTTCCCCCGCGCATCAGTAGTAGCCAGTGCGATCGGCGAATTGCTCACTGTCGGTGACAACTTCACGCCTTTCGTCGGCACGTTTGCATACAGCTGGCGGCGTGCCCATGGCTAAGTGCTTAGTGACTGCGATGTTCCGGCTGCTTACGGCTCGCATCTCAAATGGGTCGGCGAATGCATTTCCTTAGGTCGATGAAACCCCAACGTACCCAAGTTTCTGGCGCCGCGTTCCTTCTGCTGTCCATCTGCGTGGCACAGACAGCACATGCGCAGACGACCGGCGATCCTCCATCCACATCGTGGTCGAACAGCCCTTACATGTTCGGCAATTGGGGCGGTGAACGGACTGCTCTCGAGCGTAACGGCATCGTTTTCAGTTTCCTTTCCGTAAACGATCTTTTGCTGGACACGCGAAGCGACGTCGCGAACTGGAGTCGCGTCCGCGGCACGCTCGACATCGATTTCGGCAAGGCCGAACTTGTGCAAGGCCTGACCTTCCATATCACTGCGCTCTGGCAGGGCGGAGGTAACATGGGGGGATATATCGGCAGCATCGCAAACCCCAGCAGTCTGGTCAGCGCCGCTACGACGCGTCTCGATTCCTGGTGGTTCCAGCAGGCGCTAGCCCACAATAAGGTGTTCATTCGCGCGGGGCAGTTCGCTGGCCTCGACTTCTACGGCGTTCAACTTGATGGCGCTTCCTACGTTATGGAACCCTTGGGTTACGCGATCGGAAACCTCTTCGCCGCGGATTACGAGAGTTTCGACCCCGCCGGCACTCCCGCTGCCGAGGTGCGGTACGTGCCATCGAAGCATGTCTATGTGAAGTCGGCTATCTTTTCGGGCAATCGGAATCCGTACCGCGACGACATCAGCGGCTTGCAATTCAAGCTTAAGGACAACCCTGTCATTGCGACCGAAGCCGGTTATCTGGTGAATCCCACATCGTCATCAACCGCCAAGACGTACCCCGGCACCTACCGATTCGGCGCTACCACCAATCCTGGGCCCTTCCCAAATATCGTCACGGGGCGAACGAGCAGTGGAAACTACCTCCTCTATTTCATGGCGAATCAAGCGATATACCGACCCCAAGCCGGCAGCGACCGCGGCCTCGATGTGAATGTCGCGTTCGACTGGACTCCTGACGACATTACGAGAAACTACTCGCAGATCACTGCAGGCCTGCATTATCGTGGCCTGATTCCGCGGCGACGAAAGGACACAGTGGCAGTAGGACTCGTTTACAGCCGCACCAGCGGAGTGCTGAATCAAGCTCTCTCCCAGGCGGGGCTGTTGCGCTACGGCACAGAGAAAGCCCTGGAGGTGAATTACTCGCTGCAAGTCACCCGATGGTTTACGTTCCAACCAGTCTTTCAATACTACTTCGACACCGGCGCGAACCCGCTCTCGCGCAACAATACGGTCGCCGGATTCCGCACCACGTTCGTTTTGTAGAGGTCGCCATGAGAAATCGCAAACAAGTCATAGAGAATATCGCCGGACAGGAATTCGACGTCTGTATTATCGGCGGAGGCGCCTCCGGGTCGGGATGCGCGCTCGAAAGCCAGTTGCGCGGGCTGAAGACCGTGATGGTTGAAGCCGGCGATTTCGCCTCAGGAAGCTCCACCGCCTCTACCAAAATGGTACACGGCGGCGTGCGGTACCTGCAGGAGGCTGTGAACGATCTAGATGTCAATCAGTATCACCTGGTGGAGGCGGCGCTGCACGAGCGCGCGCTCATGCTGCACAACGCTCCGCACCTGACGCGCATGGTGGAGTATCTCGTTCCCTGCTTCAGCCACTTCGACAAGTTTTACTACGGCCTCGGCATGAAAATGTACGACTGGATTTCCGGCAAATCCAGCCTCTTCCCCAGCCGGTTGCTGACCCGCCAGGAGGCCCTGTACCGCATGCCCGCCATGCAGTCGAATAACCTGACGGGCGCCGTTTCTTATGGGGACGGGCAGTTCGATGATGGCCGCTACTGTCTCGCCCTCGTCGACACATTTGACGGCTTGGGCGGCGCTGCTTTGAACTATGCCCGCGTCACTACGCTGGAAAAGACTCCGGAAGGAAGAATCGCGGCGGCGGTGGGCACCGATCAAATTTCCAGCCGGACCTTCCGGATCGCAGCGCGCGCGTTCGTGAATGCGACCGGACCCTTTTCCGATGTGGTGCGTAGTCTTGCCTCCGCCGAAGCCGGTTCGCGCATGCGCCCCAGCAAGGGCGTGCACATCATGTTTCCGCTCCACGGCTTTTCGGAAACCGACGCCCTGTTGGTTCCCAGAACGGAAGACGGCCGCGTCATCTTCGCGGTGCCGTGGAACGGCCGTCTGTTGGTGGGCACCACCGATACCGGCTACACGCCGGGTGAAGAAATGGTGGTGACTCAAGAAGAAGTTGAGTATCTGTTGCGCCAGCTCAATCCATATTTGGATACGCCGCTGCGCGCGGATCAGGTAGTCAGCGGGATCGCGGGAGTCAGGCCTCTGGTGGCGTCGCAGGATGTCACAGAGACGAAGAAACTCATCCGCGACGACGAAGTGGAGTACGACGCGCAGAGCGGTCTGATCAGCATCCTGGGAGGAAAGTGGACAACGCACCGCTTGATGGGTCAAGAAACCATCGATAAGGTCCAGGAGACTCTTGGGGAGTCAGTCACGCCCTCGCCCACCACCGACCATCCCCTGAAGGGATCCGCGGACTACAAGTGGGACTATTGGCAAACGCTCACCGACAAATTCACGGTTTCGGCTCCCACGGCGCATCACCTGGCCCACAAGTACGGAACACTGGCGCCAGACGTTCTCGGCCTAGTTGAGAACGATCCTTCGCTCGCGCTTCCGCTAGTGGAAAGCGAGGCACCAATCCGCGCTCAAGTGGTCTATGCCGTACGCAGCGAAATGGCGCTGACCATTGAAGACGTCCTCGCACGCCGGATCGGACTTCAGTTGTATGGATGGCGTCTGGCCATACAAGCGGCACCTGCGGTCGCGGCCCTGCTTCGCCGCGAACTCGGCTGGAGTGAGCAACAGGAGGCTTCGGCCCTCGACGGGTACGTTGCCAAAGTGAACCACATGTTGACTACGGCCGGCCAGGAACCTATGGCTGCGCCGATCACCAAGCACTTAGTTATGGAAAGGGGTTAGATAGTGTCGACTTATATTGGAGCCATCGATCAAGGAACTACCAGCACTCGATTCATCGTGTTTGACCGCGCAGGGCGAATCGTCTCGGTAGCCCAAAAGGAGCACGAACAGATCTTCCCGCAGCCGGGATGGGTGGAGCACGACGCCAATGAAATCTGGCGGAGGACCGAGGAAGTAATCGAGGTGGCAATGAAGCAGAAGGGCCTGCGGCCCAGCGACCTGGCCGCGGTCGGAATTACCAATCAACGCGAAACCACGGTGCTCTGGGATCGCAAGAACGGGCATCCGGTCTATAACGCACTCGTCTGGCAGGACACTCGGGTCGACTCCTACGTGACCGATTTGGCCCGCCACGGCGGCCCGGACCGCCTTCGCGCGAAGACGGGTCTGCCGCTCGCCACGTATTTCAGCGGGCTCAAGATCCGTTGGGTTCTGGACAACGTTCCAGGCGTTCGTGAACGCGCAAACGCGGGAGACATCCTGTTTGGAAATATCGATTCGTTCCTCCTGTGGAACCTCACCGGCGGACCGCGCGGCGGCATTCACCTGACCGATTGCACTAACGCCAGCCGCACCCAACTGATGAACCTCGAAACTCTGGAGTGGGACGACGAACTCCTCGAGGTGATCGGAGTGCCGCGTCAGATGTTGCCCAAAATCGCCGCGAGCAGCGAAGTCTATGGCAACGCCACTCTCGATTCGTTGAAGGGCGTGCCAATCGCCGGCATCCTGGGAGATCAACAGGCCGCCCTGGTCGGCCAAACCTGCTTTCAGTCGGGCGAAGCTAAGAACACTTACGGAACGGGATGCTTTCTATTGATGAATACAGGGCAGCAGCCTGTGCATTCCAAATTCGGGCTGCTCACTACGGTGGCCTACCGCCTGGGAAAACAGCCTGCGGCCTATGCCCTCGAAGGAAGCATCGCCATCACAGGAGCCCTGGTCCAGTGGATTCGCGATAACTTCGGTCTGATCGGCAAGAGTTCCGACATCGAGAGCCTGGCGCGAACCGTGAAAGACAACGGCGGGGTCTATTTCGTTCCGGCGTTCTCCGGCCTGTACGCGCCGTATTGGAAATCGAATGCTCGCGGAATCATTGCCGGCCTCACGCGCTATACCAACAAGGGCCACCTCGCGCGGGCCGTGTTGGAAGCCACCGCTTTTCAAACGCGGGAAGTGGTTGAGGCCATGGAGAAGGACTCAGGCATACCGCTAAACGTGCTGCGCACCGATGGCGGAATGGTCTCGGATGAACTTTTGATGCAGTTTCAATCCGACGTGCTGAACCGTCCCGTAGTGCGGCCGGTGGTCAAGGAGACCACAGCGTTGGGGGCTGCTTACGCAGCCGGACTCGCCGTCGGCTTCTACAAGAACCTCGAGGACCTCCGTTCGCAGTGGGCGGTCGATAACACTTGGCAGCCGCACATGGAGGAGAGGCAGCGTGAGGCCCTGTATAGCTCGTGGAAGAAAGCTGTAACCCGGTCCTTCGATTGGGTCGATTCGGCGGCGTAGCGCGGCCCTCACAGGGCCGTTCATTGAGGAAAGGATAATCAACATGGGTGTGAAGTGTTTTGGAGAATTCGTGGGGACCGCGGTCCTCATCCTGTTAGGCGATGGCGTGGTTGCCAGCGTCCTGCTGAAACGTTCGAAAGCTGAGGGAGCCGGCTGGCTGGCGATCGCCGCCGGCTGGGCCTTCGCCGTCGTGATCGGGGTTTACGTGTCCATTGCGTGCGGCAGTCCGGATGCCTTTCTCAATCCCGCGGCAACTCTTGGATTTGCGGTCGTGGCCGGCGACTTTTCGAAATTCCTCCCCTTTCTGGTGGCGCAGATGCTCGGCGCCATGACGGGTGCGACGCTTGTATGGCTGCACTTCCTGCCGCACTGGCGCGAAACGGAGGATCCCAACCTCAAACTCGCATGCTTCTCCACGATGCCGGCAATTCGCAATTTCGGAGCGAACCTGCTCAGTGAGATCATCGGCACCTTCGTGCTCGTCCTGGGTGCGTCAGCCATCTTTTCTAAGAAGGTGGCGCTCGCCGGACCTGCGCCGGCCCTTGGGCCGTACCTGGTTGGCGTGTTGATCTGGGCCATTGGCCTGTCGCTCGGCGGCACCACCGGGTACGCCATCAACCCGGCGCGCGACCTGGGGCCACGCATTATGCATGCGATTCTCCCGCTCGGTAAGAAGGTGAGTTCCGGTTGGAGCTATGCAGCGGTGCCAGTCGTTGGGCCGCTGATCGGAGCCGGGCTCGCAGGGTGGTTCGTTCGGCTTGCCCACCTGTAATGGAAGCTGCATCGAGAATCGAAAGATGAGGTCTGATTTGGCGTCACCATTGAACCGCCTAAGTTGCATTTGCTGTGCACTGCTCCTGCTTGTCCCGCTATCCGCAAAAGATGCCAAACTCCAGATCTACCGCGTCGACGATCACGTTTATCGAGGCAAACAACCAACCAGGCAGGACATCGCAGGCCTTGCCGGCCGCGGTGTTCGGACTGTGCTGGACCTTCGCGGCGCCGCGGATCATCAGAAGTGGGAGCAGCAGGCAGTGGAGGCGGCCGGTATGAAGTACATTCGCATCGGCCTTTCCGGCTTCTTCGCACCGACAGACGAGCAGATCGAGAAGATTCTTGCGGCACTGGAGGATCCAACACTGGGGCCTGTGTTCGTACACTGTCGCCGGGGTGCCGACCGATCCGGCGTGGTAATCGCCTGCTACCGCATCGTGCACGACCACTGGACGAACACGCAGGCAATGGAGGAGGCGCGCCAACAGGGCTTCAGCCGCCTTGAAGTCCTGATGCACCGCTACATTCAGCACTTTCACGCCTCATCGACGGCGCCGCGTTAGGTTTGTGAAAACCTTCAGATCCACGAAGGTAACAGGGAGCGGATTGCGTTCGAATCCATCTACCTCAAGCAGCGACTTTTCGGTTGGCGAGCACCGCACGGCTCAGGCGCTGGCGGGCACGAAAGTGAGTCGACTTTAATGCCGCCTGCGAGACCGACAAGGCGTTTGCAGCATCGGTCAGCTTGACTTCGTTGAGGTCCATCAAATAGATCGCATCGCGGTCCCGAGCATTGAGTTTCGCCAGTCCGGCGTGCAGCTGATCGGTTCGTTCTCCGTCCTCGAATACCTTAAAGGGACAAGTGGACCGGTCAGTCGATGCGATAGGCGGAAGGGCTTCGAAGGGCACGCAGATCCGAGTCCGACGGGCCAGCCCGCGAATCTCGTTCATCGCGATAGATGCAAGCCAACTCTTGAATTTGGAGTGTTCCCGCAACTGTTCGCGATGAACGAACGCGTGCATCAGGGTCTGCTGCACCACGTCTTCGGTATAATCCTGCATCCTGAGTTTTGCTCTGACGAGTTTGCGTATCGCTGGCAGGGTGGGCGCGAGTAGGTTCTCGAAGGTTTCTCCGGACATGGCGATTTCTCCCGTTAGCTGACAGCTATCCCAAGTGCAAGCGCGCTGCCAAACCGACGGCGCGAATCCGACCGTTATTAAGGCGGCATTCTGCGACGGAGGGTCTGACAAGAGACGAATGGGCGACGTCACTTCGAACGGTTCCGACAAGGAGACTCGCTGGAAGATGCCGGGCGCGTTGCCAGGGAATGGCGTCCTAACAAAGCACTTGCGCATACCCACCGCTCGACTCTCGCATAGGCGTTCGAATTGCCTAAGTGGATGGCATCCGAGCCATCGGCCCGGAACCCAGGAGGGCAAAACAGAAATGGGACGCTTCTTATGGATCGCACTCGGAGTGATATCAATCCCGAGTTTCGGATCGGCGCAAACGGCCGCCATGCACGCACCTACGGCCGACGTTTCCGGTCCAACCGACACCCCTACCGCCCCCACATCCGTGGGGACCAAACCGATAGCCCTGGAGTACGTTCCAATGACCGCGAGCGAGCGGGCGCGCAAGTACCTTCTGGGTGCTCTTGGGCCCGGGGCCATTCTGCGCGCCGCGGTCGCCGGCGGGATTGCGCAGTCTTCCGAAACCCCGAAGGAATGGGGAGCCGGTGCCGAAGCCTATGGCGAGCGCGTAGGTAACGCCTTCGCGAAGCACGTGATTCGCGAGGCGCTGGAGTTCGGCGGTTCCACTGCCGTGAAAGAGGACAATCGGTATTTTCGCTCGACCGAGTCCGGGGTATTCAAGCGCTCGAAGCATGTCCTGGCGTCGGTCTTTGTTGCCCGCAATGAGGCTGGCGGCGAACACTTCGCATATTCGCGCTTTGGATCCGTGCTCGGCTCATCCTTCATTTCCAGGCTGTGGCAACCGCGTAGCGTGGACAGCTCTGGGGACGCTGCCGTGAGTTTCGGCCTCACCATGGTGTCCGACATCGGCTGGAACTTCTTTAAGGAATTCGGCCCGCGGCGTCTCGCACGGCGCTTGGGGGCTCACTGACCATGCGCGCTCTCATTCTCACTTTCTTACTAGTGGCCGTGTTGCCATGTGCCGCGGCCGAGAGCAAGGCTCTGCTCTGGCAAGAGCCGGGCAAGATCACCATTGCAGACTGGATCTGGGGACCGGGAGGGGAATCCCGGGCGCCCCAGGGGCCGTTCGCGTTCGTCGAAGAGGACTTCAATGGCACCAATCCCAAACTCAAGGTGAGGGATGCCAAGGGCAACCACTGGATCGTGAAGTTCGGCGGCGAAGACCACAGCGAGGTCTTCGCGGCGCGTCTTCTCTTCGCCATGGGGTACGCGGCGCAGTCCAGTTACTTCATCCGCAGTGGAGTGATCACGGGAGTACATGGCCTGAAACGGGCCAAGTCATTTGTCGACAAGCAGGGCGAGTTCAAGTATGCTCGCTTCAAGCTGCATCAATCCAAGAAGGTGACCCGTGTCGAAGGGCTGGACTGGTCTTGGACGAACAACCCTTTTGTCGGCACCCACGAACTGAATGGCCTCAAGATTCTGATGATGCTGCTCTCCAATTGGGACGCCAAAGATTCTCGCGATGGCAAAGGCAGCAACACCGCCGTCTATTCCAGACCCGGCCCGGGCGGCGACCGGCTCTTCTATGCGTTCGATGACTGGGGAGCGACCTTGGGCAAATGGGGAGGCTTCTTCTCCCGGGATAAGTGGAACGCCGACGGTTTCAGTCAGCAAACGCCGGCCTTCGTCTCCCGCGCCGATGGTGACTCCCTTCGCTGGGGATACCGCGGCAAGCACGCGAGCGACGTTACCTCCGGCATCCGAATCGAGGACATTGGCTGGCTTCTGACGAAGCTCTCCGGCGTGTCCGATGAAGAAATGCGCGTGGGGCTCCAGGCAAGCGGGGCGACCCCTCGCGAAATCGATACGTACGCCCGGTCCATCCGTGACAGAATCGCGCAACTCCAGCGCCTTTGTGAAGGCGCCATATCGACGCGCTAGGAGAAAATGCACCGCGATGCTTCGCTTGATCCGCAATCTGATTCGCCCCTACCGAAGAAGCTTGGGGATTGTGCTCGCCGCCATGCTGGTGGAAACGCTGATGAGCCTCGCGACCCCTTGGCCCTTGAAGGTGGTTCTGGACAACGTAGTGGGCGGAAATCGCCTGCCGCACTGGCTGAGTGGCTTCCTGGGGACCCTGCCTGGCGGCGGCAAGATGCAAATTGCCTTGTTGGCCGCCGTCGGGTTTGTCGCGATTGCCGCGATCGGAGCCGTGGCCTCTTACATCGATAGCTATGTGAGCGAGAGCGTGTCGCAGGGAGTGGCTCACGACTTGCGCATGCGCACTTATCACCATCTGCAGCGGCTCTCGCTTGCCTATTACGGTCAGCATAAGGTTGGAGCATCTCTCAGCACGCTCACCTCCGATATCGATACCATTCAAAACTTCGCCTCTTCCGGAACGTTGGGAATCCTGGTCGACGTTCTCGCGGTCTTCGGAATGTTGTTGCTGATGTTCTGGCTGAACTGGGCTTTCGCCATGATAGCGGCGGCAGTGGCGCCCTTTCTGCTTTGGTTTGTTGCGAAACATCGGAAGGCCCTCAAAAACGCCACCAAACTCCAGCGCGGCAACGAGTCCGAGATGGTCGCCGTGGAGATTCACGGCCTGGAATCGCAGCGAGTCGTAGAGGCCTTCGGCGCGCAGGAACTGGAAGAGGCCCGGTTGAATAGCGCGAGCCAGGCCACGGTTCATGCGGCGCTCAGCGCCAGGAAGATCAAGGCTTTCCTTTCTCCGGCCGTCGCGGCAACGGTGGCTGTGTCGACAGCGTTCGTGTTATGGCGCGGCACGGGACTGGTAGTTGCGGGCGCCATGACCGCTGGCGGTCTCGTGGTTTTTCTCTCTTACCTGTCACGTTTCTTTAAGCCTGTGCAGGATCTCGCCAAGATGACGAACGCCATGGCGCAGGTCGCGGTCGCGACCGAACGCGTGCAAGCGATCTTGGAAGCCGATGAGGTGATCCCGGAACTACCCAACGCGCGCCCGGCCGAATTTCCACGCGGCGAGATTGCGTTCGACCATGTCGCATTCGAGTATGTGCCCGGAGCCCCCATCCTGGCGGACGTGAGCTTTCGCATTCTTCCCGGGCAGTTCGTGGGCGTGGTTGGCCCCACCGGGAGCGGCAAGTCGACAATCGCGAGCCTGATTCCGCGTTTTTACGACCCCACTGGCGGCGCCATCACGATCGACGGAGTGGACATCCGCGAGTTTCAGTTGCAGGGTCTGCGCCAGCACTTCGGATTTGTCCTGCAGGATACCGAGCTCTTCCGCGGCACCGTTGCCGAAAACATCGCGTATGGGCGGCCCACCGCCTCCGCTCGCGAGATTGAACAAGCAGCGCAATTGGCCAACGCCGACGAGTTCATCCAACAGATGCCGCAGGGCTATCAAACTGTGGTTGGAGAGCGCGGGATGACGCTATCGGGCGGCCAAAGACAACGCATCGGGATTGCGCGCGCTTTCATCCGCAACAGCTCGGTGCTGATTCTCGACGAGCCCACTGCGGCTCTCGACGTCGAGGCAGAAGGGCGTGTGATGGAGGGATTACTGCGGCTGATGCAAGGCAAGACCGTGATCATGATCGCCCACCGGCTAGCCACACTACAGGCGGCGGACAAGATCGTCGTGCTCAAGAACGGCGTGGTCGCCGAGGAGGGTGGGCATCAGAGTCTGTTGTCCCTGGGCGGATTCTATGCGGGTCTGCACCATGCTCAGTCCAAGACCAAAACGGTAGAAGCCGCTGTCTAGGAGGTGCTATGGCACGCAAACTCATCGTAATGCCTGACGATTCCATCGAGCCAATTCTCGCCGCCCTCGGCGCCGCGGCGAAATCTCTGCGGATCAAAATGTTCAGCCTCTCCGATCAACGGCTGCTGAGTGCGCTGGTAAAGGCACACAAGCGCAAAGTGAAGATCCGGGTCCTGCTGAACCCGGCGCGCCATAGCGGCGAGATCCAGAACCGGGGTGCGCGAACCGTGTTGCTGGAAGCTGGTATCGACGTGCTCGATACCAACCCGGCGTTCGCAGTCACACACGAAAAGTCGATGGTCGTGGACGATGCGACTACGTTCATCGGCTCCTTGAACTGGGACCCGGACAATTTCGAGCAGACGCGTGAGTTCGCAGTCATCACAGACAATGTGTATGAAGTTGCGGAAGTGATCGACGGCTTTGAAGCCGACTGGAGCCGCCAGCCTTTCGAGCCGCGGCGGACTTCCAGTCTCATCTGGTGTCCAGGCTCCGGCCGCCAGCAGATTGCCGATTTCATTGATCAGGCGAAACACTCCCTGTTCGTGCAGAACGAACGCTACCAGGACGCGATTATCGTCGAGCATCTGGTGCGCGCGAAACTGCGCGGGGTAAAGGTCCACGTGATGACCCGCCCTTCGCACTCGCTGAGAGCCAAGAAACTCGCGGAAGGGCTTGGAGACCTCCGCATCATGAACGACGTAGGTATCGGCATCCACAAGATGAAGCACCTGAAATTGCACGCCAAGGTGCTTGTTGCCGACAAGGCGCGCGCAGTGGTCGGATCCATCAATCTGACCTCGAGCAGTTTTGACGATCGCCGCGAGCTTGCCATCCAGTTGGACGACGCTGAAGTCGTGGATCGCCTGGTGAGGGTCATGCATAACGATTGGCGGAACTCGCATGTGCTCGATCTCAGCGATAGCGCAGTGTTGTCTGACCTGCAGCGCCATCCCAAGAACGGCGGCCTGACGAGTATGGCGCCGCTCGCCACAATTCACACGGACTAGCTTACGGGAATCCAGCAGCACATCGGGGCATGTGACGGATTACCGACACCGAATCCCGGCGCAAGGACCTCAGCGCAACTTCAAGAAGGCCTGTTTTCAAGCACATCGCGTAACGGAGGCACGGCTTTCGAGCTGCCTTGCCAATGCTACGAGAACTCACTCAGGGGGAACGAGTATGCCGGTCTCACCACGACACGACACGCGATTCGCCGCGGTCGCCTTACTAGCCTCGGTCGCCTCGGTGCTCGTAGTCACCGTCGGCTGCACCAGTGGCAATACCGCGGCTGCGGCATCGCCGCTCTTGGAAGTCGAAGTCGCGCCAGTGGAGCAGAAAGATGTTCCGCTCTACCGCGAGTGGATCGGCACGCTCGACGGGCTGGTGAACGCCGACATCAAAGCGCAGGTCACTGGCTATCTCGTGCAACAAGCTTACATCGAGGGTAGCTTCGTAAAACAGGGCCAACTGCTGTTTCAGATCGATCCCCGGCCCTTCCAGGCGGCGGTAGACCAGGTACGCGGGCAAGTCGCGCAGACTCAAGGCCAATTGGAACAGTCGCGTGCGCAGTTGGCGCAGGCGGAAGCGCAGGTAGCGGTCGCCGAGGCCAATCAGCATCGCGTCCAACTCGACGTGGATCGTTACACGCCGCTGATCCAGGCGCAGGCGATCACGCAGCAGGACTTCGACGATGCCAACCAGAACAATATGGCCGCAAAGGCCCAGTTGCAAGCAGCGCGGGCTCAGGTGGCAACCGCCAGGGCGCAGATCACCGCGGCTTCCGCCGCAGTCGAGACCGCTAAAGCTGCACTCGAAACCGCGCAGATCAACCTCGGATTTACGCGTATCGTTTCCCCCATCGACGGAATTCCCGGAATCGCGCAACTCCAAGTCGGGGCGCTAGTCAATCCGGCCAGCGGGCCTATCACGACAGTCTCGACGGTGGATCCGATCAAGGTGTACTTCACCGCCAGCGAGCAGGAGTATCTGGAGTATACCCGGCGCTTTCCCACCGCCGAGCAACGCCAGGCCAACAACCGTCTACTCGAACTCGAATTGATCCTCGCCGACGGGACCGTGTATCCGCGGCAAGGCAGGTTTGATTTCGCCGACCGGCAGGTGGACGTGAGGACCGGAGCGATCCGGCTCGCGGGCCTGTTCCCGAATCCCGGCAATAGCCTGCGGCCGGGTCAATACGGCAGGGTTCGAACCGCCATTCAAATGCAGAAGGACGCACTGCTCGTACCACAGCGAGCTGTGATCGATCTTCAGGGCACTCACCAAGTAGCCGTTGTGGAAAGCGACAACAAAGTGAGGATTCAAAGCGTCGACCTCGGTGCCACGTTCGGGAACGATTGGCTGGTTCGCAGCGGTCTGAAGCCGGGCGAACGCGTCGTCGCCGAAGGTTTGCAGAAGGTTCGTCAAGGCCTGCAGGTCAACCCAAAACCGTTCCCGGGGAGGTAATGCACGATGTCCAAATTCTTCATCAATCGTCCCATCGTAGCCATCGTGATTGCGATCTTCACCGTGATCGTCGGCGCCATTGCGGTGACCTCGCTTCCAGTCGCCCAGTTTCCCAACATCGCGCCACCCGAGGTTCAGGTGTCGGCGATCTATGTGGGCGCCGACGCCCAGACGGTGGAGCAGTCGGTGGCAACACCCATCGAACAGCAGATGAGCGGCGTCGACAACATGAACTACATGTATTCGCTCAACTCCACCGCGAATGGACAGTTGCGCATGATCGTGGATTTCGACGTCGCCACCGATCCGAATACCGATTTGATTCTCGCGCAGAGCCGCGAAACCCAGGCCGCATCCCAGCTCCCCGCCGACGTCACCAATTATGGCGTTACCGTTCAGAAATCGACGCTCGCGCCGCTGATGCTGGTGGCGTTGAACTCGCCCAAGGGATCCTACAGCGACCGATTCCTGGCCAACTACGCCTACATCAACCTCACCGATCCTCTGACCCGCGTGAAGGGCGTCGGCACGGTGCAGGTGTTCGGCGCCGGCCAGTACGCCATGCGTCTCTGGGTGAAGCCCGACCAACTGGCCAAGCTGAATATCACCGTTCCGGAAATCGTTTCGGCCATCCAGACGCAGAACACCGTGAATCCAGCCGGACAGGTGGGCAGCGAACCTATCCCAACAGGACAGTCCTTCACGTACTCGGTGCGCGCACAGGGCCGTCTCACCACGCCGGAGGAGTTCGAAGATATCGTGGTCCGGGAGACTCCCGATACCGGCGTCGTGCGCGTCCGCGATCTCGCGCGAGTGGAATTAGGCTCGCAGGATTACAGCTGGACGGGGCACTTGGATGGGAATCCAAGCGCAATTGTCGCCGTGTATCAGTTGCCAGGGTCTAATGCCGTTGACACCGCCGCCGGCGTGAGAAAGCTATTTGCCGCGGCGAAGAAGCGTTTCCCCAACGACATCGACTACACCATCCCGGTGGATTCCACTCTTGTCGTAAATGAGGGCATCAAGGAGATCGTCGAAACCCTTCTCATCGCCATTGGTCTGGTGGTGCTGGTGGTCTTTCTCTTCCTGCAGGGCTGGCGCTCCACACTGATTCCGCTTCTCGCGGTGCCGGTATCACTGGTAGGCACGTTTCTGTTCTTCCCGCTGTTCGGCTTCAGCATCAATACCCTCTCGTTATTCGGACTGGTACTGGCGATCGGTCTAGTGGTAGACGACGCCATCGTGGTGGTAGAGGCGGTCGAACGCCATATCGAGGACGGCCTGGCTTCGAAGCAGGCGGCGCTCAAGGCCATGGAAGAGATTTCGGGGCCGGTCGTGGGCATCGCGCTGGTCCTGGCCGCTGTGTTTGTGCCCACGGCGTTCATCCCTGGAATCACCGGCAGACTCTATCAACAATTCGCCGTGACGATCGCCGTATCGGTGATTCTGTCGGCGTTCAATGCGCTTTCGCTCAGCCCGGCGCTCGCCGCGCTGCTTCTGAAACCCAGGCGCGAGAGCCGCGGATTGCTGGCAAAGTTCTTCGGCAGGTTCAACCGCTCGTTCGCGCGAGCGACCAACGGCTACGTGCGCATTTCCGCGGCGCTGGTGCGCAAAAGCGGGTTCGCTCTGATTCTGTTGGCCCTCTTCGCGGTCGCCGGCGTCTGGATTGGTGGCAAAGTGCCGGCCAGTTTCGTGCCCGATGAGGACCCAGGCTATTTCTACGTGAATGTGCAACTTCCCAATGCCGCGTCGCTGCAACGCACCGAAGCCGCAGTAGCGAAAATCCAAAGGATCGTCGCGGCCACACCCGGCGTGGCGCATTTCACCAGCATCACGGGTTTCAGCCTGCTGAGCCTGGTGCGAACCAGTTACAACGCCTTCGGGTTCGTCAGTCTGAAAGAATGGGGAAGCCGCAAGGACAGAGCCCAGCAGTTCCAGGCCGTCAAGGCCCACCTGAATGCGGAATTGAGTAAGCTGCCGGAAGGCGTGGCCTTCGGTTTCTCGCCGCCTGCTATCCCCGGCGTAGGAACATCCGGCGGATTCACGTTCATTCTCGAAGACCGGTCCGGCGGCAACGTGCAGTTTCTCAACGACAACCTCAACAAGTTCATGGCCGCGGCCCGCAAGCGGCCGGAGATCGGGAACCTGACCACCACGTTCCTGCCCAGCGTGCCGCAGCAATTCGTGGCGGTCGATCGCGATAAGGTCATCAAGCAAGGCGTGCCCATTAACGATGTCTACCGCACCATCCAAACTTTCATGGGCGGGCTGTTCGTCAACTACTTCAACCGCTTCGGTCGGCAATGGCAGGTCTACGTGGAAGCGGAGGGAGACTATCGAACCAAACCCGAGAATGTCGGCCAGTTCTACGTGAGAAACGCCGCCGGCGAAATGGTGCCGCTCTCCGCCCTGACTAAGTTCGAAGCCCGCAACGGTCCGGAGTTCACCATGCGCTTCAACGAGTACCGCTCGGCGCAATTGAACGGCGGCGCGGCGCCAGGGTTCAGTTCCAACCAGGCGATGAAGGCGCTGGAAGAGACTTTCGCTCAGACCATGCCGCCGGAGATGGGGTACGATTACTCCGGCATCTCGTTCCAGGAAAAGAAGGCGCAAGAAGGGATCTCTCCGGGAGTGATTTTCGGCGCGTCCCTGTTATTCGTATTCCTTATTCTTGCTGCCCTCTACGAAAGCTGGAGCCTGCCTTTCAGCGTACTGCTCAGCACACCGGTCGCGGTCTTCGGAGCCTTTGCGGCTTTGTGGCTGCGGCGGACCGTGTTGGCGTATGTGGCGCCGCCATACATGGTGCAAATCGAGACCGATGTCTACTCTCAGATTGGGCTCGTGATGTTAATCGGGCTCTCTGCCAAGAACGCCATTCTGATCGTCGAGTTCGCCAAGGACGAATTCGAAAAAGGGCGGCCGCTGGCAGAGGCGGCACTGGAAGGCGCCCGCCTGCGCCTGCGGCCGATTCTGATGACGTCATTCGCGTTCATTTTGGGATGCGTGCCCTTGTGGATCGCATCCGGGGCGGGCGCCGTTTCCCGCCAGATCATGGGCACCACCGTAATCGGGGGCATGGCGGCGGCCAGTGCGATCGGCATCTTCCTGATCCCGGCGGTCTTTTATCTGGTAGAGAAGTTTTCCGGGGCGACCGCGCACCAGGCTTCGACGATTCTTCCGCAGCTGCCCTTACCTGGGGAGGGAGACTGAGCATGCGCGTTCGAACTCTTCTGCTCCTGATCGGCGGGCTTACATCTGGCTGCACCGTGGGTCCGAATTACACTCGCCCCAAGACCTCGGTCCCAACCGCCTTCCGGGCGCCCACGCCGCTGCCGCCCGCGGAAGCGGCATCCGTCGCCGATCTGAAGTGGTTCGAGGTCTTCAAAGACGAGAAACTGCACGATCTGATTCGCACAGCCTTGCAGCAGAACTACGATCTGCGGCTCGCGGTATCGCGTGTGGAAGGGGCACGCGCGGGGTTGGGGATCGTCCGCTCGAATCAGTTTCCCTCCTTCGGCGCGGGCGGCAGCGTAGATATCAACCGCCTCTCTCGCGACGGCGCGACCGCCTTGCCGCCGCAGATTCTGCCTTCGCAGAATCGCAACTTCGGATCGACCGCGCTGCAACTCTTGTCCTTTGAAGTCGACATCTGGGGGAAGCTACGGCGTGCGACGGAAGCGGCTCGCGCCAACCTTCTGAGTGCGGACGAAACTCGCAAGACCGTGGTAACCACGCTCGTCAGCGACGTGGCCACCTCGTACCTGACGATGCGGGAACTCGACTACGCACTCGACATTTCCCAGCAAACTCTGAAGACGCGCGAGGAGTCCCTCGAACTCACTAAGTCGCGGCAGACTGGCGGCGTCTCGACGCTGCTCGACCTGCGCCAGGCCGAACAGCTCGTGTACACGGCGGCAGAGACCATCCCCGCCCTCCAACAACAGATCGAACAAACCGAAAATCGAATCACGCTCCTGTTGGGAGAGAATCCGGGCAGCGTGGCGCGCGGCCGCACCCTCACGGAACAGTACTTACCTCCTGAAGTGCCCGCCGGACTGCCTTCGTCGCTGCTGGAGCGGCGTCCCGATATCCAAGCCGCCGAGCAGGATTTGGTCGCCGCCAACGCGCAGATCGGTGTCGCACGCGCCGCTTATTTTCCGGCGGTGAGTCTGAGCGGATTCCTGGGCGGCCAGAGCACGCAGTTATCGAGTCTATTCACTGGAGCGCATAGCGCCTGGAGCCTGATTCCGCAGGTGACGCAGCCGATCTTTACCGCCGGCCGCCTCAAATCCAACGTCCGGTTGGCGCAAGCCGAACGGGAGCAGGCCCTAATGCAATATCAGAAGACGATTCAGACCGCGTTCACCGAAGTTTCCGACGCTCTGATCGCGCACCAGCGCGTTCGCGAAAGTCGCGAAAAGCAGCAGGCCCTGGTGAACGTTCTGGAGGACCGCAAGCGGTTGGCATACCTGCGTTATCACGGCGGAGTGGATAACCAACTGAACGCTTTGGATGCCGACCGCGACCTGTTTCAGGCCCAGTTGGATCTGGCGCAGCTCCAATTGCTGGACACACTGACCGTGGTGCAGATCTATAAGGCTCTCGGCGGGGGATGGCAGTGATCGCCCCTACCGCGAAAAGGAGAGAGCACACGGAATGGCAACCAAGGGGCTAGACTCCACCGAAACACAACCTACCCGCGAATCTACACTCGAAATCCAGCTCCACGATTTTGCTGCAAAACCCTGGCCTCGCGCCCGTGCAGCGGCGCTCTGCTGCGGGCCGGGCCGTGCACCGGGAATGATTGGCTATTTCGCAAGCAACTCGAAGATGTCGCCGCCGCGCTCTACAGGTTCGACGCCTGCACCTGCCGAGCCCCGACAGTTGATGGTCGGCAGAGTCCGAAGACGGACGGGGAAATCGCCAAGACCGGCTAGAAGTGGCGGAAACCCAGGGAATCCAGGACTCGCGGTCTGGCATCACAGCAGCATATGCAAAGTGCAGTGGAGGGAATGAGATGAACCAAGATTCAAAGCGCATCAAACAACTTATAGAGTTAAAGCTAGATGAAGTTACAAACCCGCCTGGGTGGCGAGATTCCATTGCCGTCCGCACCACCGCCGATCTCACCGACGCGACGCAGCTGACGCTGGAACGAGAGATGGCGACTCGCGGCCTGAGCCGAAATGCGTCACTGGTGCGCGAACTTCGCGCAGCGCTCAATCGCATCGCCGATGGATCGTTCGGAACCTGCGTGGATTGCGAGGAGAACATCCATCCGCGACGATTGAACGCGGTGCCGTGGTCCCCGCGCTGCCTTGCTTGCCAGGAGGACCTAGAGGCAGGAACAGAATATCGGGAGTTGGCTGCCTGATGCCACAAGACGACATGGCGCGGGCGCGAGAACTGGCGGCGGAAGCCATCGGGATCGACAGCCACATAGACACGATTCAACGTGTGCTGGTGATGGGTGAGGACTTGGCCATACGCCAGCAAGCGGGCCACGTCGACATTCCGCGCCTGCGCGAGGGCGGAATACACGCACCGTTTTTTGCGCTTTGGGTTCCCGTGTATTACCAGGGCGCTGAAGCCGTGCGCAGGGCCCTCGATCTGCGGGATGCCATGCAGTCGATACTGGAGGCGCACCAGGATCAGATCGAGCTGGCGTTGACAGCGGCCGACATCGAGCGGATCGTTAAGGCGCACAAGATCGCGGCGTTTCTCACGATCGAAGGCGGACATACGATCGACGACGATCTGAGAGTGCTGCGAATGTACTACCAGTTAGGGATTCGGTCTATGACATTAACCCATTCCCACAACAACAACTGGGCGGATTCGTCCACGGAAGAGCCGGCCCACAACGGGCTGACCGATTTCGGAAAAGAAGTGGTGCGGGAGATGAACCGGCTGGGCATGCTGGTGGATGTCTCACACGTCTCCGACAAAACGTTCTACGACGTTCTCGCAGTTACCACCAAGCCGGTAATCCTTTCGCATTCGTCGATGCGCGCGTTATCGGATGTTCCGCGCAATGTCACCGACGAAATGCTGCGGGCGCTGGCTAAGAACGGTGGTGTAATCGGCATCAATTTCGGTGAGGGCTTCGTCAATCCGAAAGATGCCGAGGCCCTGCAATCGGCCATCCGGATCGAGACAAATGGCACAGCGCTGACAGGGAAGGCACTCGACGACCACGCGGCAAAGGATGTACAGAAGCTGTTCGGGGCGAGAGTAAATGTGGCAGCGACGGTGGAGGATGTCGCGGATCATATCGACCACGCCGTCGAAGTCGCAGGGATCGACCAGGTGGGAATCGGGAGCGACTTCGACGGGATATCGGGGCCACCGAACGGCCTGGAGGATGTTTCGAAAATGCCGGCCCTGATCGCGGAGCTGTTAAAGCGCGGTTATGTGGAAAGCGACTTGAAGAAGATCCTGGGCGAAAATCATCTGCGTGTAATTCGGCAGGTGACGGGTGGCTAGACAAGGGAGGCCAAGACTATGAAGAGCGTCGCAGATCAACTCGCCGAAACCCTCGCGGCGGCTGGGGTCAAGCGTATCTACGGCATTGTTGGCGATAGCCTCAACGGCATCACCGACGCGATCCGCCGTCAAGGAAAGATCGACTGGATCCATGTCCGCCATGAGGAAGTTGCCGCTTTTGCGGCCGGCGCCGAAGCCCATCTCACCGGATCGCTGACTGTTTGCGCGGGGAGTTGCGGCCCCGGCAATCTCCACCTCATCAATGGATTGTTCGACTGTCATCGCTCGCGCGTGCCGGTCCTGGCAATCGCCGCCCAGATCCCCTCCGCCGAGATTGGCTCGGGCTACTTCCAGGAAACGCATCCTGACGCGCTGTTCAAAGAGTGCAGCCACTATTGTGAGCTGGTATCCACGCCGAAGCAGATGCCGCGAGTCCTCGATGTCGCCATTCGCGAAGCGGTCGGCAAGCGTGGCGTCTCTGTAATCGTTATCCCCGGGGATGTAGCACTCCAGCCGGCGATGGATGCACAGCCGCCAACAATCCGCGGCCTCCTGCCGGTTGAGCCGATCGTGGTTCCTCAGTCTGCAGACCTTCAAGCACTTGCAGATCTTCTGAATAGCGCGACCCGCGTCACCCTGCTGTGCGGCTCAGGCTGTGCCGGCGCGCATGATCAACTGCTCGCACTTGGCGAAAAGTTGAAGAGCCCGATGGTCTGCGCGCTCAAAGGCAAGGAATACGTGGAGTGGGACAACCCATACAATGTCGGCATCACCGGGCTCATCGGCTTCACGTCCGGGTATTACGCGATCAACGATTGCGATGTGCTGCTGATGCTCGGTACGGATTTTCCGTATCGGCAATTCTATCCGCAGGGCGCCGCAAAGATCGCGCAGGTGGACATAAGGGCGGAGCAGCTTGGCCGACGCGTGCAGATCGATGTGGGACTCGTCGGAGACGTGGGCGCCACACTCGACTACTTACTCCCGTTGCTGGAAGAACACGACGATCGTATGCATCTGGACCGCTCGGTCGGGCACTTTCAAGAAGCCCGTAAGGGTCTGGACGACTTGGCGACAGCGAGGCAGGGAAGTGAGCTCATTCACCCGCAGCAGGTGGCCAAGGCTTTGAGCGACCTGGCCGCCGAGGACGCCGTGTTCACCTGCGATGTCGGCCTGCCGACCGTTTGGGCGGCGCGCTACCTGGCGATGAACGGCAAACGACGGCTCATCGGCTCGTTCTGGCACGGCTCGATGGCAAATGCGATGGCGCAGGCGATCGGAGCACAGGCGGCGTTTAAGAACCGCCAAGTGATTTCACTCTCGGGCGATGGCGGCTTCAGCATGCTCATGGGCGACTTCCTCAGCCTGGCGCAGCTCGGGCTGCCGGTCAAAGTTGTGGTCTTCAACAATGGCACGCTCGGCTTCATCGAGCTCGAGCAGAAGGCCACGGGATTTCTCGACTTTGGCACCCCGTTCAAAAACCCGAATTTCGCGGCTATGGCGGAGGCGGTGGGCATCCGTGGCATCCGGCTCGAGGAGCCAGCCGACGTTGAGGCCGGCATCGCGGCGGCACTCGCTCATGACGGGCCCGTGTTGATCGATGCCGTCGTCAATCGGCAGGAGCTCTCGATTCCCCCTACGATCACCTTCGAGATGGCCAAGGGCTTCACGTTGTTCATGGTGAAAGCTGTGATGAACGGCCGTGCCGACGAGGTGGTCGACCTCGCCGAGACGAATCTCTGGCGCTGAAGTTCAAAGACTGCAGAACAACACGGCTACCGGCTGGACAACACTTCCTTTCCGCCGCGCAATTGTGCCTTTGCGTTTCAGGACGCTCTTCGCCAAATGAATCAGGAGCCTCTTAGGGAAGAAGCTCCTGAGGACCTTGACGGGGAGGAAGAACGGCTTGCCCTATTTTCGGCCAGGGATCCACCGTGAGTTGTCTCGGCTGATGCCGCACCAACGTGCCCGCCAGACACTAACGCGGCCTCGCGTTCACGCTTTCAGGCAGCCATCTGCTGTTTCTCCAGAAATGTGAGCGGTTCCTGATTGATGACATCTGCGTGGGTCGTACACAGCCCGTGCGGGGCGCCGGCGATTACTTTCAGGCTCCCATGCTTGACAAGCCTTGGCGCTGAGCTTCCCTGAATCGTCGATCGGGACGATCTGGTCGGCATCTCCCTGAATCACGAGAACCGGGACGTCGATTTTCTTCAGGTTTTCCGTTTGATCCGTTTCCGAGAACAATCGTACGAACCAATGATGGAGGATTGCATCCCGAGCAGCCAGAATGTCTTCCGGACCCCCTCCGAGACTCTTACGCCCGCCATGTTGTAGCCGTAAAACGGCTCAGGTCCTTATACGGCGGCGGGAACTTACGGGAAGGCTTTAGCCAAAAGTGAACGAGAACGCCTGAACGCCGGGGTCGAGGAATTCGATCTCGAAAGTCCGGTCTTCTACCCGGCCTTGCTGCCTGATCAATTGATACAGGCGCGGCTCTTGTACCGCGCCGGCACCGTCCGGGCTACAATCAGACCCGTGATCGCGACCCGGCGCCGCGCCGTCCAGTTTGACCCGAAATCGTACGGGCACGCCATTCTTCGCAGGCCCTAGCACCATGTGCAGATCCCGGCTGTGAAAGCGGAACGCAACCCTGCCGGACGCCTCCTGAAGCACGGTGCGCTCAGGTCCCACGGTCCACAATCCACTAAGGCCCCATCGATTCAAAGAAGGACTAGCTGGCAAACTGTACGACTCTCGCAAATCCTTCACCATTCGCTCAGGCGACGCGAAGCGCTCGGCTTGGCGGTAGCCGATATAGGTCTCGGGCGATCCGATCTCCGGGCCGGGAGCGGCCTCCACTCCTTGTGCCGATAAGCGAACCGTACTCCCATCCAGGCCAGTAGCGCCGTTCTCCCTTAGCAGCTCCTGTATGACACGCTCCGACTCGGCATAGGCGCCCTCTCCGAAATAGCGGTGCCGAATGCGTCCCTTCCCATCGATGAAATAGTTTGCAGGCCAGTAGTTGTTACCGAACGCATTCCAAACCCCGTAGTTACTATCGACCGCGACTGGGTAAGTCACATTCACGCCGCTGATCGCCCGTTCCACATTCGCCGGGTTCGTCTCAAAAGAGAACTCGGGCGTATGCACGCCGATCACAATCAGACCTGCATCCTTGTATTTTGCCGCCCATGCCTTCATATAGGGCAGTTCCCGCAGACTGTTGATGCAGGAGTAGGTCCAGAAGTTGACCAGTACGACTTTACCCCGCAGCGACTTGCTGCTCAACGGAGTGGAGTTGAGCCAGGTCGCCGCGCCATCCAGATCAGGCATTCGTCCTTCGTCTCCCATCCCCGATGCAATCGCGACGGCACCGCAGATGAGAGCAGCGGCGGCGGACCAAGAGACAAGCTTCTTCATAATGTAAACTCCGATCGCTAGTGCATTCCCGAATGCGGCGTCGCCGCCGGCATCGTCAGCACGACGATGCCTTGATCAATTGGTTGATGGTTGGCATTCACCAGTTGGATCAGGATCTTATGGTCCCCGGCCGGGAGGCCGTTGATGATTACCGGATTGCCGCTTGCGTCCGCCCAATGCCACGGGGCGTCGTCGACGGTCACATGGATGTGTCCGATCCGCGGAGACAAGGCGAGCGCGGCAAAGCCAAATACCGGCACGATGTGCAGATTCTCCGTCCGATATGTAATGAACGCAACGCCGCGCGACAACGCTTCTGCACGGGGCGGATCGATGATGATCTTCGCAGGCGGTTCGCTCTGTGGTGGCAGGGCCGTCGCCGTCCCATACTCGTCATGGGCAGTGTGCGCGGCGCCTGGCAAAGCCTTGGCCGCTTCCGGTACGGTGAATTTGACGGCACCCTGGTCGAGCAGTTGATGGTTCGCAGTTTCCAGTTGAAGCTGGATTCGATGCGGCCCGGGTGAGAGGCCGTTGAGAACTACCGGCTCGCCAGTCGCATCGGCCCAGACCCATGGAGCGTCATCGACGGTGACGTGGATGTGTCCGACTCGCGGAGACACTGCAAGCGCGGCGGGTCCGAACACGGGAACGATGTGCAGATTTTCCGTTCGGTATTGAATCACGACCCTGCCATGCGACAGGGGCTCGGCCAGAGGCGAATCGATGACGATCTTCGCCGGTGGCTCATTTTGCAGCGGCTCGACAGGTGCTGCTCCACGCACTTCTCGCGCGGTTTGCCCCGCGGCTGACACAGCGACCAGACAGGCGATGACTACCGTCGCACTCAAACTCCACGAGCGACTTCGATTGATTCGGTAAAGCATAGTATTCTCCTCAACTTGAAATTCAGACGGTTCAGTAACTGTCGACGTCGATCACGGCCTGCGCAAATGCCTGCGGTGCTTCTTGCGGCACATTGTGACCGATGCCTCTAAGGACGCGGTGCGAGTATTTTCCGGTGAATTTCTTGCGGTAGCCGGCCCCATCGGCGGCGGGACCGTCGAAGTCACTCGCAATCGTAATAGCGGGAACTGTAATTACCGGCCCGGCGAATAGCTTTTGTTCCAGGCTGTCGTATTGTGACTCGCCTTTCGCCAGACTCAGTCGCCAGCGGTAATTATGGATGACGATATCAACGTGATCGGGATTGGAGAAAGACGCTGCCGTGCGATTGAAGGTGGCGTCGTCGAAGTCCCATTTCGGTGAGGCGCTCCTCCAGATGAGTTTGTTGAACTCGTCTCGATTGTTGCTGTAACCGGCCCTTCCTCGTTCCGTAGCGAAATAATACTGATACCACCACCCCAATTCCGCCGTTGGGGGCAGCGGACGTAGATTCGCTTCCAGACTGGTGATGAGATAACCGCTCACCGGAATAATAGCCTTGCAGCGTTCCGGCCAAAGTGCCGCCATGACATCAACAGTCCGCGAGCCCCAATCGAAGCCGCCAAGGATCGCTTTGTCGATTTTGAGAGCATCCATCAAAGCGATGACATCCATCGCAACTGCCGCTTGCTGGCCGTTGCGGAACGTATCGCCGGAGAGGAAGCGAGTGCTACCGTACCCGCGCAAATAGGGGACTATCACACGGTACCCGGCCGACGCCAGCAACGGAGCCACATCGACATAACTGTGAATGTCGTACGGCCAGCCGTGCACAAGGATCACGGCGGGCCCGTTGGCGGGGCCGGCCTCGGCGTATCCAACGTTCAACAGACCGGCGTCGATCTGCTTCACGGACATGAATGACGCGTTCGACTCGGCGAAAGCGCGGCCGGCAAGCTCAGCAGCGCCTATGAGTGCTGCCGCGCTGCTGAGGAATCGCCTGCGGTTCTGGGTGTTGGCTTCAGGCATGTACCACCTCGGAGGAAGGCACGCCCGTCACGATTGTGATGGTGACCTCGATGTTGCCGCGGGTGGCGTTGGAATACGGACAGACATGATGAGCTGCTTCCACCAGTTCTTCGGCAACCTGCCGATCCACGCCGGGCAGGTTGACGTTCAGCCGCGCCGCGAGGCCGTGCATGCCGTTGGCAATGCCCAGGTCCACCTCCGCGTCGATCGCCACTCCGGCGGGTAATACGATCCTCCTTTTGCCGGCGAGGATTTTAATCGCCGACAGAAAGCAGGCGGACCACCCGGCGGCAAAAAGCTGCTCGGGATTGGTTCCGTTGCCGGAAGTGCCGGGAGTCGATAGCGTGACATCCAGGCGTCCGTCGTCAGTCCTGGAAGAACCGCCATCCCGCCCGCCCGTAGTGTGGGCTTTCGCTGTGTAAATCACTTTTTCGAGTTTCGTCATAGTAGGCTCCTTTGCCTGATGCCTTAAGGCGGATTCACATCGTCAGGACCACGCGGAACTGGGCGTCGCCGCTCAGCATCCGCGCGTAAGCTTCAGCAGCCTGCTCAAGCGGAAAGGTTTCAATCATCGGGCGCACGCCCGTCAATTCTGAGAAGCGCAGGGTGTCCTCGGAATCGGCCGGTGTTCCCGCGGCCCAACCTTGAATCGTGCGGCTTCCCATGATGAGCTGGATCGGCGTGACTTCTATCGGATCAAAGGCCGCACCGATCACGATGAGCTTGCCGTTCGGTCCCAGACCATCGACCAACTCCGACATCGCTTTGGAACTGGGGGCCGTCGCCAGGATCACCCGCGCGCCGCCGAGTTTCTGCAGTTCCTCCGCCGGCTTGGTCGCTTTGCTGTTGATGTAGACGCTGGCTCCGAGTTTTTTGGCGAGAGCCGCGTTTTCGGCGCCTCGCCCGATAGCCGCCACCTTGTAACCGAACTTACTCGCGAACTGAATTCCGAGATGCCCCAGACCACCGACGCCCTGCACGGCAACCAGATCTCCGGGGAGCGCCCCGCTGTGCCGCAAGGCGTTATAGGTGGTGATGCCGGCGCAGAGTAGGGGCGCGGCTTCTACCGCATTCAGGCTCTCCGGTATCGCTGCCAGCGCTTCAACCGGCGCCAACATGAATTGTTGGTATCCGCCATCGTAGCTGATGCCCGGAATCTGTTGATGCTGGCAATTGCGAAAGTCTCCGCGCCGGCAGGAGGGACAAGTGCCGTCATGGCCACCGTGCCAGCCGACACCGACCCGCTGTCCTTTCTTCCACGTGGAAACACCTGACCCCACTTCGTCGATGAAGCCAGCGACTTCGTGACCGGGAACGCGCGGATACTGGATGCCGGGCCACTTGCCTTCCGTCACCAGTGCGTCGCTATGGCAGATGCCGCAAGCCTCTACCCGGATGCGAACCTGCCCAGCTCCTGGCTCCGGAATCTCGCGCTCAACGATCTCGAATGCTCCTCCTGGCCGGGAAATCTGGGCCACCTTCATTGTTGCGACTGCGATGTTCGTCGTTGTCATAGTTTGCTCCTAGGAATTCGCTATCTCGAAAATAACTTCCAACTCGACCGGAGTGCCGAGCGGAAGGCTTGCCACGCCATACACAAGGCGGGTGGGGTTCTTGTCCTGTCCAAAAACGTCCTGCAACAGATCGGAAGCGGCGTCGGCCACTTTCGGCTGGTCGCGAACATCCCCGGACGTAGCCACCATCACGCCGAGCCGGACAATCCGGCTCACCCGATCGAGCGATCCCAAGTGGCGTCGCGCGACGGCAAGTGCGTTAAGCGCCGCGAGGCATGCCGCCTTTCTCCCCGCCTCGGAGTCGAGTTCTGCACCCACGCGTCCCGTGAACTTCGCGCTACGCCCCTCGGTTGGCAGCATGCCGCTCAAGAAAAGCAGATTGCCGGTCCGCACGACTTCCGTGTACGTGCCGAATGGCTCTGGTGGCTCGGGAAGTTCGATGGCGAGTTCCTTCAATTTCTGTTCAGCCGTGTTTATGGTCTGCTGTATCAAGGCGCTCTCCTACCATTTGCCGTTGTGTGCACCGGCATCCACGTGCAACACTTCACCCGTCACGTGGCGTGCTTCTGTCAGATAAACGACGGCCTGCACAATGTCGTCTACATCGGAGACCTCTCCCATCGGCGAGAGGCGCTTCAACATGTCCTTGGAGTCATTCGCATGCATGGGTGTGTCGACCACCCCGGGAGCCACCGCGTTGAAGCGGATTCCCTCTTTCGCGTACTCCAACGCCAGACTTCGTGTAATCGCCTCCAGACCGCCCTTGGTGATCATTGGCAGCGAAGCTTTCACTCCCGCGATGGGATGTTCCACCATTGCGCTCGTTATCGCGGTGACGCTCCCTCCCGTTTCTTGCGCCAGCATCTGCTTCACGGCAAGTTGGGTGATGTAGATGTAGCCTTGGAGATTGGTTCCCGACAGCATCTCGAAGTCGTTCGCGCTGTAATCCGTGAACGGCTTCGTAAAGAAGATACCGGCATTGTTCACCACGCCGTCGATCGAACCGAACTTGCTCATCGCAGTAGCCGCAATCGTCTCTGCGGTCGAAGCCTCTCCGATGTTTCCTTCGACCAGAGCCAGCCTTTCCGCAGGCTCGAATTCGGACTGCGTGATATGGAGCGAATTGGCGACGACATTGTAGCCGAGTTCGAGAAATGCCTTAGTAATACCGGCGCCGATCCCTTTGGCAGCGCCAGTCACGATCATGGTCTTGGGCCGAACGTCCGTTCTTTTGAATCTCATCATCCTCCTAACTTCGAGCCCTGCTAACGCCGGGCGCTTAGCCTGAGAGTTGCAGGGTGAAGGCCGTCGCTAAGACATTGAAGTTGCAGGCTTTAGCAGGCCATCGTCCCGCCAACTGTCCGCAGGCAGAGTCGGCGGGCCGACGCGGTAATTTATGCGAGCCCAGAGCGATATGCTTCCCGTGTACGACTCCGCACATTGCTTCGGACGAAGACCACTTCTTCGCTTCCGACAAGGCGGTAGTCGGACTGCGACGGAATTGGCTCAAACGTATTGCCAATTGCTGACGAATCTATACTAAACTGATGGGAACGGGGAGACTCAAAGCGGAATTTCCGGATTAGGGTTCCGCTCGAATGGAGGGGAATGCGATGCTGCCTGAGTTTGACCATCAAGGGGATGGTGTCAGCAAACGTGAGACCTGGGATGGACTGCTTTCGGACGCCGGCCCATGCGATCACATCGTGCAACTCTATCAGGACGACGATTTTCTCAGCCGCGCCGTCTGTAGGTTTGCCGGTGGCGCTCTAGCGAATGGAGAAGGCATCATCCTGGTACCAACGGTCACCCATTGGAACGCCATTCGCCCACGCCTCGAGGCGGAGGGAGTGGATGTGAAAGCAGCACGGGAGCGGGGACAATTGACGGTGGTTGACGCCGACGAGTGCTTGCCCCGCTTCATGCGGAACGCAATGCCCGATTCGTCGATATTCCTAGGCCTCGCCGCGGACGTCATCGGACAGGCGCGCGGTGGAGGGCGCTACCAGAAAGTGCGTTGGTGGGGAGAGATGGTCAATGTCCTGTGGGAGCGCGGGGACGTCGCTGCCAGCATGGATCTCGAAGACCAATTCGACCAGCTCGCGAAAAAGCACGATATCGCGATCTTCTGCTCCTTCCTGATGGACAACTTCAACGGCGAAGTTCATTCGCACATGCTGCCCAGGCTCGGGACGAATCATTCCCACTTGATTCCAGTGGAGGACTACACTCGACTAGAGCGCGCCGTAGCCGATGCGCTCCGGGAGAGGGTCGGCCGCGACGAAGCAAGTGTTCTTGAAGGTCGGCTACTGTCCGACTATCGGCAACCATTCAATATGCCGCGCGCCCAGGCGTTGCTGCTGGCGTTGCGTCAGGTTCTCCCGACAGTTGCTGATCCGGTCCTTCAACGGAGCCGCACTCTATACGCTGCTTCACAAGCCGTCTGACGGTGGCGCAACGCGGTGAGCACATGGGTTGGACCGGTTTTCGAGGGGTCATTGGTGACGACGCAGCCGAAGCGGCTACGACCGATCTCATCAACATCCTTGATACGGTGGAGGTTCCCATCGTCGTAGTGCTACGCGATTTCAAGATCGCTGGCTTCAATAAGGCGGCGGCGGATGTGCTCGACCTCTCGCCATCGGACATTGGTCGGGCATCCCGCGATACTTCGGTGCTCGCTGGCTTGCCCCGCCTGGAAGAGCGATGTAGCCAGGTCATCACCAGCGGAGTCGAATCCCGGGCCGATTTTCGCGACCGGGACAAGTGGTTCGTTGTTCGGATATCCCCCTACACAAGAAGCGATCGCCAAATCAACGGCGCCGTGCTGACATTCACTAATGTGACTGCTTTCCGGGCAAGCACCGACCAGGCCATCTACGAACGCGAATTCACCAAGACGATCCTCAACACCGTCACCGATCCTCTCGTCGTGCTGGGCGCCGATCAGCGGATCCAGTCGGGCAATCGCGCCTTCTACGCCATGTTCGGGCTCTCTCGCGATGAGACGCAAGGGACCTCACTCTACGAACTAAGCAACAGCGCCTTTGACATTGCCCCGATGCGTAAGCAGCTCAAAGAAATGCTCGCGGGCGGTCATACGTTCCAGCCGGTTGAGATTGATCACGTCTTTACGGCAATGGGTGAACGGACGCTAACTCTTGACGCTCGAACTTTGTCTTTCCGTGGCCATTCCGAGCGCAGGGTTCTGGTGACGTTCCAGGACATCACGGAGCGCCAGCAGGCTGAAGCTGCCAAGGATCTGCGTTCAGAGGAGGAGTTGCGGCGCAGGGAAGCGAAGATCCGGCGCCTAGTCGAGGCCAATGTTGTGGGGATTGTCATGTGGACCCTCGACGGTGCGATCAGCGAGGCTAACGAAGCGTTTCTGCAGATGGTCCAATACGACCGTGAAGACATCATCTCTGGCCGCGTGCGCTGGACCGACCTCACGCCGCCGGAATGGCGCGACCGCGACGAACGAGCGTTCGTGGACCTAAAGGCGTCCGGGATCTTCCAACCGTTCGAGAAGGAGTACTTACGTAAGGACGGCAGCCGCGTGCCCGTATTCATCGGCGGTGCGCTCCTCGAAGGAAATGGAAATCAGGGCGTCGCTTTTGTGCTGGATTTGAGTGGGCAAAAGCGCGCCGAAGAAAAGGTATTGAAGAACGAGGAGCGAACCCGGCTGATGCTGGATGAAGCTCTGGACGCTGTCGTTACCATGGATGCGGACGGTGTGACCACTGGATGGAACAAACAGGCCGAAGTGATTTTCGGCTGGGCTCGTGAGGACGCAGTGGGTCGCCGCATGTCCGACATGATCATTCCCGCGCAGCATCGCGACGGGCACGAACGCGGGTTACGCCATTTTCTGGCAACCGGTGAGGGCGCGGTGCTGAACCGGCGGATCGAGATGACAGCGCTTGCCCGGGATGGTCGGGAGTTCCCTATAGAGTTAAGCGTCACGCCCCTGAAGTTGGACCAGACGTGGACCTTCAGCGCCTTTATTCGGGATATCACCGAGCGCAAGCGGGCCGAGAAAGCCCTACTGGCGAGCGAACGCGACCTCAGCGCGATCATTAATACGATTCCCATGCTTGCCTGGTCCACCCGGCCCGACGGCTTCTGCGACTTCCTCAACCAGCGCTGGCTGGATTACGCGGGCCTGACATTGGACCAGGCGCTTGGCTGGGGGTGGGGATCCGCCGTTCATCCGGACGACGTCAAGCGCCTGGTGGATTACTGGCAAACGGCTTTGGCTTCGGGAGAGTTGGTCGATGTGGAAGCGCGGATGCGCCGCTTTGATGGCGAGTATCGATGGTTTTTGTTCCGTGCCAGCCCATTGCGCGATGCGTCGGGCAACATTGTCAAATGGTACGGCACAAACACCGATATTGACGATCGCAAACGCGCCGAGAAAGAAATACAAGCCCGGGAAAGTCGTTTTCGAATGATCCTTGACGGACTCCCGGCCTTTGTCACCCTGATGGGGCCCTCTGGAGAAGCCGAGTTTGCCAATCGAACTACGCTTGACTACTTTGACGCAACACTGGAGGAAGTGATTAGCCGACCGAGTGGCAGCACCTTCCATCCAGACGAGCGCCAAACCGTTCTCGCAATGGCGAGGCAATCGTTTGAAACAGCGCAACGCTTCGATTTTGAGGTCCGCCACCGCCGCGCCGACGGTGTTTATCGCTGGTTCCACGTGCGCGGCGGTCCAGTGCGGGATAGTGATGGCCGGATCGTTCTCTGGTACCTGATGCACATCGATATCGAGGATCGCAAACGCGCCGAGGAGGCCCTGCGGGCGAACGAACGCAGTTTTCGATTAATCGTCGATACAATACCAGCCTTGGTTTGCACCATGACGCCACAAGGTGAAGTGGAACTCGTCAACCGACAGATCTATGAGTATTTCGGATTGACTCTGGAGCAACTAAAGAATTGGTCCTTTGTCGGAGCGGTAGCTGAGGAGGATCTCCCAGGCATAGTGGCGCGCTGGCGTCATTCTGTCGCGACCGGAGAACCCTACGACATCGAGCACCGTATCCGGCGTGACGATGGCATGTACCGATGGTTCCACGTCCGCGGCCTGCCGCTGCGGGACGCGGAGGGCCGGATCCTCCGCTGGTACATCCTGCTGATTGATGTCGAGGATCGAAGGCGTGCCGAGGAAGCCCTGCGGGCCAGCGAGCGCGATCTGAGTCTGATCATCGAGACCATTCCAGGCATGGTGTGGTGCGCGGCACCGGACGGCAGGATCAACTACCTGAATCAACGCCTGCTCGATTACAGCGGGTCAACGGTAGCGGACTGGGCAAGCGCCGGCTGGACGAATTTCCTTCATCCAAACGATACAGTGCCCATGGTTGAGGCCTGGTCGAAAGCCGTGGCGAACAGCCGCACATTCGAAATTCAATGCCGTTTCCGCCGGTCGGACGGCGCCTACCGCTGGTTTCAGGTGCTCGGCGAGGCGGCGCGCGAAACCGAGGGCACGGTAACTCGCTGGTACGGTCTGCTCCTGGACATCGATGACCGGAAGCTGATGGAGGATGCCCTGCGGACTACCGAGGCGCGCCTTTCGCGAGCCACGCAGATCGCCACTGTCGGCGAACTCTCCGCGTCCATCGCGCATGAAATCAACCAGCCCCTGGCTGCTGTGGTAGCGAGCGGCCATGCTTGTGTCCGATTCCTTTCCGCGCAGCCGCCCAATGTGGAGAGGGCCCACGAGGCGGCGGAGAGCATCGTACGCGACGGCAAGGAGGCCGGCGAAGTAGTGCGGCGCATCCGGGCACTCTTCAAGCGCGCGCCTGTTGAGAAAGCGAGGCTCAACCTGAACGAGGTGATCGGCGAAGTTCTTCGTTTGCTGGCTAGCGAGACCGCCAAGAGACAAGTCGCGGTGGAGGCCGACTTGAAGCAGGATTTGTCGCTGGTGTCGGGCGATCGGATCCAACTGCAACAGGTGCTTCTCAACCTGCTCCTTAATGGGATTGAGGCAATGGATTCCGTCCATGACCGTTCCAGGAAATTGACCGTTCGATCGAGGCAGGAGAGCCCCGAAACTGTACTGGTGGAGGTACGGGACAACGGCGTCGGCTTGGAGAGTCCCGACAAGGTGTTTGAGGCTTTCGTGACCACAAAACAAAACGGAATGGGCATGGGGCTGGCCATCTGCCGTTCGATTGTGGAAGCGCACAATGGACGCCTTTGGGCGGTACCGGCTGAAGGACCGGGTGCAACATTCTGTTTCGCCCTCCCCGTGAGACTGAGCGCAGAGTCATGACACCGGACAGTCCCATTGTCTTCGTGGTGGATGACGACCATCGGGTTCGCGAGGCGCTATCCCGCCTCCTGTCGGCTGCCGGCCTCGATGTAGCCGTGTTTGGCTCCGCAGCGGAATTCCTGGAGTCTGAAAAGCCCGACGCTCCCTCCTGCCTGATCCTGGATTTGCGAATGCCGGGTATCGGCGGTCTGGAGCTGCAACAGCAGTTGGCCGGGGGAGAGGCGCCGCCCATCGTTTTCATTACGGGTCATGGTGATATCCCTTCCACAGTGCGAGCGATGAAGGCTGGGGCGGTTGAATTCTTGTCGAAGCCGTTCGGCGATGAAGAGTTGCTACGAGCCATCGGCGCCGCAATCTCGCTGGACCGTGAAACTCGGTGCAAGCGATCCGAACTGGCGGAATTACAGAGGCGCTACGCGGCACTCACGCCGCGCGAACGGGAGGTTCTTCCCTTCGTTGTCGCCGGCTTCGCGAATAAACAGGCAGCCGGAGACCTGGGCATCGCCGAGAACACTATCGCCGTTCATCGCGGCCAGATCATGCGGAAGATGGGAGCGCGATCTCTGGCGGAGCTTGTCAGAATGGCCGACAAACTCGGCGTCTCCCCCACCAACCCGCCGGCCTAAAGGAACTTGGAATAGACGCCGGCCAGGTTTGCTCCTAATATCGTCAATGAAGATGGTTTAGTGAGCGGCGTGACAAAACATGTTGTGGTTGGAGTGGATGACGATTTTCGGGTTCGCGAGTCTATCGTCCGCCTGGCAGAATCGGCCGGGTACGCTCCGCTGGTATTCCCGTCAGCGGAAGCATTGCTTGAGTCGGGCGAACTTCGAGAGGCTGCGTGTGTGATCTCCGACGTTCGAATGCCGGGAATGGACGGCCTCGAATTGCAGCGGCGGGTCAGGGCGGGATATCCCGGACTACCGGTGATCCTGATTTCCGCCCACGTTGACGATAAAGTTCGGCGCCGTGCACTGAATGAAGGCGCCGCTGATTTTCTGTACAAACCGTTCGACGGCGAGGAATTATTGCGCTCCATCAATCGGGCTATCGAAAATACGCCACGAAGTTGACAACAATCGTGGCTCACCAATAGGGCGTCAGGAAAGAGGGGGATCATCCTGTGTTTAGCAAAATAGCTACTCTGACTGAATCCGAAGAGGCGATCGTGGGCCGCAGTCCCGCGTTTCAAAGCGTATTGAATCTGGTTCGCATGATCGCGAAGAGCGACTCCGTAACCTTGATTCAAGGCGAGACCGGCACGGGGAAGGAAGTCATCGCCCGCGCCATACACACCCAGAGTTCGCGTAGCCATGGCCCGTTTGTAAAGTTGAACTGCGCTGCGATTCCCGGGCCCTTGCTGGAAAGCGAACTTTTCGGCCACGAACGAGGCGCCTTCACTGGTGCATACGCCCAAACCAAGGGACGATTCCACATGGCGGACCAGGGGACTCTCTTTCTCGACGAAATCGGCGACCTGCCTCTGGAGTTACAACCCAAACTTCTCCGCGCCCTGCAGGAACAGGAGTTCGAGCGCTTGGGCAGCGGTCAGACGATTCGGGTCAACGTCCGTGTGGTCGCGGCTACCAACCAGGATCTGGCGCAACTGGTCGCCACCAAGCAGTTTCGGGCGGATCTGTACTACCGGTTGAACGTCATCCCAGTTTCTCTGCCGCCGTTAAGAGACCGCATCGAGGACATTCCGCTGCTGGTGGAATACTTCGTCAGGAAACTATCCGCTCGTCTCAACAAGCCAATCGACGTGATACCGAACGACGTGATGGAAGTGCTCAAAGCGCTCGAGTGGCCGGGCAACATTCGCGAACTACAGAATTTCATCGAACGCGCCGTGGTTTTCTCGCCTGAATCGGTGCTGCGTCTTCCGCTGATGGATCTGAAACAGATGGCCAAGCAACCTTCGGCGGCGGCCTCGCGCACCCTCGCGGACGCCGAGCGGGAACATATTCTGGATGTCTTAAAGCAGTCCGACGGACAGATCGGCGGGCAGCACGGTGCTGCCTCGCGGCTTGGATTGCCACGTACCACGCTGGTTTACAAGATGCGAAAGCTCGGAATTGAAGCGCGCCGCTCGCACCGGAGGCGTGCTCCGGAGCAGCTCGAAGGCGGCCTTAGCGGAGTGCGCTTCCAGGCAGCCGCGAGCTTTTGAGAAGCCGGCGCTCCGCGCTCAGGTGCCGATCGCACGAGCTCGTTTGTGATTCGGCTGCTCGGGATCTGGTGGCCAGCGCTGATAGACTTGAAGCAGAAAATGAACCAGCCGTGTGCGGTCGCATCGCTCAAACTTGCGGACGCAGCGCGCCGACGCCGTGAGGCTGTTGCCACTGCGGGCATTGCGGCGTTCTCACGACGGGCGGTCAGAGGCATCTCACGAATTCTCGTTATCTGCGGGTTGATTGTCATTCTAAGCGGTCGAATGTTTGCGCTCGATCCGAACCAGGCTCTAGGGCAGCTTTACCATTCCTCCTGGAACGCAAGGAATGGCCTGAATGGGTCCGTGAAGGCTCTGGCCCAGACAACCAACGGCTACCTATGGGTCGGCACCTCAGACGGCCTGTTCCGGTTCGATGGTCTCAACTTTGAGCGGTATGAGACCCTGCCCGCCAGTTCGGTGTCGGCTCTCATGGCAATTCCGGACGGTGGCCTTTGGATTGGTTTTGACCGAGGTGGCGCTAGCCTTCTGAAGAACGGGAAAGTGACAAACTACACCGAACGCGACGGACTTCCCGTGAGCCGCGTTCGACGGTTTGCGCAAGATCATGACGGCACGATATGGGCCGCCATTGTGGGTGGGTTCGCGCGGTTCGAAGGACGCCACTGGCGGACAGTCCGCATGGATTGGAATTACCCAGCCCGATCGGCAAGGGCGCTTTTCGTCGATTCCCAGGGTACCCTATGGGTTGCCAACGGAACTGGAATCATGTTCCTGCCCAAGGGCGGCAACAAGTTCCACGACACTTCCCTCCGTGCAGACGTCGTGTTGGCATTCGCCCAAGCACCAGATGGCACGATGTTGTTCGCCGATGACACTCAGGCAACCGTACGAGCGTTCCGCCCAGCAACGGACCTCCGGGACGGTGGACCGCCGCCTGTCAGGATTCCAGCCAATGCGATGCTGTTCGACCGCGATGGCGCCTTGTGGCTCGCTGGAAATGGACTCAGCCGGATACCATTTCTAAGTCGCATGAGCGGGGGGCGAATTACGGAATTCAGTCTCGATGCAGAGAGATTTACCGAAAAGCAAGGCCTAACGGGTAATGATGCTGAGACCGTTCTGGAAGATCGCGAAGGCAACATCTGGGTTGGTACGGACGGCGGACTCGACCGCTTCCGCTATCGCAACCTTACGTTATTTTCGTTTCCGTCCGGCACCAGCCTCTTCAGCCTGGTTGCGGGCGATCACGGCGCAGTCTGGGCTGGGTCACATGGAAACAAGCTGCAGGGGATGACGCGGGTTCAGGACGGTCGCGTTGCGCAAGGCGGACCGTCCAACGCCTTCATGACCTATCGCGATCCGGACGGCTCAATTTGGATCAGCGCGCGCAACGCACTCTTCCGGTGGAGCGATGGGAGATTTTCGGAAATCGCTCCCCCGGAGGAGGCGATCAGGATGCACAACTCGCACCCCAAAGACCCGATCATGGTTTCTTCCATCACGAAAGATCGGTCCGGCAGTCTTTGGGCCGCGATAGGCGGTTTAGGAGAATTCGAACTGAGTGACGGGCTGTGGAAGTTCGTGGAAGCGTTGCCCGCCCATCCTGACTGGGCGTCAAACTTCGCGTATACGGATGCCGGCGATCGAATCTGGCTGGCTTATGGAGAATATGTCGCAGTCATTGATCACGGCAGGAAACGAGCATTTTCGTCTCCGGATGGTTTGAGCGTTGGTCCCTTTACGGTGATTGCCGACGACGGCCAACGGACATGGGTGGGCGGCGAAGGCGGCTTAGCTTTCTCGCAGGGAGAACGCTTCTACACTCTGAAGGGCGCCGGTGGCGGCGGCTTCGGCCCGGTCAACGGAATTGTGGCGCGGCCGAATGATGGGCTCTGGCTGAGTGCCGGTCCAGGTATCGTTCACATTCCCGAGCAGGAAGTCCAACACGCTCTCCGGCAGCACGACTACCCCGTGAACTATGAAGTTCTCGACCTGGTGAGCGATTTGCCGGAGCAGTTGCAGAAAAACGGCTCGTATTCTTCGGGAGCAATCCAAGGCAGCGATGGCTTGCTGTGGTTCGCTACACGAGGCGGGGTCGCCCGCGTTGACCCCACTCACATTTTCCGAAATCCGCTGCCGCCACCGGTGGTGATTCGGTCCTTGCTTGCAGACGGGGTATCGTATTCCACCTTTACGAACACCAAACTGCCGGCATTAACCAAAGGTCTCCAGATCGACTACACAGCCCTAAGCTTGTCGATTCCGGAGCGAGTGCGTTTCCGCTACAAACTGGAGGGATCAGACACGGCCTGGCACGATGCCGGCGTCCGCCGGCAGGCGTTCTACACGAATCCGAAACCGGGAAGCTACCGCTTTCGCGTGCTGGCCTGCAACAACGACGGCGTTTGGAACGAATCCGGAGCTACTCTTGACTTTAGTATCGCTCCCGCGTTCTACCAGACTATTTGGTTTCAAGCGATCTACTGCGTCGGCGGAGCTGGAATCCTGTGGTTGCTCTATGTTCTCAGGTTGAAACAGGCCACCGCGCAAATGCACGTCCGGCTGGAAGGGCGTCTCGCCGAGCGGGAGCGGATCGCCCGCGAGTTGCACGACACCCTGCTGCAAAGTTTTCAGGGCCTGATGCTGCGCCTCCAGGTAGTATATGAGTTGCTTCCGCCGGGAAAGGCGAAGGAGCAACTGGAACAGAGTCTCGAACGCGGCGATCAGGCGATTGCCGAAGGACGGAGAGCCGTACACGATTTGCGTTCCACGCCGGGCAACGACCTGACTCAGGCCTTACAGGGCGCCGCGGACGAGTTGGTGTGCGAGGGATCCCCGACCTTCCGTTTAGTAGTCGAAGGGGCGCCGCGGGATCTGGATTCCATGCTGCGCGACGAAGTGTACCGCATCGCGTGCGAGTGTTTGCGCAATGCGTTCAAGCACGCTCGTGCCAACCGCATTGAAGCGGAACTGGCCTACGGCGACCGGATTTTCCGGCTCCGCATTCGCGACGATGGTTGCGGGATTCCTCCGAAAATGCAGCAGGCCGGCCGCTCCGGCCACTACGGCCTGAGCGGGATGCGAGAACGCGCTCGGCAAACCGGCTGTAAGTTGGATATCTGGAGCAGCGCCGGTAGCGGCACCGAGATCGATTTGAGTGTTCCTGGCGCGATTGCGTATAGCAAATCGCCGGGGCGGCCGCGGTTGCAACTGTTCCGCAAGAAGGTGGGATGAAAGCGTGATTCGAGTACTCTCAGTGGACGACCATGCCCTGCTGCGCGAAGGCATCGCCGCGCTCGTCGGCAATCAAGCGGACATGGAACTAGTGGCGGAGGCGCGTGACGGGCGCGAGGCGGTCGAGCTGTTCCGCAAACATCGGCCGGACGTCACGCTCATGGACCTGCAGATGCCGGAAATGGGCGGCATCGACGCCCTCAGCGCCATCCGCGGCGAGTTCCCCGAAGCGCGCATTGTCGTGCTGACCACTTATACCGGGGACATCCAAGTCATGCGCGCCATGAAGGCCGGCGCGCGGGCTTATCTATTGAAGGGCCTCCTGCGAAAGGAGCTGATCGAGACCATTCGCGCCGTCCATGCGGGGCAAAGGCGGATGGCGCCTGAGATTGCCGCCGAGATCGCCGAGCACGCCACGGATGATGCCTTGACAGCGCGCGAAATCGACGTATTGCGGCTGATCGCCAGCGGCAATGCCAATAAGGAGATCGCGGCGCAGCTCTCGATCACCGAAGAGACCGTCAAAGGCTACGTGAAGAACATCCTCGCCAAACTCGGTGCCAAAGACCGGACCCACGCGGTCACCATCGGACTGAAGCGCGGGGTCATCGACCTGTAAGGCGCAGCCCCTCGAAAGAGGGGTCTCGCAAGCGGGCTTTTTGGGGTGCCCCAGAGCAGTCCGGGTTCCATACCATCGAAATGGGACCTCCTCTGCAACGCCTATTCTCAACTTTTCCCGATGGCTGGCCGGGGACCGGCCTCTTGCTGCTGCGCGTTGGCGCGGCAATCCCCCTTGTTTATTTTGGTTTCGCAGGCACGGCCGGCGCCGCTGAGCAATCACTCCATGTTGCCCTGTGCCTGGTCGCAGCCGCTGGCGGACTCCTTCTGCTCCTCGGTTTGTGGACGCCGGTTGCCGGGATAGCGGTGGCCATCGATGAGTTGTGGATCGCTTTCTCCCCGCACTTCTCGCAAATGTACGATCAACGGCTTCACATCCTGCTGGCCGTGCTGGCCGCAGCGATCGCCATGCTCGGCCCCGGCGCTTGGTCGGTAGACGCCCGCATCTTCGGCCGGAAGCGCTTCGAGATCGACGGCAGAGATCGCCACCGATAGACCCCACTAAATAGGGGTCGGCCCCGAAACGATCGAGGGGTCAGATCGGGCTGGATCGAGGGTTGGCCCTCAGCTCGAAACGCGTCAAAATCCAAATCAGGAAACACAAACCGTCCCAGGGCACTCGGACGCAGAAAGAGGAGGGACCATCCCGTGTACAACCGATTAGGCGCTATCACTCAGGTCGAAGACGAGATCATCGGCCAAAGTCCCGCATTTCAATACGTCTTGAATCAGATTCGCGTTGTTGCCAAGACCGATTCTATGACCTTGGTCCAAGGCGAAACCGGCACCGGGAAGGAGGTCATCGCCCGTGCCATTCACAACCAAAGCGCGCGCAGGCAGGGCCCCCTAGTGAAATTGAACTGCGCGGCGATTCCAGCACCCTTGCTGGAGAGCGAGCTCTTTGGCCACGAGAGAGGCGCCTTCACAGGAGCGGTCGCGCAAACCAAAGGACGATTCCAACAGGCGGATCAGGGCACGCTCTTTCTAGACGAAATTGGCGATCTGCCCCTGGAACTGCAACCCAAGCTCCTCCGCGCCCTCCAGGAACAGGAATTCGAACGGTTGGGCAGCGGCCAAACCATTCGAGTCAACGTACGAGTCGTGGCGGCCACCAACCAGGATCTTGCGCAGCTTGTGGCGAACAAGCAGTTTCGCGCTGACCTGTATTACCGGCTCAACGTTATTCCGCTCTTCCTCCCGCCGTTGCGTGAGCGCGCCGAAGACATTCAGCCGTTGGTGGAGTACTTCGTGAAGAAATTCTCAGCCCGTCTCAACAAGCCCATCGACCTGATTCCGGATGAAGTAATGGAAGTGCTCAAGGCGCACGATTGGCCGGGCAACATTCGCGAATTGCAGAATTTCATCGAGCGCGCCGTGGTCCTCTCACCCGGGCCGGTTCTGCGTCCCACGCTGCCGGAATTGAAGCACATGACGAAACAGCCGTCGGCCGCGGCTTCACGCACTCTTGCCGAAGCCGAGCGGGAACATATTCTGGATGTCCTGAAGCAGACCGACTGGCTGATCGGCGGATTGCAGGGCGCGGCCGCGCGGCTGGGATTGCCGCGAACCACTCTGGTTTACAAGATGCGAAAACTTGGAATTGAGGCGCGCCGCTCGCATAGGGCCCGGTCTGCCGGGCATGAGATACCGCTGCTCGCACCCGGCGGCCTTGGCGCCGGGCGATTCGAGGCTGTCGCGGCCTTCTGACGATCTCCGAAGCCCGAACGCGGAGTCGGATTCCCGGCATGTGTCGTATCTGGGTACCGAACGAAAAGGGTTAGCGAACAAGGTGCGATCTGGTCAATCAGATGCTCATACGTCGCTCATTGAGTACTTTATCTTGACCCAACCCCACGGAGATCTGCTGGACTCGTTCCCGTGCCTTGGGCCGCCGCACGATTGAATGCAGAGGAGCGCACGGATATGCCAACAGCCGAAGTAGTCACCGGTATCGATGAATATCTCCTTAATCGTCTGATGCCAGTGGAGGGCGCTATCCCCCATCTCCAGGGCATCGAAATGTATGGCAATTCCATCCCCGCCGGAACGGTGGGCGGCGATCTGTACGAATACATCAATTTCCAACAGCGCTACGACATCGATGCGCGCATTGGTCGAGCCCTCAAGTTATCGAAGGATTTCCTGCATTCCCACTCGCCCGGCGCACCAGAACATAACTCCGTCGACGAACTGACCGAATGGCTCAAGTCGCGGCCGGATTACGAGTCCGGCATGGAAGCTGCCTACAGAGGGGCTCGCAGCCTGGAACAACTGCGAGTAGCCGAAGATCTGACCGATCTCTATACTACGGCGGGCGTCTTACTTGTGGATGCGCAAGGTCACGGAGTCATCTCCGCCAAGATCGCATCGACAGTACACGATACATTTCACGCCTTCATGTTGTCGGAACTCGACCATCATGGAAAAACCACTCCGGAGCTGTTTGAGCAGATCAACATCCGTTTGGCGCAGTCCGTGACTGCCCGCAATGCGCTGGGGAGAAGCGAGAAGGAGAGAGCCCGTGAGATCGCGACGATGCTCTACGGCGAGGTTCGCCCGTCCGGGCACTTTCGCTTCGTGAACTTCGGACACCCGCCGCCCCTCCTATTCTCTGCGGAACGGCGAACATTCTTGGAGATCGACAGCGGCCGAATGGTACGGTTCTTTCCGCTCGGACTCGAAGTTCCTGAAGATCATCCGGACCGCAAGAGGTATTACTCGATGCACTTCAGGCAGAGGCCGGCGGATTACTCGGATATTGCCGAGATCACGCTCATCAATCCGGGAGACATCCTTTTCCTGTATACCGACGGAGTTTATGACGGAAGCGACGCGGCAATACGGGGCGATCTCGAAGAGGTGATGCGCGATTATTGTGACCTCTCAGCGAAGGCGATTTGCAACGCAGTGTTGGAGAACGCCGTGAGAAGGGACCGTCACCTAAACGACAGTGGCGAACAGGACATGATCGACGACAAAACAGTTTTCATTGTCAAGCGGAGCAACTGACGCGGGCCTGACGTTCCGAGTGAGGTCCGTCCATAATCGCCCTGCGTGCGGTATGTGCGGTAGCGACAGAGGGCGCGACTGGGGAAGGTCGATCAATGTGAGTGCTTACCAAGCAGGATCACGATAAAGATCAGGGGCAGGTAGAGGATGGGCACCATCAGCGTTCGACGTGCGGCGGCTTTGGATGCGCGAAAGGCCAGTGGTGCGCTGCAGAAGAAGAACGCGAAGGCAATATGCCGGTGACGGCAACATAGACAGGAGCCGCGCCGGCAACCATTGGCTGACTCATGGTGACAGGGATCAGTGCGGCCGAAGGCAACAAGATCTGCCAGAACATAAGGCGATCGGCGTGCCAGTGGGGGAGCACACGGTATCCGGCGCGCGAGTAGTCCTCTCGACACATCCACGCGATCGCCATGAAGTGCGGGAATTGCCAGAGGAACAACGTGAAGTAAGGCAATCATGCGGGATACGTCAAGTTTCCTGCCGCCGCAGCCCAACCCGATAAAGCGGCGGCATCGCACCGGGAACGTCGCCAGCTAATGTGCAGGGGGCTGTTATCCGTTTCAGCGGGGTGTACGCACACAGGCAGCCGGCGAGCGTAGCGACGGCAAGGAACGCCGCGAATTCGTTGACGGCCACCGCGAGATAGATAACTCCGGCGAGTGCCAGCAGAATCCCGAACCCAAGGGCCAACCAGGGCTTCACCTCGCCGCCAGGGATAGGCCGCCTCGCAGTCCTCTTCATCTGCGCATCGAATCCGCGCTCGAAATACTGGTTCAGCGCGCCCGCGCCGCTCGCGACCAGTAGCGTTCCGAGCGGCGTTTGCGTCAGAAGCAACAACTGAGGGCCTTTGATTTGAGCCGGAGAGCCCAGGCAGAAACCCATAAACGTGGCGACCAAGACCAGGAGGTTGATTTCCGGCATTGTCAAAGCCCAGAAATCGGCCAAGACTGCGAAGAATCGCGCTGCCACCGGCTTTGGCGGGACCGGCATCAGATCCAGTACCATGCCCGAACCACCGGTCATATCAGACAACCTGCTTCCATAGTCCCTTCGAAGCAGGCCGACCATCACGCGACAAACTTCTGCTCAGGGTTCGCGTGCGCTGTCTCGCAGCACCCGGACACGATAGGCCGACGTGGAGCCGGCCATCCGAACCACGGGACGCACCGGCGCACCGGCCACCTCTCCTGTGGACTCTGGCGGCATACAGCACTCTTTCCTGTTGCGTCATGGTAATTTCGTAATGCGGTCGGTTACCTGCTGGCCTCCGGAGGGAAGTGCTCGAACATCTTGTCCACACCTTTGTCCAGTTTCTTGATGTTCTTGCCAGAACTGGCGGCCAAGGCGTCGCTCGCAGATCCGCGCCAGATCAGTTTCTTCGTGTTCGAATCGAACAGGTCGATCACCAGCGTTCCGACCCTATACGTGCTCTCAGTTGTGGTGGATTCTCCGAACCCTCCTCCCACTCCTCCCCATCCTCGCCAGCCCCAGCCGCCGCCGAAGTTGTCGTAATAGGTAGTGAGAGTCTGGTGGTCTTGCGTCATTTCCATCGCCATGATGGACACATTCCCACTCGATTCCACCTGCGTCCACCCTTTGGCTGTCAATGCTGAATTGACGGCCGCTTTAATCCGATCGACCAACAGAAGGTTTTGGGTGTTAACCTTTCCCCAGGAGTACGTTTTGTACTGGCCGAAATCGGCGTTGCGATCGTAGTCTGTCTTCACCTGCTGTGCGAATGACGCACTCGCAAAACAAAGTGCGATCCCGGCGAAACAGGAAAATCTGCGTTGCGTGTTCATAAATGGCTCCTTATACCGTTGGGCAGTTCCCACACGCCCGGATAAAGGCAACCGCCTTGCCAATGTGAAGTTGTTGAAGATAAGGTCACTTGGGCTCTCGTTATGTTGCTCGGGGAACAACAAGGCGAACTCTCGACACCGCGGCTCGTCGCGCGTGATCGCAAGAAGCCTGCGCAAGCAGATTTCTGCGACTGAAGGTGAGGAACTAACGGTTTTACATACGAGGGACGTGGTCCGCTACACCTGTGGCTGGATATTCTCTCGCGATCTGTTCGGCGACATCGCAGGTCAGCCTCTCGGTGCCGACGATCAACGCGCTGAAGGAACTGGGTTGCTCAAGTTCACTATCCTCGCTGCCGAGGGAATTCGCAGCAGATCGGGCGATCAAAAGGCCACGCGACGGTGAGACCGGAAACGGTCCGACCGGTGCGGCAGATTCGGATCAAGTAAAGCGGCTGGGTCCAAGAACATTTTTCGGGCTGACGGCTCGTGCTCCGTGGAGATGGCGTCGCCAGTGGAATCAATCGTGATGACGAATGCGTCCTTTGCCGGCGACTTCCTGTTGGACGGATTTCCGGAGCCGATCTGTGCCCTTGGCAGCTTTGGGTACGACAACCTGATCGAGCCGGTCGTGAACATCGCTCGCCGGTACTAGATAACGCATCGTAGTTTCCAACGATTTGTGACCCATCCAGTGTTGAACCGTTCGCACGTCGAAGCCGGAACGCAGCATCCGAGTCGCATAGGTCGACCGAAATGTCTTTAAGTCGAACTTCTCTGAGTTCAGGCCTGCACGCTCCGCAACCGCTTTGCATTTGAGCAACATGTTGTGTTCTCGATTGCCCGTTGGCGATGGAAACACGAACCGCTCGCTGTGGAGGCGCGGACGTCCTTCAAGCAGTCTGGCCAATTCGACGGGGATCGGAATTTCTCTCTCTTCCCAACGCTTCGGTGAAAATCCCAGATGGGGCTTGGAGGTGACTCGGATCGTCCTGAGCTTAAGATTGATGTCGCTCCAGAAGAGGAAGGCGACTTCCTGCTCGCGGAACCCAGTGAGCAGAAACGTGGAAAACAGCTCCCTCTCGCGATCGGTGGTCACTTCGAAAAAGGATGCCAGTTCCTCCTCGGTGTATTCCAAGGGCAACGGCGATATTCTCTCCGGGAGATGAAGCAACTTCGTCAGGCCAGGCCTCCCGTTCCGCTTGCAGAACTGGGCGATGATCACGACATTGTGAAGAACCGTGTTCGCCGACATGCCAGACTTCATCAATTCCACGACGTAGTCGTTCAGCTCTTCTGTCGAGATCGAAACCAGAGTTCGTCGATCGAAGACCTTGGCGAATCTGGTCAGGACGGCGTCGTATTTCCTGTGTGTGTTGGGC
>Ga0182016_10000447_pt1 | contig 51819 bp, 45 predicted proteins | sample 712S2MmetaG_FD_120491 | JGI IMG/M metagenome (GOLD analysis project Ga0182016, IMG submission 120491) | Permafrost microbial communities from Stordalen Mire, Sweden - 712S2M metaG | ecosystem: Environmental > Terrestrial > Soil > Wetlands > Permafrost | place: Sweden: Stordalen | collected...
CCCTGGTCCAGCGCGACGTGCTCAGCGTCATGGACGCCCAGCACTGGGCCATCCCGAACGAGGGCGTGCTCCCCGACAGCGGGCTCGGCTCAGTCGTGCCCACGGAGCCGGGGACGGGCGGGCCGCTGGCGGCCGACGCCCAGGACTACGGCCACCTTTTGCTCCTCGGCCCGGCGATGCCCGGGTATTTCTCCACCCCCAGCCAAATGCCCGGAACGGTGGTCGAGCCGCTGTTCATCACCGACCCGTTCGAAGGGAGCATCGCGGCCAGTACGAAGGGCCAGGACGTCATTGCCTCAGGCATCGCGGAGGCCGTCGAGCAGTACTTCGCCAAGCCTCCGGCCCCCCTGGTCCGTGACCGATGAGGGCCTTTCGCATCTAGTAACGTCCCGTCGGAACCACCCCCGTCAGGGTGCCTGATCAGGTCAACAGCTACAGGACTCGAAAGAGTGAGGAGGCAATGATGGTGAAAGACATCGATCAATCCGCCTACCAATCCGCCCGGTCAAGGCGCCGCGGCTGGCATGTGCCTGCGGCGATGCTGTCGGCGGCGGCCATGGTGGCCGGCGTCGGCGTTCTCGCCAGTACTTCGGCAAGCTACGGGGCCACAGCCCGGCTGACTGCGAACGCGAGCTCGAGCTTCCTGGCCTGCGAGGTCACAGACACCGGCGGCATCAGCGACCGGTCCTTCAATGCCTCCGCCTACGCGGGCTTGAAGGCCGCGGTGGCCGTGGACCACAACATCGTGCCCAAGTTCCTCTCGTCGACCTCGACGAGCGACTACACGCCCAACATTGACGACTTCCTGAGCGAGCACTGCGGCATAATCATCACCGTCGGTTACGACATGGCCGCGGCCACCCAGACCGCCGCCAAGGCGAACCCGAAGATGGACTTCGCCATCGTCGACTGCCCGGGCGGGACGGCAGCCGGTTGCCCCGGCGCCAGCCCCTCCGAGAAGACGCTGCCGAACATCGACAACCTCGCCTACGAGACCAACCAGGACGGCTTCCTTGGCGGGTACCTCGCCGCCGCCGTGGCCAAGTCGAACTCGATAGCACCTAACGGTGCCGTGGGCGAGTTCGGCGGCGAGAACATCCCGACCGTCACCATCTACATGGACGGCTGGGTGGCCGGTGTGCGCTACTACGACCAGCTCAACCACAAGTCGGTGAAGGTGTACGGCTGGTACCCGACCTCCAAGGGCCGGACTGCCGACAACTACACCGGCAGCGGGCTGTTCACTAGCAGCTTCACCGACGACGACCTCGGCAAGACCGATACCCACGCCCTCATCGGCGAGGGCGCGAGCGTGATCTTCTCTGTGGCCGGCGGGGTCGGCCTCGGCGCCTTGGCAGCAGTCCAGTCGGCTGACTCCACCAGCCCGGGTTCGGCCGAGATGGAGTGGGTCGACACCGACGGCTGCATCTCGGACCCGAGCGGCTGCTCGCACTTCCTCACCAGCGTCGATAAGGGCATCCTGCCGTCGGTCGAGACCGCAGTGCTGGCCGCGGCCCACGGCACCTTCAAGGGCGGCTTCTACCTAGGCGACCTCGCCAACGGCGGCGTTTCCCTGGCTCCGTACCACGACTTCGCCAGCAAGATCCCGGCGAGCGTGCAGTCCGGGCTCAGCACCATCAAGGCGGGCATCGAGAGCGGCAAGATCTCGGTGAACCCGTGCAGCTACCCGGCGGCGGCAGCCACCCCCGCCTCGTCTGCTTCCTCCGTCTGCTCGGGATAAGGGACCACCTCAGCTGGGAGCGGGCCGGTCCCCGACCGGCCCGCTCCCTCGCCTGAAGCCAGGAGCCGCCCGATGAAGCTTGAGCTCATCGACATCACCAAGCGTTTCGGCAACTTCGTCGCGAACGACGACGTGAGCCTGACCGTCGAGGAGGGCGAGATCCACGGCCTCCTCGGCGAGAACGGCGCCGGCAAGACGACGCTGATGAACGTGCTGTTCGGCATGCTGCGGCCGGACAGCGGGGAGATCCGCATCGGCGGCGAGCCGGTCAAGATCTTGAGCCCGGGCGACGCCGTGCGCGCCGGGATCGGCATGGTCCACCAGCATTTCATGTTGGTGGACGTGTTCACCGTGGCCGAGAACGTGGTGCTCGGGTTCGAGCCGACGAAGGGCAAGGTCTTCTACGACCGGCGAGAAGCGGCTGCGAACATCCGCCGCCTGTCGGCGGAGTACGGCCTCGAGGTGGACCCGGAAGCCGTCGTCGAAGACATCCCCGTTGGTGTCCGGCAACGAGTCGAGATCCTAAAGGCCCTCGAGCGCGACGCCCAGGTGCTCATCCTTGACGAGCCGACGTCGGTTTTGACGCCACAGGAGACCGAGGCTCTCTTCCGCATCATGCGCTCGCTCGCGGCCACTGGGCGCTCGATCCTTTTCATAAGCCACAAGCTGAGGGAGGTGCGCGAGATCGCCGACCGGGTGACAGTGATGCGGCGCGGGAAGGTCGTCGGCACCACCACGCCCGTTGAGTCGAGCGAGCAGGAGCTCGCCTCGATGATGGTCGGCCGGTCCGTCGAGCTCACGGTGACGAAGGGCCTGGCCGTTCCCGGCGACGTCGTGCTCCAACTGAGCGATCTCACCGTGGCCGACGAACGCGACCTGATCGCTGTCGACGGCGTCGACCTCGAGGTACGCGCCGGCGAGATCGTGGCCCTGGCCGGCGTACAGGGGAACGGCCAGACAGAGCTGGTGGAGGCGATAACGGGCCTGCGCCGCGCCCTGCGCGGCAGCATCCTCGTAGCCGGTAAGGACCTGACGCACGCCACGCCCCGCCAGCGCCTCCACGCCGGCGTAGCCCACGTGCCCGAAGACCGGCAAAAGGACGCCCTTGTGCTCCCGATGGACCTGGCGGACAACCTCGTGCTCGACATGTACGGAGATCCCCCGTACGCCGGTCGGGCATCGCGGGACCTCGGCGCTGTCAAGCAGAACGCGGAACGGCGCATGCGGGAGTTCGACATCCGCGCCCGCTCGGTCGACGATCCCGTCTCGTCGCTCTCGGGCGGCAACCAGCAGAAGGTCGTGCTGGCGCGTGAGCTGGGCAGGCCGGTTAAGTTGGTCGTGGCGTCGCAGCCCACCCGTGGCCTCGACGTCGGCTCGATCGAGTACGTCCACAACCAGATCGTCGCCGCGCGTGACCAGGGCACGGCGGTCCTCATCGTCTCGTCCGAGCTCGATGAGGTGCTCGCCCTAGGCGACCGCATCGCCGTCATGTACAGGGGCCGGATCATGGGCGTCGTCGACCCGAGCGCCGGTCGGGAGCGGATCGGCCTGATGATGGCCGGCATCTCTGGGGACGCCGCCACCACGGGAACGCGAGGCGCGGCCTCATGAGCAGCGGTACGGGGACCGTCGACCTCGGTCAGTCGGGCGTGCCTGCTGAGCCGGAGCGTTCGGGCGAGCCGACCGGGGCGACGCGACGGTCGCGGGCCGTCGACCTGTTGCGCCGGCTCGGCGAGGCCAACGCGCTCGTGGTCACCGTCTGCGCGATCGTTGCGGCGCTCGTCTTCGGGGCGCTGTTGATCCTCTGCACCAGCCCGCCAGTGCTGCAGGCGTGGGGGCACGTCGGGAGCAACCCGGGACATGCTTTTAGCGAGAGTTGGTCGACCGTCGCCGCCGCCTACTCGGCGCTGGTCGAGGGCTCGATCTTCAATCCCCACGCGCAGGATCTCACGCAAGCCTTCAACCCGATCTCGGAGACGCTCGTGGCCGCCACCCCCCTCATGCTCGCCGGGCTCGGCGTGGGGCTCGGGTTCTCCACCGGGGTGTTCAACATCGGTGGCCAGGGGCAGCTGATCGCCGGCGCCGTGGCCGCCCTCTGGGTCGGCACGGAGATCAAGGCACCGATCGGCATCCACATCCCGCTCGTGGTCCTCGCCGGCGCACTCGGCGGGGCGGTGGCCGGTTTCATCCCCGGCATCCTCAAAGCCACGACCGGCGCCCATGAGGTCATTACGACCATCATGCTCAACTACATCTTCCTCTACCTGCTCGAGTGGCTGCTCACCATTTCCCCCTTCCAACAGCCGGGGCAATCGAACGCGATCTCGAAGACGATGCCCACCACGGCTCAGATGCCTCATTTGTTCGGTAGCACGCTGCGCGTCAACCTTTCGTTGATCGTGGCCCTGGCGATGGCGCTCGTGGTCTGGTGGCTAATGCAAAGGAGCCGCCTCGGCTTCTCCTTCAAGGTGATCGGCCTCAACCCGGACGCGGGCAAGACGGCGGGCATGGACGCGCGGCTCATCACCGTCCTCGTGCTCACGATCTCCGGAGCGCTCATCGGCATGGCCGGCATGGCGACGCTTTCGGGCACCGACTTCTTGCTCTCCACGGGCTACGGCGGCAACACCGGTTTCAACGCCATCACGGTGGCGCTCTTGGGCCGCAACAGCCCCGGTGGCATCGTCCTCGGCTCGTTGCTGTTCGCCGCGCTCATCTCCGGTGGGCGCGACATGCAGGCAGTGACCGGCATCCCGATCGACCTCACGACGGTGATCCAGGCCGTGATCGTCTTCATGGTGGCCACGCCCGCGCTTGTGCGCGAAGTGTTCCGACTGCGTGAGGCGCGGGGAGGTCAAGCGCGCATCGCCACCAAGGGGTGGACAGCGTGAGCGCCGTCACCGTCACCGCCGCCGAGATGGCCCCTGCCGAGGCCCGGCTCGTCCCGGCCGGCCGCCGGCACGGAATGGGGATCTTCCTCGTGCTGCTGGCCGTCATCATGTTCTGGGCGTTCGGCGTCAGCGTCGACGGCAAGGTGCACTCCACCTTCATCCTCACGCAGTCGCCCGCCGTCAACGTCTCGCCCCTCACGATGGACGTGCGGTGGATATCGATCATCCTGGCGCTCGTCTGCGCCGGCCTCGGCGCATTGCTCTACACGTGGCCCCGCAGCCGCGGCACCTTCGCCATCTTCACGCTCGGCACGATTGTCTTCCTGTGGTCGTTCCTCACCTGGGCGGCGCGCGGGGGAACGCTCAACTTCGTCAGCTTGCTCGCCGGGACGCTGATCGGCGCCACGCCGCTCGTCTACGGCTCGCTGTCAGGGATCCTGTGCGAGCGGTCCGGCGTCATCAACATCGCCATCGAGGGCCAGTTCTTGGCCGGCGCCTTTCTGGGGGCGATGATCGGGTCCTGGACCGGCGACCTGTGGCTCGGCGTGCTGTGCGGCGCCGGGGCGGGTGCGATCTTCGGCTGGCTGCTCGCCTTCCTCGCCCTGCGCTACGGAGCCGACCAGATCATCATCGGCGTGGTCATAGACGCGTTTGCGCTGGGCCTCACCAACTACCTCCTGTACGAGGTGCTCACGCCCTACCAGAGCACCCTCAACAACGGCATCACCTTCTCGGCCTGGGAGATCCCGTTGGTCTCGAAGATCCCCGTCGTCGGCCCGGTCCTCTTCGACCAGAACTTCTTCGTTTACCTGGCCGCCATCCTCCTCGTCGCCGTCAACGTCGCCCTGTTCAGGACCCGCTGGGGCCTGCGGGTACGGGCCGTCGGGGAGCACCCGCGAGCGGCGGAGACGGTCGGGCTGCACGTGATCCGGGCCCGGTACTCCAACGTGGTCATCGGCGGGGCCCTCGCCGGCATCGGCGGCGCAGCCTTCACGCTCGGCTCGATCGGTGAGTTCAGCACCGACATGAGCGCAGGGCTCGGCTTCGTGGCACTGGCGGCGATGATCTTTGGGCGCTGGCGCCCCTACGGTGCGCTCGGGGCCGCACTGCTGTTCGGCTTTGCCGAGTCCCTGCAGAGCGTGCTGGGAGTGCTCAACGTCGGGATACCCGCGCCCTTCCTGTCGATGGCGCCGTACGTGATCACGATCGCCGTGGTCTGCGGCCTCGTCGGCCGGGTGCGGCCGCCCGCAGCCGACGGCAAGCCGTACTCGAGGGAGTAGTCAGCTCCAGGGGCGGGCACCGGGCGAGCCCACCACCCGGGCCGCGGCGGCCAGAGCCGCCCGTAGCGCGGCGCCCGGCTCCTCGCCGCGTAAGCGCCGGGCGAGAAAGGTCCCCGTGAAAGCGTCGCCCGCCCCGGTGGTGTCGACGACGGCTACCCGGTCCGCGGGGCAATGGAGGAGCGCCGTCCCTGGCCCCGAGAACAGGGCGCCGTCCGCCCCTAGGGTCAGAGCGACCTCACGGTAGTGGTGGCGCAAGCCGGCCAGGACCTCCTCGGGCCGAGTGGCGCCGGTCAGGGCCCGGCCCTCGTCGAGGTTGGCGCAGCACCACTCGACCCCCTCGGTCCAGGCCAGGAACTCCGCCCGGCCGACGGCGGCCAGGGGGCCGGCGGAACAGGGGTCGACCGACCGCGTCATCCCGGCGCCAAAGGCGAGGTCCAGCGCCGCTCGGGCCGCCGGCCGAGTGGCCTCGTCGAGCAGCTCGTAGCCCGAGAGGTGGAGGTGCCGGCCGGCGATGAGCAGCCCGCGCCCGAGGTCCGGCGCGGCGAGGCGCAGGTTGGCACCCCGGTCGGTGAGCATCGAACGCTGCCCGGAGGCGTCGACAACGGCAACGACCACTCCGGTCTGGTGGCCGAGCGCCACCCGCAGGTGGGCCTGGACCCCGGCCAACACCAGGGCACGGGCGGCGGCGCGACCGAGATCGTCGTCGCCGACCACGCCGACGAGGTGCACCTGCGCTCCGGCGGCGGCCAGCGCGACCGCCTGGTTGGAGGCCGAGCCGCCTGGTGTGAGGGCGATGCGCGACGGCGTGTCGCTACCCCGGTTGAAAGGGCCGAGGGGGCGTACGACGACGTCCACGATCACGTCGCCGACCACGATGACCACCGGGCCGGGAGACGGGGTTGGCGGCGCCGGCGCGGGGGGCTCCACGCCCAGAGCAGTGTAATGTCGACTTCGTGCCCACCGGAGGGGACTCGGCCGTGCTGGGCGTCCCCGGTCCTGTCAAGGACTGGCCCGTCCCCGATTGGGCGGTGCTGCGTGAAGCCGCTGCCAGCGTCGCGGCGCGGGCCTATGCGCCCTACTCGGGCTTGATGGTCGGAGCCGCCGGTCTGTGCGACGACGGTCACGTCGTCACCGGGTGCAACGTCGAAAATGCCTCCTTCGGCCTCACCCTGTGCGCCGAATGCGGGCTCGTCTCCGCACTTGCCGCCCACGGCCGTAACCGGCTGATGGCCGTCAGTGTGGTGGCCGCTGACGGCTGGCCGCTGACGCCCTGCGGCCGCTGCCGGCAGGTACTGATGGAGCACGGTGGGCCTGAGCTCCTCGTCGATGGCGGCCCCGCGGCTTCGCCGCAGCGCCTGGGCGACCTGCTACCGGGAGCTTTCGACCGCTCCGAGCTGGAGGTCCGACGTGGACCAGGGGGGACTGAGCCGGCCCGCCGCCCGGCGGTGGGCTGAACCCGTAGTGCAGAACGCCGCCCCCAGCCTCGATCAGATCCGGAGAGCGCCGAAGGTGCTCCTCCACGACCACCTCGACGGCGGCTTGAGGCCCGAAACGCTGGTCGAACTGGCCGCCGCCGCCGGCTATAGAGGCCTCCCGACCGTCGACCCCGCGGAGCTCGGGCGCTCGTTCGTGGCGAAGGAGCCTCGCCTGGACCTTGTCCGCTACCTCGAGGGCTTCGCCCACACGGTCGCCGTGATGCAGACGGCGGAGGCGCTCGAGCGCGTCGCCCGGGAGTGCGTGGCGGACCTGGCCGAGGACGGCGTCGTGTACGCCGAGGTCCGCTTCGCCCCCGAGCTGCACACCGAGGACGGCCTGGGCCTCGAGGCCGTCGTGGAAGCCGTGCTGGCGGGCTTCGCTAACGGGATGGCTCAGGCCCGTGACACCGGTCGGCGCATAGTGGTGAGGGCATTACTGACTGCCATGCGCACCGCCGCCCGGTCGCTGGAGATCGCCCGGATGGCGGTCCGCTACCGCGACGCCGGGGTGGCCGGGTTCGACGTGGCCGGGCCCGAGGCGGGCTACCCCCTGGTCCCCCACATGGAGGCCTTTAGCCTGGTCAAACAGGAGAACTTCCATGCCACGGTGCATGCCGGGGAGGCCTTCGGGCTGCCGTCGATCTGGCAGGCGCTGCAGTTGTGCGGGGCCGAGCGGCTGGGCCATGGCGTGCGCATCCTCGACGACATCACGGTGGGCAACGACGGTGCGGTCAGGCTGGGCCGGTTGGCCAGCTACGTCCGGGACGGCCGGGTGCCCCTGGAGCTGTGCCCCAGCTCCAATGTCCACACCGGGGCGGTCCGGAACCTGGCCGAGCACCCTATAGGAATGCTGCGCAGGCTCGGCTTCCGGGCCACCATCAACACCGACAACCGGCTCATGAGCGGGGTGAGCCTGTCGTCGGAGACGGCTCGCTGCGCCGAGGTCTTCGGCTGGGCCTGGGCGGATCTGCGGTGGCTGTCGATCAACGCCATGAAAAGCGCTTTCTGCGACTTCGACGAACGCCTGGCGCTGATCAACGGCGTGATCAAGCCCGGCTACGACGCGTTGGCGGCGCAGGCCGCCTTCCGCGTGTCGGGCCCGGGCGGCCCCGCTAAGCCGGACTAGAGTTGGTCCGCTGTGAGCCATCCCGAGTTGCTCGAGCGCCACCGCAAAGTCATGCCGTCGTGGCTGTCTCTCTATTACGACGAGCCAATTGAGCTCGTTTCCGGCAAGGGCTGCGTCGTCACCGACGGGCAAGGCCGGGACTACCTCGACTTTTTCGGCGGGATCCTGACCACGATGACCGGGCACGCCGTGCCCGAGGTGGTGGAGGCGGTACGGGAGCAGGCCGGCCGCATCCTGCACACCTCCACGCTCTACCTCATCCGCCCGATGATCGAGCTGGCCGAGAAGATAGCGGCCTTGTCCACCATCCCCGACGCCAAGGTCTTCTTCGTGAGCTCGGGCACCGAGGCCACCGAAGCCGCTCTCCTGCTGTGCTGCGGCGCCCGGCGGTCCAACCAGGTGCTGGCGCTGCGCAACAGCTACCACGGCCGGTCCTTCACGGCCATGTCGGTCACCGGCAACCGGGGATGGTCGGCTTCCAGCCTGAGCCCGCTGCAGGTGAGCTACCTCCACAACGGGGACCGCCTAAGGGGACCGTTCGCCGGCCTCGGCGACAAGGAGCTCAACGCCGCCTGCGCCGCCGACCTGCGCCAGGTGATAGAGACGACCACCGCGGGGGACGTCGCCTGCCTCATCGCCGAGCCCATCCAGGGGGTGGGAGGTTTCGTGGTCCCTCCCGACGGTTTCTTCGCCTCGTTGAAAGAGGTCCTCGACGAGTACGGCATCCTCTTCGTATCCGACGAGGTGCAGACGGGCTGGGGGCGCACCGGCGAGCACTTCTGGGGCTTCCAGGCCCACGGGGTCAAGCCCGATCTCCTGACCTTCGCCAAGGGCCTCGGCAATGGGATGGCCATCGCCGGTGTGGTGGGACGGGCCGACCTCGTCGACTCGGTGCAGGCGAGCTCGATATCGACCTTCGGAGGCAACCCGTTGGCTACGAGCGCCGCCCTCGCCAACCTCGACTACCTCCTCTCCCACGACCTGCAGGCCAATGCCCGGGAGGTCGGGGCCTTCCTGCTGGAGGGCCTACGGCGGCTGGCAGAGGGCAACGACGTAGTTGGGGACGTCCGGGGCAAGGGCCTGATGATCGGTGTGGAGCTCGTGGAGCCGGGTAGCGCCACGCCCTGCGCCCAAGCCGCCGGGCTCGTCCTCGAGGGGGCCCGGGAGCGGGGCGTGCTCATAGGCAAGGGCGGTCTTTATGGGAACGTCCTGCGCATCGCGCCACCTTTGTCAGTGAGCCGTCAGCAGGCCGAGGAGGCACTGGCCGTGCTGGGAGACGCCCTCCAGGCCGCCGGCCGGGCGGTCCGTCCCTCCGTCCCCGCCCGCTAGGCCGAAAGGAGCACCGCCATGCCCGAGATCGTACGAGCTGCGCTCGTCCAGTCGCGCTGGACGGGCGACAAGCAGTCCATGGTCGAGGCCAATGTCGCCTTCGCCCGCCAAGCCGCCGCCGAGGGCGCCAAGGTCGCCTGCTTCCAGGAGATCTTCTCCGGGCCCTACTTCTGCCAGGTCCAAGACCCCACCCACTTCGACCTGGCCGAACCGGTCCCCGACGGCCCCACCGTCGAACTGATGCGAGACCTGGCCCGGGAGCTCGCCATGGTGCTCGTCGTGCCCGTGTTCGAAGAGGAACAGGCGGGGGTCTATTACAACTGCGCCTTCGTGGTCGACGCCGACGGTACTTACCTGGGCAAGTACCGCAAGACCCACATCCCCCAGGTGCACGGCTTTTTCGAGAAGTACTACTTCCGCCCGGGCAACCTCGGTTACCCCGTGTTCCAAACCGCCGTCGGGCCGATCGGGGTCTACATCTGCTACGACCGTCACTTCCCCGAGGGCTGGCGGGCCCTGGGCCTGGCTGGGGCGCGCATCGTGTTCAACCCCTCGGCCACCAGCCGCAGCCTGTCCCAGTACCTGTGGCGCCTGGAGCAACCGGCGGCGGCAGTGGCCAACGAGTACTTCGTGGGCGCCATCAACCGGGTGGGCGTGGAACCGCTCGGCGACGACGATTTCTACGGGGGCTCGTACTTCGTCGACCCCCGGGGCAAGCTGGTGGGGGAAGCGGCGCCGGATGACGTCAGCGCCGTCGTCGTGCGGGACCTCGACATGGACCTCCTGGTCGAAGTACGCCAGACCTGGGCCTTTTACCGCGACCGCAACCCGGCCGCCTACGCCCCGCTCGTCCAACCCTGAACACAGCTCGTCCAACCCTAAACGCGAAGGAGCCGCAGGTGCGCACGCTGATCTCCGGAGGGACGGTCGTCGGCCCGACCGGCACCCTGGCCGCCGAGGTCCTGGTGGAGGACGAACGGATCGTGGCCATCGCCGCTCCCGGCACGCAGCTGGCGACGGCGTTCGCCGAGGGGGGCCGGGTCATCGACGCCTCCGGGCGCTTGGTCGTGCCCGGCGGGATCGATGCCCACACCCACATGGAACTGCCCTTTGGCGGCACCTTCGCCTCCGACACCTTCGAGACGGGGACCCGCGCCGCGGCGTGGGGAGGTACGACGACGATCGTGGACTTCGCCGTCCAGCGCAAGGGAGAGGCTCTTCGGCCTGGCCTTGAAGCCGCCCTGGCCAAGGCGGAAGGCAACTGCGCCATCGACTACGGCTTCCACATGATCGTGTCGGACGTCAACGAGCAGTCGTGCAAGGAGATGGACGTCCTGGTCGACGAGGGCGTGACCAGCTTCAAGCTCTTCATGGCCTATCCGGGTGTTTTCTACTCCACCGACGGTGAGATCCTCCGGGCCATGCAAGAGGCACGGACCAGCGGCGCCACCGTGATGATGCACGCCGAGAACGGCACCGCCATCGACGTGCTGGTGTCCCAGGCCCTTTCCCGGGGCGAGACGGCGCCCCGTTTCCATGGCCTCACCCGCCCCGACCGGCTGGAGGCCGAGGCTACGAGCCGCGCCATCGCCCTGGCCAAGGTGACCGGGGCGCCCCTTTACATCGTCCACCTCTCCACCACGGGCGCCCTCGAGGCTGTCGCCCAGGCCCGCAGCGAGGGCCAGAACGCCTTCGCCGAGACCTGCCCGCAGTACTTGTTCCTCTCGGCCGACGACCTCGCCCGGGAGGGTTTCGAGGGGGCGAAGTACGTCTGCTCCCCGCCGCTGCGGGACCGCGAGCACCAGGCCAACCTGTGGCGGGGATTGCGCACCGACGACCTTTCGGTTGTCTCCACCGACCACTGCCCGTTCTGCTTCAAGGAACAAAAGGAGCTGGGGGCCGAGGACTTCTCCAAGATCCCCAACGGCTTGCCCGGCGTCGAGCACCGCATCGACCTCACCTACCAGGGGGTGGTGGCGGGCGAGATCACCCTCGCGCGCTGGGTCGAGGTCAACGCCACGACGCCGGCGCGGATGTTCGGCCTCTACCCGAAAAAAGGGGTGCTCGCCCCCGGGTCCGACGCCGACATCGTGATCTACGACCCGGCCGCCACGCAGACCATCTCGGCGGCGACGCACCACATGAACGTCGACTACTCGGCCTACGAAGGTACGAAGGTGACGGGCCGCGTCGACACCGTGCTGTCCCGGGGCAAGGTCGTGATCGAGGCCGGCCGCTACGTCGGCGACAAAGGTCACGGGCGCTACCTGCCCCGCAAGACCAACGAGTACCTCGTTTGAACTTCGGCGTGGTGCTGCAGACAGACCCTCCGGCCCGAGATGTGATCGGGCTGGCGCAGCTGTCGGAGAGGCTCGGCTTCGAGTACGTCTGGACCTTCGACTCGCCCGTGCTCTGGCAGGAGCCCTTCGTCATCTACTCGCAGATCCTCGCCACCACCAAGTCTGTCGTGGTCGGCCCCATGGTGACCAACCCTCTGTCGCGCAATTGGGCCGTCACCGCCTCGCTGTTCGCCACGCTCAACGACATGTACGGCAACCGCACCGTGTGCGGCATCGGTCGGGGGGACTCCGCCGTACGTGTGCTCGGGGGCGTCCCGGCCAGCCTGGCCACTCTGGGCCGGGCCATGGACGCCATCAAGGACCTGGCCGAAGGCCGCCCGGCCCAGGTCGGCGAAGCCTCGGTCACCATCTCCTGGGCGCGCGACAGCCGCCTTCCTGTGCTGATGGCCGCCTACGGCCCCCGTGCCCTCGAGCTTGCCGGCCGGCGGGCCGACGGCGTCATCCTCCAAATCGGCGACCCGTTCATCATCGAGTGGGCCATCGGTGTGGCTCGCGCTGCGGCCGCGGCGGCCGGGCGCGACCCCGCCGCGTTCAAGGTCTGCGTCGCCGCCCCCGCCTACGTGGGGGACGACCTGGCCGCGCAACGCGACCAACTGCGCTGGTTCGGGGGCATGGTAGGCAACCATGTGGCCGACATCGTCGAACGCTACGGCGCCGACGCCGGCACCGTGCCCGCCGCCCTGACTTCGTACATCGCCGGGCGTAAGACCTACGACTACAGCCACCACGGCAAGCCCGGCAACCCGACCACGGACTTCGTGCCCGACGAAGTCGTCGACCGTTTCTGCATACTCGGCCCCGCCGCCGCCCACCTCGAGCGGATGAGGGAGCTCGAGCGCCTCGGCGTGGACCAGTTTGCCATCTACCTCATGCACGACCAGAAGGAAGAGACGCTGCGGGCCTACGCCCGGGAGGTCCTCCCCGCCTTCGCCGCGTCCTCCCAGCCGTGAGCACCTCCCCGGCCGCCGCGGGCGAGCCCTTTGCCATCGCGGAGCAGGCCGCCGAAGCGCTCGTGACCCGGCTCGGGGCCCGTCCAGAGGTGGCCCTCGTACTCGGCTCGGGGTGGCGCCCGGCGGCCGACGCGCTCGGGGAGGCCGACGCCGAATGCCCGGTGGCCGAGCTGCCGGGGTTCGTGGCGCCGACCGTGCCCGGGCACCAGGGGGCCGTGAGGTCGGTACGCGTGGACGGGCGCCAGGTGCTGGTACTACTCGGCCGGTCCCATTTCTACGAGAGCCGCTCGCCCGCCCAGGTCGTGCACGCCGTGCGCACGGCGGTCATCGCCGGCGCCGGTGTGGTGGTGCTCACCAACGCCGCCGGAGCCGTCAACCCGGTCCTGCGGCCGGGCGAGGTGGTGCTCGTGCGCGACCACCTCAACCTGACGGGCGCCTCCCCCCTTTCCGGCGGGGAGCCACCACCCCCCTACCGTTCGCCTTTCGTGGACCTCACCGACCTGTACGCGTCGGCTCTCCGCCGTACGGCCAGGACGGTGGACCCGAGCCTGGCCGAAGGCGTTTACGCCGCCCTGCCCGGGCCCCATTACGAGACGCCGGCCGAGATCGCCATGCTCCGGGCCGCCGGCGCCGACCTGGTCGGTATGTCGACCGCCCTCGAGGCGATCGCGGCGCGCCACCTCGGCGCTTTGGTGCTCGGCCTCTCGCTGGTGACCAACCTCGCTGCCGGGGTCTCGCCCGGACCGCTCGACCACGCCGAGGTACTGGCCGCCGGGGCGGCCGCCGTTCCCCGCCTCGGCCGGCTCCTCGCCGCCCTGCTTCCATTGCTGTCGCCGGGATGAACCGGGGGGAGGCGCAGGGGACCGCCAGCAGCCTGCCGGCCACCGGGCTGCCCGCCGAGCTCGTGGACCGGGTCAGGGCGTGGGTGGCCGAGGACCCGGACCCGGGGTCGCGAGCCGAACTGGAGGCGCTGTTGGCACAAGGCGACGAGGGCGGCCTCCGCGACCGTTTCGACCACCCGCTCAGCTTCGGCACCGCCGGCCTGCGGGGCCCGCTCGGCGCCGGCCCCGGACGGGTCAACTTGGCCGTCGTCCGCCGGACCACCGCCGGCCTGGTCAGCTATATCCGGGACCAAGGCGGGCAGGCCGGTGGCAACGGCGTCGTCGTCGGGCACGACGCCCGGCACCGCTCCGCCGAGCTCGCCGCCGATGCGGCCAGGGTCGTGGCGGCCGGTGGCTTGCCGGCGTGGCATTTCCGCAGTGCCCTGCCCACCCCCGTCACGGCTTTCGCCGTGCGCCACCTGGGAGCGGCGGCCGGGGCCATGGTCACTGCCAGCCACAACCCGGCGCCCGACAACGGCTACAAGGTCTACCTCAGCGACGGTGCCCTGGTCATCCCACCTCATGACGCCGCCATCGCCGCCGCCTCCTCCCAGGCCGCCCTTCCCCGGGGCCCGGCCCTCGAAGGACCTTTCGGCGACCTCCTGGTAGATATCGACGAGGCCGAGCTGTTGGCCGCTTACCGCCAGGCAGTGCTCGCCGTGGTGAGCACTGCCGGGCCCCGGCGGCTGCGCACCCTGTACACGCCCGTTCACGGGGTGGGCGGGGCGGTACTGCCCGAGCTCCTGGAAGAGGCGGGCTTCGACCGGCCGGCGCTCGTCGCCGCCCAGGCCCGGCCCGACCCCGACTTCCCGACCGCCCCTTTCCCCAACCCGGAAGAGCCAGGTGTCCTGGCCCTGGCCCTGGCCGAGGCCGGGCGCCTCGGCCCGGACCTCGTCCTGGCCAACGACCCCGACGCCGACCGGTTGGCGGTCGCCGTCCCTGAGCGTGCTGGGCCAGGGGGAGCTGGGCCAGGGAGGGGGGGGCCGGGTTTCCGGGTGCTGACGGGCGACGAGCTCGGGGTGCTGATCGCTGACCACCTCATCTCGACCACCTGCGGTAGCGACCGGCTGGTGGCAACGACGGTGGTCTCCTCCTCCATGCTCTCGGCCCTGGCCGAGCACGCCGGGGTCGCCTACGTGGAGACGTTGACGGGGTTCAAATGGATCGCCCGGGCTGCGCTCCGGCGCCCGGGCCACCGCCTGCTGTTCGGGTACGAGGAGGCGCTCGGCTATGCCGTCACCGACGCCGTGGCCGACAAGGACGGGTTGTCGGCTGCCCTCGTAGTGGCCGACATGGCCGCCCGGGCCCTTAGCCAGGGGCGTTCGCTACTGGACCGCCTCGACGAGCTCGAATGCAGCCTGGGCGTGCACACCACGGGCCAGTGGTCCGTACGCTTGGCGGGAAGCGATGCCCCCGACGTACTCGCCGCCCTCATGTCCCGCCTGCGTTCGTCACCGCCGGCGCGCCTGGGCGGTCTCCAGGTGACGGCGGTACATGACCTGGCCCGGGGCGACGCCGAACTGCCGCCGTCGGACGTACTCGTCCTTCAGCTCGGCGGGGCGGGTCGCGTCGTGTTGCGCCCGAGCGGCACCGAGCCCAAGCTCAAGGCCTACCTTGAGGCGACCACCGGGCCCTGCGTTCCCGGGGACCTCGACGAGGCCCGGCGGGCCGCCCGGGCTCGGCTCGAAGAGCTCCGCGGCGAAGTCGTCACGTTGGTAACGGGAGGTTCATGAGCACGCAACCGACTACGCCCGGGGAACTTCGGCTGAGCCCCGAGGTGGCACGGGCGCGCCGGGACGGTACGCCCGTGCTCGCCCTGGAGTCGACCATCATCGCCCACGGCCTGCCCCGGCCCCGCAACCGTGAGGTGGCCCGGGAGCTGGAGGCCATCGCCCGTGAAGAAGGTGCCTGCCCGGCCACGGTGGCTGTGCTCGACGGCGTCGCCCACGTCGGGCTGGACGACGACGAACTGGCCCGGGTGGCCGAAGACACCACACTGCGCAAGCTCGGGACGCGCGACCTCCCGGTGGCCCTGGCCCTGGGGGCAAGCGGGGCGACGACGGTCTCCGCCACCGCCTGGCTGGCTGCCGCGGCCGGCATCCGGGTCTTCGCCACCGGCGGTCTGGGCGGGGTGCACCGCGGGTTCGCGGAGACTTTCGACGAATCGGCGGACCTCGGGGTGCTAAGCCACACCCGCCTCACCGTGGTCTCAGCCGGGGTGAAGTCCATCCTCGATGTACCCGCCACCCTGGAACGCCTGGAGAGCCTGAGCGTGACGGTGGTGGGCTTCGCCACCGCCATCTTTCCCGGCTTCTACCTCCACAGCTCCGGCCGCCCGCTCGACTGGACCGTCCACACGCCGGCCGAGGTCGCCGGGATAATGCACCAGCAGGACGCCCTGCATATCGGTTCGGCGCTTCTGGTCGCCAACCCGGTGCCCGAGGCCGAGCAGCTGGATCCGGAGCTGCACGACCGGGCGCTGGCCGAGGCGCTGGCCGGGGCCGAAAGAGATGGCGTCACGGGGCAGCGCCTCACGCCTTACCTGCTGGCGGCGCTGGTGCAGGCCACGGGGGGTGCCGCCCTCGAGGCCAACCTGGCCGCGGTCAGAGGCAATGTCAGGCTGGGCGCCAGGATCGCGGTCGCCTTCGCCCGTTGAGGCGCGTTCTCACAGAGTGCCGAAAAGGCGGTCCCCGAAGTCGCCGAGCCCGGGGACTATGTACGCGTGCTGGTTGAGGCCCTCGTCGATCGAAGCGGTGACGATGTTGACGTCGGGGTGGAGCTGGTGGAGGTGGGTGATGCCCTCGGGGGCCGACACCACCGACAGGAGGGTGATCTCCTCGGCGCCCGCCTTCTCCAGCGCGTGGCAGGCAGCCGCGGCCGAGGCACCGGTGGCGAGCATGGGGTCGAGCAACAGGACCACCCGTCCATCCAGTGGGGGCAGCTTGGAGTAGTAGAGGGAAGGCTCGAAGGTGGCGTGGTCACGCTCGAGGCCGACATAGCCGACGGTCACCTCGGGGAACAGCTCGGTCACCGCCTCCAGCATCCCGAGCCCGGCCCGCAGCACGGGCACGGCCACCAGGGGTTTGGCCAGCCGGGCCCCGGTGGTGCGGGTGAGCGGCGTCTCCACCTCGACCGGGGCGGTGGGTACCCCCCTGGTCGCTTCCAGGCAGAGCACCAGCGCCAGCCGCTTGGCCAGGAGGCGGAACAGCGGAGGCGGCGTGTTGCGGTCGCGCAACTGCGCCAATAAAGCTTTCGCCAGGGGATGGTCAACGACCTGTACACCCAACTTCGCCAGCCTCCTCGGCCGCTCGGCCTGGCCCCGTCCGGCGCTAGACGCCGACGGGGTGCCAGACGGTCTTGATCTCGGTGAAAAAAACCAGCCGCGCCGGGCCTGGCTCGGCGGACCAGTCCACGCCGATCGGCGGCCGGCGCAGGACTCGTTTTACATTGTCCGCCGCCGCCACTTCGAGCTCGGCTTCGGCCTCTGGCGCCGCCCCGGCGAGGTCGAGGGCGTCGACGTCGCGGTGGGCGGCCAGCACGGGCCCGAGCTCGGCCGTATGTCCGGTGAGGATGTTGACCACGCCCCCGGGGAGATCGGAGGTCGCCAGGACCTCGGCCAGCTCCAGGGCGGGGAGGGGGTGGGCCCCGCAGGCGACCACCACCACGGCGTTCCCGGTCGTTATCACCGGGGCGATCACGCTGACCAGCCCGAGGAGCGAGGAGGTCTGGGGGGCGAGCACGCCCACGACGCCGGTGGGCTCAGGGAACGAGAAGTTGAAGTAAGGGCCGGCTATGGGGTTTGAGGAGCCTGCCACCTGGGCGAACTTGTCCGACCAGCCCGCGTACCAGACCAGGCGGTCGACCGCAGCGTCCACTGTCGAGGAGGCGGCCCCGGCGTCCAGCCCTTCCCCGGCCACGAGAGCGTCGACGAACTGAGCGTGGCGGCCCTCCAGCATCTCGGCCACGCGGTAGACGACCTGGCCCCGCAGGTAGGCGGTCGCCTTGGCCCAACCGGGCTGGGCCTTGCGGGCCGCCACGACGGCCTCCCGGAGGTCCTTGCGGGAGGCGAGGGCCGCGTTGGCCAGGACCTGCCCTCCCGAGCCGCAGATGGGATAGGAACGCCCGGACTCCGAACGCGGGAAGGCCCCGCCGATGAAGAGCTTGTAGGTCTTGCGTACCATCAACCGCCCCTCAGGCAACTGCCCCTCAGGCTCACGTCCCTCAGGCATCGAACGAGCCTTCGAGATAGGCCTCGAGACCGTGACGGCCGCCCTCCCGGCCGAAGCCTGACTCGCCATAGCCGCCGAAGGGACTGGCAGGGTCGAAGCGGTTGAAGGTGTTGGCCCACACCACCCCGGCCCGCAAGCGGGCGGCCATGTGCAGGATGCGGCTACCCTTCTCGGTCCAGACCCCCGCCGACAGCCCGTAAGGGGTGTTGTTGGCCTTCTCGACTGCCTCTTCAGGGGTGCGGAACGTGAGCACGGAGAGGACGGGGCCGAAGATCTCCTCGCGGGCGATCCGTTGGGCCGGGACCACGCCGGTGAACAGTGTCGGAGGGAACCAGTAGCCCCGGTCAGGCAACGTGCACGCCGGGGACCAGCGCTGCGCCCCCTCGTCCTCGCCCGATGCCGCCAGCCGCCGGATCTTGTCGAGCTGAGCTGAGGAATTGATGGCGCCGATATCGGTGTTTTTGTCGAGGGGGTCGCCCAGGCGCAGGGTGTCGAGCCGTCGCTTCAGGGCCTCGACCACGCCCTCAACGATCGGCTCCTGAACGAGCAGGCGGGACCCGGCGCAGCACACCTGGCCCTGATTGAAGAAAATGCCGTTGACGATCCCTTCGACCGCCTGGGACAAGGGGGCATCCTCGAAGACGATGTTGGCCGCCTTGCCTCCGAGCTCCAACGTGAGGCGCCTACCGGTCCCGGCCAGGTCGCGCTGGATCTGCTTGCCGACCTCGGTAGAGCCGGTGAAGGCGACCTTGTCGAGCCCGGGGTGGGCGACCAGGGCGGCTCCCGTGTCCCCGGCGCCCGGGACGATGTTGACCACGCCCGGGGGCAGGTCGGCCTGCTGGAGGATCTCGGCCAACAGGAGAGCGGAGAGGGGCGTCGTCTCGGCCGGCTTAAGCACACAGGTGTTGCCGGTCGCCAGCGCCGGGGCCAGCTTCCAGGCGGCCATCAGCAGCGGGAAATTCCACGGTATGATCTGCCCGGCCACGCCGAGCGGCCTCGGGTGGGGCCCGAAGCCGGCATAGGCGAGCTTGTCCGCCCAGCCCGCGTAGTAGAAGAAGTGGGCGGCGGCGAGAGGCACGTCGACGTCGCGTGACTCCTTTATGGGCTTGCCGTTGTCGAGGGTCTCGAGCACCGCCAGCTCGCGCGAACGTTCCTGGATGATGCGGGCCACGCGGAACAGGTACTTCGCCCGCTCCCGGCCCGGCATCGGTCCCCAGACCTCTTCCTGCGCTCGCCGTGCGGCTCGCACCGCCCGGTCGACGTCAGCCGGCCCGGCCGAGCTGACCTCGGCCAGAACTTCCTGCGAAGACGGGTTCTCTGTCTTGAAATGACCACCGTCGGCTGGGCTCACGAACTCCCCGTCGATGAACAGCCCGTACGAAGCCCTCAGGTTGACCACGGCCCGCGACTCGGGCGCAGGTGCATAAGGGAAACGGGGGGAGGTCAAGGAAGGTCCCGCTACTCGACGCTGAAGTCCTGCGAGCCGGCGTAGGCCCCGCGCCGTTGCTTGGAGCGTTGCATCAAGAGGTCGTTGAGCAGGCTGGAAGCGCCGATGCGGAACCGGTCCGGCTCCAGCCAAGCGTCGCCGGCGACCTCGTTGACCAGCACGAGGTAGCGGATGGCGTCCTTTGTGGTCCGGACGCCCCCGGCCACTTTGACCCCGACTGTGGTGCCCGAAACGTCGGCAAACTCCCGCACCGCCTCCAGCATCACCAGGGCGACCGGAGGCGTGGCCGCAGGGCTCACCTTGCCGGTCGAGGTCTTCACGAAGTCGGCGCCGCCGACCATCGCCGTCCAGCACGCCCGGCGCACGTTGTCGTAGGTGACGAGCTCGCCGGTCTCCAGTATCACCTTGAGGTGCGCCTGCCCGCAGGCCTCTTTCACGGCCTGCACCTCTTCGAGCACCACCCCGTAGCGGCCGGCCAGAAAAGCTCCGCGATCGATGACCATGTCCACCTCGTCCGCCCCGGCGGCCACCGCATCGGCGACATCGGCCAGCTTCACCGCCAAGGAGGCACGGCCCGAAGGGAAGGCCGTGGCTACAGAAGCCACCTTGACCGGGCTGCCGGCCAGCGCCGCCCGGGCGAAGGGGACGAGGTCGGGGTAGACGCAGACCGCGGCGACCGGCGGGACCTCGGGGCTCTCGGGGTCGGGCCGGCGGGCCTTGCCGCACAGGGCCCTCACCTTGCCCGGCGTGTCGGCACCCTCGAGCGTCGTGAGGTCGACCATCGAGATGGCGGTGTCGATGGCCCAGAGCTTGGCCCCGGCCTTGATCGACCGGGTCGCCAGACCGGAGGCCCGCTGCTCCGCCCCAACCTGGTCGACACCCGGGAGACCATGGAGGAAGCGGCGAAGGGAAACCTCCGACCGGGCTATGTCCGCCAGCTCGGAACGCCGCGCCCGCTCGGGCACGCCACCGGCCTCCGCCGGGCCCAAAGCCCTGTCCACGACGAGGAGCTGGTCCCCTGGCTGCGCGCTCATCGGCACCGGTCCAATGTACGCCTACGGCGGTTCGTACAAGGCGAGGACCAAGCTCGGCCGGGCCGATGCCGCGCCATCGATGGTGGTCATCGACACCCATCAAGCCCATGCTGCAGGGGAAAAGCTGGGCGCCTCACCTGTCGAACGGTCAGCAGTGAACGTGGGAACCGTCCTGGGTCCTCCCTATCCCCCGGCCACCCAGGCCGAGGTCGGGCAGGCTCGTCGTCAGCCGACAGCCCCAGGACGGGGTGGAGCCCTCGTAGTAGTCCGAGCGTGGGAAAGCCACGTACATGGCGAAGGAGGACAGCGTGCCCGTAAGGATAAACCCCGGTTTATGTAGGTTTCTTGGCGTTGAGGCCAAGCTGTTTGGCTGCCGTAAACATCCGTTCGTCATAGGTGACGAACTGGCCAAGATCGGTCCCGAGCTGTCGGGCGCTCTCGAGGTGGATGGCGTCAAGGGACCGGACCTCCAATGGCAACAGCACACCAGCCGCGCTAAGGATGCGGTCGCTCACGCGGATCATGTCGACCCGGTTGAGGACGGTTCGTCCTCGGGCCAGGGCTGCGTCGCCCTCGAGGAGCAGCGCCCGGAGGACTTCTGTACGAGCGAGAGCGCTGGAGATCAAGGGAGTACGTCGCCGCAGGTGCCGCCGCAGCGCTATCGACTCGGGCTCCTCAACAACGAGCTTGACGATCGCTGACGAGTCGAGGTACGTCGCCGCCGTCAGCGTTCGTTGTCCCGGAAACGAGCAAGGACCGCCGAGGGAGGCTCGGGTGCTCTTGATGGCAGCGGGTCGGGGAGGTCCTCGAGGTCCAAAGTGGCGGCGTCGATCTCGCCGGCGAGGCGGAGCCGTTGCAGAGGGCTCCCAACCGGCAGCGGCGTGAGCAAGGCCACAGGCCGTCCGCGATCGGTGATCTCGATCGTCTCACCTTGCTCGACTTGGCGCAGCAGCGCGCTCGCCCGCTGCCGTAGCTCCCGCACCCCGACTGACGTCATATGCTACTTATAGCACATCGCAGCGTCTACCTTGGCGTGAGCGGCGCTGCGCATGCGGTCGGCGGCGGACCGGTAGCTGTCCTCCAGCCACCCTGCCCCGAGGCCGCGGTAGATGCTGTAGGCCAGCATCTGGGCCAGGTTCGTTTCCACGAAGCTGCTCGGCTGGTCGACCACATTGTGGAAGAGCCCGTCGCCCCGTTGGTGAGCCAAGCAGCCATCAATGACCTCCCGGGCGTAGCCGGCCAGCCGCAGCCGGGCGGCGATTGTCTCGGGCAGGGCCTTAACCAGCCGGGCCAGACCCGCGGCGGCCCAGCCGTTGCCCACGCCCCAGAACCCGGGGTCGACCCATTGCCGCTGGCCGTCGTCCCAGATGTGCGCGTACAGGTGGGCCACCGGGTCCCAGAGCGCGGCCCGGTAGGCCTCGACCTGAGCTACCGCTTCGTCGGCTTGGCCGGCCAGGGCCAGGAACGGGGGCACCATGTAGATCGAGTCGTCCCACAGCTGCACGCTGCAACGGCTCTCCGTTGACCGCCGGGTCAGTGACATTCGTGCCCGATCCCAGCATGGCGACGCGCCCGTCGGGGACGCGCCGCAATACAGCTTCGCCCGCCAACAGGACGACGAGTCCCTGTTCGTCGAGCTCCAACAGGGCCTGGGCGGCCACCCCCTGTTCCCAGGAGGCGCGCTGCATGCACAGCATGGCGCGCGTGACCCTGCCGATCGTCTCCTGGTCAAAGGGGTGGCGATCTTCGTGCACCGATCTAATCCTTTCTGGAACGGCGATTAAGGACGGGTCACCGGGCCATCGCTTTGCTAGCGCGCGCGCTCGGGACGTTAATCGATACCGGCCAGACCGAGCACGTGGCCCATCCGTTCGGTGGCCAGATCAGCGTCCCGGAGGAGAGTGGCCCCGTCGGCGAGCCGGAAGATCGTCGCCAGGTGGGTGACCGAGCGCGCGCTCTCGAACCCCCCAACCATCTTGAAGTGGGGCTGGAACCCGTTGAGGAAAGCGAGGAACGTGACCCCGGTCTTTTAGAAGCGCGTGGGCGCGGCGAAAACATGGCGCGACAGCTCGACCGTCGGCTCTATCCGTGCTCTGAAGCCACTGACATCACCCCGGTCCAGCGCCTCAGGCCAGCCAGGCCGGCGGTCAAGGGGAGCCGGTGTGCTGCCTAGCAATTGGGGCACACTCTGTAATGGGCGGTGGGTACTGTCATGAGGTGCCTGACGCCCAGCCCGTAGATCTCGTCGTCGCCGGAGCCGAGGTGGTGGTGACGATGGACAGGGCCTCCACGGACAGGGCCTCCACGGACAGGGCCGGGGAGGTGCCGGGCGGCTGGGTGGCCGTCCACAACGGCCTCGTGGTCGGTGTCGGGCCGGCAGGGACCGAGCCGGCGGCCGTCCGCACCATTAGGGCGGACAACTGTGTGGTGACGCCTGGGCTCGTCAACGCCCATCACCACATCTACCAAAACCTCACCCGGTCGTTCGCGCCCGCGGTGCGCGCCGGTTTGTTCGATTGGCTGCGTGCGCTCTACCCCTACTGGGCCCGCATCGACGAGGAGGCGGTCTATCTTTCGACCTTCGTCGGCCTGGCCGAGCTGGCACTGGGTGGTTGCACCACGACCACCGACCACCTTTACGTCCACCCCGCGGGGGCCGGCGACTTGCTGGGGGCCGAGATCGCCGCGGCGCGCGAGATCGGGGTGCGCTTCCATCCCACCCGGGGCTCGATGAGCGTGTCCGAGAAGGACGGCGGCCTGCCCCCCGACTCGGTGTGCCAGGACGAGGACACGATCCTGGCCGCATGCGAAGCGGCGGTGTCGGCCCACCACGACCGGTCGGTGGGAGCCATGGTCCGCATCGCCCTGGCCCCGTGCTCGCCCTTCTCCGTGAGCCGCCGCTTGATGTCGGAGACGGCGGAGCTGGCCGCCCGGCTCGACGTCAGGCTCCACACCCACCTGGCTGAGGGCCCCGACGAGGAAAGTTACTGCCAGGAGATCTACGGCTGCCGTCCCGTCGAGCTGTTCGAGGACGTCGGATGGCTTTCCGACCGCTCGTGGATAGCCCACTGCGTCCACCCCAACGCGGCCGAGATCGAGCGCCTGGGACAGGCCCGGGTCGGCGTAGCGCATTGCCCGAGCTCCAATCTGCTGCTCGGGGTGGGCCTGGCGCCCGTGGCCGAGCTACTGGCGGCCGGCGCCCCGGTGGGGCTCGGCTGCGACGGCTCGGCGTCGACCGACTCCGCCTCCCTCTGGCTGGAAGCCAGGACGGCGATGCTCCTGGCCCGGCACCGCTCCGGGGCGGCGGCGACGGGCGCTCGCGAAGCGCTCCAGCTGGCGACGCTCGGAGGTGCGGCCTGCCTCGGCCGCCAGGGCGAGCTCGGGGTGCTGCGGCCGGGCGCGGTGGGAGACCTCGTTTGCTGGCGAGTCGACGGCCCCCGTTTTGCCGGTGCGCTGAGCGACCCGGTCGAAGCGCTGCTGCGGTGCGGGCCGGTAGCGGCCTACCACACGGTCGTCGCCGGGAAGGCGGTCGTCGAAAACGGAGAGATCGTGCACGGCGCCCTCGAGGACCGCCTCCAGCGTCACCGAGCCGCCTCCGCCCGCATCCAGCGCACCGGTCCCGCCTGAATGCCCCGGGCTGGCCTGACTAGGCGGCCCAGCGCTACCCCGCTCCCCCGTTACTCGACGAGCGCAGCTGCCCAGGGGGAGCCGGAAATGGTCCGCAGGTGCGGCACCGAGAAGCGGGACAGCACGTGCTCGGTGACCAGGCGGGTCACCAGTCGCCGCTGGTCGGCGATAAAAAGGTCGTGCTGCAGACCAGCAACGTGCTCCAAGCGCAGGCCTCCCGTCCGGCTCAGCCGCTGGAGCCGGGCCGCCGTTATGCCGCGGCGAGCCGCCCTGAGCTCGGCGTCCCCACAGACCAGCAAAGTGTCCGTCCCCTGTCGTACCAGCTCACTTAGCCACCGGCCCGAGCCGGACCGGCCGCCCGTGCCGACGATGCCGGCTCTCCAGGCCTCGTCGAGACGGGCATCCTCGAGACGGGCGTCCTCCGGCTCGGGCGCCGGCAGGAGGACCCGGCGGCGCGGGTCGAGCGGGAGGCCGGCGCGGAACTCGGCCGGGTCGAACGAGCCGAAGGGGTTGATGGCCACGACACCACGGGCCCGGAGGACCAGGGCACCCTCGAGCGCCTGGTAGCCGCCCGAGCACAAGCCGACCAGGACCACGTTGGAGGGGTCGTCCGGCGACAGCCACTGGGCGGCGTCGGCCACATCCTCGAAGGCCTCCGGTTTGAAACACTCCCACCGGCCGGAGGCGCCCTGGCGGTCCGGGCTGTCCCCCAGGCCGCTCAGGTCCAGCCTCAGTGAACGGATACCCGCACCGGCCCACTGCCGTGCCAACTCGACCCACAAACGGTTGGGGCCGACATGGTGCTGGTTGGCCACGTTGAGGAACAGGGCGGCCGGCGCACCGGGGGCCCGGACGTCGTGGTTGTAAGTGAGGATCCCGAACAAGCCCACAGGGGGCACGCTGACGGGCTCTTCGACGGTCCGGGAGCCCCCCCAGCCCTGCTCGACCTGGCGAGGCCCGCCCTCCTCGGGGACCTGTACGACGACCTTTTCGTCCCCGGCGCCGGCACCGAGCCAGCCCACGATCCCGGTGATGGCCTCGTGCGGCAGTTCCTGTACGGGCGGGTACCGGTCCATGAACTCGGCCTGGCCTACTGCCTGTTCGTGCGCGAACTCCTCGCTCGCCAACGCCGGGTTGAGGAGCGAGCGGTGGACGGGCCGGTCCGCCCGGGTGAGCACCAGCACCCGGCGGGCCAGGGGGAGCGCGCACTTGGCGATGCTGACCGCCTCGATGTCGTCGGCGGTGGAGGCGTCGTACAGGGTGCCCGGGATCTCCACCGACCCATCGGGCGACTCCGCCGGGCTGCCCAGTGTGATCGTGCTGATGGCCCTCTGCTCCCTCAAGAAGGAGCGACCGGAGGCACAGGGGTCCCACAGCACGACCTGGTCGACGCGCTCGTCGCTCGTCGCCGCCTGAGCGGCCAGGGTGGCACCGAACCGCATCCCCACCAGGCCGACGTTGTCCACTCCGCTCTGGCGCACGAGCCTCAAAGCCGACCGCACGGTCGCCACCCACGCTTCGGTCCGGCCCGGGTCGTCATTGCCGCCGGCGGAGTCACCGGTGCCGTCGTAGTCGAGCCGCAGGGCACAAAAACCGCTGGCGGCGAGGCGCTCCGCCAACAACCTCAGCGCGTAGTGAGCATGGAACAGGTTGAAAGCGAGAGGAGGGCAAATGACGGCTCCCCCAACAGCCAGACCGTCAGGAGGGCTGTGGAACCACCCGAAGGCGGGGCGCCCCTCGTCGCCGAACCAAACGGGACGGGAGGCGACGCCGCTCGCACCCGCACCAACGCCCAGCGTTACGACTGCCGGCACGCGCGCAAGCATCCGAAGGCTCTCACAGACCCTAAACCCTCCTCTCCTTATACTCTAGTGGGCGTGACGATGACACGACCTGTGCGTCCTGTGCCGCCGCTAGAGCTCCAGCAAGAGGCTGGGAAGGCCATAGGCAGGGAACCATCGACAAGGAGGTCCTGGTGACGGAGCGCAACACAGAAAAACAGATCGCCCAGTTCATCGAGAGCGAGCTACTCGAGGACGCCACGCCTGGGTCTGACCCGCTGGCGGCCGGGATGCTGGACTCGCTCTCCGTCGAGGTCCTGATCGCCTGGCTCGAGGACGAGTTCGAGATCTCCCTGGACCACAGGGATGTCGTGGCCGAGAACTTCGCCAGTGTTGGCGCCCTTTCCGCAGTCGTGGACGCCAAACGATTAGAGACTTCAGGCCCCTCCGTCATAGCAAAATGACAACGAATGGCCCGTCCACACTTTGTGGGTTGCTGGGCGAGGTGGCGGCTCGAGGGGAAGGGGGCTACTTCTTCCACCTAGGTGAGGAGCCGGTCACCCTGTCGGTGGCAGAGCTCTACGCCCGGGCCCTGAGAAGGGCCGCCCAGCTCCAACAGGCGCGAGTGGGGATAGGCGACATGGTGGGCCTCCTCGGGCCCAACTGCCCGGAGTGGGCGGAATGGGCGTGGGGCACCTGGCTGGCCGGAGCCGCTCTGGTCCCTCTCCCGGCCCCGCTGCGGGTCCGCGACATTGCCGCCTTTTCTTCCCAGGTGGCTTCCTTGGCCACCGCGACCGGTTGTTCGGTCATCGTCGGCGAGGACCGCTACCTCGACCTCCTCGACGCCGGCATTCCCAGGCTCGACTGGGCCACCGAGGCCCCGCCGGCCCCCGACCAGAGGCCGGCGGAGGTTTCGCCCTCCGACCTGGCCATGGTGCTGTGCACGTCGGGGAGCACGGCGGCGCCCAAAGGCGTGCGGATGACCCAGGCCCGGGCCGTCGAATGGTCCCGGGCCAATGCCGCCAATGCTGCCGCCGCTCCCGCCGGCACCGTACCGGCGATGGTCTCGTGGCTGCCCTTTTTTCACATCGCAGGGCTGGGCGCCCTGTTCGAGATCTCTACGCCGATCGATTGGCACGTCCTGCCCATGGCCCGTTTCGTCCGGGACCCGGCCGAGTGGCCCCGACTGGTCGGCAAGACGCGCTCCACTTACACCGTGGGGCCGTCCTCGGCCTGGGCGGCGGCTCTGCGGGCCCTGGCCAAAAAACCGGACGGGGTCGACCTTTCCGGCCTTGGAGGGGCCGCCCTGAACGCCGAGATGGTCGACCCCGACGTGGCCGCGCGGATCGCCGAGGTCTGCGTCCCCCTCGGCCTGTCGCCGACGGCCATCTGCGTGCACTACGCCTCTTCCGAGGCGGGGATGGTGACCGAGACCAAGCCCGGTAAAGAGCTGAGGGTCGACGTCGTGGACCTGGACGAGCTGGCGAGCTCGTTACGGGCGGTGGCGCCCAGGCCGGGCCATCCGGCCAAGCGGGTCGTTTCCTGCGGTGCTCCCTATCCCGGTGTCGAGATCCGGATCGGTTCCCCGGACGAGCCGCTGCCCGAACGCCACCAGGGAGAGGTATGGGTGCGCAGCGCAGGGGTCACGGACGGCTACGTCAACACGGCGAGGGACGGCCGGTTCCTCGGCGATTGGTTCAGCATGGGCGACCTCGGCTACATGGCCGACGGCGAGCTGTTCGTGACGGGCCGGTCGAGCGAGGTCATCATCCGCCTGGGCCTCAAGTACCACCCCGAGGACATCGAGCAGGCGGTGCAGAGCGCCGCCGGTGTGCCACCCGGCAGGTGCGTCGCCTTCAGTCCCGTGGGCGGCCGGCAGGGGGACCTGATCGTAGTGGTGGAAGTGGGCGACGAGCAGGAAGACCTCACCGGCGTTGTCAGCGCCGCCATCGTCAACGCCGTCGGGCTGGCCCCCTCCCAAGTCCTGCTCGTACCCACGGGCTCGCTGCCGACGACCCCAAACGGCAAGCTCCAGCGCGGCCGCGCCCGCGAGATGCACCAGCGGGGCGAGTTCCCGACGGGCCCAGCCGACGCCGCCACGCTCGGGACCGGGAGCTGAACCGCTCCTAATGGCGCCGGCGGGCCTCCGGTCGCGGCATCGCACCATAACGACGTAGCGAACGCCCTATTGGGCCATGAAACCCCCCACCGGTCGGCGGGACCGCAGGTTGACGATGCTCTCGGAGCGACTTGACAGTGGCCAATGGGCAATGCTAACGATAACCCAACGGTACGAAAGGGGGCAGCCCAGGGCTGGCAAGTGTCGTGGATGACGCGTGCGCCGTGGCGGATGAGCTGAGGAGGATCCCTGGGGAACTCTGGCACCGAGCCTGCACCGTCCACATTGGGGCCCCCAAGAGGCACCGCTCCAGACGGCCACACGGGTAGCCCGAGCCAGCTGGCAGAACAATGCTTGGTCCAAATTCAGGCAGTTTCCTGAGCGAAAGGGAGTCATAAGTGAGATTTTTTACGAAGAGAACGTCGGCTCTGGTGGCCACAGCTTCGATAATGGCGATGGTCGGGACTGCAACGTTCACCGGCCCGGCCGGTGCGGCCGCAACCCGCGAAGGTAGTTCGGTGAGCTACCTCCAGCTATCAAATGACAAGCCGTCCTGGACGACCGGTATCAACGCCATCGGTAAAGTCCTGGCCGGCCTGGACGGCGGGGTTGGCTGGCAGGCCCAGCCGTACTCGAGCACCACCGCCTTCCAGGGCGTGGTACGGGCCGCCGCCACCACCTCCCAGGCCCCGCCAGTGTTCACATGGTGGTCGGGCCAGCAGCTGGTCCCACTGGTGAAGGCCGGGGCACTGGCGAACATGACGTCGTTGGTCAAAGTATGGGAAGCCAAGTACGGGCTGAACCCCGACGTCGAAAACGCCTACAAGGTGAACGGCCAGTACTACGGCGCGCCCCTTTACACCTCTGATTGGGTCATGTACTACAACAAGAAGGACTTCGCCAAGTACGGCTTGGGCGTGCCCATGACCTGGGCCCAGCTGATGAGCGACGCCGCCACTCTCAAGGCGCATGGGATCGCTCCCTTCGATTACTACGTCGACGACTGGGCCGGCTTCATCTGGTTCGAGCAGTTCCTGCTGTCCGAGAGCCCCACCGCTTACCAGCAACTCGTCACCGGCAAGATCTCCTACACCAGCGCACCGGTGGTAAAAGCCATGCAGGCCTGGAAGACGGTAGCCGACGACGGGTATTTCGGGACCCCGGAAGACATCGACACCGATCTGGGTACGCCGACGTCGTTCGTCAACGGCTCGACGGCCATGGTCCTCATCGGCTCGTGGTTCGAGTCCGACTTGATCCACGACGGCATGGTGCCGGGCAAGGACTACGGCGCGTTCATCGTGCCTCCCATCAACCCGGCCGTGGGCTGGCAGGCCATCTTCGAGACCGGGCCGGTGGTCGTGTCCGCTCACAACTCCGATAAGCAGGCCGCCCTCAACTCGGTCAACACCTTCATGGAGCCCTCCGTCCAGGTGAAATGGGACGGCCTCGAGTCGTTCGTGAGCGCGGAGAACTCGGTCAAGACCACTGACCCCACCGCCATCTCCGTGGCCAATCAGATCATTGCCGACCACGTCCACATGAGCAACCGGTACTGGGAGGCAACGCCTCCTGAGATCGCCGTCCCGGTGGCCTCCGACCTGTCCAAGTTCATCCTCAACCCCGACCTGCCCTTGATGCCGTTCCTAACGACATTGCAGGACCTGGCAACGTCCTACTGGTCGACGGCCAAATAGGGCCCCTCGCCTGGAACGTACAAGTAAGGCCTCTGAAAGCAATGTTGTGCGCCTGCCCGTAGACCAGGGGTGGCCCGCCTGAGATGACGACGCTCCCTGCTCCTGGCGTCGTCACCACGGGACCGGCCCAGGTCTCGGCCACTAACGACGCCGCCCGTTCCGGGCGGCGTCGTTGGCGCCGGCCCACCTCCTACCTGTTCGTGGTCCCCGCTCTGGTCCTGGTGGTGGGGATGTTCTGGTACTCGATCGTGGTCACGGTATGGCTCAGTTTCACCAACTCCAACGGCCTATCGTCCGCCCAGTTCATCGGGTTGGCCAATTACCGCGCCCTCTGGCATGACCCCTCCCTGTCGACCAATGTCTACAACACCCTCATCTGGGCGGCAGCCATGATCGTGCTGCCTGTGGGCCTCGGCCTGACCGCCGCCGTGATGCTCAGGAAACGGCGGGGACGGACCGTCTTCCAGACGGTCTTCTACCTCCCCTACGCCATCGGTTTCGTAACCACAGGCGTCATCTGGAGCTTCCTTTTCGGCACCAGCGGCATCTCGGTCCTGTTCGGGGCCCTCGGTATCCATTCCTTGGCCAACGTCCAGTGGCTGAACGACGTACCCCTCAACACCTATTCCATGATCATCGCCTCCACCTGGCAGATCGTGGGAGTGGACATGCTGCTGTTCTTCGTGGGGCTGGACACCATCGACCCGCAGATCACCGAGGCGGCCAGCCTGGACGGAGCGGCGGGGTGGAGATTGTTCCGGCACATAACCCTGCCGATGCTGACACCCATGACGCGGGTAATTGTGGCTATAAGCATCGTCAACGCCCTGCAGGCTTTCAACCTGATCTGGGTCATGACCCAGGGCGGCCCGTACGGGTCGTCCTCCACTTTCGCGGTTTGGACCTACCAGCAGTCTTTCCAGTACTTCAAGATGGGCTACGGGGCAGCCATCGCCGTCGTGCTGACCATCTTCGTGCTACTAGCATCCATCGGCTACCTCCGCCGCAGCCTGCGAGAGGTGAGGACATGAAGCCCGCCACCATAAAGCAGGTCGTGATCTACGGCATATTGATCATCGCCGCCGTGTTGTGGGCGTTACCGATCTGGTGGGCGGTCATCAACGCCTCGAAGTCCTCTTCAGACTTCTTCGCCCACCCCTTCTACGCCATTCCCCGGGAGTTCAACCTCCTGTCGAACATCCGCTCGGCGTGGGACAGCGCCGCCCTAGGGACCGGGTTCGTCAACAGCATCATTTACGGCGTGGTGGGGGCAGCCGCCTCGATCGCCATCGCCTCGCTGGCCGCCTACGGGATCGTCGTGCTGCGTATCCGGGGCGGTTTCACCATTTTCATGGTCATCTACTCGGGGACGGTTTTCCCGCTCCAGATGTACATCATCCCGCTGTTCCGGATGTACAACTCCATCCACATCTACAACACCCGGTGGGGTTTGTTGCTTTTCTACACCGCTATCTCGGTGCCGTTCTGCACCCTCGTCTTGCGGGGCTTTTACAGCACCGTACCGAACGAGTACCGGGAATCGGCCATGGTGGAGGGTGCCAGTGAGGTCCGGATCCTCCGCTCCATCTATGTCCCGTTGTCCGTATCGGCGGCATTGGTCCTGTTCCTGTTCCAGTTCACCTGGATCTGGAACGACCTGCTGTTCGGCATAGTGCTGAGCTCGTCACCGTCAGTCCACCCCGTGATGGCCAGCCTGAGCAGCCTGATGGGCCTGTACGGCGGGTCCAGCCTGCCGGTGGAGCTGGCCGGCACGTTGATCGCGGCGTCGCCGATGTTGGTCCTGTTCTTCACCCTGAGGCGTTTTTTCACCCAGGGCCTTTCCCTGGTCGTACGCCGGTGATGCCCGGCCAAGAACACCGGGGAGGGGAACGGTGACCGAGGGACTTCTCAATAGCCCTTTTCACGATAAGTCAAACGGCGATCGCCGGCGTGACCTCGACGAGTTCCGCTCCCAGCTAGCGGACGCGGTGTTCGTCGAGGTCGGCAAAGTCGCCGGTAAGGCGCTGCAAGCCGCCAACCTGCCGCTGTTCAAACGCTCGGCGCTGGGCCTGGAGCAAGTGGTGCGGCTCCGCTTGATGGGAATGGTCGCTCAACACCCAAGCGGTGTTGAACCGGCGGAAACGCTGTCGGTCTCGTTCGAGGGCACCTCGCGAGAGGCCGGGCCCGTCCGCTTCGAACGTCAGGGCAGCGCCCTGGTCGCCCAGGTGCTCGTCCCCGAGGTGCACTCCCCGCAGCGGTGTGGGTTCACCGTCCGGGCTGACAATGGCGCCGTCGTCTGCCGGGGACAACTGGACTTGCGCCCTCAGCGCAAATGGTCTGTTTCCTTGGTCCACCACACACACCTGGACGTGGGCTACACAGACCGCCAAGACATGGTGACGGCCAACCACCTCCAGTACCTCGATTCGGTGCTCGACCTGGTCGAGCGCACCAGCGGATGGGACGACGACGCTCGTTTCCGTTGGAACGTAGAGGTCAACTGGCCACTCGAGCGGTGGTTCGCCTCTCGGGGCGCCCGAGACAGGCGGCGCATGATCGACGCCGCAAACGCGGGTCATGTCGGTATCAGCGCCATGAGCCTCAACATGCACACCGAGGCGTGCGCCATCGAAGAGCTGTACGAGATGGTGCGTTACGCCGTCGAGTTGCGGGCCGAGCACGGCTTGGCCGTCACCACGGCCATGCAGACCGATGTCCCGGGGGGGGTCAGCGGGCTGGTCGAAGTGCTGGCCGACGTGGGAGTGACGTTCCTCTCGGTCGCCCATAATTACGCCGGGCGTTCGGTCCCCTACCTCATCGGTGGCGAGAAGCTGGGCCGACCTTTCTACTGGAAGGCGCCCAGCGGCAAGCGCCTGCTGGTCTGGCACACCGACACCCTGCACGGCAACGCCTACATGGAAGGCAACATCGTGGGCCTGGCCGACTCCTTCGCCGTGGCCCAGGACAGCCTGCCCTGCTACCTGGCCGCCCTGGCCGAACGCTCCTATCCCTTCGACTCGGGGACCTGGTTGCCCGAGGCAGAAAAGGTGGTACGCGACCCTTACCCCCATGACATCCTGCACCTGCGGGTGCAGGGCAAGTACGGCGACAACGCACCCCCCAACTTGGCCGTTTCCGAGATAGTCCGGGACTGGGACGCCACCTGGGCCTACCCCCGCCTGCGAGTCGACCGCAACGAAGAGTTCTATGCCCGCGCCGTGCAGCGACTGGACGGATCGGTCCCGGAATGGCAGGGGGACTGGGCCGACTGGTGGGCGGACGGCCTCGGTTCGGGGGCCCGCATGCTCGGCTGGGCCCGCCAGGCCCAGGGGTCGGTGCGGGTGGGCCGGTCCCTCAACGCCGTGGCCGACGTCCTGTCCGGGAACCCTCCGGCGCAGGTGGACGGGACCAGCCAGACCTATCAGGACATCGGCTTGTTCGACGAACACACCTGGGGGGCGCGGCACCCTTGGAAAGACGACGAGGAGGGGTGGGGCTCAGGCGACCTGCAATGGCAGCGCAAGGCCTCTTTCGCCCGCAATGCCCGGGAGGCGGCGTCGTCATTGGTGGACATTGGCGCCCGCCGCGCCGCCGAGCTCGTGGGGGGCGACCGGGGACTGGCCAACGTGGTCGTGTTCAACGCCGCCGGCTGGGCCCGCACCGACGTGGTCAAGGTCTTCCTCCCCTTCAGCACGGTGCCGGGGGACGTGGAAGTCACGGTGGAGGACGACCGAGACGGGACCAAGATCGCCACCCGTACCTTGCCCCAGGAGCACGTCGCCCACCGGCCCGCCGGGCGTTTCCTTCAGTTCCTGGCCCGGGACGTGCCCGGCCTCGGCTACGCCCGTTTCAACGTGGTGGAGGGGGCCCCGGCACCGGTCGGGGTGAGCCGCCCCGGTGACGCCGTGGTGGAAAACGAGTTTTACCGCATCACTTACGCCGCCGCGGACGCCTCCATCGCTTCGGTCCTGGAGCTGGCGACGGGGCGGGAGCTGGTCAACACCCGGGCGCTCCTTGGCTTCAATGCCTACGTATTCGACCGTTACGGGACTGCCACCAAGGTGGACCACTTGTCGGGGCGGGTCTTCAGCCGTGCCCTCGACCTGATCGCTGACCGGGTCACCGCCGAGTCCGCCGTCATCGTCCGCCGCGAGGCCAGTGACCTCGGTCAGAGCATGACCCTCGACGTCAGGGCCCCGGCCTGTTCCCGGCTCCTCACCACCATCACGGCCTGGCGCGGAGTTCCCCGGGTCGAGATCCACAACCGGGTGTGGAAGGACCGCACGGTGGACAAGCAAAGCGTGTTCTTCGCCTTCCCCTTCGCCGCCGGCGCTCCCGACCTGGTGTACGAACTGCCGGGGTTAGGCACCAGCGCCAGTTCGCCTACGGTGCCGGGGTGCCCGCAGCACATGAGGGCGGTCCGGCACTGGGTGGCCCTGGCAGGAGAGACAGGGACGACCGCCTGGGCGACGGTCGACGCCCCACTGGTCCAGTTCGGCGATATCCATTCGCCCTACTCGCCCTTCCCGGGGACGCTCCGCCTGGACGAGCCCGAGCCCGGGACCATCTACTCCTGGGCCCTCAACAACATCTGGGACACCAACTTCCCGACCGAGCAGGGTGGCGAGATGAGCTTCCGTTACGCCGTCACCTCGTCCGGCACCTCGTCTGGGAAGAGCGGCGCCGCCGCACTGGGGACGCGCTTGGGAGATTCGGTCAGCACCCCGCTCGTCGCCGCCATCGTCCCTTCGGCCGCCAGCCGGGGCCTGGCCGCCTCGGGGAGCCTGTGCCTGATCGACCGGGCCGAGGTCAGGCTGGTGCAGGCCACGCCGTCCCGGGATGGGCAAGAACTCCTCCTCTGGCTCAACAACATGGCAGAGGAGGAGGTCACGACCAAGGTCCGCTTCCCCGACCTGGTGGTGGCCACGGCGGCCTCGGCCACCGTGTTCGAGGACGGCCGGGCCGACCTGGTGGTCCAAGACGGGTCGACCGTGGTCCGCCTCAAGGCCGGTGAGACCAGAGCGCTCGCCGTCGGGGGTGACTTGAGCTTTGCCCCCGCCATCTAGACCTAACAGACGCGACGGGACCAACACCGAGCAGAGAAGGAACACCGAGGAGTAAGGAGCAAATATGAAGCGCCGGGACCGGGTAATGGCCGCATTGGACCACCGCGAGACGGACCGGGTACCGGTCGACCTCGGTGGTCACCGGTCCTCCGGCATCTCTGCCATCGCCTACCCGCGCCTGCGGGCCTACCTCGGCCTGGCCCCCAAGCCGGTGAGGGTATACGACATCCAACAGCAGCTGGCGGTACTGGACGACGACGTGCTCGACCGCTTCGGCGTGGACACCATAGAACTGGGCCGGGGCTTTGCCCTGGACGACGCGGACTGGACGGACTGGGCCCTTCCCGATGGGACCCCCTGCCAGGTGCCGGTGTGGGTCGCCCCGGAACGGACCGAGCGGGGTTGGGTCATACGTTCGGCGACTGGCCGGGTCATCGCCCAGATGCCCGACGGCGCGCTGTACTTCGAGTCGACCTACTTTCCCTTCGCTGAGGGCGAGGCGGACCATGGACGACTGGAGGAGGTGATGACCGAGTGCATGTGGAACATCGCCGCCCCCCCCGGCCCCCTTGTAGAAGGCCCGGGCGGCGACGACCGTATGATCGCAGGCGCCCGCCGCCTGCGGGAAGGCACCGACCGGGCGATAATCGGCCTCTTCGGCGGCAACCTCATGGAAAACGGGCAGTTCCTGTACCGGAACGACAACTTCCTGGCCCTTCTGGCCGCCGAACCGGAGCGGGCCCACGACCTTCTCGAACGCCTGACCGAGCGGCACCTGAAAAACCTGGAAAAGTACCTCGGCCTGGTCGGTCCCTATATCGACATCATCCTTTTCGGCGACGACCTCGGTATGCAGACCGGCCCCCAGATCTCGCCCCGCATGTACCGCGAGTTCTTCAAACCCCGCCACGGGCGCATGTGGCAACGGGCCAAGGAGTTGGCCGACGTCAAGGTGATGCTCCATTGCTGCGGCGGCGTACGACCGTTGTTGGCCGACCTCATCGACGCCGGCCTGGATTGCATCAACCCGGTCCAGATCAGCTGCAAAGGGATGGACGCGACGGAGCTGAAGCGCGATTTCGGCCGGGACATAACCTTTTGGGGCGGTGGTTGCGACACGCAGTGGCTGCTGGCTCACGGGACCCCCGATGCCATCCGCGAGCACGTCCGTCACCAGGTGGACATAATGAGCCCCGGGGGCGGCTTCGTCTTCCAACAGGTGCACAACGTCTTGGCCGACGTCCCGGCCGAAAACATCGTGGCCATGCTCGACGCGGTCGGTGGGCACGTCGCCCGGGCCTAGCTGGCCGGGCAAAAACCCAACTAAATTTCGGCTATCGGTGGGACTATCAGCTTATCGTTGCTTCGTCTTCGGACAGCTCTATCGCCTCTTTGGGTGAGAGACCGTCGTGCACGACGTGCTTGTACGCCGATACTGCGGTACGGGCGTCGACATTCGGTCCCCAGACGTTCCGTCCGACGGTCAGGCCCGACGCACCGCAGGACAACACAACCCTGACTTGCTCGAGAGCCTCCATGAAGGTCTCGGTCCGCGGGCCGCCAGCCACGACGACCGGGACTGGGCAGGACTCAACGATCTCCCGGAACGCACTTGGGTCTCCTGGATAGATGACCTTAATCACGTCCGCACCGCATTCGATGCCGCACCTAACAGCCCAGGCGATGCTCTCCACGTCCGAAACGATAACCGGCTCGGCTTCGTAGGACCGCGCGTATATGTGAGCTATAACGGGCATACCGTAGCGCTCAGCTTCGGTGACCGTGTTCGACAGGAGCCGGAGGTACTCACCTTCACGAGGGCCCCGCACACCGATTGCCATCGCTACGGCGTCCGCGCCCAGGCGGACAACTCCGGGGACACTCCCCAGCACCTCAAGAACACGGTCATCCGGTGTGAAACAGCCCATCTGGATAATGAGTGCAACCTTCCCTGCGTAGGGGGCCCAGCAGTTTTTGGCAGCTCCTTCTGTCATGGTCACCGCGTCCGGTCCCGCTCGGACGACCGCCGCCAGCGTCTTCGGAAGGTCCCGGAGGCCGTGGGTCATAGTTCCTGGGTACCCCACAAAATGATCGACTGCAACGGAAAATAGACGCTGCGAAGGGTGGCTGAATACTCGCGCCAAACGTATGTTCGTACCGAGGCTCATAGGGCTTTTCCTCCATCGTTCGTCAAGCCGAGGCCCGCAACCGAGGTAGCCCCCTCGGACAGCCGCCCCACGACGCTCTGGACATCACAATCATCTCACGGACATGCCGCGCCCGGGGGGTGCGACCGGTCCTCCAACGCACAGCTAGAACATACCAGCTATTTCATATACTGTAACGTCGTGGCCACGGTTGCAAATACTTTGGGTAGTGCCTCGCGTAGTATTAGTGCTAGGCGGCACTGTTCAGGTAGCGCCAGCGGACCGGTGCTGCGATGAGCGAGGCTAGTGGTGAGGCTCGTGTGCTCTGCGTGGGTGCGGTCGTGCTGGACCATGTGATGGAAGTACCCACACTGCCTACGGGAGAAGGCAAGGACGTTGCTCGGGGCTCGAGGTGGGGTGGTGGCGGGAATGCTGCCACTGCCGCAGTCGCGGTCGCACAGTTGGGCGGCCAGGCTGTTTGGACAGGTCTTGTGGGTGATGACCTGGCGGGCAGGACCGTCCTGGAGATGCTCCGGGACTGCGGCGTAGAGGTTGGCGAGGGACCGGTGCCAGATGGAGGGTCGACATCGGTCTCGTGCGTCCTCGTGGACGTGGAAGGGCATCGCTGGCTTGGGTATTACCGGGGGAACAACCTGGATGAAGGCGCTGGCTCCTGGCGATTGCCATCCCTTGGTCGAGCCGGCGCGGTGCTGGCTGATCAAGTGCACCCAAGCTGTACTTCCAGCGCTTTTCGGATGGCGAGCGAGAAGGGGATCCCCAGGGTACTGGACTTCGAGGACGCCGGAACGGAGGCCATAACTAAACTTGCTTGGCTTGCCGATCACGTGATCTTCTCGGCGGACGGGCTGAGCGGTTTTACGGGGGTGGCTGAGCCGGACGCCGGGCTTTCTATCGCCCGGGACAAATTGGGCCAACCGGCGCTTGGAGTGACACTAGGGCCACAGGGGAGCGTGTGGCTCACCGACGAGGGCATCTGGAGAATGACGGCGCCGGCCATCAGGGCGAGAGATACCACCGGGTGCGGGGACGTCTTCCATGGTGCCTATGCTTTTTCTTTGGCGCGAGGGCTTGGTGTTCAAGGCGCGGCACGGTTTGCCACGGCAGCGGCGGCGATCAAGGCGCAAAAAGGAGCAGGGTGGCTCGGGATGCCGAACAGGGACGAGACCGACGCGCTGGTTGGACGGGGATGGTGAGGGTTTAGCTCCACAGGGAGGTTGCCTGCAATGATGACGACGCAACACAGCCGCTTGCTCGAGGTGCTAGTGCAATGAGAGGGGTGGGTGCTATTTCGCTTGACCCGATTGTGCTTGGTGCAAATTACCCGGCTCACGCCTATCCGGGCGGCGGGATGTCCGCACGTCTGCGAGGGGCCGACCCCGGGGCGGCGCCCGAGCCCGAGGACTGGGTCGCCTCAGTAACGACCCGGTGGCAAGAGACGTCGAGTGGCCTCAGCCGGCTTCCCGACGGACGGCTGCTGAGAGATGCCATCGCTCTCGACCCGGAGGCCTATCTCGGGCCCGAGCACGTCGCCACCTACGGCAGCGACCCGGGACTGCTCGTGAAGCTTCTTGACGCCGCCGAGCGACTAATTGTGCATTGCCATCCCAACCGGGACTTTGCCCGAGCTCACCTTGGTTGCGCGCACGGGAAGACTGAGGCCTGGTTGGTCGTTGACGCAGAGCCGCGTGCGCAGGTGTACCTGGCCTTCCATCGCTCGGTAGAGAGGCACGAACTGGGCACCTGGGTAGCCGAGCAGCGACTGAGCGAGATGCTTTCGGCTCTTCACGTCGTCCCCGTTCAGACCGGTTCGGTCCTTCTCGTGCCCGCGGGCGTACCCCACGCGATCGGCCCGGGAATCCTTGTCATAGAGCTCCAGGAACCCTCTGACTTCACCATCGCCCTTGAGCGCCGAGCCTCGAACGGAGGAGACTTGGGGCTCGGGTTCGACCTTGCGCTCAGTTGCGTGGACCGAGAGGCTTGGAGCATGGACCGAGTCGAGAAGCTCAGTGGCCGAGCGCTAGGGGCCGAAGGCTCTCTTCTGCCGCCAGCGGCAGACCCCTTCTTCCGGGCGGAGAGAGTACTCGCACGATCTGGCGGGGAGATCGGCGAGGGCTACGCGGTGCTCGTGGTGGTTGCCGGCTCAGGCAATCTTGAGGGTGGCTTCCCCGCCCGCCGGGTTGCTGTAGAGCGCGGCGCCACTTTGCTGATGCCCTATGCGGCCGGACCGGCTCGAGCTAGCGGCGACCTCGAAATTGTGGTCTGCCGGCCACCGGCCCCCGGTGCACCCCGTTTGTCTAGGCCTGAGTTGTGAAGGGGCGAAGTGCCGTTCAGGCAAAAGGGATTATCCGATAGGATAGCTGCGGTAGGTGTTGATCGCGTCGAAGAGCGCCAGCAAGTTAGCGGTCGGTATGCCAGCCTGCACGTTGTGGACGGGGTTGAAGACAAAACCTCCCCCCGGACCAAAGATGCGCATCCGTTCTTGGACCATCGCCCGCACTTCCTCCGGCGTACCGAACGGCAGCACCCTCTGAGTATCGATCCCTCCTCCCCAGAAGACAAGCCGGCTCCCGTACCTGGCCTTTAGAGCTCCAGGGCCCATATCTGCGGCCGACGTCTGTACTGGGTTCAGGCACTCAAACCCGGCGTCCACGATATCGTCCAAAAGACGCCACATGGACCCGCAGGAATGGATGAAGCTCTTCCACTTGGTGTGCGTGTGGATCCAATCATTGACCTTGGCATGAAAGGGCTTGAACAGCGTGCGATATGTGTTCGGGGAGATGAACGGTCCTTGTTGCGCTCCAAAGTCGGTCCCGGTCACGTTGACTACTTGCACCCCATCACCCACCACGGCATGGATCTTCTCCAGGTTCTGTAGGGCGATCTCACACTGCCGCTCAAAGACCTCGTAGATGTAACCGCGCCGAAGGCTCAGGCTCACGTACCACTCCTCGATAGCCCGAATTCCCCTGGGATGCCTGAGCTCCATACCCGGGAGCCGACCGATGTCACCAAACCCGGTGCCGCCGAACCCAGCCAGGACGGCTTTTCCGGTTGCCCCCTGCCGCTCCAGCTCAGCCTTCAAGTAGGCCAGGTCCTCGTCCGATATTGGGCCAAACTGCTCGAGGTTCTCTTCGACGTGCAAGTTGTCGTCATCGATGGGATCCTGGCGCGTCAACGCGTCGAAGTAGAAACCGCCGTGGGGCATGCGCGCACAGGGCGGCGCGGTCTTGTCGCCGCCCGGGTAGGCGAGTATGTCGCCGCTGGGCTCGGGTTCGGTGTTAAAGCCTTGGGGCACCAGAACAGGAGTCCCACCGAATGTGGTCCATCTTTTCCAACCCTCGTTCTTATAGCCAAAAATCGTGCCGGGCTTTCGGAGCGGCACCACGTCGCCGCCAAGAGCGTCGAGCAGATCCGGTCCGATCTCGCCCAGTAACTGGTACGGGTCTTCTATTTTTACCGGCGTACCGGGCGGATCTAGTTGCAGCGCCTGGCGAAGCTTGTAGACGGAGTCCACATGCATGCCTGTCTGATGGCTGCCGCCCAAATCAAGGGGCACCTTATCTGGTTCCTGGTGCTCCAGCGCCGCCTGTACCCGCTCCCGTGACGTCATCAACGTTCAGCCCTCCTTTAGTCGCGGCTGAGCCGAGGCAAGTGTAAGAGGTGGTACTGGCCCCCGGGGGGCCCGTACTCCGCCACCCAGGTAGGCACTATCACCCGGCGGGCGGGCAGTTTGGCGCCGTCGGCATTGACCCGCTCGAGCAGTAGGCGGGCGGCCTGGCGGCCCAGGTCGACGGCGTCGTAGGAGACCACGATGAGGGGCAGGCCGAGCATGTCCGCCAGCTCGAAAGCGTCGAAACCGGCCAGGGCTATGGGCGGCCCGGCGTCGCTGGCCGCTCTCAGCGCCCCGATCATGTTTCGGTTGTTGGCCGCGAACAGAGCCGTGGGCGGCTTGGCCAACGAGAGTAGGGAACGTACCGTGCGCTCAGCCGCCATCACATCGCTCTGCTGGTAGCGGACATAACGCTTATTGAGGCGCAGCTGTGCGTCGGCCATAGCCGCCGCGAAGCCCCGGAAGCGCTCGGCGCCCGACCAAACCGTCGGCGGCAAGCCGACAAAAGCGATGTTGGTATGCCCGCGGGCGATCAGCCGTCCGGTCGCGTCCTTGGTCCCGGCGAAGTCGTCCACCAGGACACAGTCGGCGGATATCCCCGACGGCGGCCGGGCCACGAACACCACCGGCGTGCCGTGCATCGGCCCGGGGCCGAGGTGGCGGTGGTCATCGCCCTCCGGGGCAATGACGATACCCTCGACGCGCCGGCTCAACAGGTCGGCTACAAGGCGCACTTCCCGGTTGTGGTCGCCGCTGGCGTGGACCAGCATGACGGTCAGGCCATATTGCTCGACGACCTCCCCGATCCCCAGGGCCAGCTGCGAATAGAACGGGTTCGCCAGGTTACCGACCACCAGGCCCACGGCTCCGGCTCCCCTACCGATGCGGAGGTTGCGGGCGGTGTCGTTCCTCACGTACCGGAGCTCGCTGAGGGCAACCCGCACCCGTTGCTTGGTCTCGTCGGTTATGCGCGGGTCATCGTGCAGGGTCCGGGACACGGTCATGGTGCTGACGCCCGCCAGCGCGGCCACATCGCGCATCGTAGGTACGGCCCGCTTGGCCCGGAGCGGTGTCGCCGTCATGGGGCCCCAGGCGGCGTTGGCGGGCTAACCGTCCGCGCCGGCGTAGCCCGGGCTACGCCCGACCGGCCGCCGGCGTAGGCCCCGGCGCCGAGAAGGGCGGCGTGCTCGGGGTGGGCGGCTACCAGTACGCTCAGCCCCTTGCCCCCGTCGGCCATGGCAGCCCCGATCCCGCCGACGAGCGCCGGTCCTATGAGATCCCATGACCCGGTCATGGAGCCGCCGACCACCAGCGCCTCGGCCCCGAACTCTTCGAGCCACGGCGACAGCGCCTTTCCCAGAGCTTCGAACGCCGACTGCAGCACGCCGGCGGCAATCGCGTCCCCGCCGCGGGCGAGGCCGGCGACATGGGCCGCACCTTGTGGGTTGACACCGCTGATGCGCTCGTAGCCACGCTCGATCGCCCGGGTGGAAACGACGTCTTCGAGGGGCTGCCCGTCGATCCGGAGCAGGTCGACCCTCCCTTCAGGGGGCACGCCCGGGCCGTCCTGGCGGACCACGCCACCGGAGAGGAACGCCGATCCGACGCCGGTGCCCAGGGTGATGGCGGCACACGGGTCGTGCCCGTCGGCCGCCCCGAACAGCCACTCCCCCAACAAAAAGGCATCTGCATCATTGAGGAACCTTACCGACCCCGGCGGTCCCGGCAACCCGGCCCGCAGCTCCTGGCCGACATCAGTGCCGTAGAGCGATTCGAACTTGCCCACGCCGGCGAAAAGGGCTACCCCTCTGTCGTAATCGAACGGCCCGGGGACGGCTACGCCCCAGGACGCCCGGGCCGGCGCGGCAAGCGCCTGGCCGCAGCCCAGGATGCTCTCCAACAGTTCTCCCGCCGGAGCCGAGGGCCGCAGGGCACGCCGCCGCACGGTGCTGCCGATAACGGCACCGGCGCCTAGGTCGACGAGCGCGGCCGTCACGTGCGTGCCACCGACGTCCATGACGGGCACCAGGGCCGGACCGGTGCCCCCGCCGCCCGTCACCGCACCAACGCCTTGACGATCTTCACCGACCTGGGGCCGAGAGGCCGCAGCCGGTAGGGGCCGACGGAGGCCGGTACCACCATGGTTTCGGCGTAAACCAGGGAATGGGCATCCCCGTAAGCCGGTTCGACCAGCACGCCGTCGCCCTCGACCACGTTCAGCACATGGAACGACGAAGTGGTAGCGTCCTGCGCCGTCGTACCCGCATTGATCTCCAGCCGGCGGACTTCGAAAAACATCTCGGCCAGCTCCCCCAGCACGACCTCGTCCCATCCCTCGCCGTGGCGCAGCGCACGAGGGCAGGGCACCAGGTCGCGCTGCACCGCCGCGCCTCTCCGGTCGCCATCCAGGTTGCGGAACGCGTGCTCTACGTGCACCGGCCGTAGCTCGCCGTCGCCGTTGCGGCGCAGCCAATCATAAAAACGCAACGAGTAGAGGTAGGGCGTGGCGCTGATCTCCAGCACCACGTTGCCCTCGCCGCTGCCGTGGGGCGTCCCGCCGGGAATGAGGAAGAGCTGGTGCGGCGTGGCCGCGAACTTGGGCACGTATTGCTCGATGTCCATCGGCGAGCCCTCGTGATAAGCCTCCTCCGCCTCCCGGTGGAACTTGTCGACGTCGGCGTCCTCGCGTAACCCCAGGAAAACGTTGGCTTTTTCCCCGCCCACCATCATGTAATAGGACTCGTGCTGGGTATAAGGCCAGCCGAACACCTCGCGCATATAGCGCTCCCGGGGATGGCAGTGGACTGACAGATTGCCCCCACCGAGGGTGTCGAGGTAATCGAAACGGACCGGGAAAGAAGTACCGAACACATCGTGCACGCCGCGCCCCAGCATCTCGCTCGGGTGAGCCGCCACGATCAGTTGGAAAGGTACTTCCACCTTGGGGCCACCGGGCGTGCCTACGAGCACGCCGGCCTCGGGGGCTATCAGCTCGTAGCCCAGGGCACTGTTGGCCTGGTCGCGATTATGACCGAGGATTTCCTGCCCCCAGTGACCGCCCCAGGTCGTGGTGTTGAAAGTAGGACGGGAACGGAAAGGACGACCAGCCAGGTCGGCCAGCGTGGCCCTCAAGGTGGCGCCGTCAAGAAAGGCCGGGCCGGATGACTGCTGCATGTCCAACCACAGGTCTATATCGGCCGCGACCTCGTCGCGGTGCCGGTCGAGTAGCGGCCAGTCTATGAAAAACAGCCGTTTCGTGGTCCCGGCCCCGGTCCCTCCCCGTTGCCCGAGATTGAGGCCACCGGCCAAAATCGCAGCCTCGGCGTAGCGCTTTGGCAAATCGGCGTACCACAGGACGTCGTGCGGGACCAGAGCGGCGCCAGGGCCGCAGACCACCAGGAGCTCGCCCTCAGGCACCTCAACGTGACGCTCGGCCCGGAAAAGATCAGCCAGGCGTCCCGAGGCCAGATGATCGAAGTCGGGGTCATCGCGCAGTTCGTACGATGAGGTTGTTTCTTGTACCCTCTCCCAGGGCAGCAGCCACCGCGTCGAGGTGAGGAACCGGGCCTTGCGCCCTCGACGCGACAAGGCACCGGCCAACCCGGCGCAAAGCTCCTCCCAGCGAGCGACCACCGGGCCGTCGATCGCCACCACGGCCACATGGTCGCCGGCCCGGGCCGCCACCTCGTCCCAGCCATAACCGACGGCCCCCCCACTAGGGGGGTAACAAGGGTCGGGGACGTAAGCACGGGGCTTCAGATCGAGCATTTATTCACCATCCCGATGCGGCAGTTCCACAGGGCATCCTGCGTGTTATCGTTAGCATCGATGGCCGGCTGGAGTCAAGCCACGTCTCTCCAGCGCTGTGGCCGCCGTCGGGCTCGTAAACGGTCAATCGCCGTCGTAACGCTGTTCGACCCAGGGGTCGCCGCGGTTGTGGTAACCGTTGCGTTCCCAGAAGCCGGGTTGGTCGTGGTCCAGGAGGCGAAGCCCCGCCACCCACTTTGCGCTTTTCCAGAAGTACAGGTGCGGGACCAGGAGCCGGGCCGGTCCCCCGTGATCGATGGGAAGGGGCTGGCCTCCGTACTCCCAGGCCACCCAAGCCTTGCCTCCGCTGAGGTCGTCCAGCTGGAAGTTAGTGGTGTAGGCAATGGGGGGGACCGTGCTGGACTGGGCGGTATAACAAAAAGCCAGGGCGTGAGTTGCTACGGGTAAGGGTACTGCCGTGGCCAGCAGGGTGTCGACCGAGACACCCTTGAAGGTCACACCGAGCTTGGACCACGTTGTGACGCAGTGGATGTCGCCCTCGTAGCTCGATGGGGGCAAGGCTTGGATCTCGTCCCAGGTCCAAATGGTCGGACGTTCGACTAAGCCCTCAACAGAAAATGCCCATGACGCGGTGGAGATCTTCGGCGTCACCTCGGCCGTTAGCACTGGCCATAACGAGCCGGTGTCGTACTGGCCCGGAGGCAGACGGGGATCGCGGGGCTCTTGGCGCCGATTGTGGAACCCCCTTGTGAACCCCACGCTTCCTCTCTTGTCCTTCAGCTCGGCCGGCGGCCCGACCGCCAGGGTAGGGCCCTTGTCCCTCTATAGGGCCCTTGTCCCTCAATAGGGCCCTCACGTTCGCGCCCCCAGGCCAAAGTGCGCCTCCATGGTCGAGTGATATTGGAGGTCATCCGACCACCGTCCCACACGGGGTGGCGTCGTAACCAGCGATGGCCCCCAGCTGAGCGCGCAGCTCGCTTCCGGCCATGACGTTTAGCAGGGCGCGGACCTCAGGGGTGCCAAGCTGGGAGCCCGGGATCCACAACTCGCAAGTCTCCTCCTGCCAGGGGACAAAGCCCAGGCCGTAAGCGAGCGCCGCCGGCTCGCTGGCCACACCGACATCGGCCAGGCCGGCCGCGATAGCCGAGGTCACCAATAGGTGCGCGGTGCAGGAGCTGTCGTAGCCGGCCACGGTCTTGCCCTCCACACCGAGTTGGACAAGAGCATCATCGAGCAGCCGCCGAGCCTCGGAGCCTGGTTCGCGGTTGGCTACCCGTAGGCCGAGCTCCAGGGCGTCCGCCAGCCCCTGCACCCGGGCGGCATAACGGGGCGACACGACCAGTCCCTCCCGCCACGCGGCGAAGCCGACGACCTCGTGCGCGGCCGAACGTCCGCGCTTTTGGTCGCTACGGCGATGGACCGCCGACACGTGACTGAGACCAGCGTCGACGAGCTCAACGCCAGTGGAGTTGGAGCAGTTCCACCACACCAGGCTGACCGGCGGGCGGTGCCGCTGCAAGGGCCCGGTCAACAGGGCCAAAGCCGGGTCACACCCGGCGATCACAAGAACGGGCGCGGGTGCCACGAAACGTCGGGCCGCCACGGACGAGCCCGCCGCCGAGCCCTCAGTGGTGTCCGCCTCGGCCAGGGCAGGGCGGAACCCGGGGACCAAGACATGGTCGCCCTCGAGGGGGAACGCCACCTGCTCGCCGTCGATGTCCGCGAGCAGAAGCCGGGCGCTCTTCTGCGCGCCAAAGGCGAGCCGTGCTTCTGCCGGGGCGAAGTTGGGAGCCTTGCCGAACAGTTCCTCGACACTCGAGCCCAGGGCGGCCGCCACGACGAGAGCGACGTCGAGCGATGGCAACCAACGCCCGGCTTCGATCCCGGAGATCGTCTGGCGGGTGACACCCGCTCGCTCGGCGAGGGCGGCCTGGGACAGACCCCGACCGAGCCGGGCAAGGCGGAAGCGGTCGTCTATCCGGCTAGTCGAGCTGACCCGGACGTCCATCTGTTCAGGATGCCACGAACGCCGGGAGACCGTGCGGACGCGGCCGGTCCCCAGGTAAGCGCGGGACGGCAAGCGGTGAGGCCATCCCCCACTACAGGGGGCCCGGGTCATAAAGGGCCCCGGATGGTATCTTTGGTCCTTTACGCCAGCGCGTGGTTGAGAGGAAACGTTTTGATGTCCCACAAACTCTCATTTGGCCACCTTCTTGGCTTTTTGCTCGTACTTTCTTTCATCACGGGTTTCGCGGTCTACGTGCTGGCGGGGGCCACCACAAACAAAGGGACGACCGGCGCCATCGCATCCGAGAGCGCGATAATTATGCGGGCGGAGAAGGCGAGCTGTTCCAAGTACGGCAAGTACGCGTCGCTTTCAACGCTTGAGGATGAAGGGCTTCTCGCGCACAAGCCCGTCTACAATTCCGTTGTGTACATACCCGGGACGGGCTGCGGTACAATCGTTATTGGCTCCCCTGCTTACCAATCGCCGGCGGGCTGAAGCGACGCCCCGGACAGGCTCCACCGGGCGCGGGAACGCCGTCCGACCACAGCCGCTAGACCGCTCGGTCGTGGGCGTTGGCCCTTCACCCACCCGGGCTCCCAGCCCCGCTCGCAGCCAGCCGGGGACCCTCAGAGCTGCCTTAACGTCAGAAGGGCTGTCTTGACCAGAGCAAGTCTGCCTTGACCAAAGCAAGGATGGTACCTAAGCTCAGGGCGATCTGACGTCTCTTTGTACGCGTCTGGCCGCACACGGAAAGGGGGCACTCGGTTGTCCAAGAAGCTCTCATTGCCCAGGCTCGTATGTGCATCGTGGCTGGTTGTAGCCGTCCTGCCTGGTGCAGTAGGGGTTGGTGCCGGTCCGGCGTCGGCCCAGTCAACCGGCACAACGTTCCTGGCCGCGTCGAACACCGAACCGGCGTTCGACTTCATGACCCAGAACTTCGTTCAGACCGCCAACGGCGGCAACAGCGTCACATTCAGTTTCGGGGGGTCGGGCCACCTCGCCGGAGTGATCGACGGCGGCGCGGATTACGCATCGGACGGCACCGGCAACTCGCCGGCCGGCGACGCATTGTTCGCATCGGCTGACGAGGCCAACGTCGACAACACGGTCCCTTACGGCTCTCCCGCGGCATCGAACCCGGGGGCGGTGCCGAAGAACACCGTGGGCAAGTGCATCGATTCGCATTCGACCGCGTACTCCGCCCCAAATGGTGGTAACAACAACGGCATGGCTTGTCCTGGTATCGGGGCCACCCGCGCCCAGTACACCACCGGGCGCCTGGTGATCGTCTCCTGCAGGAGCGGTGGGAAGACGTTGGCGCCGGCACAAGGCGCTCCCGCCTGTGCGAAGCCTGTTGGCGGCTATTTCACCAAGACTGGCACAAAAGAGGCGCCGTACACCATGGCCCAGGTTTGGAGCGACCTGCTCGCCCATACAAAAAAGTCCTACGGGGGCACAGCCGCTCATAACACCGGTGGGTACCTTGCCATTGCCGACCCGAAGAACGGCTGGACCTTCGCAGACACTGGCTGCGGGCCGTCGCCGGTGGCGCCGAACGCGCCCTACGGGCTCGCTGGCATGGAGGCTCTCTACGTAGCGGCCACCCAGTACTACCACGCCAACGCCGACAAGGCCCTGGGTGCGAAGGCCTCGGACCAGGCCTGCGCGGAGATCGACCGCATAACAGGCAAGGGCTCCAGCTTGGACAACTACAACACCACGAGCCCCTCGTCGGGAGGCCAGAACGGGAACGGGAACTATTCCGATCCCTCGCTGCCGGTCATTTTCGGCGATAACGTGACCTACACCCAGGACAGCGTCGTCGCCGGCACCTCGCAGATCGCGCTCCTGCCGAAGTCGTTCGAGGTCTCTCCCGCAGGTAACGACACCGACTTTTGGGCAGAGGTGCCCGCGTGCGGCGTGGCGGACGTCTCCGACGCCACCGTGTCGAACGGCTGGAAGACCAACATCGCCAGCGCTGAGCCTTGCACGGATAGAAACTACGTTGCCGGTATGCACGACAATGTGGCGGCCGACATCAGCTCCGGGACCTTCGGGAAGGACGGCGCCGATAGCCCAAAGACCCTTGTAGGCGAGCACGGGTACTACCAACCGATCAGGCAATGGGTGGTCGTCGAGAACGACGACCAAGCTCAGAGCGCAGCAACGGACCTCACCAGCCCCGACGGTAAAGCCGCCCTTGCGTTCATCCAGTACTTGCTTTCCTCCAAGGGGCAGGCGGTACTAGCCGCCTTCGGATATGACCCCATCAGTTAGCTGACACACAACATCCGCTAGTGGAGCGGGAGCCCAAAGCCGCGCCGGCCCTCGACAAGAGGAAAAGGGCCGTCGTCATCTCAGTCGTCGTGCTGGTGGGCTTTGGGCTCGGGTTCGGTGCCGCTCATCTCCTGGCCCGTTACATCGCCTACTGGGACATCGTTTCTGGGCCTTTTTTCCTTTCGCTGCGCGTCGCATCCGCGGCAATTGTGATCGCCGGGGTCACGGGCGTCGCCTCAGGGTACATGCTTGCGAAGGGCCACTTCCCGGGACGGGACGTGCTCGAAACGGTCGGGAGCCTTCCCATCATCCTCCCGCCTACGGTCATTGGCTACTACCTGCTCGAAGTGCTCTCCCCGGGCACCCAGGTCGGAGGGTTCTTGACCCGTGTGACCGGCCACGTGTTCGTCTACAACGTCTGGGGGTGCATAATTGCCGCGGCGGTGGCCGCGTACCCGTTTTGCTTGCGGGCCGCGCGCTCGGCCATAGCAGGGGTCGACCCAGCGCTCGAGCAGGCGGCGCGGACGATGGGCCTGCCCAACTGGCGAGTCGCCTTACAGGTCACACTTCCGCTTGCTCGACGCGGGACCGCCGCCGGGCTCACGATCGGGTGCGCACGTGCCCTCGGCGAGTACGGGGCCACGCTCATGATCGGTGGGGACATCAACGGCAGGACTCGCACGATGTCGCTCGCCATCCTCGACTCCTTCACCACCCCCGAGCGGGACACGATGTTGCTGATCCTCGTCTTGATGGCCATCATCGCTATGACCGGCGTCGGCCTGCTCGGTCGGAGCCGGTCATGACGGCCGCGCTTGAGCTTGCGGTCGCTCGTCAGATCGGCGAGTTCAACCTCGACGTTGCGTTCACCGTGGAGTCAGGGATGTCGGTACTGTTCGGCCCATCAGGAGCCGGGAAGTCGTTGACCCTGGCGCTGATCGCAGGCCTCATCCGTCCCGATAGCGGCACCATCACCATCAACGGTCACGTCGTAACGGACTGTTCCCGCCGTACCTACGTCAGCACCCAAAAGCGTCGCGTCGGCATGGTCTTCCAGGACGGTCTACTGCTGCCCCACCGCTCGGTTATCGACAACGTGGCCCTCGCCGTCCGTCAGACCAGGGGGCGCCGGGCACGACGCGCCGTCGCTCGCTCTTGGCTCGAACGGGTCGGAGCGGAAGGATTGGCCGACCGCCGACCGGGATCTCTGTCGGGTGGCCAACGCCAACGAGTGGCCCTGGCCCGCGGGCTCGCCGGCGACCCGGCACTGATCTTGCTCGACGAGCCGCTCTCGGCCCTCGACGCCGAGGTGCGCCGTGAGCTGAGGGAACTTATCCGAGGGGTGATCATTTCGTCGAGCGTCCCGGCGGTGCTGGTGACCCACGATGCCGAGGAAGCCGAGGAGCTCGGTGACGTCATTATCGGCTACAACCACGGGCGGGTGACCGGGGCCCGCGTCGTCGACCGTCCCGTATGCCCGGGACCTGCGTCGGGGGCACCGGAGAGCACCGGACGAGCGTGAACGGACTGGTCCCGCACTCGTGGCTGAACGCGCTCGGTATACCGCCCTGGGTCTGGGGCCCACTATCGGTCTCCCTGCATGCCGCCCTCGAGGCGACGCTCGTCGTGGCGGTCGTCGGGTGCGCGCTCGGGTTCCTTCTCGCCAAAGGCTGTTTTCCTGGGCGAGGCGCTATCGAGACCGTGTTCAGCCTGCCCATGGCGCTCCCGCCCACCGTCGTCGGGTGGTACCTCCTCACACAATTGGGAGGTCCCGGGCCCATCCGCAGCGCTGAGGTGCGCCTCTTCGGCCACCCGCTCACCTTCACGTTCACCGGGATCGTCGTGGCACAGATCGTCGAGTCGTTCCCCTACTGCCTGCGCTTTTCACGAGCCGCGATCTCCGGTGTCGACCCGCGCTTCGAGCAGGCCGCTCGGGCTATGGGGCTGCCTCAATGGCGGATCGCGCTGCTCGTCACATTGCCGCTGGCGCGGCGTGGCGTCGTCGCCGGTGTCGTGATGGCATTCGGCCGGGCCTTGGGGGACTTCGGAGCGACCATGATCGTCGCGGGATCGGTGCCAATAGCAACGACTATGCCGATCGCGCTTTACAACGCCGTCTTCTTCGGTTCGCACGAACAAGCGATGGTGCTGGCGCTGGTCCAACTCGCCGTAGCATTTGGCATACTCTTCGGCGTCAGCCGCCTCGGCAAGGTCAAGCCATGGTGAAAGGGGGCAACTAGCCAGCACCGCTGCTTACGGGGCAATCCCCCAACGGGCCTGGCCAAGTGACATCCGAAAACTGCGGCCCACGCGCGGTGGAGCAGCGTCGCCTCGGCACGTGCACGGCGCCAGGAGCTGGTCGCCCAGTGCCATTCCCCATACCTTTGCCCGCTCGGTCTCGCCCTTCACTATGGGCCCTAGCGCGCTCTCGACCAAGAAACCGCGGGGTACCGCCTCAACCCGGTACCCACGAGCGCGAAGACAGCGCGCGATCAGCGGGGCAGCACCGTCTGCTGGAAAATAACGTAGGCGGGTGTCGAACACGGCGGCTCGCTTGGTTGTTGCGACATCGGAGATGCTGGCCAGCCACTCACGCACGCCCGTCGCTGCCACTTGGGCCCACTCTTCAGAGTCATTGCTACTCCTCGACGACGAGGTGGCTCGGGAGCCGACACGCATCTCACGGGTCCGGCGAGAGGTCATCCGGCGCAAATGAGTTGGGCCTCCGACAACGAGGAAGTCGAGGCCCACAAGGTCTTCGGGCATGGCCTCAGTCACTGGTCTGACAACCACATCGAGTGCCGCGCCCGACTGGGCGAGCCCGTCAGCAACCGCCTCAGCGATCATCTTCGTGTTCCCGAACATGCTCTCGTAAACGACGGCGGCCTTCATCCCCAACACCTCCAAGCCAGCGTGGCCCGGATGGCTCCCGCTGACCAGGGCCTTTGGTCC
>Ga0182016_10000448_pt1 | contig 51724 bp, 52 predicted proteins | sample 712S2MmetaG_FD_120491 | JGI IMG/M metagenome (GOLD analysis project Ga0182016, IMG submission 120491) | Permafrost microbial communities from Stordalen Mire, Sweden - 712S2M metaG | ecosystem: Environmental > Terrestrial > Soil > Wetlands > Permafrost | place: Sweden: Stordalen | collected...
CATAGCTGGAACCCAGGCAGACTCCAAAACAACCCAAAAGCGATCATTAATGAGCGCCGACTGGATCGTACGAACCCTCGCCCCAATCCAATTTGACCAATGGGCGAAAACAGCCGTCTCAGGCACCGACCGAGAAAACGCAGCCCGCTGGGCGAATCGATTACGTCGGCTCGATCCCATCACAGATATTGCCGCTGCTGCCAACGCGAGCCAGTTTGCCGATTGCGCTTCAATCGCAGCAGGCGAAGCGATCGTCGACATCCCTCAAGAACAAGACATTGACGTAAGAAATAACAATGAAACACACGTCCCATACGGCGACCCCATAGACTACGCGTCATCGCCAGCACTTACCGCGTCCTATGTCGCCGAAGTCGCCGGAATGGCCGCCTATATCGCAGCAGACACCATATCTGACGAAGACCCCGAATATGCGGCAAAGTATGCTGCCGAAGGCGCAAATGTCATCGCACACAAGCCAGAAATGGCCCGTCTTATATGGAATGCATCACTCGATTTTCTCGACCAGATGATTCGTGTGACAAATACCACGAAGATATGCCTTAACTAATCAAAAATACCAGCACAAGCAAACGAATTGATAGATTTGGGGGAAGCTCTCGGAGCCCCCAAATCTATTCAGACCACTGCGGGCACAAAAACTTTCTACGTCGCAGGCTTGCAAAAACGTACAAAGCGACGTATACTCACTTAGGCGAACCGGAGTGACCGGACCATCGCCAACCACTGACAGATGTTGTCAGGAGCAGAAAATTGAAAAAGCCAACTCCGCCTCAGGGCCAATTTGACCTACTCGTCTTCGTCGGACGATTCCAACCTTTCCATCTCGGCCATCAAGCCGTTATCGACCTCGCACTGCAACGCGCCAAAAACGTGCTCGTGCTCGTCGGTTCAGCCAACGCCCCGCGCAGCCCACGAAATCCCTTTAGCTACGATGAGCGCAAGCAGATGATTCGCGCCACCATCCCCGACGAACGTCTCATCATTCGCCCAATCGGCGATCATCTCTATAACGATCCAGCCTGGATCGCGGCCGTCCAACACGAAGTCTACGACGTGCTCGATACCCTAGGACCTGCCTCGAAACGCCTCGGAATCATCGGTCATGCCAAAGACCACAGCTCGTACTACCTCACCATTTTCCCCGGATACGAAGTACTCAACGTCGCCGGCGTCACATCACCTACAGGCGAACTCATCAACGCCACCGAGATCCGCGAAGCAATTTTGGCAAACAACCGTGCGAAGATCGAGTACATTCCCCACGCCGTACGCGAACGCGTCACGGCACTTCTTCCGACCGCTCCACTCCAAGCCGTAATCCAAGAAAATATCTTTGCTAAAGCCTACAAAGCCCAATGGCGCAGCACCCCCTTCCCGGTCACCTTCAACACCGTCGACGCCGTCGTCCAACAATCGGGACACGTTCTTATGGTCATTCGCAAAGAACAACCCGGACTCGGCATGCTCGCGCTCCCTGGCGGCTTCCTCAAACAAGACGAAACACTCTTGGATGGTGCCCTGCGCGAACTGAACGAAGAAACCCAAATCGACGTCCCGCGTCGCGTACTATTAGGCGCAAAAAAGAGCGAAAGAACATTTGACGACCCCCATCGCTCCAGCCGCGGACGCACCATCACTCATGCCTTTCGCTTCGATCTGTCGGAAAAGCGCCTTCCGAACGTAAAGGGCGGAGACGACGCAGCGGCTGCCCGCTGGGTTCCCCTGGCCGACATCCGACCAGAAACCTGTTTCGAAGACCACGCATATATCATTCGCACCATGCTTGGCGTCAGCTAACTCTTCCCGACGCTTTCACGCGAAGGAATCACTTCGTGGCGTATCGAGCGCATCTCGACACCACTCGCTCCGCCCGCGAATGACGCGAACGCGGAGCACCCTCAGAGAGGTTCTGAGACTATGACCCAACTCGAACAAACTGTTGCCCCAACACATCCACTCACTGGTTTATCCATCCTCACGGCAACCGACTCGTACAAAGCTTCCCATTTCGCTCAATACCCAAAGGGCACCACCCGCGTATCATCTTATATCGAAGCACGCGGCGGACACTTCCCCTCTGCCCGATTCTTCGGACTTCAGGGCATTATTAAAAACCTTTTGCTGACACCAATCACCGCCGAAGACATCCAAAACGCAGACGATCTCTTTACCGCACATGGCATGCCTTTCAACCGGTCCGACTGGGACCATATCTTAACAGCACATGGCGGTCGATTACCAATCGAAATACAAGCCGTTCCCGAAGGCATGGACATCCCAATCGGCAACGTGCTCGTTCAAATCGTCAACACCGATCCACAAGTACCATGGCTCACAAGCTATGTTGAAACACTTTTAATGCAAATATGGTACCCAACAACTGTCGCCACACTTTCCGCAGCGACGCATGACACCATCCTCGCGGCACTAGATGTTTCCTGTGATGATCCCAAAGCACAAATAGCCTTTCGCTTACATGACTTCGGCGCACGCGGATCGACCTCAATGCAATCCGCGGCAATCGGCGGGCTCGCCCATCTTGTCAACTTTCTTGGTACAGATACTATTCCGGCACTGCTCGCCGGCGCCCAGTGGTATCACGAACCCATGGCTGGATTTTCTATCCCAGCCATGGAACACTCGACTGTTACCAGTTTTGGACGAAACCGAGAACTCGAAGCATTTCGCAATATGCTACAGCAATTTGGCGGACCTGGAAAAACGATTGCCATGGTCGTCGATTCCTACGATATCGACGAAGCCGTCGGTACCCTCATTGGTATCGATCTTAAAGAAGAAATTCTCGCATCCGAAACGACCGTCGTCATCCGACCCGATTCCGGAGATCCTAAAATCATCGTTCCGCGCATCCTCCGGATGCTTGCACGAAGCTTTGGAAGCGAAATCAACCGCAAAGGATACCGGGTGCTACACCCAGCCGTCCGAGTTATTCAGGGCGATGGTATGGATCTCAACGCGATCGAAGACCTATATCGCGCAATCATCCTTGACGGATGGTCAGCCGAAAACGTCACGGTCGGTATGGGCGGCGGCTTACTCCAAAAAATCAACCGTGACACGATGCGTTTCGCCATGAAGGCGTCCGCCATCGAAATTGATGGCATCTGGTACGATGTCTACAAAGATCCAAAAACCGATCCCGGAAAACGTTCCAAACGTGGCCGATTAGCCCTCATTAACAACGGCACACTCTGGAACGATTACGGAACAAAAACCGGAATCCAAACCATCCTTGAAGATCAACTCGCTGGACGAGAAAACCTCCTACGCACAGTTTACCGTGACAGTGTTTTGCTCATTGACGAATCACTCGCGACGATCCGGGCGCGTGCACTTCACAACGAACAGATTCAGCGTACTTAACAAGAAAAAGAAGCCTCTTTTCGCCAAGAGGCTTCTTTTTTGTTCGATTTTGCCGATAACTAGCGAATAGTCTTTATGAACGCTCGCAACACGGTGCAGAGCGCGTTGGTCATTCGTCGATAGATCGCGACGGCATCCTCCGCCATCCTCATTGTCTGAAGATCGGTTGACAGTCGCCACTCATCGCTTCGAATCAGCTTTTTGTTTGCCATCTAGGGTTATGATATTCCATCAAAGTGCCAGCAGTATGGCATTGTGCGTACCGTATAAACAGGTGGTACGAAGAAATATTCGGATTTGTATCGAATCACGAAGCGTGTTGGCTTCAGCTTTTCGGCCGCATTCCCCAACCTGGCTGCGCCCAGGTTGGGGAATGCGGCGACCCCTACGTTCAAAAACCAACCCAATATTTACGACCCAAATAGACCCACACCCAGGAATAACCATGAATATCCCCCTAGATAATCGCGCAATCTTTCTCGCCGGCATTGTCGGCGGACGCGCCATCGCGCACAAATTCGACGCCTGGGTCACTCCCGTAACCACCATTAGCGTCGATTACGATCGCTATCAAGCAGCAATCCAATACCTTACGGAATTTGGTCACCACATTGATACAACCACACAAACCGACTTGTTGCTACCTCTTGCCGATGACCATACCCCAAAAACTCGATATTCCTGCGTTATGACAACCCCAACGGGCTGGTACGTCCTCATTGGACAGCCCCGAAAAGACATGAGCACGATGCGCGAAGAAGAATGGTACCTCGCACAACGAGCAGTCGCCACCGGTCAACTCGCATTCAGCACCCCAACAATTGTAAAAGCAAAGTTAGAATCATGAACTTATCTGCCTTCGACCGAGCCAATTGTCGTGCCATCGTCGAATCCCACGTCGCTGGAGCCACAACTGAAAACGAAATGTTTTACTCCCTCGATCCCATTCTTCGACCATATCTAGTCGACAAAGAACAATATATCTCCACAATTAAACATGTTCTTATTGCAATGTACCTAGCGGAGAAAAACAAAGCTCCCTAGGCCCTCCATTGTAAAATTCCTTTGCCTCCGACTAAGTCGGAGGCTTTTCTTTTTCGGACAACAGCGATCACCCAAGCACAAAACTGATCGCATTCTGGGTTGACGTGCTCCCCCGTAGTGTACTATACGCTCGCTTACTACATAAACATCGGTCCCGTTACTTTGCGGCTCATTATCCCACCCTAAAAGACCGACTTTACGCCGTTTATGGTAAGATATGATCAATCCTAAAGTCGTGGCATCTTATGACGATAAGAGTTCTAGGTACGCCGTTGATTCGTACTCTTTAATAAACGAACCGGAAGTATCGCAAAAAGGAATATCTGAATCATGGCTTACAATGTGATCAAACGCGTCAAAGGACGTGCTTACCGCTATCAAGTCGAAAGTTTTCGTGATCCCGACACCAAAAAAGTTCGCGGCCGCTGGACCTATATGGGCCGCGTGGACGGAGAAGGTACCTTGTCCCCAGCAAACCAAGCTCGACCTAATTCACGAGCACGCCTACTCATGGCAATCGATGAGCTGTTCGAAACCACCCGACTCGCAGACATCACAACCAATATCGTTAGCAAACGTGCGGGACTAGCATATGGAACATTTTACCGATACTTTCGAGACATCGACCACATCGTCCGCGAAGCCCTCCTAACGCATACTCATCACTTCGATCAGTATCTAACAACCTTGCTCTCCGAAGCAGATTTAACCAAACCCGATGAAAAATCCAACATCGCCCTATGGATCAATCACATCATTCTCGTCGCAAAGCAACAGAATGGCTGCACCCAAGCATGGTATGCCGCATCGAACAAAGATCCCGAATTGATCCTCGAACGTCAACGACGATTCGACACAGCAGTCGATGCTCTCAAGAACCATATCGCCAAAATTAATAATATACCACCTAACCCGAAAACCGACGCAGACGCGTACACAATCATAGGGCTCTGTACGACAATCGAAAACGACAGTGCGAATAATGTAGACTTCACTTCCGAACGTCTGAGTAACATACAAGACACCATCTCGACCCTCCTTACTCAAACCGAAAGGCCCAAACACTAAAGCACATAGTTTAACAACTCAAACCCGCACTATACCAAAACGAAAATATGCTTCCATCTTTGCTAGTATCGCAGTACCCTTAAAACATGAATCCCTTTATTCGCGCTCTTATCACCGCTAGCGCACTAGCACTAACCATCTGGTGCGCCGTTAGTATCTATCGCGCAGGCGGTGATGTCCCAGCACCTCCGACCACTCCCCAAACCAAACTGACCGTCGGACACGCCGAAGGACGCCGCATCGATGGGAAACCCTCTTGGTCCCTAGATTACGACAAAGTCGTCACAAATACCGATCTCAGCACTGCCACCCTCGACGGCGTTCATAATGGGGAAATCTACAAACATGGATTACCCTTCATGAAGCTCACCGCAAAACACATGGTCATCAACACCATTACCAACGATTTCACCATTACTGGACCCTTTCAACTCGTTGAAAATGATGGAAAACACCAGCGAACCCTCACGTCAGACGCTGCTACCTACACCGGTTTTGACCAAACCCTCCTTTTAACACATCCCTCAAACATCAAAAACGATGGCGTCAATCTGGCCATGAAAAACGCAAAAATCAACCTAAAAACCGGCGATACCACCATGGGTCCTCTTATCGGTATCTACTAAAACGGTAGCCATTCTCGTCGCTCGTAAGAGCATCATCCCTTGCCACGTGGTGTTGGCCTATTGGGGAAGAACGCGAGAGCACGCGTTGCGTGTGCCGTTTGCGAGGGAAGCTGGCCCTGTAGGCAAGCTGGGCTACACGGCGAAAACCTCGACATACAACACAGCATCAACCCCTACCCCCAACGCGGCAACCCCAATTTTTTGGACACGGGGATCTGAAATATTTGCGCGATGCGGCGCGCTTTCCAGCAGCGCCGCATTCGCGTGTCGCACATCTTCATCGAATGCGATGTTTTCCGAGGCAACAGTCCAATGAAAGCCGACCAAATTTAGCCGATCCGGCAAAGATTGGCCGTCTGGAGAAGTATGACCAAAAAACTTTCGATGCACCATGTCACGAGCATGTAAGAGAGCCGCTCGCGTAAGCAACTCATCAACCGACACGGTTGCCACACCTTGAGTGATTCGATAGCGATTCACATCGGCAACAAGCTCGTTCTCCTCAACCAATCGAACAATCGGAGGAACTGGTTTCAAAATAATAAGTGGTTCAGAATCGGCTTCTGTCTGCGCCGGAGCAGCTCCGAGTAAAAAGAGACACGCAAAAGCACCAGTAATAAACGCTTTCACGAACATCGCCTAATCCGAAAACGCATTACGCCACGGCTTCCGCAACAGCCCGAGATTGATCCTGAACACCCTGAATATCGCGAACACAGCGGTTAAACTCGCCTAGAGCCGTTTCTCCAGACATGGTCACAGCATAAAATCGAGTCTCATGAATACGCCCGTCGGAGGCCCGAACCCGATCTTTCCGACTACTCACAAGCCCTCTATCAACCATCCGACGTAAGGTCGCAGCAATCCCTGACTCGTCGACATCAACATCAGCATTTACAAATCGTTGCAATATCTCCGCTAGCGTGGTAGCGACCGAGGCCTGCGGCAAAGCGGATAATATCAGAGCATCATGCATAGTGAGAGCCATACCCACATCATACCTCACAATCCAGTAACCGAATAGGGACTTCTGAACGTTGGGTGGGACAGGTTTTCCCAATATGCGATTCCCTTAGCCAAAAAACCGACATACACTAAACATGATGAATCCCACAGCGACCGACAAGCCTACCTCCACCTCCCCGTCCACATCATCCTTGCCTCGCGCTCACTTCCCATGGTCTCCGCTAATAATCGACATTGTCCTCATCGCCACAGCCGTCTTGCTCCAATATGCTCCGATATCGACGACTTGGATCGAAAATCAATATGCCAACGGCATATACGCTACTCTCTCCCGTACCTTGGTGCCACTCTCAAACAGGGTCCCCTTCGCGATCGGCGACCTCATCGTCGTCGCTATCGTTGTGGGACTCGTCATCTTTTGGGCTATCTGTTGGAACAGCAACAACGAGTCGCGTCACTCCCGCCTTGCTAAAATTCTCCTGCGCACTGGGGCCGTGCTCGCCTTCGTAGCGATCTGGTTTGACGTTTCATGGGCCTTGAATTATCGTCGCCTCCCTATTATTAACCGCATTGCATTCAACTCTGCGCAACTCACACCAACCAATGTCTCCGCCTTCAGCGCACACATCGTCACTGAACTGAATCGGACTGCGCCCCAAGCCCATGCCGTCCGAGAAACCGAAACGCAGATGGAAGCCGATCTGGCTGCAGCCGAAGCTCCCGTCCTTCGGCGCTTAGGTAACCGCTATGACAGCATCCCCTCATATCCCAAAAGAACGATTTTTAACTGGTGGTTTAGTATGGCCGGAGTCGGTGGACAGTGGGATCCATTTGCCTACGAAACGCTCTTAAACGCGGACTTTTTACCCTTCGAGCGGCCGTTTGCCCTTGCCCATGAACGAGGACACGTAGCCGGTTTCGGAGACGAAACGGACGCGAACCTCATTGGCGCGCTCACTACATTACGATCAAAAAACCCACTCATCCGATACTCTGGTCTATTCTGGGTATATGGATTTTTGCCCGAATCCGATCGGCGCCGACTCGCCATCTCCCCATTAGTCGCCGCCGATCTCACCGCCGCTCGCGACCGATTCCTCCGGACCTATAATCCTCACATCTACGACGCACAATGGTACATTTACGACAAATACCTCCGCGCCAATCGTGTAAGCGCCGGCATCGTAAGCTATTCGCTCTTTGTTGAAGTACTTGTTGGAACACCTCTCGACCACGAAGGGCTCCCGGTCGTCCATCCCGCAATCTGATCATAGAGGCGAGTGCCCAGCGGGAGCCATTTCTGTCCCTGAAGAACACACCTGTCAGATCGGACATGCCCGGTCTTGGTACTACGAGGAATAGTTTGTGCCAGCAACCCCACTAGAGATGACGCTAAAAGCCGTACGCAAAGTGGCGAACGGCCTCAAAAACCCAAACGCCGACGTACCTCCTGCAGTTATCGTTCAAACCCCATGGGAAATTAAAGTGTTTACGGATTTTGGCAAAAATCCTGATGAACGAGACCTCATCTTTCGAATGGCCTTGCCGGATTTCATCATGAAAACCAAAGCCAAGGCCGTCATTTACATTTCAATGGCATGGTTTACCGAACACCCCGTGCCGCCTAGTGGCCTCGACAAATTGCGCGACGAGACGGGCCGGCTCCCGTATCCTGACGGCGTCCCTCCAAGTAAAAGCCCGAATCGCAAAGAAATGCTGGTTGTCGCAGAAGTCACTGCATCCAACTCCGCAATATTCTGTGCAAAAGTTACACGCTTTGAGAACACCCCGCCTCTAATTGAAGACCTCGAAGAAATGCCCGGCGAATCCTACGTTTTACGACACGCACAACGGGCATTACGAGCAGTCGCAGGCCCTGGATAAATTAAATTCGACGAGATACCACTGACGGAGTCTTGCCAAAAATATTCATCGCAATGAGCACATCGTAGTAGTACGATCCACTCACCGATGCTGTTGCGTCATAACCAAGCCCAACCCATACGTCATTCGTATTTGAGCCATTGATATAGTGACCAGTATCCTCAGAAAACGGGCACGACGACCAGTTTCCGTTCGGGCAATTCCGCTTTTCAGCATTGAACCAAGCTGCGTCAATGGTCAAAAAATCGCCACCCTTTACGGCTCCCATCGTCTCCCCTAGGACCCCTCCGGCACTATACATTGCTCCAGGTGCCGCATTATACGCTATCTGATAAGCACCGAAACTCGCATCCGTAATAAGGACGTTTTCCTTAGTCATCGCGATCGCCCATGCATCCGCTTGCTCTTGCGCATACTCATCCACCACTAAATTCGGATACGATTGTGGAACTGAAACCATCGCACGGCGATGATTAAAATCGAGCAACCAACTTTGCCGTGTTGCATCAAGTGCAGTAATTTTTGAAATACCAAGGTTATTCGAGCCGCCACCCATTGTCACCATACGATGCAAAGTCGCATAGGCTCCACTTTTACCAATCGTCAACATGTATGTTCCGGCCGGTGCAACCAATGAGAAACTACCATTTGCCTGCGTTACCGTAGTTGCGATTGTCCCACTTACTGATTGACAAGAATTTAACGAAACTGTTTGCCCCAATAAACATGTAGCGACAGCAGGGATATTGCCCAAACTAACCCTAAAATCGGCAAGCGATAGTCCCGAATGCAGATCAACGACCATCCCCGTAAGAGAAGAAGAAATCACACCGCTTGGGCTCGCGGAGGGAACTGCAGAAGAGGTTGCTATTGGTACTGGCGTTTGCCCTGTAGGCGCAGCGCTTGTCGCAACAATAGGCGATGCTGTACCAACCGAGTAGTTTGCTGACGACGATAGTGAGGGCATTCCCGAGCTGCTGCCTGAGCCACATCCGACTAAAGCTGTAAGCGAAAAACATACTCCAAAAAAAACAACTCCACGAGCCACGCGATCCATACGTCCAATCCAGAAATGCCTGCTGGGCTCTCAAAAAATAGAAACACCGGCAAGGCAAGCTTGTCAATGCTTCTATCGGCATCTTGGGTAAGTAGTTAACCTCACCAATAGGACTATTTGTAAAGCGTTTCAGACGTTATGCCAACAATCCGAAACTTACGTCGAGCTAAGAACGGCTGATCCGAATCGGTGCCTTCTGCACATAGAACGCCGTCACAGCCGATGGCTGGACCTCATCATCGATAATAAGCCGCCACTGATACGAACCCGCCGGCAGCGATATTCCCGAAACGTTGAACGCCAAAGAAAACGTAAGGTCCATACCTAACGGACTTCCTGGCGCTGCTTGCACCTCGAATTCTCCCCCCGTCCCAATCTGCATGGCTCCTGTTGGTGTTTCAATACTCGTTGCGTGACCATCAATGTCGAACAGCGTGCAAGCAAAACGCCGCTTGCGTGTGCGTTCTTCCCAAGGAACGACTACCTGAACGGCAACCCCAAAAGTCGACGGTCCCTCTTGTACAAGAGATATTCCGCCCCCTGAAACGAACAATTTACCCGCGTGAACTTGTGCGAAATCCGCGATCGTGATCCATGCCTTCATATGCTCTACCTTTACGAATTGAGTTGATATCAAAAGTATGACAGATCACATTAAACGAAGGAAGCGCCGAGCCTTCATTGTTGCTCGGCGCTAACCACTCGGCTCCTTTACTGGTTCCGACAAACAAACTTCAAAAAAGCGAAATCAAACCGAGCACATACACCTAGCTCATACAGAGTGCGTTTCGAAGATAGTGGGTTCTTCAAGAGCTAGCACAGCGAGTTTCCCGCCCAAACTCGACAGTGCTTCGTAATACTCATCAGAAAGATGATTCACCGCCAAATGATGCGCGAGTTCGTGCAAAAGCAGACTCAACACCCGCGCACGGTGTAGACCCGTCCAGCCAGCAGATGGGTCAAAAAATTCAGGCCGCAGCCGCTTCGCGTTCAAGATCAGTTGTCCCGGACTATAGCAAGCACCAAATTTTTCGTGCGACCGCACGATCGTCGTCGATATTTCAATCCCAAGCAATCGTTGCGCTAGCATCTGTGCCAAACCCGTCACATAATACATGCCGATAGTATACGCAGACGGATCGACCGTCGGAACCACAGGAGAATCGGGCCCACCACTGAGCGGATGAAATGTCGGAAAAACTTTGCCTGTTGATGGTGCAACCTGTGCTTCGCGTACATTCACCCACTGATCCTTAGAAAATGCTCCGCTCCAGAGGACACGCATCCCGGCAGCTGCAGCACGCGCATTGGCTTCCTGGTCACCCGGATCGGCCGTAACCACGTTCTCGCCGTACAGACTACGCACAATGGTCCGAACGGCATCTTGAGCAACTTCGGGATCACTCAGCGCCTCTTTCACCCAAGCACTAGCGACGTCTTCTGTAGATAGGCGAGTGAACGTTGCATTGAGTACCGCGGTCCGCACGCGCTTGAGGTACGCCGCCTTCACGTTGTCTCGTTCCGCATTCAGTGGTACCTTTTGTCTGATATCGACATGAAACCGATCTCCCGTAGTAACAACAGGAATGCCCAACTCGTAGAGGGTGGCTTCCTCCCCAGGCAGCGGCTCGTAGAGATCAACCTGGGTCTTACGCTTGCGCTCGCGCAGCACGCCCTCCTCATCTGCCACAATGGTCGGCAAAACAACTTCAAAGCTCACGAGGGGAGAACGCGAGGCGATCGCGCGCCCGTTATACGTCGTAAGGATACCCATCGGAGGCAACAAGGTATCGACGGTTGCGTCCAGTTCGGCAATTTGCTCGCGAGTTAGTCGGAAAATACCCGAAACCTCCGACCCCGTCACTGTCCGTTTCCGACCCATCGTCCTTTTTCCATTAGACAAGAAGCGTACGTGAGCCGTAGTCGTCACGATTTCAGCTTCAATACAGAGAGCGAGAACTAATTTTTCACCCAAATTGAAACGGCCCCGTTTTTCGGGTATGTCCTTTTTTGAAGATTCCGCAAACAAGGTGAAGGCGTGTTCGATTTCGACAAATCCTGTGGGGTTATCGTCGACAACTTTGAATCGAAATTGACCCCGTACGTTTGTCGGGTCAATAGTCACGACGACATTGGCTGACGCCTCGTCCCAGGCATTTGACACCAGCTCGGCGATCGCAGACAGCGCGGGCCGATGTTGAACAATTTTTCGGAGTCCAATCCGATTAACGGTAAACCAAGAATCTGACATAACGAAAACCTCCAAGGAAAGATAGTATCTCTCCGTAGTATAACAAACGCACTTTTCGAAAGGCCAAATAAACGACAAGAAATGAGCGAAAAACCCAGTAACCACAATGATTCAAGTGTACACTTGACAACGATTGCACCGTACTTTGCGCTGCATATTTCAGGCAAAATCCCACAAATTCGTCCATTTGAAGAATTTGCTACGCACGAAAAATCTTTACAATTCCTGTTTTTGGGACATTTCGCAACCGGTCGCCCTTTGAACAAACGTACCATCACCTCGACACTCTTCGGGTAGGGGGAGATTGTGCCGATTCTCCGAAAGCAAGCAGAGGCCCATCTGTACGCTAATGCCCACCCCTCAATATCTCCCTATAAAAATTCTTCGGAAATCAAGGACTTTCAAAATGCAAGACGACCAGACTCCTAAACCAGCAAAACCCGTTTCTCAGATGACTGTCGGTGAGGCTGGCCGCTTAGGCGGAAACAAAGCGAAAGAACGCATGACCAAACTCGACCCCGATTACTACCGCAAGATCGGCAGCAAAGGCGGAAAATCAACTGCTGCAAACCAGCCTGCGGACTTCTATCAGAAAATTGGACGCAAAGGTGGCAAGGCAAATATGGCGACAAATGGTCACGACCATTATGTCGAAATTGGCCGACTCGGCGGTGCCAAAATCAGAGAACTCGTTGCAGAAGCTAAAGCAAATCGCACCTTAGAGAAGAAACAATCTGCTTGACGGTTCAATTTTCCAAGATTCGCAAAGCAAGAAAAAGCCGGGAAACTATTCCTGGTTTTTTATCCCAAACCAATAGGGAGACACCCCAACTACCCCGAAGCTCTCCCCATGATGAAGGACAATATTGGTAAAAAATCTCCCCATAGGACCACAACAGATCAACCGGACTACCCAAACATCTCTCTGCCACTGCTTGATCCGCAAACACTTAGTATTGGATCCCGAAGCATCATCGCAAACTATATCGCTGGTAAATTCAACGCCGAAGACTTGACTGCCGCCATCTTGCCGCATAAAACCTAACCTCCCAATCGACGCGTCTCGCGTACGCGCAATACCACCCTTTCCATATACACTCTAGTGAAGAAGTCGCAAGAGAAAGCATCCGTCTGTGAACAATCAAAACAAATCAACAAGAAGCCCAAACCCAATCGAGCCGACATCGCATAGCATAGATGCGGGAGTCCAGATATGGCCGCCCCGGCTTTCTCTCTTTAGTGTTCAGGAAACACATAGCCATCTCACTTGCAGCCTATGCCGACTCTTTGGTAAACCCCACACCAAAGCTGGATCGTGCCGATACACGCCTACAACTTGCTCTAATCTAAATTGCACCGCCCCGGCCGTATAAGAATCCGTCGTACACAAAAGTTTCGTTAAACGAATACTTCCTTCACACACACTATTTGAAAGAATCAAATGAAAATCAATAGCGCACTAAGTCCCGCATACGCGTGGAGCGACGGCGCCTGTTCTGGCAATCCCGGACCAGGTGGCTATGGAGCAATTATCCAAGTTGAAGGAATCGACGAGATCATTCTTGATGGCGGTGAGACGCTGACAACAAACAACCGAATGGAACTATCAGCCGCCATTTCGGCAATCGAAAAAGCTCCGGCCGATCGCAAGCTGATACTGACGGTCGATAGTGAATACGTCAAAAATGGTGCAACTAAATGGATGAAAGGTTGGAAGCACAATGGTTGGCGCACAAAAACCGGCGCTGAAGTCAAAAATCAAGATCTCTGGGAGCGCATGGATGCCGCGTTGGCTCAACGTGGAACCGTTGAATGGCTTTGGGTTCGCGGTCACACGGGTAATCCGATGAATGAACGGGTTGATCGCATCGCGGTAGCGGCGAAAAATCGCTTCCACAACATTCTGCGCAACGGTCGCGCCGCGTAACATAATCGGAACGATCAGTAGATGCAACAAAAAAACATCCTACTCGCTGAACATCTCCGCGCATTACGAACCGTCTATGGGTTGCAGCGTCCAGATTGGCATCCAGATCAACAATGCCTAGTACGAATCGTCATTGACTCGCCACTGCGTGACAACGCCCGAACTTCGAGTTCATTGCGAGGATTTGAACGTCGAACGGGATTGATCGGAGTAGGGGCAGCGCTGCGCACCGTACGACTCTACCGAACTTCTCTAGACGGCCTGAACGAAGCAGCAAAAACCTTATCACAATCACCAGGCTCAAAAAGCGGTTCTGGCTTCATTGAAAAATATGTCGAATTGCTTCCCTGCGCCGACATTAGTCATCGTGTCACACAGGAAAGTCTCATCAACGAGTCGCTCGACATTTGCTATCACAATATCGGAGAACATGCTTGGCAGGGCATCGCTAAAATGCTCGTAGTATTGGGCGGCACCAATATCAAAGAGCATCGCGGAATACAAACACTCGGCTATGGTACCGTCCTAATCAACCATGCCAAAGCCACCATCATCGCTCAACATCCGTTGGTTCGCCGCGTTGATGTCGTCTCTCGAATCACCTTCCGATAAAGAAAATACACAGCCATGAGCGAACGAATGATTTCGAACGAAGGTCCGCTTCCACTACTACACAATCGCTGTATTCACTGTACGGGCTATGGCGGACACGCCCTCACCACAAAGGAAATCGACGAAATCCGATCCCTCCTCGTAATTTGCGAATCCGAAGAAATCTTTCGTCCCTGCGAATCTTGTGATTCGACAGGGATGGAAACCACCCGTCGCATTCTCGAATATCGTCGCGCCAAGCCTTCGCGCCATCTATACGATGCAACGTGGTGCCCCGATATTGACAACGAGTGCCGATGGGATAGTGCTCCTGCCTCGGAACACAGACAACCAATTCCCACTAAGTGAGAGGCCCTCAATACGACGAACCTATTACGCCGTAGAAGCCCCTTGAACAGCAGAAACTTGCCCGTTTGTGCCATTCATCGTGTGCGCGCTTGTTCTGTGTAATTGCTCTGGCTGCCCATCACGCTCTTGCCTTAGCTGTCGAGCATGTGCAACTGCAGCAGTTACCATAAACACTTCGCGATCTCCATTCGATACCGCATCGATCAGGGCCGCGTCCGCATCCGAAATACGCATATTGATTATCGCCATGAAAACAAGTCTACCAAAAAACAATGATGCTGCACAAGACATCCGGGACTCTCTAAACCATTAGTCTATCGAGCCTGTCAAGTCCACGTCTAAGTTCCTGGCATATATCCCTTCCTCTTTTGTTGGCGGAACGGTTTGAACACAGAGACTTGTAAGAATAGCGTTCGGATAAAAATAGACCAACGCACAACGGAAAATCAACCAATCGCTAAAACAGCTTGGCTTGAACGTAGGATTAAGAAGCGGCTTACTTTCATCGGCTATCCCAATGGGAAGGACGACAACCACGAACGGCAACGACAAGCCCAGCAACAGCGATGCAATATCTACAGACACAGAACCATCATGACTGGTCGATCGCCTACTCTTCTAGTTGCCTTTTGAGAACAAACTCGGGACTAAAGTAATCGAATCAATGAATTGACATGGAGGCCAAGCAAGCAGTTCAAGCGAACCGCCAAGTATCCGAGCTATCCCCTTCCCAGCAATATCTCAGACACCTCAGGTCGGTCAACTTAACCCGAGGCTATAAGCCACTACGGACGTACCGTTTCGCCTCTTTCGAAGCATGCCTATTCGAAGCGACACTAGCAGTAATGACATGCAGCCAACCAAGCAGTTCGAACAGAATAAATGGAGTTCTGATGATATCGCCTCTTGCGATCACACTGACGGTAGTGAGCCAAATAGCAGACTCCCTCAAGCTCCCCGATCAAACCATTATGCCATTCGTTATTATCCAGACACCGCGTGACTTAAAAGTCATGAGTGCCCTCACACAAAACGACGTCGATAAAACACGCCTATTTAGTCACGATCTTCCTGATTTCATTAAGAAGTCGCAAGCGCACACCGCCATATTCGTATCCACCATGCATTTCACGGAACACAAACTCCCTGAGAATTTCACCGAACTTCCCCGTAGCTCGTCTGGTCAAATACTCTACGAACATTTACCGCCGGCAAAGCGCACAATTACCGCGCAAGAAATGCTCGTCGTTATCGAAGTTACGGCTAAAGGATACACCGTATACACATCCAAAATCATTCGTTCGGCAGACCTTCCCCCGCTCTTCGAAAAACTGTCCCTCGCTCCACATGCGGAGGCATACCTTTATGAAGACGTTCAAAACGCCTTGCAGTCCGTCGCTAGATCAAGCCTATGACGCCGACATCACCGCTAAAAGCATTGATCCCTTCCGAATCAAATAATCAAGAAAGACGAAAGCCATGCGTATCGTTGTGACCGGCGGAGCCGGCTTTATTGGATCCCATCTCGTTGACGCCTTGCTCGAAACCGGGCATAAAGTCCTGGTCGTTGATAACCTATGGGTACATGGCGGAGGCCGACGCCAAAATGTTTCCAAGCAAGCTGAATTTGTCGAGATGGATATCCGTGACCCCGGAGGCATTCCTGCACTTCTTGCTCGATTTCAGCCAGAAATCATTTACCACGAAGCTGCACAACACAGCGTTGCATTCGGATCTCGCGATCCCAAATATGACGCCGATGTCAATGTTCGCGGCACACTAAATATACTCGAAGCAGCGCATGCTTGTAACGCACGCAAAGTAATTTTCGCGTCGAGTGCTGCAACCTACGGGAATGTCGAAGCCTTACCTGTCGACGAACTTTCTCCGCAGCGACCAATTTCTCCCTACGGCATCACGAAGATGATAACCGAACACTATCTCCGCTTTTACAAGCTGCAACACGGTCTCGATTACACGATTCTTCGATATGGTAATGTTTTTGGACCGCGCCAAGATCCAAATGGCGAGGCAGGTGTTGTCGCTATTTTCGCCGCCCAATTCCTACGTAGACAAAGTGTCCGTATTGATTCCGATGGTGAACAAACCCGTGATTATGTATACATTTCGGATGTCGTACGAGCGAATATTGCTGCGCTCACAAAAGGATCTGGAGAAGCATATGTCATCGGCGCTGGACAGAAAATCTCAGTCAACACAATATACGAAACGCTCGCAACTATCACCAAATATCGCGCATCCATCACTCGCGCACCTCAACGTGACGGAGACGCACGCGAAATATATTTCAACCCTACAAAGGCCGAGCAAGAACTGAACTGGACAGTCCGAACTTCTTTTGAGGCCGGCGTACGAAACACGGTCGACTTTTTCTGCGACCAAGAGAAAAGTCAAGCTATCTCCGTCTAGGGACCTTTGGGATAAGACTGAGCAGAAAATGGCAGACGATGGGTGCTCGCTCAAATGCTATTATACGGAAGAAAGCGAGAAATTATTCCAATGCCATTACCTATTTTCCACGATCCCCCACGAGAAACGCGTCGTCGGAACATCTTCGACACAAAGCTGATAGATAAAAACTTGTTGCAAGAACTCATTCAATGCGCTTGCGGCCATGGTATCTCTGTGCACGCTTCCGATGGATGCCAACGCCATAGTCCTAAAAGCTGCAGTTGTTCTCTCAGCGAATCCGACGTGTTGAACCACGCAATCCTTGCCGTACGAGACAACGAACGAACCACTAATTGAATTCTCCAGTGGTGCGTTTTAGGCAACAAGTCATACCCTATCGAGACTAACGTCCCGATGGGGCGTTAGTACATTCTGGTACACTACGAGGGAGCTAAATATCATCAAAAACCCCCATTATCCACTCATCGCCCGGTCCCGCTAACCGCGACCAGGAAGACTTTTCGTGCAACATATCACGCATTGGTCAAAGATTTTGGCCGCCACTTCACTCATTGCCGGACTTGCCGCATGTGGCGGTGGCGGCGGTGGCGGCTCGACATTGCCTCACACCCCAACACCCAGTCCAAGCACAGCACCGACGACCAGCCCCGCCGTGGTGTTCAATGACTACACGACATTTGGATACGATAATCAACACGACGTTTTCAATCCCAACTCAACGGCAATCACGCCCGCAAGTGTGCCGGCCATCCATCTCGCCTGGCAAGCAGAACTCGGTGGTAGCGGTGGCGATTTCAACACCCAAACACAACCGATTTTGGCTACCGAAATCCCAGGTCATGCTGGAGTTCTTTTTGTAGGAGGCGCAAGCGGCAACGTCTATGCTTTTGATGCCCTAACCGGTGTCTCGATGTGGACCACCTTTGTTGGGCAAGAAGCCACACAGACCTGCGGTACCGGAATATCGGATTGGGGGATTGGTGGCACTGCGGCTTATGATCCCGCCACCAAATCGTTGTACATTGTTGGCAATGTAAACGGAGACGTTCCCAGCGTCTATCCCAATAACGCATTATTCCATCTCGACGGAGCAACTGGGAAAATTCTTGGACAAGTCAATGTCACACCATCGCCACTTCCTGGCGAAAGTAATTTCGCACACACTGCCGTAACACTCCACAATGGAACTGCCTATATCGGTACCGGCACAAACTGCGACTACTCTTCTTGGCGCGGACGTGTAGTTTCCGTAAACGTCCCGTCGATGACTATTGCAAATACCTTCTTTACGGTCTGGGATCCAAACAATACCCGCGGTCAAGGCGCACAACCCTGGAGCGGCGGCGGCGTATGGGGCTGGGGGGGTGTCACTCTCGACACGAACGGCAACGTGCTTACCGGTGTTGGAAACACAGACAACGGACAAAACAACGGAACTGTTCAACCACCATTTGTCGCAGCACCCTTAGAATATGGCGGCTACGGCGAGGCTCTGCTCGAATTGAGTCCTGACCTCTCGACGGCACTAGCCAGTAACCATCCAATCGCGCCAACAATCTATGGAGGCGCATCCACCGATCTCGACGTCCAAGGAACGCCAATCGTCTTCCACCAAAATGGAGCTGGGTGTAGCCCTGTTGCCGCAATCCAGGACAAAGCTGGAATGCTCTCGATCTTCAACGAAACAACAATCAACAGTGGTCCCATTGCCCAATATTCCATGGCACCTAGCGACTATAGCGACAGTGCGCTTGGGGGACCCGCCTATTCACCGGCAACTGGACTGCTCTACGCCAACGTTTCGTCGAGCACCGCGCCCTCGCTTTTCGCACCAGGTCTAATCGCTATCAATGCTGGTTGTGGAACTCCATCAGTAACCTGGCGAGCGGCCTTCGGACCAGACTCAACAGCAGCGGCCATTCAACGTGGGATGCCAGCTCCCAGCGCCGGAGGTATCCTCTTGGCAGAAACAGCCCAAGGACCAGCAAGCAGCAGCGGATCATTGTGGGCGATCAACGCATCCACCGGTTCCGTCCTCAATGGAGGAGTGCCACTATTCCAAACCTCAGGCAACCTGCGTATGGCACCCACAATTGACGGAAATTGGATATTCGTGCTCGACAACAACGGAAATCTGTATGGTCTTACTATCGATCCAAAATATAAAGCCATCACCGCCATTCGTCGTGCGGCAAACAGCCGGCAACGCATACGGTGGTTCACAAATACTCATCACACCTAACCAATAATCGACCTGTTCCGAAAAAGAGGCGACGAAGCAATTCGTCGCCTCTTTTTCCGTGCGCCCGGCATGGGCGTTAACTTGGAGGTGAGAGTCTCTGCGGAGCCTGGTCGTGACAACCGCTAGCCAAGGCGTGTTCATCAAGAAAGCCGGCGATAAATCCGTGAGCCGAGGAACGTAAATCGCATCAGACGCGTGCAGTCGAACGAGCTTGCAGAACAAGCGAAGTCCGATACGACCAAGATCTGCAGGCGTAAATGCGGCGGCGACATGCAGAGAAAGTTAAGATTCTCACCCGAGGAGAGATTGGCCCGTGCAATACCTCGCGTGAGTGCTGCAAAAATAGACAAGAACGTATCGATAAATATCCTCGGCAGGGCCGGATGGACCCGATTGTCTGCCTAAAAACAGAAAGCGATGAGACCGCGTGAGTCGCCCCCACTGGCTCGCTAGTGGGATACCCACCTGTAGGACGGGAAGCATATCAAGCACGTCAGATACGGGGGTAAAATAACTTCCGAAATGTTATCGCGATTAAATCGTTGAGAGGCTGCCGACAAGTGGCAACCTCTCAAAATCACCTAACAATTAATCAGTTTGCGCCGTTTGTGTCGGCGAAATTATCGGATGCGACCTAAACGGGACTAACAAACGATTATTAGTCGCCGAACTCCGAGCCAAAACTAAACTCAAACAGGCCATCCCAATCAGGCCTAACCAAATTGGTACCTTTTCTGCAATATCATGACTGTCTGGAGTAGAATATGAAGAATCGCGCTCGACAAACGATGCCCAATCAGCCGAACTCAAGTCATTCGCTGCCGTTAGTGCGGGTCGAATAAGTGTTGGTGGTCCAATTTTATGATGCGGCACACGCTCAATTCCTGTAGCGATAGCCAAACTAGCAACGACTCCTACGCACATAACAAGACGTCGCATAGAAACGCTCTGCCCTTGCGTCACCACCACCAACGCTGCGATAAGGGTGCCGATCTGCAAGAGCGTGACTTGTCCAACATCGTGCAAACTCCACGCATGAAATGGAAAGACCAATGCGATTAATACCACCGATCGCAAAAGCCACGGCGCTCGCAGTGATGTAGCAATGATAAGGGCAGCTGGAATACTCGCGGCCATCTGCAAATCGTGGACGTAAGGTCCCCCCAACAACGCGATCGCTGGCGGCAACAAAATAATCAAAGATTCCGACTCAAGTGCCGTCGCCACTCGTCGCGCGATAAGAACGCCAAACGCCACCATCGCTACATACGAAAAACTACCAAGCGACAACGCGGTTTTATCCGGCACCCCTAGGACGTACAAAATCCGTGTTAAACTATATTGATCTTGAGCTGCGATTTCCGAAGCCGCCTGCGCTGGTAAAACTGCATGAAAATATTCAATATTCGCCGCGATCCCAATGGTGGAGACACTTAGTGCAAGCAATCCAGACCCAATGACTACGAAGGGAATTCTTGTTTTTGGCCACCACAAAAACATCGCCAAACACGCCGGCAATCCCAGATGTGGTTCAATCATCGAGATCGAGGCCACGATCGCGGCAACAGTATAACGTTGCGCCAAACCGAAGGCGGCGCTTGCGATCAGTGCCCCAATCACCAACGGCGGCAATTCCCCGTATAAAAGATTGAAGTAAGCATCTGCCATTGCCAAACATAGTAACGCAACGAGAAACGGCACTCGACTAAATTTTGCAAGAAGTGATGCTGAAATAATCACCGATATAATGAGTAGATAAAACCAAAGCACCCGAAACAAGGGAAACGGAAGCCGTGACAACATCCCAAACCCTGCCAAAGCATAGCCAGGTAACGGAGCTGGTTCAACCCAGGGGTAGGTCCGAATTGGACTATCTGTCCCACGATAGGCAATTTCACAGCTTCTAAGCGGTTCGACCAAATATGGATCCGCGTGTCGGTCTACCGCACGACCAGCACAATACCATACCGTCGTATCGGCCTGATCAAAAAATGATGTAGCTCGTAGATGACCATGCCCTAAAATCCCTGTCATCAAAAGAACTACCAACAGGCTCGCAAACCACAAAGCAACCTGTCGAATGCGAAAGACCCAGTAATCACGTCGTAGATGCGTCACGTGAAGAATATCCTATCCACAGCGAGTATTCGCCACAAATCAAGCTCCGGGGGTTCGCATAACCGAAACGACACTCACAATTGCTCCAACAAACATGAATACCGAGCATGCCCGATTAAGCCACACAACCCGACCAAGAGTCAACCCAGAGCGCCAACGACTTAAAAATAACGACAAGACCACCCAGTAGGTGCAACCGCCTGCGAAAATTGTTGCGTAAAACACCGCGTGATCAAGCGGTGTGTGTACTACTATACCCAAACCTGCAAACAACGCAGCGAACAGAACCACATCTGCCGGATTCGCCAATACAATAACCAATGGAGCGACAAATCCAGCCGCCAGATTGCCAGGCGTTGCCACAGCGACAGTGGGGAGTGTTGGACGTGATCGCCAAATAACAATAGCAACAGCAATAAGTACTACCGCAATCCCAACATGCCACAACGTAGCGAAATTCGCAAAATAGTGCGGCAGCAACGTACTCCCGGCAACACCCACCGTCGCATAGGTTGCTACCGCGGCTGCATCTCCCGCCCCTGCAACAATTCCCGCGATCGGTCCATAAATAAGAGCACGTCGGATACATATTGTCGACACAGGTCCAAGCGGCGTCATAATGACAAAGCCGGCGGCGAAGACAAGTAGCAACATAGCCGGACTCATGAAGCATTCCTATCTAGCCGAAAATTCATAACACTCATCGAACTGCCGGAGAAAAAAACCAAAAAAGCAACACAAACAATAGGCCGATACCGACCAAAGAAATCTTCAAAATACGACTTAAAGACACAAATCACCACCAAAAGTGCTCAGACAAAACTCCAAAATCATACAGCCCCCCGCTCATATAAGCGAGCCAGCGAGCCACGAAACGAGACGCTCCGCACCAGATTGTAGTGATGCGTAAGGTATGCTTCGAGAAACCGACAATTGTAATTATACCCGTTCGGATCAAACGAAACACATTTATTACCATCGGTAACAATCCAAAGATACGCTGATCTAGCACGTATTGGATCGAGTACACGAGCCACGTCATACTCTCCCATCAATCTGGTTTTACCCACATAGTCGAGAGTAAAAGGCATTGGCCTCGGAATAGATATAGCAGGAACCGGCAAGTAAATATTGAGAGGAACCGCAAGCTCTGCCGCAAACACCGCAACCGGTATAGTGCCTCCGTCGGCGGTAACTATCGTTGCAACGCGGCTCCACTCTCCCGACTTCGCAATCGGCGGATGGTATTCATGCCATAAGGTCACCCCTGTAAATCCGACAAAAAACGCCAATGCCGTTCCGGTTACCAAGAGGCCCGCTCGCGTTACAAACGACAACGCGATGAGTACGACGAGAAGAGACGCTGGAGCTAGAACAATCAGATGCCGCAACGTATCGAGTGGAGTTCCGGTCACCGCAAACACGATACCAAAAATAACTAAGCTCAAAGCCCACTGCCACACAAGTGCAAAAATCGGACCTTTTGCCAAAACCGGTCGACCTACCACTAAGACGATCACCAGCAAAAGCGATCCACTCGCAAACGCAACGATCTTCGCTACGCTGCTCGTCGCAAATGCGTCGTGCGGAAGCATATATACAAACACTGCGTCAAAAATTTTGTGCATTGCTTGAAAAAACGAAACTGGCGCAACCATATCGGTGCTATTTCTTACGTCGAAAATAGCCGCTGGCACAAATGGAGCGAAAATAGCGGCGACAATAACCATAAGACCAATAAAGGACCAAATTTCTTTACGTCGGAACAAAAACACGGTCACAAAATGTGCCACCAAGAGAAACCCAACATAATATTGCGTATAGAGCCCAATAATAGCGAACGCAAGATAGCAACATTTCGCAGGCCGCGACGAAGTATTAGAAAGAAAACCCTCGAAAAGCGTCCAAGTCAACATGGCTCCGACGAGCATCACAAGAGAATAAACTCGCATCTCAACAGCCGCCCAAATTACGATTGGATTGAGGGCTGTGATCGCAGCTACGGCAAACCCATTGACGCGTGGTGCGACCCGATGAGCAATTTTGACGATAGCAAATACAGAAACTGCCGCAAAGCAAATAGACGGAATCCGAGCGAACCAAATCGCACTTTCGTCAAGCATGCGCCAGAGAGATACCACCAGAAAGTACAACGGCGGCTGAGCTTCAAATGTGATAGATTGTCCCCAAGCGAAAACGGGTCCATATCCCGTCGTATGTAGCGTAAACGCTTCGTCAGTCCAAATGCTCAGAACCATAGCCAAAGGAACTGCGATAATGGCAACGAGCAAAGCACCAAAAACAGCAGCCTGCGTCGTAGCATCTTGAGCCACGAGCGACAGACAATGTGCCATTCTTGCATACCAACTACGAGCAGTAGGCTGCATAAAACCATCAGAACGCAAAGAAGGATTCACAGCCAGTTTACTGAGTGCCCGGAACTAAAGCATCGGAAGAACTCTCTGCAGGCAAAAAATTGCTCGAATTGCGAAGTTTTCGATTCCGAAGCTCCAATTTCACGCTGACGACAACTGACCAAATCGCCAAACCGACTACAACAGCAGTCGCTGCAGTAAGGGCTGCAGATAAAACAGCAGTCGCAATCAAAACGTTTTCACTAGGATCTGGGTCTGAAGGAGACAAGGTGTACCTCCGATCGTACGATCGACCTCTGGTTTAGAATAGCCTAGAGAGTATTTGCCATTTCGGCAAGAAAATCAGCGAGGCACAGGAACGATAGATCGGGGACTTTCGACTCTGAAACATTTGTCGGTTCTAGGCATCTCTGAGGTGCCTTGGTCCCTACCTTCGGTGCCTGAAGCATCAACCCGAGGGGACGTTCTAAGGTACGGCTAGCGACCACTAACGGGTACGATCACCGCAGGACTGCTCCAGCCCAAAGGATTTTCGCTGTTTCATGATCACCACCCCGGGTTCGATTGCTTGTGTCTATCTCATCCTAGCGCATACCGATCCGGATAGCGTTCTACGCCTAGCCACTACCATTTTAGCACAATCGGCCACAGCTCATATTTTAATCCACTACGATGCGAAGGCAGGAAAATTTCCGGTGCCGGCTGACCCATCATCCACACGCATAACCATCGTCGAGCACCCGATACGAGTTGAATGGGGGACGTTCTCGCAAATCGAGGCCATTGCTACCTCTCTGCAACAACTCCGCAGAACCGGCGCACCCTTTGACTGGGTTCTACTCCTTTCCGCTCAAGATTATCCTGTACGCCCAATCGCCGATTTCGAAGCGATGTTGGCCACGGCCGCGACCGACGCCTTTATCACGTACGATCAAATCACGCCCCAAAATCGTCACTTAAACGACAGGTATAAATTTCACTACAAGCGTATTCTGCCCGGTCCGTTGCCTCGGATATTCCGCGTTCGTGAAATGTACGACCGTATATTCAACCGCATCCAACCATTTATTCGTATCCAAACCGGTCCACGCGGGACCTTTCTTGGCCGCCGTGTGCGCCCATCAATACTCGACCTCCCAAACCCGGTCTATAAAGGATGGCAATGGTGGGCAATCACACACAAAGTCTGCGACGTTATCCTGTCTACGATCGAGCAAAATCCCGAGTTTGTAGAAAAATACAACGGAACCCTAATCCCTGATGAATCATTTTTCCAGACTCTCATTTTGAATAGTCCTGAGCTTAAGGCTACGAATCTCGCACTCCACTACGCCGATTGGCAGCTTGGCAAGGCAAGTCCGGCATTCCTCACTTTCGACAATTTGCCATCCATTCAAGCATCTCAACGATGGTTCGCACGAAAAATCACCACAGACAACGACGGCGGATTACGCAACGCCCTCGACGACCTGGTGACACATCCACCCATCGACAAAACACAGTAATGCAGCACACTCTCATCCAAAAAATCGTTCGCACATTTTCGACCCAAATTGGTTGTCAGATCATTGCTATACTTGCAGGTGTCGTTGTCGCACGCACGATTGGACCATCCGGGAAAGGTTTTGCCAGCTACGCATCAACTGCTGTCAACTTGGTAGCAGTATTTTTCTTTGGCTTTGCTGATTCCATTTTTTTCCAATTTGGAAAACAAAAACATCCAGCAAGAAATGTGCATGCTGCTACTATCAAAATACTCAGTATTGCCCTCCTTGTTTTGGTTCCTATCTTTATCGTTATCGCCGTACTCGTGCCGTCGCAACGCCCCTTGGCCGCAGCTGCTGTCGTGCTCCCCTTTGCGCTCTATGCCCAAATGGCAACCCCATTCTTGCTCGTTCGCGACAACATATTATTGACGAACATTCGGGCATTTACACAGAGCTTGGGCACTGCGGTATTCACTATTCCGCTCTTGCTTTTCGCTCATCTCGGTTTGGCCGCAGTTGTCGGTATTTGGATTCTATTTTATATCGTCTCTGCAATTCAGTCAGCAATTGGCGTTCGAACTATCCTCGCCAACTCACCCCCACCAGACAAAACTACGAAAAGCCTGGTTCCCGAGCAACTCCATTTTGGCATGCGTGCCGCAGGCGCATCAGTTGCCGGATATTGTAATGTCCGAGTCAATATTGTTATCGTTAGCGTAATGTTGTCAACTACCGCCCTCGGTTGGTACACACTTGCTATTGCCTGTGGGGAAATGCTCTGGCAAGTCAGTCGTGCCTTACTATGGCCAGCTCTCGGGCGCATCGGTGGCGACCCATTTCAAGAATCCGCCAGATTAGTCGCACGACTTACTCGTAACACTTTGTTGATCGTAGGAGGCCTTTCCGTTATCGCCTTTGTCGCAGGCCCATGGCTGATCGAACATGTCTACGGCAAAGCCTTCGCTCCCGCCGGAGACGCTCTCCGTTGGATATTGCCGGGACTCGCCGCATATGCGATCGAGGCCGCACTGACTCAATTTATCATGCTGCAACTTATTCGTCCTGTCACTCTCATTTGGATTCAAAGTGTAGCAACTATTCTCTGCGCAGGACTGACGATTATAAGTATCCACACCTTTGGCATCATCGCGGCTGCCGCTTCCACTTCGATTACCTATTTGCTCGTCACACTTGCACTAGCAGCCGTTTTTATCAAGACCACAAAAATACCATTCCACCAAGTTTTTGTGATTCAGCGTGAAGACCTCACGCACTACGTTTCGGCCGCCAATGGATTCCTCCGAGCGATCCGCTTTCGGTCGCGGCCAGCTGCGACGCCATAGTCTTGCTAAAATCAGCCGTCGCCGCTTCGCGTCCCGACCGCTCTAAAATGCCAGACTCAGTAAGTATGAAGGTTTGCTCCAAAACCATCTCGATCAATGCAAGAAATTTTCGCCGGAAACGAAGCAAGAGGTACCTAATATTGAGGTCTTCCGTCCTTAGGAATTCTTTTCCCAGTGGGTAATTAAACGATTATGACTCTTCGGCCATCGTTATCTATCGTGGTGCCATTTTACAATGAAGGCGACATGATCGAATCAACGGTCGTGGCGCTCCTGCGACCAGACGTCGAATTTGTCTTCGTCGACGATGGGAGCAGTGACAAAACCAAGGACCTCCTCTTGGAAGCCGCGCAAAAATTCGCAAATGTACGGGTCATTATTCATGAGCGCAACCAAGGAGCAAACGCCGCCCTTTTAACCGGACTGTACGCTGCAACCGGCGACGCCATTATTGTCCTTGACGCCGATCTCAGCTATGCTCCGCACCACATCGACCTCCTCTACCATGCGCTCCACTCCCAATATGCCGCGATAGCGGTGGCGTCCCCCTATCATCGCGAAGGCATTGTCACCAACGTCCCTCCCGTCCGATTAGCGCTTAGCGTGGCCGCAAACCGAATATTCCGTCGTATTACCCGCTCCCACGTTGCAACCTACACCGGCATGGTGCGCGCCTATAACCGGAATTTCTTGCTGCGTGTCGACCCGAAAACACTAACTGGGGAAATCAACTGCGCCCTCATCCTTGCCGCCCTAGCTGCGGGTGAACGCGTGGTCGAAGTCCCGGCACGTCTTGCCTGGCCCGACCTACGCCGGGCCGAATCGCGCCTCTCACTACGGTCTCTCGCACGCCGAACTCGGGACGTTTTGGCCGCCCTCAAGTACTTACCACTGCCAAAAGTCCTGTTGCCTCCGCCCCCAATGCTCCCTGTAAACCCACCAGCCCTGGGTACGCCACAAGCGTCACCACGCCAGAAGGACTAAGCACCAATGATTCAGTCATTGCCGGAAATTTTCGCGCTTCCCTCAGATCAGGACGCGACCGGCCGTACATTCGATCAAGTTGAACTTGATTATTTGCGTCAAGCGCTCGATAGTGGCGTCTTGACATCGACCAAGGGTTATTTCACCAAAACTTTCGAGACGGAATTCGCCGAATTGCTCGGAGCTAAGCACGCCCGTGCCTGCGCATCCGGCAGTGCCGCAATTCATATCGCAATCGCCGCGATCGACCCCGAACCCGGCGACGAAATCATCACCACGTCAGTCACCGACATGGGAGCACTGACTCCGATCATTTATCAGGGCGCGATTCCCGTGTTCGCCGACGTCGACCCCGTGACGCTCAATGTAACAGCAACGACCATCGCTGCACGCATTTCCCCTAAAACCAAAGCTATTATCGTCACCCATCTGTTCGGCAATCCGGCGCCAATGACGGAAATTATGGAACTGGCGAACAAAGCCGGCATCCCCATTATCGAAGATACCGCTCAAGCTATGCTCGCGACACACGACGGCAAAACGCTCGGAACCATCGGAGCGATCGGATGCTTCAGTCTGCAGCAGGGCAAGCACATCACCACGGGCGAAGGCGGCGTCGTCGTCACCAACGATCCCGAACTTGACCGCAAGATGTATCTCTACATCAACAAAGGTTGGGGATACGGCGATCCTAAACCGGATCACTATTTCCTGGCGCTCAACTACCGAATAAGCGAACTGCAAGGCGCGGTCGCGTTGGCCCAACTCCAAAAGCTGCCCTCAGTCGTACGCCGCCGTCAGAATCTCGCTGCCCAATTCGCGACGATGATTGCTGATATTCCTGGAATTTCCGCACCGAAAGTCGCCCCGGGCGACGAATGCGCATTCTGGAAATACACGCTCTACATCGACAGCAGTATCATCAAAGGAGGCCCTGTAGCCTTAGGCAAAAAGCTCGGGCTCTCAAAAATCATGACAGCACCTCGCTACATCGTCAAGCCCGCGTTTGCCTGTGCCGTCATCCGCGACCAGAAAACCTTTGGTCAAAGTCATTGGCCCTTCAACTTGGCTCGACCCGAAGCGGTCGATTACTCACCGGAACTTTTCCCGGGCACCTTCGACGGCCTGGAGCACTGCCTAGTACTCCCCTGGAACGACCGCTACGACCAAGGTCATCTCCTGCACATCGAACGCGCCCTACGAGAATCCGTTATGGAGCTCATGGGATGATCCGTATTGCTATTGTGGGCGCTGGCGCGATCGCCAATGCTCACGCCGAGGCCCTAGCGGCTTCGCCCCATTTCCAGATGATCATGGTCGTCGACGTCGACGGTGCGCGGGCCGCCGCGCTCGCCGGTAAATTCGGCGTTCCATCAGCAACAAGCATCGATGCTATCACCAACGGATCTATCGACGCTGCTATCGTGAGTACTCCCCCCAGCACGCACCATGACATCGCCATCGCATTACTCGAAGCGGGCGTGCACGTGTTGTGCGAAAAGCCCTTCGCTATCGGACGCAACAATGCTCGCGCTATGGCCGACGCTGCGAAACGCTCCAGTCGCATCCTAACGATGGCAACGAAATTTCGGTTCGTCGACGATTTGACAATCGCGCGGGATGCTATTGCCGCCGGGAAAATCGGCACACTCTACCGCGTCCAAAACATCTTCGCCTCGCCGGTCGATATGACCGGACGATGGAATCTCAACCCAACATTCAGCGGCGGCGGCGTAATCATCGACAACGGAACACATTCGGTCGACATCATGCGCTATATCTTAGGACCCATCGAGAGCGTTCGGGCCATCGAAACCACCCCCGAACGAGCTTACCCCAGTGTCGAGGATACCGCACGTATCGAATGCCTCAGCGTCGGCGGCGTCTTCGGCCGCATTGAGCTATCCTGGAGCAAGCAAGCTCCCGGGCCCTGGTTTATTTCCATTCTGGGCAGCCGCGGCGGCGTCGACATCGGTTGGAAGGGATCCCGCCGGCGATTCGACGGGGCTTCTGAATACACCCAATTTGGCACTGGCTACAACAAGGTCACCGCGTTTGCTGGTCAAATCGCCGATTTTGCCGCTGCAATTCGCGAAGAACATCCCACAATAACGTCTCTCGACGAAGCGGTCGCGTCGGTCGACATCATCGACGCCGCGTACGCCTCTATGACCGCCGATCGTTGGATTGCCGTTGGCGGTGTCACCATGAATCCACTGCGAGTTGCGAGGTGACTGCTATCAGTTCGGAGGCTCAGGGTCAACTCGATGTCCGCATCCACCCATCTGCAATTGTCGAAGACCATGTACGCATCGGCCCTCGTACTAGCATTTGGGACGGAGTTCATATCCGCCACGGCGCCCACATCGGCGAGCAATGCATCATTGGCGAAAAAACCTATATTGCCTATGATGTCAAAATTGCCGACCGTTGCAAAATCAACGCCAATGTCTATATCTGCGCATCCGTAACTTTGGAAACCGGCGTTATGATCTCGGCCCATACCGTGTTTACCAACGATCGCTTCCCTCGCGCCTGCACGCCGGATCTTACCAAGCTCTTGCCCTCCGAACCGGACGATATGACGCTTGGAACCCTCGTTCGCGAGGGAGCTACGATTGGCGCGAATTGCACAATCGGAAGCGGAATCATCATCGGAAAATTCTCCATGGTTGGAATGGGATCAATCGTCACTCGTAGCGTGCCCGATTTCCATCTGGTCATCGGTCAACCCGCCCAAACCATCGGATACGTATGCCGCTGCGGCCAACTGCTTCATCGTACGCATGGACTCAAACGATACACCGGCCGTCTCACCTGTACGCGCTGTGAGCGCACCTACATGGTTGCCGACAACGCCGTAGCGGAAACGCCATGATCCACGAACAAGCTGACACTACGACCTCTTCAGATACGAGCGACCGTGTCGCTATTATTGGTGGAGGCGTGGTCGGCTGTGTCGTCGCTCTGCGACTCGCTCGCGCTGGTCATAGAATTACCATTCTTGAGGCAGCATCCATGTTAGGTGGCCTCGCCGCCCCATGGGAACTCGGGTCGCTTACCTGGGATCGTCATTATCATGTAATCTGTGAATCCGACATGAACCTCCGATCGCTCTTACGAGAATTAAACCTCGAAGATGAAATCCAGTGGTCTGCCGTACGCACTGGATTTTTTACCAAAGGCCGACTTTACGAATTTACCAGTGCTCGTGATTTTTTGGCATTCCCTCCCTTGCGACTCTACCAGAAACTCCGCCTTGGTGCTGCAATTGTCTACGCATCCCGTAGCAATCCTGCCGACCTACGCCGCATCACGGCGACCAAATGGCTCACAAAATTATGCGGCAAAGAGGTCTACTCTCAAATTTGGGAACCGCTCTTACGTGCCAAGCTCGGAGCAAACGCCACCAATGTCGCAGCCTCCTTTATTGCCGTTACCATCAAACGCATGTTTGGGGCACGCACAAACAGTAAAGGGCCGGAACGATTCGGCTACGTCCCGGGCGGATACGCACGCATTTTCTCTGTGCTACGAGAGCACCTTATTCGAGCAGGCGTCGAAATCCGCTGCGATACCCCAATCAAGCGAGTCGACCAAACCGCCAATGGCATATCCCTACTCCTGCATCAAACTGCCGAGACCTTTGGACATGCGATAGTGACCGTACCAATACCCCTCGTTCCGACACTGATCCCACAGCTGAGTAGTATTGAAAACGCAACCTTTCGCTCAATCCCCTATGCTGGCGTCATTTGCGCATCGCTCCTCCTCAACAAGCCGATCAGTCCCTACTATATTACGAACATCACGGACCACTGGGTACCCTTCAGCGCCGTTATCGAGTTTTCAAATGTCACCGGAACCGCCCCATTTGCCGGCAAATCGCTGGTATATCTTCCAAAATACGTACTCCCTGATGATCGACTATTTCGACAAAGTGACGAAACAATTCGAGAATCTTTCCTGGCCGCGCTCGTCCGAATGAACCCAAGGTTCGATACTACAGACATTTGCGCGTTCCGAATATCCCGAGTCAAAAATGTATTTCCATTCCCGATCGCATCTTCTCCCTACGATCCGCCACAATTCCAAACTTCACTACCAAACATCACTTTGGCTACTGCCGCACAAATTGACGATGCCACCCTGAATGTAGACCGCAGTATCGCTCTAGCGAATGCCGCATCTGCGCATGTATTGAAAACGCATTTTGTTAAAAGTATCTCATCGGCCAATTTTCCAGAAACTGTCAAAGCGATATAAGCCTCCAATCTCCGCAACAGGCTGAAGCACCAGCCCTTCGACGGAACTAGCAATCTCCTTATCGAACGATAATCCTTTTAGGAATGCACTGACGCCGACTCTCCGGAGGCCGCAATCACATAACGGACCTCGGCGTCATGTGACATTCGGCTACCAAGCACCGTCGTCACCATTTGCGCTCGATTGCGCGAATTGGTTTTTTGCAACAAACGCTTTAAATACACCTGGGCCGTCGTATCGGCGATCGCCAAATGATGAGCAATTTCGCCCGAGGAAAAACCACCCAGAGCTAATCGCAAAACTTCATACTCGCGCGGAGTTAAATCATAGCGCAAGGCTTCATCGCGAAGTGTTGTACGTCGCGCGAGCACTTGAAACGAAATCATCAAATGCTGCGTCAATATCCCCCGCAATCGAGAAAACATCATACTATGTTTTCCGCGATAAATCGTAAGGGTATCCGAGGCGACGCCATCGATAAACCATTCTTCGTGGGCACAACGAGCAACACTTGCTAGCTCTGGTGACAAACAAGCCCCAGATATATCAAAAGCCCACTCTGCCCCAATTCGGTAAAAAATCTCCCTTGGAGTTGCTGAAATAATCAGGCCAGATTCATCAACAACAATAAACGCCTGATCCATCTTTCGTAAGTTGCGCAGCACGCTTGTATCTGAGTCCATCCGCACAGCGCCCAAGCCTTCAAGCGCTGCCCGAAACCGGACGTTCCGGCGCTTCTCAGAAAACTGCGGTTCCACACATTGCCATTTCTGCGACTCCTCCACCAATCGACATTCGGTCATTCTACACCCAATCAACAATGTGCGCCTTTCAAAGAGTGATTTGAATCACACATCCACAGGCCGAATCGAATTACCCCCATCGATCATGTTTGCCAAAAGCGCTACCGGTGTTATCCCTAATTCAGCAACGTTGATGAGGTCGAAACTCCATGATGTCCCGCAAACAATATCCTCCATTGGGTCAGGAACTGGTCCAGAAACTCCATCACCATTTTTATAGAGAGAAACTCTCGATGCGATCAAGCACACGCTCTGCATAAGATTCCCACGACGACGACCCCTCCACCTGGATGCGAGCGGCGCGACCCATACGCGCACGTAACTCCGGATCGGAATGTAATAATTGTAACGCCGAGACTAATCGGTCAACTTGCGTTGCTGGAAACAAAATCCCTGTCACCCCATCAACCACATTTTCGCCACCACCGGCATGATCGCTGACCACTACGGGTAGACCAGTCGCCATCGATTCCAAGACGACGAGCGGAAACGCGTCCTCAACCGAACCTAATACAAAGACATCTGCCGCCTGCATCGCGGCAATTACTTCGGCTTGTACTTTGACGCCATGATACGTCACATTTTCTGGCAATGACTTGAGAAGGCTCGGCTCGATCATCGCTCCCATTAGATCAAAATGCGCGTCCCTTTTCATTCGTCGAGCTGCTGCGATAACATCGCGAACCCCTTTTCGATATGAAATCATCCCAACGCAAAGAACCTTCAAGGGACGCCCAGCAACATATGTTCTAGCAGTCGGTTGCGTAAACGCTCGAAGATCCACCCCATACGGTTCGACCACAATTCGATCCTTTGACATACCTGTCGCCATCAATTGGCGCGCAACAAAATGTGACGGAACTAAAAGCAAATTCGCGAAAAGCATTTCTTGTTCGACTTGCCGAATAACGTCATCCCGAATAAATTCGTGGTGCCCCCTCGGTGCGCCGCCAAGCTCGCGCATCAGGCGATTCTGTTCCCGCGGATGGCTATTTACATAATTCATGACCGTAAAGCGCCCCAGACGCTGAGCGACCCGAAACGTCTTTTCGCACGAACCCCACATACCAACAACCTGATTTGCGGATGACTTTGCTATCTGGTGGGCCATCGCCCGATCAAACTGACGCTTCTCCGTAAACACGAAATGCGAACTTAACGCATTAAGGTGAAGACGACGAAACGCCATAAGCGAAATATCCCAAGTTGTTGCCAGCATGCGCACCTTGTCCGCTGGCACGCCCGGAAACGCTCGACGTTGCAACTCGCGAACCAGCGCCGCACGAAAATTTCCAACAGGTAACCGATTGACCAAAGGAATCAAACCCGCACTGTAAATCGTCGTGTAGAATGTATCGAGTACCGCGCGGGAAGCGGCTCCGCGAGCAAGCGCCGAAATCGAATTTTCTTTGTATGGCGTACCAACACTTATCAACAAAAACTCCCTAAACAGACGACGGTTACCGCGTTCGCGTTGAAAATCCCCGAACCAACGCCTTTTCGCCCTGCGAACCGAAAGGCCCACCTCTACACCCACAAGGTCCAACACAGCATTCATACGAACGCAATTCAGTATGTCTGACCAAAAACTGCGTGTACTGCACGTATTGGAAGCAACTCTCGGAGGGACTAGACGCTACCTTGAAGACATTGTTGCCACGACCGTAGATACTACGCTGGTCCAGGGATTGGTGTATGGCATTTCGCGCTCCGATTCTGGATTCCCGGGCTTACTTGCAAGTGCGCAGAGCAACAGATGGATCCTCTATCCTGTCCCCCCAATGCGACGCCCCATCCATCCTGCCGCTGATGCCCAGTCGATCGCGTTAACTCGGAAAGCTATTCGCAATTTCCGTCCGGATATACTGCATGTCCATAGCGCGAAAGGAGGGGCAATCGGTCGCATTGCGGCTCAAACGAACTGGCCTAACGCACCGCGTGTAATTTATAGTCCTCACGCGCTCCCATCTCGCTTAGGCCGAAGTTTTATGGCAACGGAACGAATCCTCGCTCTTATTACCTCGCGATTCATGGCGGTATCCGAAAGTGAGCGCCGCGAAATTATCGCCGAACGAATCGCACCTAAAACAAATATTGATGTGGTTTACCCGCGCATCGATACTGGCTATTTTCGCCCACGTAATCAACAAGAAGCGCGCCATCAACTCGGGATCCCCCAAAATGATCCAATTGTAATTGGAGTCGGACGATTAGCTCCGCAAAAAGATCCCGTCGGATTTGTAGCAACCATCGCGCAAGTTCGAACTTCGAACCCTACAGTTTCCGGTATATGGGTTGGCGACGGAGAAATGCGTACAGAAGTCATCGCCATGGCGAAACAACTAGGCGTCAGCAAAAACCTACAAATCACCGGATGGGTTGACGATGTCCGTCCCTATATCGCTGCGAGCGACATCCTTTTGAGCACTTCTCGCTACGAATCATTTGGCTACGTAATTCCCGAGGCTTTCTCTATGGAGCGCCCGGTCGTCGCTTCGCGTATCACCGGCACAATCGACGTCGTGTTTCCAGAGGCCGAATCTCTACTTTACCTGCCAAGCGATATCACGCAAGCGACCATAGCGCTGCGCCGGCTTATTGACAACGAAGCCTTGCGACGAGAACTGGGTTCCTTGGGTCGAGCGAGTGTGATGCAGCGATTTTCTGACAGCGCAATGCGCACAGCGCTGTGCACCAGCTATCACGCGGTTCTCACCTGACGCACAAATTTAAGTGTCCGTCAATACCCCAAACCGTCAATTGCCTACCAAATCAGAACAATGGTATGAGAAAGCTCAGCCGCATCTAAAGACCTTGGATCGTAGGCACTCTCCTCAGAGCCTAGATTAGCGTCACACCAATAGATTGGACGCAAATCCGCGCCGACAGATTAATGAAGGGTGAAGGGTTTGACATTACGGCACGCAACCCACGCAATAGCATTAACTTGCCTTGCACTTTGGGGATTACTATCTGGCCGCGCCGTCGCAGAGCCAAGCGTGCATCCCGGCGATCGGGTCGCCGTCAAGGTCTACAACTATCCGGATTTATCTTCCACGCTGACTGTCGATTCCCGGGGCTATCTTCCAATGCCTCTCACGGGACCAATCCAAGCCGCCGGGCTAAGCCTCAAAGCACTCGACACCGAAATAGAACACCGACTTAAGTCCTATATGCGATATCCTGAAGTCGAGACCCAAATCGCTGGTGAAAACGCCTCGGTGTATGTTTCTGGCGGGCCCGGTGGCGTAATACCGTATCAACCAGGGCTCACCTTGGCTGCAGCTCTTTCACAGATAAAAAACGACGACGGCGTCGACATTATCCATTCTCGGATCGACCTTACTCGTGTGGGAGTACAGCGTGACAATCATCTTCTGGGCAGTTTTGATACCGTCGCGCTTTCTGGCCAAGGCAATGGCGGTCCAATTCTCGCTGCCGGCGACACCCTCGTACTCGTCAATAAGCCGATCGCCGTCCGAGTTGATGGAGACATCACGCGACCTGGTACAACGTACCTCAATCCGACCGAGCCCCTATCTGACGCAATCGACCAGTTGGGTGGATTGACTCCAAGCGCCGCAAACGGCGAGGTCTCCGTCACCCGCAACGCGACCACCCATCTGTATAGTTTGGGCGACCCAATCTTCAAGGAACCGGCCCAGCCCGGCGACCGGGTCTTGGTCCCCACCGCCCCGCGTGTCAATGTTGCTGGAATGGTAACAACGCCCGGACCTGTCGTGCTTAAAACGAATTTTAGTTTGCTCAGTGCGCTTTTTAGCGCCGGCGGTCCCAATAAATGGGCAAACCTCAAAATTGTCCAGGTCGTGCATCACGACGAACGGACACAATACGATATCACCAAGCTAACGCACGGGGACTTAACGCAAAACCCGACCCTCCATGACGGAGATGTTGTCTTTGTGCCAGAAGGTCACAAAATCGACCCCGGCATCGCGTTCTTTTCGGCTATATATTCAGCGAGAGCGCTGTTCCCTTTGCCGTAACGCCAATTAAATTGAAAAGTTGCATGATGACGCACTCGACAACACCTCCTCTCCTGCTCGTTTACCGTCCCCAGGTATGGCGACGCAGAACCCGACGCGTCATCGATACGATAACCGCAGCGCTGTTGTTGCTCGCCGCAACGCCCGTCTTAACCATAGCCTGTATCGCAATTCTTCTCGACGATGGTTGGCCGGTCATATTTCCGCAACGTCGCGTCGGACGTTTCGAGAGACTATTTACGATGTATAAACTCCGTACGATGCGACGCGACCATTGTGGTGATCTCCTCAAACCCCGTTCGGCAAACGATCAACGCATCACCCGTGTCGGTCGAATTTTACGAAAAAGCTCGATCGACGAACTACCCCAAATGATCAACGTCTTGCGCGGCGAAATGGCGCTAATCGGTCCACGACCCGAAATGCCGTTCCTTGTCCGTAAATATGAACACTGGCAACATCTTCGTCATCTCGTCACTCCCGGACTGACCTGCATTTGGCAAACCGAAAAACGATCAACAATCGCGCTGGAGCATCCTGACGCTACAGCTCTCGATGTTGCCTACATCAGCAAAGCTTCGCCGGTCTTTGATTGTCTGCTCTTGATCAAAACGGTTCCCGCGATTCTGGCGTCGCACAACACCCATTAAACACAACAACGCCATCACGACAGACCACTACGCAACAGAAGGAGCGATGGCCCATAATGACTGATTCATTAATCTGGCGATCAATAGCTCACCGCCGAAAACTATTTTTGGTATACATCGCTGTAGGACTGGCTGTTCTGCCGGTTCTGCTCACGATCTTCCGGCCTTCGTTTAGCGGCATCGCACACATCGTTTTGGTGAGTGAAAACACGCAGAGAGATCCGCTTGTCAAAAGTAAGGATGTACCGGTGCTTGCAAACAGTGCCGAGGTGCTTAGCCGCGTAAAACAAATCGATGGCCTTGACGACCCGCTAAAAAGCATCCGCAAGCATCTCTCTGTCAAAAGCAACTCTGAAGCATCTAACATGCTCAGCGTGACATTCAAGGCACACGACCCTGACATGGCCGCCAAGGTCGCAAATACCGTTGCGGAACAGACCATTCAGTATTATCATCGCTTGTCGGCCCAACAGTACGATAGGCTTATCGGCTATCTGCGCGGACAAATAGTCACCCAACGCGGGACCATCGCCACCCTCGATCATCAAGTCCAACGTGCGGCTCAAGCGGACACGTTCGTGAGCACCGACAAAGCCGTCGACACCATCACGGAACGACTCGACGAGCTACAAGGCAAGTTGGGCGATGCGATGGCTGCGTTGACTGCTGATCAAGCAGCAGCACGAGCAGCCGGCCAACAGCCTAAAGAAGTGGCCGGCATTATGCGAGATCAGCAGTTGGCAAGCGATCCGCTCTTCCAAAACCTCTTGACCGCACAAGCCCGAGATGCTGCGCAACTCGGATCCATCCAATCGCACTACAACGCTAACTATCCCGGCTTACGATCACTCCGAGAACAAGTTCGACTCGAAACCGCATTGCTCAACACCCAGAAAGCCACCTCCCTTTCTGGCGGATTCTCATCGAGCCCCGTATATGCACAGACAGTCTTAGCACACCGACAATCTCAAGCACTCGTCGCCGGCGACCAGGCACGTGTCGACCAGTACAATAGCCAAATCATCGAAGAACAGCGTCGGCTAGCCGACCTTGGCAACACGGGAGTCAGCGTTGCGGTACTACGGACTGAGCGCGATGCTGCGATGACCACCTATCAAGCATTGGCTACGCAGCTGTCCACCGTCTTGGCAAACCAAGCCGAAGCCAGCTCTCTTGGGTCTCTCGTCCTTGTCGATCGCGCAACCGATGCATCGGCACTGTTGGAGACGCTCGTCTCGCGGGTAATTGTCGGCGTCATCGTCGTATTCGCCATTGCCCTTATGATCGCGGTAGCGGTCGAAATACTCGACCCGCGACTGCGCACTTCAAGCGATATTGAACGCCTTTACGGTCGCCCTGTTATTGCTACCGACTAACATTAGGAGTACCAAAAAACCGTGTTGATTTCCACCAAAAAGCGGACCAAAAAGGCGGCATTCTACTCAATCGCGGCCCGTCTTGAAACCGAAGTTACCTCACCGGCGGCATTGCTTGTCACTTCTGCCTTAGAAATTGACGGAACCATGATGGTGGCATCTCAAGTCGCCGACGCTCTCGTCGACGAGGGTTATCAGGTCGCCCTCATCGACGCCGCACAAGACACGGAAAATGAACGAAGCAACGTAGCGCGACCACTCATCTTCGGCGGATCGACAGGCACCAGCATCGAAACACTGCCGCAAACGTATACGCGCATCGCTATCCGCGATCTCCCACGCTTTGCTGGATCACGCCGCGACATTGCTCAGCTCGTTGATCGACTTCGAACAAATTACGACTATGTTATCGTGAGTGCGCCGTCATTCAACGATGGGTCGCTACCAATGCTCTTTGCAAGCGTTTGTGACGCGATGATTGTCGCCGTCGTGATCAATCGCCAGGCAACTGAAGAAGACAAAGCTCTCAACGGGTTTCTCGACACGACTCCCAAACCCGTCGTAGCTGTTGTCAGCACATCAAAAGCAGCCATAGCAACGTTCGATTTCGCAGCGAAATACCAGCGTCGGTCTTTCCAACCCGTCGCGGAACCATCCGAATTGATTGCCAGAGCCCCTGTTGCCAACGGATCCGTATAATGCGAAAACTCGTCGTGATTACCGGTGGCGCCGGATTTCTGGGTAGCCATCTTGCCGACGTGGTCATCGCACAAGGCGATCACGTCATCATCATCGACAACTTAACCACCGGAACCGTTTCTAATATCGAAGCGGCAATGGCAGAAGGAGACGCCACGTTTCTGTACGCTGACGTGGCCCAACCCACGCACGATTTGCGTGCTACGCTCGCGGATGCAACCCGCGGCCGACGTATCGACACAATCTTCCATCTCGCTTCTCCGGCAAGCCCCTCAGCATACCAAGCAAATCAGTGGCAAACGCTTGCGGTCAATTCATTGGGAACGATGTCACTCATTGAAATCGCCTGTGAACACAATGCCCGATTTATCTATGCATCCACCTCTGAAATCTACGGCAATCCGCTAGTGCATCCACAAGCTGAAACATATTTTGGGAACGTCGACCCCATTGGACCCCGTTCCTGCTACGACGAGGCCAAACGATTCGGCGAAGCGTCAGTCGCAGCAGGAGTACGAACCTTGGACCTCGACGGACGCATTGTGCGATTTTTCAACTGTTATGGCCCTCGTATGCAAGCCGCTGATGGGAGGCTGATCCCTGCGCTAATCGCCGCAACACTCGAAGGTCGACCCTTGCCTATCCAAGGATTTGGCCGTCAAACACGCTCGATGACCTACGTCGACGATGCAATTGCACTGTTGCTCACGGTAGCGGAACGCCCCCGTGGCGATCTGCAGCCAGTCAATATCGGATCCGACGAAGAGCTCACGGTTGAGGAAATCGCTCGTTCTGTGGCCCAGGTCGCAGGCGTTCCGTATCGGATCGAATATGTACCAGAACGCCCTGACGATCCACAACGTCGTCGACCTGACCTAACGATCGCCTTTCGCTATGGCTGGCGCCCAGTCACCACCCTCATCGAAGGAATCCAACGCACATATGAATGGTTCGCTTTGCATCGAGCTGCCTATGTCTAAAAAGCAAATCTCGGAACACCCGTCTGCCGTCTAAGGGACAACATGGGCACCGCTGCCGTTCCGCACAGCCGGCGTGCGGTGCAAAACATGCTCACCCTCGCTGGGGGTCACCTCGGTTCAACGTTTATTCTCTTGGCCACAACCCCATATTTCTTGCACGCCCTCGGTTCGTCACGATACGGCTTAATGGCACTTTTTTCCGCACTCATTCAGTACGCTGCAATCGTCGACTTCGGTCTAGGGCCAAGCTTGGTAAAATACATCGCTGAGGATCATGCCAAAGACCGCTGCGCTGCGATCCGACAAATGATGACCTTTGCTATATTGTTCTATCTTGTAATCGGCAGCATCGTCTTTGCTAGTATAGCCCTCCTGGGCCATCGCATTATCGCCCTCATTAAAATGCCATCAGACTTGCGGCCCGAAGCTTTTCCTTTACTCCTTGGTTTTGCCGGATATTTTTTTGTTGCCGCAATCGGCCTCACCCTCTATAGCCTACTGAGCGGAATTGGACGTCTTGATCTATCATCAAACATCAAGGCTACCGGACTGATTTTCTACGTTCTCTCAGCGCTGTTCGCCGTTCACCTCGGGTTTGGAATGCAAGGAATTCTTGCGTCGTCCTATATTATGCTTGGCCTGACCATACCACTCACGTACTACTTCGCGCGGCGGAATTTTGGAAATCTCTACTGTTCGCCAACGAAAATCGAAAAAAACGCGATCCGGCGCGTTTTCGTAACCGGTGGCTGGATACAAATATCCAGCATGATGGCCCTCATCTATTCTTCGACAAGTGGCGTCATTATTGGCGTCGTCGTCAACGTAGCGGCCGTTGCTATCTACGATTTAGCCAGCCGTCTCTCGCGCTCTATTCGCGCGTTTGCCTATTATTCTACCGCCGCAATGTTGCCGGCCATGTCTTCACTAGAAGCGCGCCGCGGATCTCAAGCAATACATCGAGCACTCATCGACGGAAGCCGGTATGTATCTGCCGTTTCCTTCTGCGTGTGTGGATTTGTGATTGCGAGCGCGCCAATCATTTTCTCCGCCTGGCTCGGATCGCGAGCCCCTCAACGCGCACTCTTGGACGAAGTCCTCATCGTCCTGTGCCTCAGCGCCGTCATCGACAATTACGTAAATGTCTCTACGACAGTGCTTCGAGCGATCGGAGCACCAAAACTTGAGACTCTCTACACTGTTGCTACCGCCATTGTCAGCATTTGCATAGCGATTTCCCTAGCCCCCCGATTCGGCGTAATCGGCGTCGTCCTTGGTCCGCTCGTGGGATCGACAGTCGGGAGTACTCTGTTTATGATTGCTTTCAGTCGCACTCGCAACTTACCACTTATGAGCAACTTCGGCAAACCACTGCTGAAAATTATCGCCGTTACGACAGTTTCGGCCTCTCTCACATACGTTGTCGTTCAACCACTGCTGCAAAACGGTCCTCCCTCTCGTCCACTGGCCTTTGTTGAAATCATCATTGTCGGATCGCTCTATCTCGCAATCTTTACCATCATGCTCGGGATAACAAAATATCTCGGTGATCATGATCTCGCATTTGTCAAACGAATACTACCAAAACGTCTCGCCCTCGCTATCGACCCACGCCTGATCCGATTCTTGTTTGTACGAACAATACCGTGACGTGCAGCACCACCATAAATGGGGTGCTTCCCACTAAAGTGGTGTTTGTCACAAACGTCGAGCTTCTTCGTGGCTCCACTTGATCGCCTCAATCTTTGCTCGCTGACAAGACCATATACACTATTACCTAGCCGACTTCCAGCCAGAACGGGCAAATGCATGTTGTCAAGGAACTCGAAACACCGTTCCAATACCCAATTCTTCGAAATGTTGTTAAACACATCTTCCGCACAGTACTTGGTACCGCTCCTCCTCGCCCTAAAAGACGGGGTCTCCGCGGCGACTTTCCGATGAACCATTCCTTGAACGAAGTCGTGATTGTCAACGATAGTGCCCACATCAACGGTGGCAGTTCACACGTCGCGCTCTCAAGTGCAATCGCACTGGCTCAAGCCGGTGCCCCGGTGACGGTATTCGCTGCGGTCGGCCCGGTAATGCCTGAACTTCTCGAAACGCCAAATTTGCGACTCATCCTTACCAATCAGTACGAAATCGTCTCAGACCCCTCCCGCGCACGCGCAGCCACACAAGGAATTTGGAATCTCTCTGCAGCCAACAGCTTTGGCCACATGTTGGAACAACTCGATCCCGAGCACAGCATTATTCACGCCCATGGATGGACCAAAGCCTTATCATCGAGCGTCTTCCGGGTCGCACTCGACAAAAAATTTCGCACAATCATCACACTCCACGAATATTTCACGGCTTGCCCAAACGGCAGCTTCTACAATCATCAACGTCAAGAAATTTGCACCTTGGATCCGATGAGCCTGCGCTGTATTCGTGAAAACTGCGACTCTCGATCCTACCCTCAAAAATTATGGCGCGTCGCCCGGCAAGCGGTGCAGCGCACGATCGGTGCAGTTCCTGCGGGGATCAAGGATTTCATCACCATCTCTGATTTCAGCGAGGCGATTCTTGCCCCCCTCTTACCGACGACAGCTCGCTTACATCGTGTCAATAACCCTATCGACGCGAAGTGCCAGATGAAAGTCCCGGTCGACGAACGAGACGCCTTTACTTACGTCGGACGATTATCACCCGAAAAAGGAGTCATTCTTTTCGCGCGTGCTGCAAAGGATGCTGGCGTCAAAGCTGTTTTTGTCGGCGACGGCGAATGTGCAGACGCCATCCGCCAATGCAACCAGACTGCAATCATCACCGGATGGTTACCGCGAGATGGAGTTAATGAATATCTTCAAAAAGCACGCGCTCTCGTCTTCCCTTCGTTGTGGTACGAAAACTCGCCACTCGTGATATCCGAGGCCGCAGCACTCGGTGTTCCGGCAATCGTAGCCGACACAAGCGCTGCCAGGCAATATGTAGCCGATGGTCTAACGGGGAGATACTTTCGCGGACATGACGCAACAAGCCTCACGGCAGCACTCGTGCTGTTAAAAAATGCGCCGCTTGCTGCTATTCTTGGTGCTGAAGCGTATCGTCGCTACTGGACATCGCCTCGGCCCATGACGCGCCACATTTCGGATCTCACCCGTGTCTACGAAAGAGTGATGCACAATGCAGCCTAGTGCTACACGCGCCAAACTGCCACTCATCGAGGTTCTACCTGTCCACATTGCGTGGCCCTCAATATATTGCGTAACAACCCTGGCACTGTGGGCCACCGCGCCCTTCTTGCGGCGTGTCCTTGACTGGAAAACGCACTTCTCTGGAATCAGCCCATTATCGGCGCTCCCGCTACTTATGCTCGTGCCTGCGATTATACTGATCTTCACTCAGCGATGGCGCAGCATCCACCGTGCCTTTGAAATCGTGGTCATCTTCTGGATGATTGGATTCTGCTATGCCCTGGCCGTCTCGTTCTTTGCCAACGAATTTTTGGGCGGCCTCTACACATTTGTCGAATTCTGTCTCCCGCTCGGTTTTGCATATTGGATCGCCACTCGCTCCGAGCGATCATATCTCTGGTATCAACGCATGTCCGCGACACTCATTGTGCTCGCGGTCATCATCAGCATTTACGGAATAATTCAGTTTGTCTTCGTCCCGCCCTGGGATGCTGCCTGGATGCAAGAACTTGAAATCAAAGCCTTCGGGCTTCCGCTGCCCTTCCAGGTGCGCGTCTTTAGCACGCTCAACTCGCCAGCCACCTTTGCCGTATTCCTGACCGTCGCCACCGTCATGTTTCTGCCGCGGCTCACCCTGCGAAATGGTATGTTGCTCTTGCCGATATTTATCGGTCTTGCACTGAGTTTGTTACGAGCTTCCTGGCTATCATTGCCCGTTGGTATCATTGTCTTTGCCGCATTGACCACACGGCGAAAACAACTCCTCACCGGAGTCTTGACCTTTCTCGGCATCGGCGTTCTAACTACAGTGATTGCCTCATTTCTGGGAGCGTCCGATGTAGGGGACAAGTTGGCGACGCGCTTCTCAACCCTCGGCGACGTGTCCGACGATGTGTCTGCACAAAATCGAGCCGGCCAGATGGCCGACGCCTTCCGCACCGGAATCGCCGACCCCGAGGGTTCAGGGCTTGGCTTTGTCGGCGTCAGCACTCGACTCAATTCCGCCGATGAATCGGCAACTACCCTCGACAGCGGTTTCATGTCCCGCTTCGTCGAAATGGGAATTCCCGGGTCCTTGGCACTCCTGATAAGCCTGGGCGTAGCTGTATCCGCTACGGCACGCGTCTGGCTCGAATCCATGCAAGCAGGGAATCACAAAAAACAAGATATCGCTGCAGTCGCCCTAGCGATGCAAGCATCCATGCTCGCACTCAATCTGTTTGGTGATTACTTTAGTGGTGCAGCGGGGATCGTTCTCTGGACAAGTGTCGCTTTGGTGTTGCGCGGCCCCCTAATCGAGCGACGTCCTCACCTCCTGGCCAAACGCTAATCCATAATGTCAACACCTGGAACCGCACCTGAGATGGCCTCACAATATCCAAATAACGCCCCAATATCAGTCGTCATCCCTGCATTTAACGCAGATGCATACATCGAAGAAGCAATCGCTTCCGTTCGTTCCCAAACGACGGCGGTTCAAGAAATCATCGTCGTCGACGATGGGTCTCGCGATGCGACCGCGGCGAAAGCCCGTGCTACCGGCGTTGTAGTTCTTGAACAAGAGAATGCGGGTGTGTCAGTGGCGAGAAATCGCGGCATCCAGAGTGCCACCCAACCCTGGATCGCGCTACTCGATGCAGATGACGTATGGCAACCAGACAAAATCTCACGTCAATGGTCCTCCTTGCAAAAAGCTCCAGACGCAACATTCTCTTTTTGCGACTACCTCCAATTCGACGAACATGGGATACGGAACCAATCTGTTCTACACGAAATACACACCCACTTCGAGTCAATTATTAGGACCCCAATCGATGCCGACGCCTCTATTTGCGACAGCCGAACCCTTGCTCAAGCATTGCTTGTCCAAAACATTATCCAGCCGTCCGCTTTGCTGATACGGCGTGATACCATCCGTGCCATCGGTGGATTTGACGCCCATCTATTGGCATGCCAAGATTACGACTTTTCTCTCCGGCTATCGTATTCTAATGTTGGAACGTATATCGATTCTTCTCTCGTTCGCTACCGCCGCCACGGTAACGCGACCACACACAACATCCCAAAATCTCGCGAAGGACTCGCCGGCGTCGCCCGGCGTGCGATCACGTTTCCCTGGGAATATTCTCCAAACACCATCGCCCATTTTCGACATGTTCTGCCAAGCCTCATGATCAAATGCGCATTTGCTCACATCCGATATGGACAATCCGAACGTGCTCGAACATGGCTTCGGCGAAGCCTCTGCGAGCGCTTCAATGTGGCGGCAATCATTCTGTACAGCTTGACCTACGTCGTCGATACTGAACCAGGACGCTGGCTAATCAATTCCGCACTACAATCTCCTGCGCTCGTCTCAAGCTTACGTGGTGAGCGAAAAATAGGACAGATATGAAATTTAAAAACGTTCAGGCGTTGCGAGCGATTGCGGCGATCCTGGTCGTCGGAGCTCATCTCTATCCATTGGAACAAAAGTGCATTCCCGGACAACCCTTCTTGAAATGGTTTGAGCCCCTGGGTGTCGCTGGAGTCGACCTCTTCTTTGTAATCAGCGGATTCGTCATCATTACGTCGACATGGTCCTCCTTTGCGAAACCCGGAATCGGCCAAAATTTTATTCTCCGCCGAGCCGCAAGAATTTTCCCCGTCTATTGGGTCGTTTTGATTCCGATTGCACTCCTAGATATTTTTGCACCCCGATGGGTAAATAGCTCGCAAGTCATCCGACCAGACATCTTCGCGTCCTTCGCCCTGTTGCCGCAAGCCGGAATACCCCTCCTGACGGTCAGCTGGAGTCTCGTCTATGAAATGTATTTCTACTATATCTATGCTATAGCAATCAATTTTCACGCAACGCTACTGCCCTGGATTCTCGGCGCATGGATGCTGTTGACCGCCGCTATCTTTTTCGCCTTTCCGCAAACCAAAATGCCGTATCTTGCCCAAATGGGAAACACTATCACGTATGAATTCTCCTACGGACTGCTTATTGGTTGGTGGCAAATCCAAAAACGCAAGCCAATCGCCGCATTGCCCATTATCGCGGTCGGTACGGTTATCGTTCTCCTAAATACGGCATTTTATTCAGGATACGGTAGCTATCTACACGGACCGTTGCGCTTTTTATTCGTCGGCCTACCAATGGCGTTCATCCTCTACGGATTCGTAGGTCTCGAAGTCAACAAGCAGTTTACCTGTGCCGGGCTCATTGTGCTGCTTGGAGACGCATCGTATTCACTCTATCTATGGCACGCACCCATTCTCGATGCAATTGGACATCTATCGATGCATCGACACATTCTGTCACAGCCGATTTTTCATTGGTTATGGCTTGCCCTGTCCACGGCAATCGTAATAGCCATCGCTCTGCTCTTGTACCGCACAATTGAGTATCGCCTCGTTCGCGCATTTGGCAAGCTGCTACATCTCAAATCTCCGGGAAGCATCCTTCCAAATGTATCAGCTATCACCCCGTCGAACTGAGAAAAATGAAAGAGTTGTTTGGGCTACGCCGTTCCGTGTGTCAAATCATCGGCATCATGGTACTTCTTATTGCAACGACGACAGCACAAACACCGGCACCGTTGACAACCAACGGAGATCGCACCATCATCATCCGCATGAATGGTTCTGCGTATATTCCCGAGACCAGTACCATCAAAATCGGACAGCCTGTTCGATTCATCAACGATGATGCCGCCGGCCATACGGCAACTGCACTCGACGGGACGTTCGATTCGGGCTACCTAGGCAGAGGAGACTCATGGCAGACCACCTTTAGCCAAACACGAACAATCCATTATTCCGACATGTACCATCCTCGAATGCAGGGAACGATCGTTGTTACTAATTAGTAACACATCACCCTAAATTTAGAGCGTCAAGGACAAACAACATGCATGCTCGCACGTTAGCTAGAATCATTCTTTTCCTCGGATTAACCCTGGCGATCGCACCTAGTTTGCCAGCCTCGCCGGAATCGACTCCCCTGAGAACAGAAACGCCCGTTTGGTCGAGCGCTTTCATTGACACCATCGGCGTCAACGCCCATTTTTCGTTTGCCCATAGCCTCGATCACGACAGTACGGAGAGCGTCATCAATGGACTCCAAACTCTTGGCGTTCGACATATCCGCCAAAGTTTGGCCCCCACTGCGAAGGCAAAAATCGCCGAGGCAACCGCTCTTGGAATCAAGCTTGATGTTCCTATCGATCTGTGCGTTACGGGGCTGCCCAAAGGAGCAGAAGGTGAGCCAGGACGCAATCCAGGCATAAACTCCGCTGGATATGCCGGCGACAGTTATTTCACTCCCGAAGCATGGTTTGCTGCATTAGACGCAAATATCGGATTGAATCACGTCGATGCGATCGAAGAATGCAACGAACCCAACGGCCCTGGCAACGGCGGGTACGACCACCAATGGCAAACCGACGTCCCACTCCAAGCAGCAGCGTTTCAGCCGGTCGTTCATACACATGGATTGAAATTCATCGCACCAGCATTCGCCATCAATAACTTAAATGCACCCTTTGAGACACCGGCGCCTCACGGCGAAAAACCAAACTTCCACGAACAAAACGGAGTGCCCTATGCACACTTAAGCACCGGAACCAACATCGCCGCCCTGTTCGACTTCCAAAATATCCATATTTATCCGCCACGATGGCCCGGCTTTTCCGAAAGTGGCCAAGAAATGAACGCCGCCGCAATTATCCGCGCTTTCAACGCCAGCGTAAACACCACGAAAATCCCCTACTGGGCAACCGAAACGGGCTGGAGTCATGATCCTCATGATGGTATATGGTGGGTGCCTCTGAAAATACAGACGCGCTGGATTAACCTCATGCTCTTGGATCACTTTCAACTAGGCATCGCCAGAACGTACATCTTCAATGACATCGACGAAAGTCCATATCTTGGCAAGGTCTTTGCTCACGACGGTCTCTTGACCTATACCGTCGACGCTACCAATGAGCCCGGCGGATCACCGACGGGGGGTGCATCACCCACGCTGGAATACACCTCGCTGGAAAACTTCATCCATCTGCTGCGAGATCCAGCACCGTCGTACCACACAACACCCGTGTCCTATGCAATTTCAGGAAATGCAAGCAAGCTCCGCTGGCTCCTGTTGCAAAAAAGCAATGGACTCAATCTTTTAGCGATTTGGAAAAACGACGAAGATTATATACCGAGCGTCGCCCCAACAACTCAAACCGAACGCACAATCGCATCGAACCAGATTACTGTTACTGTCACAGAAACACCAGGACACCCAAACAACACAGCTGTCGCATCTACATTCACCGAAACCGGCGGATTTCTAAACAAAGCGATCGGAGCACGCGATTGCGGCGGCAATCACTGTTTCAATCTTTCAGTCGACACGCATCTCACGGTTCTGCAGATCGGCCCTACCGGATTTTCCCCGGAAACTCCGGTACCTAGTCCGACGCCATTTGGAAGCGCCATCCCAACGCCAACGCCCGCCGCCCCCCTGGTGTCACTCCCTCACTAGTCCAAAGGACCCAATGAACGAGGCTCACAGCACATGCGTGGACAACACTCGCACAGTGGAGTCCGCGCTCTGTGTCGCAATGATCCCGGATTATCGCACAGAAAACCCCTACCAGAAGCTCATCGCCGACGAACTCACCAAGCGCGGGGTTCGGGTCGTCTTTCCGAAGGGTGGGCGTCGGATATTTCCGTTACTCCAGGCTGCGCGCCACGAACGCTGCAACATTGTCCATCTTCATTGGATTACCCCTTTTTTACACGACGCGATCGCCCCAGTGTACGTGTTGTATGCCATCAGATTGATACTCGACATTGCGCTTACTCGTATCAATAACATTCGTGTGGTCTGGACCATACACAACAAAATATCGCACGACGCGCGACACCCGAAGCTAGAAATGCTCGTACAACGCATCATTGCCAACATCGTCAACACGATGATCGTTCATTCGGCCGAAATTCGCCGAGAAATCTCCGTCAATTTAAAGAAACCCATCTCCAGCTTTTACGTCATTCCTCACCTCTCCTATGCTCATATCTATGGTGAGGCACCAAACACTGTAGAGTCTCGAAGACAGCTTAATCTTAAGCCTACCGGACGCATTTTTCTCAATTTCGGATTGATGAAGCCGTATAAGGGATTACAGAAGTTGCTCGAATCATGGTCGGCAAGTGAACTCGGCCATCAAGGCAACACCTTGTTGTTGGCCGGAAAATTCATGAACCCCGCATTCCAGTCGGAAATAACCGCCACAGCGTCGAGCATCGCTGGGGTACGCATTGACGCCGGATTTGTTCCGAACGGCCATGTACGACTATATTTCGGCGCATGTGATGCCGTCGTGCTCCCATTCGAACGTATACTCACGTCCGGAAGCCTGCATCTCGCCATCACCTTTGGAAAGCCACTCATTATACCGAATATTGCTGCACTAAGCGACATCTTACAAGACGCGGACACCTTTGTCTACGATTCCGATAATCCGACGGGTTTGACTCAAGCACTTCGGCGATGTGCGACGATCGATTTAGATCAAGAACAGATTAAAATGGATGCAATCCGTCAGTCCCTTTCGTCTCCTGCAGATGTTGCAGAAGCGACACTCCAGGTCTACAAAGACACGATGTTTTAAACACCAACCATCTTGCCCTGCTGCCACTAAAACAAAGGCTGTTACGCTCTCGCTGATTTTACCAAAACGCTAGGGTGCTTGGCTCACCAGAGTTGTTTGACCAATACGTTCGCGCAACGTGTCGGCAAGCCGCAGCGCTAACGACACAATCGCGAAAGTAGGATTCGCGTGACCGCAAGTCGGAAAAAGTGACGAACCCGCAATGTATAAGTTATCGACCGAATGCACCCGGCAGTGTTCGTCCGCGACACCATGACGCGGATCTAGCGACATCCGCGTAGTCCCCATATGATGCGGACCCCCAATGATAGAGTCTTCCCATCCCTCCAACGGTCCGACAACTTGACCGATACCCTGCGAGCGTAAATCACTATCTAATAGGCGAAGCCAACTGCTTATCGCATCTAAATCCACCTGATTCACCCGCCAATCAAGACGCGATTGTGGCATACCTAATGCATCAGATCGTTCCGACAATGTCACGCGACTCGCCGGATCTGGGACCTGTTCTGAACGAAAATACAACGAATACACCTGCTCGGCATTAATCAAGCGACCGTCTCTACGAACCGCCGTTCGCGCATCCCGCCACGTCCTCATCCGACGACTCGCGCGAATCATCCGCTCCGCATTCACCTTAAGTGTCTCGACAACCGCGTGATATCGACCACCCCGCAACCGTCGATACAACCGAATCGGCCCAAACGTCACCGGCGGCGGCCAACCACAAAACGGTGTCCCATACGTAAAACCCGCCGGCTCAATACCGATCGACGTCGTTACCCGCTGCAGTTGCTCTTGCGCAACCGCAGTAGGAGCCATTGCACCCCGAACCACAGCTCGCCCATATTTTGTCTTACGGTAAAAATCCCGCGAACTGTCCGAAGCGGCAACCATATGTCCCGCACGAACATGCAGATGTTCCATAAAAAAGCGGCCAA
>Ga0182016_10000449_pt1 | contig 51622 bp, 50 predicted proteins | sample 712S2MmetaG_FD_120491 | JGI IMG/M metagenome (GOLD analysis project Ga0182016, IMG submission 120491) | Permafrost microbial communities from Stordalen Mire, Sweden - 712S2M metaG | ecosystem: Environmental > Terrestrial > Soil > Wetlands > Permafrost | place: Sweden: Stordalen | collected...
CAGGAGATCACCGACGTCGCCCCGGCCGAGGCCCGGGCCGCCGGTGAGATCGTCGTCGACGAGGGAGAGGGTCACCTGCGGGTGATCGAGTTCCTCGAGCAGCTCAAGGTCATCTGAGACCGGGTAGAGGAGAACACCACACATGTCCATCGCCAAGATCTGGGTCGTCGCCGAAGTCGTCGACGGCGCCCCCACCACCACCTCCCTCGAGCTGGTGAGCCACGCCCGCACCCTGGCCGACACGGTCGAGACCGTCGTCTGGGATGACGGTGCCGCCGCCGCCGGCACCCTCGGCGAGTACGGCGCCACCACCGTGCACGACGTCGGCGACCTGGGTGGGGCGCTGCCGGGCGCACCGGTGGCCGCCGCCATCGCCGCCGCCGTCGCGGGAGGCACCGGCCCCGACGCCGTGCTCCTGCCCGCCACCTATGACGGCCGGGACATCGCCGGTCGCCTGTCGGTCAAGCTCGACCGCCCGGTCCTCACCAACGTGGTGGGCCTGACGGAGGGCGACGGGGGCCTGGCCAGCCAGCACGCCATCTTCGGCGGTGCCGAGATGCTCACGGCCCGGTTCACGGCCGAGGGCCCCGGGATCTTCGTGATCCGGGCCAAGTCGTTCGCCGCCGAGCCGTCGGGCGGCGCCGCTGCCGCGGTGGTCGCCGCGCCCGCCCCCGAGACCGGCGCCGCCAACGCTGCCCGCATCGTGGCCCGCCACGTCGAGGAGCGCACCGGGCCGAAGCTGGACGAGGCCGATGTGGTCGTCTCCGGCGGCCGTGGCCTGGGCGAGAAGGAGCAGTACGTCCTGATCGAGCAGCTCGCCGGGCTCCTCCACGGCGCCGCCGGCGCCAGCCGGGCCATCGTCGACGCCGGATGGGTGCCCTACTCCCACCAGGTGGGGCAGACGGGCAAGACCGTGAAGCCCACCGTCTACATGGCCTGTGGGATCTCGGGCGCCACCCAGCACATGGTCGGGATGAAGAACTCGAAGAACATCGTCGCCATCAACAAGGACCAGGACGCCCCCATCTTCCAGGTGGCCGACCTCGGCATCGTCGGCGATGTCCACAAGGTGATCCCGAAGCTCATCGAGGCCCTGCAGGCCCGCGGCTGATCCCCCGGGCCGGCGCCTGACGGGACCGCCCGGACGCCGAACAGGAGACTTCGCCACGACACGACCCGCGGCCCCGGCTGCGGGTCGTGTCGCGTACCGACCCGGGCCCCGGAGCCCGGGGGACGGTGTGGCTGAGCGGGCGTGCGCGCATCACCTGACGAGGGGGACCCACCGGATAGTGTCCGCAGCGGTGCCCCCGTCCGGGGGCGCGGGCGTCCACCCCCTGTCCGAACCCCTGTCCGAACGACGGTCCCGTGCTCTTTCCCACCATCGACTTCGCCATCTTCTTCGCCGTGGTGTTCACGGTGCAATGGCTCCTGACCCCGTACGCCGGGCCATGGAAGGCGTTCATGGTCGTGGCCAGCTACGTCTTCTACGCCTGGTGGGACTGGCGTTTCATCTTCCTGCTGGCCGCCGCCACCGGCATCGCCTACACCGGCGGCCGCCTGGTGCATCCGGCGACGGGCACCAGGCGCAAGGTGGTGCTCTGGACCACGCTCGCGCTCCTGCTGGGACTGCTGGTGTGGTTCAAGTACTTCGGGTTCGTGGCCGTCAACATCGACAACGTCACCCATGCCCTCGGCCTCGGCCGGCCCATCCCCCTCCTCACGGTCACCCTGCCGGTCGGCGTCTCCTTCTTCACCTTCATGGCCATCAGCTACGTGGTGGACATCTACCGGGGCGTGCTGAAGCCGGCCCGCGGCATCGACGTGACCGTCTTCCTGTCCTTCTTCCCCCACCTGATCGCCGGGCCCATCGTGCGCGGCACCGAGCTCCTGCCGCAGATCCGCTCGATGCGCAACCCCGACGACGTCCACTACGTGGAGGCCTTCTGGCTGATCTCCGCCGGGCTGGCGAAGAAGGTGGTGCTCTCGTCCTACCTGTCGGCGTACGTGGTCGACCCGGTGTTCGCCGCGCCCCACCAGCACTCCGCCCTGGAGGTGCTGTTCGCCATCTGGGGCTATGCGGTCCAGATCTACGCCGACTTCAGCGGCTACACGGACATCGCCATCGGGCTCGCCCTGCTCATGGGGTTCCGGTTCCCCGTCAACTTCAAGCGGCCCTACACGGCCATCGACCTCCAGGACTTCTGGCGGCGGTGGCACATCACCCTGTCCTTCTGGCTGCGCGACTACCTGTACATCCCCCTGGGGGGCAACCGGGGGTCCCAGACCCGGGTGTCCGTCAACCTGCTCGTCACCATGCTGCTCGGCGGCCTGTGGCACGGGGCATCGTGGACGTTCGTGTTCTGGGGCGCGTACCACGGGGTGGGCCAGATCATCGGCCACCGCCGCCGGGCGGCGCGCATCGCCGCCGGACTGCCCGCGGAGCCCGAGGGCCGGGGGCGGGTGGCCTGGGCCCGCTTCGTCACCTTCCAGGTGGTCTGCCTCGGGTGGCTCTTCTTCCGGGCCGACACGCTCGGCAACGCGTTCGCCATGCTCAGCCGGCTGGTGGTCGGATGGGGGCCGTCGCCCCTCGTGACCCCGCTCGCGGTGCTGGCCATCGCGGCCGGCATCGCCAGTCAGTACCTGCCCGACGACTGGCTCAACCGGGGACTGGCGTTCTTCGCCGACCGCCGCCCGGTCGTCCAGGGCGGCATACTTGGCCTGGTGCTGCTGGCTATCACCACTCTGGGCCCGCAGGGTGTGGCCCCCTTCATCTACTACCGATTCTGAAACCGATCCCGACCGTGCCGACCACCGACCCGCCGACCGCGACCCCCGCCCCCGGCGACCGGTCCGTCCCCTACGACTGGTCGGACGCGGCGTCGACGCCACCCCCGCCCGTCGACGAGCACCCGGTACGGTCCGGTGACCGCACCCGACCCGGACAGGCCTCGGGTGGCCACGACGGCTTCGGCGACCATGCGTTCTGGGAGCGCCTCCCCTTCCGCGGCGTCCCCTGGACCCGTGCCCTCCTCATCGGCCTGGTGTGCTTCGGCCTCTGGTTCCTCCTCGACGCCCCCAGCCTGCAGCGCTCGGCCCAGGAGTCGCCGCTCGGGACCCGGAGGACCGTCTCGCTCGACGTCGTCGGACCCGTCGCCGCCCTCAGCCGCACGGTGGGCCTCTCCTCGGTGGTCAGCGGCACCGACCGGGCGCTCGGGCGGACCCCGGGCGGCGGACCCTCGCTGGCCGTCCCGACCCGCCGCCCTCCGCCCAAACCCCTGCCCACCACGGTGAACGGCACCTCGACGTCGACGACGCTGCCGCCCCTCGACTACCACCCCACCCCGGCGACGCCGCTGAAGGTCCTGATCGTCGGTGACTCGGTCGGCCTCGACCTCGGGCAGCCCCTGGTCAACACGCTCGCCGGTTACGGCGATGTCACCACCTACCTCGACGGACGCATCGACACCGGGCTGACCCGACCCGACTATTTCAACTGGCCGGCCGAGCTGCAGATCGACCTCACCAACCAGCAGCCCAACCTGGTGGTGGTGATGATCGGCGCGAACGACCCCCAGGGTCTGGTGACGCCGACCGGGAGCCTCCAGTACGGGCAGCCCGGATGGGACGAGGCCTACTCCGCCCGGGTGGCCGCCTTCATCGCCGAAGCGAATGCCGCCGGTGCCCACGTACTGTGGGTCGGGATGCCTCCCATGCAGGACCCGGTGCTCGACGCCAAGCTCCGCCACCTCAATTCGCTGGTGCAGGCCCAGGTGGCGGCCGCCCCCGGCGGCGGTGCCGCCTACCTGTCGTCCGTCCCGTCGCTCGGCGACCCCCACGGCGGGTTCGCCGCCTTCCTACCCGATGCCGCGGGCGCCGAGATCAACGTGCGGACGCCCGACGGGATCCACCTGAGTCCGGGTGGCGGTGCCCGCCTGGCCGCGGCCGTCGCCGCCGCCATGCAGGCGCAGCTCCACATCCAACTCGTGCCCGGCGTCAGCGGCCCGGCCCGACGGAGCTGATCGGCCCCACGGAGCTGATCGGCCCCACGGGGCAGGCGTGCGTCATCCCCCGGCGGGCCGTGGACGGAACGGTCGGACCCGGACGGGCCGTCGGGGCGGACCCGGACGGGGCGTCGGAACGGGCGGACTCAGACCAGCGGCCAGGGGTAGGGCGGCCGGTCGCCCACGGGCTCCGGGAAGACCCCGGTGGTGGCCAACCGCGCCGCCCGCTCGAGGACCGCGTCGATCTCCGCACCCGACAGCAGAGCGGCGAGGTCGTCCGGCAGGCCCACGGACGCCAGGCGCTCGAGATCGTCCACGATCCAGCGGGGCACCTCGTCGTCGGCGAAGTCCCAGATCACCGTGCGCAACTTGTGCTGCACGTGAAAGCACAACCCGTGGTCGATGCCCCACAGGCGCCCTCCGCCGGTGTGGAGGACGTGTCCGCTCTTGCGGTCGGCGTTGTTGGCCACCACGTCGAAGGCGCAGAACACCTGGAGCTGACCTTCGTGCCCACCCTCTTCGAGCAGGGTGAAGTAGTGCTCCTCGTAGTCGGCCTCGACGAACAGCTGGACGGACCCGGGGCCGAACGGCGCGTCCTCGCGCAGGACCGTCGGGGGCACGATGCCCCAGCCCAGCGCCTCGGACAGCTGATAGGCGGCGACCTCCCGCCGGTAGAGGCCGTCGGGGAAGTCCCACAGCGACTGCTCACCCTGGTGCGGCTTGTAGACCGCCTGCACCGGCCGGGCGGGTCCACTCCCATCGTCCGGGCCGTCCGCGCCGCCCACGTGGTCGGCGGTGCCCTCGAGGGTGACGAGAAAGGTCAGGTTGGAACTCCAGGGCAGACGCCCCTCGATGGTCAGCTCACGGGTGGCGAGCAGCTCCGTGGCGTCCTCCAACGAGGGACCTGACCCGGGCCGCCAGCCACTCACACGGCCGGTGGACGGTGGCCGTTGGTCCGGGGACATTCGTGTCCGGAAGGGTCGAGTGGGGAGCCGCACAGCGGGCACGGTGGACGACCGGACTCGACGAGCCGGGTGGCCTGGATCGAGAAGGCACCGGCCTGCTCCCGGGTGATCGACACCCGGGCGATGGCACCGACCTCCCCTTCGGGCACGAGTTCCTCGATGACCAGGACGACCCGGTCTTCGGCCTCGTCGAAGGACACTCCGACGGTCCCGACGGCCCATGCGGGCTCCGTGGGCTCCTCGAGCTCGACGTCGTCCGGCAGGTGCCCCGGGCGCTGCTGGTCCTTGACCACCCGGGCCAGGAGCTCGGACATGGCCGCGACCTGCTGCTTCTCGACCTTGAGCGTCAGGACGGTGTCCCCCTCACGACATTGGATCAGGAAGAGCCGGCTGCCCACGGGGCCGACGGTCCCGACGCAGAGGCGGTCGGCGGACAGGTCGTAGGCCTCGGTCACCGGCCGGCCCTCCTCGCGGTCAGGCCCCTCATGCGATGGCCAGTGCTTCCAGGGAGGCGGTGGAGTTCACCGTCAGCACCACGGGGCCACCCCCGGTGTAGGCGATGGCCGAGACCGAGCACGGGGCCACGGTCAGGCGCTGGAAGAGGTCGAGCGGGGTGCCCGCCGCCTGGGCCACGACGGCCTTGATGGGATCGGCGTGGGACACCGCCACCACCGTGCGACCCGGATGCAGGGCGACCAGTCGGGCGAGCGCGGAGGCCATGCGGGTCTGCATCTCGAGGAACGACTCGCCACCCGGGAACCGGAAACCGCTGGGATTGCGCTGGACGGTCGACCATTCGGGCTTCTTGACCAGGTCGGCGAGCTTCTTGCCCGTCCAGGCGCCGAAGTCGCACTCGAGCAGTCCCCGGTCGGACCGTACCCGCAGGCCGAGTGCCCGGGCGATCGGGCGGGCCGTCTCGGAGGTGCGCTCGAGCGGGGAGGCGTAGACGGCGGCGGGTGCACCGTGGTCCTTCGCGGTCAGGGCGCCGATCCGCTCGGCCACCGCCTCCGCCTGGGCGATGCCCTGCTCGGAGAGGTGGAGTCCGGGGGCCCGGCCGGGCAGCACCTTGCCCGTCGTCGGCGTCGTCCCGTGACGGACGAGGAGGACGACCGTGGGTCGGTCAGAGTGCTTTGGTCGGCTGGCCACGCCCGCTCACCGTACTCGGTTCGCAGGACGCCCCGACCGCCCGGGTGGGCCGCACCGGGTGCCGCGCGGGCCAGTCGGGCCCGGGCACGATGCTGCCGTGGTCGCGGTCCTCGTGGGACAGCCGCGACGGCCACCAGTTCCACCGGCCGAGCAGCACGACGACCGACGGGACCAGCAGCGTACGGACGAAGAAGGTGTCGAGCAGGATGCCGACGGCCAGTCCCACGCCGATCTCCACGATCTGCGTGTCCCCGGTGGCCGTCAGCACACCGAACGTCCCGGCCAGGATCAGCCCGGCCGACGTCACGGTGGTTCCGGTGGCCTCGACGGCGTGCCGCACGGCCGTCTTGAGGGGCGCGAAGTGCGCCTCCTCGCGGATCCTGGTCATGACCAGGATGTTGTAGTCCTGCCCCAGGGCCATGATGAAGATGAACATGAAGAACGGCAGGACGAAGTTGATCCCGTCCTGTCCGCCGATGACCACGAATACCAGCACGGCGAACCCGAGTGACGCCAGGTAGGAGAGGGCGACACTGGCCACCAGGTAGAGCGGGGCGACGAGGCTGCGCAGGACGATGCCGAGCAGGATCCCGAGCACCAGCATCACGATGGGGATGATGCGCAGGAGGTCGTGCATGGAGAGGCCGCCGACGTCGGCCGCCACCGCGGCGTACCCGGCGACCCCGGTGGCCGTCGCCCCGATGGCCGTTCCGGCCGTCGCCACCGCTTCCCGGACGGCCGGCATGGCCGACGCCGCGGCCGTGCTCGTGGACGATCCGGCCGACAGCGAGGTCGGGAATTGCAGGGTGCGACCGTCGGCGCTGATGAAGTCGGGGGACGCCTTGTAGGCGTCGTAGGCGGCCAGGGTCCCGGTGTAGCCGACGGGAGGCGATGCCGGCAGCGCGCTGGGCGGACCGGCGTCGGCCAGCTGGTGACGGGCGGCGACCAGCTCGGCGGCCGTCACCGACGTGCCATTGGGATCGAGCGGACCGGTCACCGAGGAGAACTGCCCGGAACTCCGCAGGACGTGGGTGGCGGTGGTCAGGGCGCCGGGGTCGTCCCAGACGGAGGCCGGCAGTCGGAAGAGGACGTCGGTGGGGTCGGATTCGGCCATGGGATAGTGGGCCGCCAGCAGGACCTGGCCCTTCGCGGAGTCGGCCGCCGACGGCACGCCCTGGCTGTCGAACCCGGTCGGGGAGTACGCCACCATGACGAGGGCCAGGCCGCCCAGGATGACCAGCCCGGACACCATGGTGAGCACGGGCCGGCTGACGATCTTGCCGGCGATCCGCCCCCACGTCCCCCGCTTCACCTGCCCGGCAACCGGGATCCTCGGCCAGAACACGGCGCGGCCGCAGATGGCGAGGAGCGCCGGTAGCAGGGTGAGATTGGCGAACAGGGCCATGCCGATACCGATGGCCAACGCGGGCCCGAATCCCTTGTAGAGCCCGAAGGTGGCGATCACCACCGTGGCCAGTGCGGCGATGACCGTCAGTCCGGAGAACGTGATCGACTCGCCCACCTTGGCCAGCGAGAAGGCGACGGCGTCGAAGGGCGCGAGACCCCGTCGGATCTCCTCCCGGACGCGGAAGATCAGGAAGAGCCCGTAGTCGACCCCCGCACCCAGCATCACGACCACCAGCAGGACGGGCGTGAGGTCGGACACCTGCACGCCGACGTGGGCGGAGGCGGCGATCAGCGGCTCGGCGGCGATCAGGGCGATGCCGGACGGGATGAGGGCGATGAACGGAGCGAGCAGGGCGCGGAAGGTGAAGAGGAGGAGCAGCAGGATGAACAGCACCGACAGGATCTCGGTCAGCTTCTGGGTCTTCGACTGCTGAGTCTGCTGGTCCACGGCCTGTGCCGCATCGCCGGTCAGGTGGACCGCGAGCCCCGCCGGGATGGCGGCCGCCCCGAACGTGCGTCGGACGTCGGACACGGTGTGGACGGCCTTCTGCGAGGTGGAACCGGGGGGGAGGTCCAGGGTCACGACCGCCTGGCGGGCGCGGCCGTCCGGGGACGCGCCCTGGTCGCTGACCCCGAGGACCAGCGGCACCTTGGCGATGGCGGACTCCACCCGGGCGATGGCGGCGTCATCCGCCGCCGACAGCTGCCCGGTGGCGGTGGCCGCCACCAGGACGGCCTGCGACGTCGATCCCGTTTGGAAGGTGGCCGCCAGGTTGTCGGCCCGGACGCTGGGCTCGGTCGACGGAAGGAACTGGGAGTTGCTGCTCTTCTCGACGCTGGAGATCCCGGGCAGACCGAACGTCAGGGCCACGGTGCCGACAACCCATGCGACGACGATCAGCCAGCGGAAGCGGACCGTGAAGCGTCCGAGTGAGGCGAAGGAGATGCGGCGTTCGGACGACAAGGCGTCCAGCCTACGTCCGTGCCCTTCGGCCGCGTAGGGCGGGTCGTGGGGTAATTCGGCCCTAATTTATGGGCCGTTCGGCCCTTGAGCGGCTTCGCCCGGACGCTGCACCGGGCCGTCCGGGATCTCCGCTCCGGAGGCTCAGGTGGTGGGCGCCGGCAGCCGACGGGGCATCGGGACGGCGGTCTCGGGCCACCGCTTCCGGCTCACGCCGGAGAGACGGCGGAGGAGGGCGATGGCCGCGGGGTCGTCGTCGCCGGGGCGGGTCTCGACGGCGCCGTCGGCGATCATCCCGTCGAGCAGCTCCCGGCCCTTGTCCGTCCGGACGATGGTGAGCGTCCAGTCATGGAACGACCCGATGCCCCCCGTCGAGATGTCGGCGTGCTCGGCGGCGAAGTCGGGACACGTCGTGCACCCCTCGCGGGTCCAGGCGTGGGCCTCCTTGAGCGGGATCTCATGGAAGCCGCCGTCCCTGGTCCAGACCTGGAAGACGCCCTTGATGTTCATCTTGGCGATGTCAGCGCGGGCGATCCCGTACTTGGCCTCGAACAGCTCCGGGAAGATGGCGTCGTCGAACGTCTTGGAGCACAGCAGCCCGATGGTGAGCGACAGCCGCCGGGCGATCTTGCCCGCCTTGCGGGCCTGCATCATCGGCGGCGCCGACGCCTGACAGCCCATCCCGACCAGGGCGATGCGCTCCGCTCCGCCCTCGATGGCCTGCGGGTAGGCGAGGGTGTTGGCGGAATAGGTGTAGCGGGACCCGGCCGCGGCCAGGACCTGGGCGCGTGTGGTGGCCACCGTCGGCTTCGCCTTCCACGTGGTGCCGTCACCCTCGAGGTCGGACACCAGCGCGGCATCGATCACGTCGTGCTCGAGTGCCCAGATCAGCAGGGCCGAGACCAGTCCACCGTCCTGGCCGGCCCCGTGGACCTCGGGATCGGTGGCCCGGACCAGCAGGACGTCGGACGAGATGCCGGCCACCTCGTCGTCGGTGCGTTCCCGACCGTGCAGATGGGTGTCGATCTCCGGCTCCCACATGCGGAAGCGCGGGCATGCCCGGGTGCACATCGTGCAGCCCTTCACCCCGTGGGTGCAGCTGTCCGGTCCCCCGTCGGCGTCGATGTGGAACGGCTTGTACCGGCCGCCGGTGTCGTCGTAGGAGAGGACGTCGTACGGGCAGGCCACCACACACGCCGCGCAACCGGTGCACAGGCCGGACGTCACGACCTCGGTGAGCAATTCGGTCCAGTGCGGCTTCTCGGGCGGCATGGGGGACACCCTACCGTCCGTCCCCGGCACCGCAGCGACCCGTCCGGACCGTCGCACCACCGCGGTGGCTACCCTCTCGACGTGCCCGAAATGCTCGAGGTGGAGTGCTACCGGACCCTGGCCGAGGAGACGCTCGGTCGGACGATCAGTGGGGTCGTCTCGCCGGACGACTGGTACCTGAAGGCGGGGCTGTCGGCACCGGCCCTCGAGGCGGTGTTGGTGGGGCGCCGGTTCACGGCGGCCCGCAGGATCGGCAAGCTGCTCCTGCTCGACGTCGACGACGGCCCGGTGGTGGGCGTGCGATTCGGAATGACCGGCTCCCTCCTGGTGGATGGCGTGGACCGGGTAGGGCGCCTCCAGTACTCGTCCACCCGCTTCGACCCGGCCTGGGACCGCTGGTCGGTGACGTTCGCCGACGGAGGGGTCCTCGTGGTCCACGACCCGCGCCGACTGGGCGGCGTCACCCTCGACCCTGACGTCTCCCACCTCGGGGAGGATGCCGCATCGGTCAGCCTGTCCGGACTGCAGCGGGCACTGGCCGGCTCGTCGGCGCCGCTCAAGGCCAGGTTGCTCGACCAGTCCCGGGTGGCCGGCATCGGCAACCTGATCGCCGACGAGGTGCTGTGGCGGGCCGGGCTGTCGCCCCGGCGACCCGCAGCATCGCTGACCCCGGCGGAGATCCGCAGGCTCCACCGCCACCTCGGGCGCACCTTGGCCGACCTCACCGACCGGGGCGGCTCACACCTCGGTGACCTCATGGACGAGCGGCACGTGGGCGGTGTGTGCCCGAAGGACGGTACGCCACTCGTGCGGTCGACGATCGGCGGTCGGACCACGTGGTGGTGCCCGACCCATCAGGTCGACTGAGCCTCAGGTCCTCGGCACCTGCTCGGGGCGGTCACCGCCGCCGGCGCCGTCCCCAATTCCGGACCTGGAGCCGGGCCGGTCGAGCCCGAGCTCCGGTTCCTGTCCGAACGGGGGCATCGGCGTGAACGTCCACACCGGTTCCTCGTCGGTGGGCCCGCTGCGGGCCAGGTCCCACCCGTCGTAGGTCTTCATCCGGTGGTGGTGGCGGCAGAGCAAGGCCAGGTTGTCCAGCTCCGTCGGACCGCCGGACTCCATCGGGACCACGTGGTCGATCTCCAGGCCGTAGGCGACCCGGCAACCGGGGACCACGCAGCACCGGTCCCGGAAGGCGAGGGCGGTGCGCAGGTGGCTGTTGATGGTCCGTCCGAGGTGGGAGACGGACCGGATGTCACCGGACTCGGTGAAGACGAGGCTGACGAATGCGTCGTCGATGAGGCTGGCGACTACCGGCACCGGCACGGGACCCTGTCCGTCGAGTTCGCACAGCTCCCCCGACTCGGCATGCCGACGCCGGAGCGCCTCGAGGTCGACCCGGACCATGACCGTCGCCGGCGGAGCCGAAGTGATCAGGTCGTCGGGACCCCCGAGGTCGTCCCCTGAGTCAGCGGGTGGAGATCCGGAGGGAAGGTCGGTGGCCGTGGAGACCGACGGCCCGCTCGGGACCGGCCGCCCGGAGCTGTCTCCAGCGGAGGGGGGCGTGGACCGCCGGGGTCGCCGCCCGGTGAGCAGGAGGAACAGGGCATCTGCCCGCAGCGCGGCCTCGGGCTCGGGAGACGGACCCGTCGCGCCCTTCGGCAGCCGAGCGGCAGCATCCCGGGCTGCCGCCCGCCTGTCGTCCCGCAGGCGGTTGGCGACAGGGGTGAGGGCGGCCTGCAGCCGCGCCCCTCGCTCCGCGGTGTCACGGCCCTGGTAGCAGAACGCTCCTTCGGGGTCCGTCCACGAGCGGAAGAAGCGCCCGGCGTGGATCCGGCGCTCGGCCGCCAGCGGGTCCCGCCGGGTGGAGGTGGCCCGTACCCGCTGACAGCGCTCCTTCACGACGTGGAGCGGGTCGGCGTCCGAGCCGGCGAGCAGCATCCCCTCCGCGTCGGGGTCCGTCGCCGCGGCGCCGGCGATCTCGGCCACCTTGGCTCCCGACAGGGTGCCCTGGCGTAGCGCCTCCTCGGTGGAGGGCAGCTGGGTGAGCAGTTGACCGGTCAGCAGCGTGCGCTTGGCCTGGCCGGGAGACCCGCCCTCCAGCTCCGCCAGGAGCGTGGCCGGGGAACGATGGCCCTCCGCCTCCCAGTGCCCCGAAGCGGCGATGCGCGGCGCCAGCAGGGTCTTGCCCGCCACGATCAGGCGCTCGAGTCGGCAGAACGCGGCATAGAGGGAGGCTGCATCCGACCCTAGAAGGAGCTCCGGGTCGAGGTCCGCCACCAGGGAGCCCAGGCCGTCGGTGAGCGAGGACATCCGAGCGGCGACCCCGGGGTCGGCGGCTGCAGTCGCACGGGTCGGGAGGGACGCCGGAAGGGAATCGGCGAAGCCGGTGTGGGCGGTGGCCAGGACCATGGAGCCATCCTCGTCGGTGGGTGTGACACCGTCGGCGAGGGAGAGGTTGACGGAAAGATAATATGTGCGCATACTAAAAGCATGACAACGATCTGCAACGCGACCGCCACCTCGTCCGCCCCGCCCGACGCCTTCTTCGCCCGCTGGGCCGACATGGACACCTGGCCCGAGTGGGACGAGGCCGTGGCCTGGGCCCGGCTGGACGGCCCCTTCGCCGCCGGGTCGACGGGCGTCCTCAAGCCGAAGGGCGGGCCGAAGGTCTCCTTCGTCATCGAAACCCTCGTGGAGGGCGTGGAGTTCACTGACGTCTCGTCCATGCCGGGGGCGAGGTTGCGGATCCGCCATCTCGTGTCCGTGGAGGGACGTGCGACACGGGTCGACGTCGACGTCTCGATCGAGGGTCCGTTGGCGTGGCTCTGGCGGAGGGCGATCGGCAAGGGCATCGCGTCGTCGGCACCCGTCGGGCTGGCGACCCTGGTGACCGTGGCCGAGGCCGACGTCGCATCCCGCCGGTGACCGCCTGGCTCGGTGTGGTCTCCGCCGATCACGTCGCCAGGGGCGTGGGCCTCGGGATCGCCCAGATCGGCCACGGCGGGAAGGCGGGCGTCGCCCGTCTGGGTGCCGGTGACCTGCTCGTCTACTACTCACCCCGCCGGACGCTCGGCGGCACTCCGCTGCGGGCCTTCACCGCCGTGGGCCGTGTCGTCGACGAAGAGCCTTGGCAGGCGGACGAGGGCGATTTCCAACCGTGGCGACGGCGGGTCGACTACGACCCGGATGCGACGACGGTGCATTTGGCAGACGTCCAGGGCGATCTGGACCTCTGCCGCGAACCGCACTGGGGATACCAGCTCCGCCGCGGACTGGTGCAGCTGAGCGGCCACGACGCAGACGTCCTGCTCGAGGCCATGACGGGTGGCCGATGAGCACCGGGCATCGGCTCGAGACGGCGTTCACCACGGCCGAGGAGAGCACCGGGCTGCTGCTGTGGCAGGTCACGAATCGGTGGCAGGCCGCTCAGCGGGCGGCGCTCCAGCCCATCGGGCTGACGCACGTCCAATTCGTCCTGACCGCATCGTTGACCTGGTTGGGAACCGACGGTCCGGTCATGCAGAGGGAGCTGGCCGACCACGCTGGCACGGACCCGATGATGACCTCGCAGGTCATCCGGACGCTCGTCGACCGCGGGCTGGTCGACCGTTCGCCCCACCCGGAGGACGGGCGGGCATGGACCCTTTCGGTGACGCCATCCGGCCGGAAGCTGGTGAACCGGGCGATCGTGGCCGTCGAAGCGTGTGACGACGAGTTCTTCGGGCGCCTCGGACGCCGGCGGGCGGCCTTCACCCGGTCGCTGGCGACCCTGGAGCGCTCCCGGGAGTGACCCTCGGACGACCCGGAGCCGACCGTGGGGGACCGACAACTGGCCCGACCCGTGAGCCCGACCCGTGAGCCCGACCCGTGAGCTCAGCTCTGGATCTCCTCCAGGACCTTGGCCGCGTGTCCATCGGCCTTCACGTGGTACCAGGCTCGGGCGATGGTGCCGTCGGCGGCGACCAGGAAGGTCGACCGGATCACCCCGATCGTCTTCTTGCCGTACATCGTCTTCTCGCCCCAGGCCCCGTACTCCTCGCCGACCGCATGGTCGGCGTCGGTCAGGAGGGGGAACTCCAGTCCGTACTTCTCGCGGAACTTCTGGTGCTTGGCGGCCGTGTCCGCCGAGATCCCGAGCACCGGCACGTTGGCCTTCTTGAAGGCGGCCAGGTTGTCGTTGAACTGGCAGGCCTCCTTGGTGCAGCCGGGCGTGTCGTCACGTGGGTAGAAGTAGACGACGACCGGCTGCCCGGCGAAGTCGGCCAGGGAGACGTCCCTTCCGTCCTGGTCGGGGAGGGTGAAGGCGGGGGCGGTGTCGCCGCTGTCGAACTTTCCCATGGCGGTTCCTCTCGGTGTCAGCGGCCACCGGGCCGCCGGGCCCGGTCCGGGGTCCGTCCGACCCGATCCACGAGCCGCTCGGTCCGGCCCACAGGGCCGCTTGAATGGTCTGGGCCCCACGATGGCACACTCCGGATGATCCCGGGCGGGCTGCGTGGGAGACTCGGGCAGCACTCCGTTCGAAGGGACCACCATGACCGACGAGACGACACCCCACGACGCCACGACCAGCTCGGCGGTGCCGGCCCACAACCGGTCCAAGGTCTACGTGGACGGCCCCGGTGGGGTCCGGGTGCCCTTCGTCGAGGTGTCGCTCGCCGACTCGCCGGCCAGGGGCGGGACGACACCGAACGAGCCCGTCCGCCTCTACGACACCTCGGGGCCCGGTTCGGTGCCGACGGTCGGACTGCCGTCCCTCCGCCGGCCGTGGATCACCGGTCGGGGTGACGTCGCCGAGTACGAGGGCCGACCGGTCAACCGGCGCGACGACGGGCGGGCTGCGGTCCGACGGGGGGTCGACGGCCCGGATGCCTTCCCGGGCGACGGCCGCCGGCCGCTGCGGTCCACGGGCACCCCGGTGACCCAGCTGCACTACGCCCGGAAGGGGGAGATCACCCCGGAGATGCTGTTCGTCGCCACCCGCGAGGGCGTGCCCGCCGAACTCGTGCGCGACGAGATCGCCGCCGGTCGGGCCATCCTGCCGGCCAACGTCAACCACCCCGAGTCCGAGCCGATGGTCATCGGGTCCAATTTCCTGGTGAAGGTGAACGCCAACATCGGCAACTCGGCGGTCTCGTCGTCGATCGAGGAGGAGGTCCAGAAGCTGACGTGGGCCACCCGTTGGGGGGCCGACACCGTGATGGACCTGTCGACCGGTCCGGACATCCACACCACCCGAGAGTGGATCCTCCGGAACGCGCCCGTGCCGATCGGCACCGTGCCGATCTACCAGGCCCTGGAGAAGGTGGACGGTACCCCGGAGGAGCTCACCTGGGAGCTCTACCGGGACACGCTCGTCGAGCAGGCCGAACAGGGCGTTGACTACTTCACCATCCACGCCGGCGTGCTGCTCCGGTACGTGCCGATGACGGCCAAGCGGATGACCGGCATCGTGAGCCGCGGCGGCTCGATCATGGCCGCGTGGTGCCTGGCCCACCACACCGAGAACTTCCTCTACACCCGGTTCGAGGAGATCTGCGAGATCATGGCCGCCTACGACGTGGCCTTCTCGCTCGGCGACGGACTCCGGCCCGGATCGATCGCCGACGCCAACGATGAAGCCCAGTTCGCAGAGTTGTCGACCTTGGGTGAGCTCACGGAGATCGCCTGGCGCCACGACGTTCAGGTGATGATCGAGGGCCCCGGCCACGTGCCGCTGCACAAGATCGTCGAGAACGTGTCGCTCCAGAAGGAGGTGTGCCACGACGCGCCCTTCTACACGCTCGGACCGCTCACCATCGACGTGGCCCCCGGGTACGACCACATCACGTCGGCCATCGGCGCGGCGGTGATCGGCATGGCCGGGACCGCCATGCTCTGCTACGTCACCCCTAAGGAACACCTCGGCCTACCGAATCTCGACGACGTCAAGCAGGGAATGATCGCGTACAAGATCGCCGCCCACGCCGCCGACCTGGCCAAGGGGCATCCCGGAGCACAGGCGTGGGACGACGCCCTGTCGAAGGCCCGGTTCGAATTCCGCTGGGAGGACCAGTTCAACCTCGCCATGGACCCCGACACCGCCCGGTCGTACCACGACGAGACCCTGCCGGCGGCGCCGGCGAAGACCGCCCACTTCTGTTCGATGTGCGGGCCGAAATTCTGCTCGATGCGTATCAGCCAGGACGTGAGGGACTACGCCGAGCAGAAGGGCATGGACCTCGCCACCGCGGTGGAGATCGGCCTCAAGGAGAAGTCCGCCGAGTTCCGCCAGGCCGGCGCCGAGGTCTACCAGGAGCCGTCGGCGACCTGAGCACGGCGGGGCGGGGCCGCGATTCCGCGCCGGAACCTTCCGTGCTGGCCGGGTCCCTCCTGGGGGCTCACGCCCGCCACCGCCGGACGAGGACAAGGCTCGTGACCAAGAGGATCGCGCCGGCCACCACGTAGATCAGCGACTCACGCCACTGGAGGAGCCAGTAGTTCGACGCGGCCTGGTAGAACTGCCCGTCCTGATCGTGATGGCGCGCCAGGCAGGTGAGGTACCCGGCCGGGAGAACCGGGTTCTCCTTCTGACATTCCAGACCGACCTGTGTCGCCGACCGGTCCGTCGGGTGATCGGATCCACTGACGAATTGGAAGCCAGCTCCGAGAAACCAGGGAGCCGCGTCCTGCGGGGCCGTGAACAATCTCGACTCATCCCCTCCAGTCTGCGAGAACGGGACGAACGTCTGCGGAGCCAGATCCGGACGGATCGTCGTGATCATGAAGAGCGACACGGCGGCGTACACGACCAGGGTGGCGACGATCGCCCAGGAGACCCGGCGGAGCAGTGCCCCCAGCGCCGTGCCGAGGGCGAACGCGAACACGGTGTAGGCGAGGGGCACCACACCGGTCGCCGAGAACACCTCTGGTTGCATCTTGCCGGACGCACCGTAGAATTCGGGACCGAAGATTGCGCTGATTCCGTTCGCACCTACGTGATGGGCCCACCACTGGGCCACCACGGTCAGGATCGCAACGAGCACCACCAGCGGGAACCCGACCACCCACCACTTCGTGGTCAGCCATCGCGTCCGGGAGATCTGCTGCGTCCAGACCAGGCGGTTGGTGCGGTCGTCCAGTTCCCCCGCCACGAGCGGCACGCCCAGCAGGAGCCCGAGCACGCACGGGAAGGCCAGCAGCACCAGGTTGATGGCGTCCACCTGATAGGGGAGCCGGAAGATCGCCAGACCCTGGTAGAGGTTCTGGTAGTGCCCGACGGCGCCGTTGGGCAGCCGGTAGGTCGTGACGGGTGCCGTGTCGTACCAGTGGCTCACGAGGGCCATCCAGATGCCGAGCGCCACGGTCAGCCCGGTGGCGATGAGAAGTGTGGTCCGGTGGCGCCGCAACGCGAGCCAGATCATTCGCCCTCCTCCGGTCGTGTGCTGACGGGAGGGGAGGACACGCCGGAGATCCCCCCACCCACGGTCGGATTGGCCAGGTAGCCGAGGACGATCTCCTCGAGACTCGGCTCGAGCACCTGCCATTCGGAGCCGGGATCGGGTGGTACGCCCCGGACCAGATAGGTCGACTGACGGGACGTCGCGCTCGCCGAGACGAGGGTGACGTCGGAGGGAGCGTCCTCTGACCGCGGACCGACCAGTATCCGGTGGTCGGCGAGGAGGTCGTCGATGGAGCCAGCGGTCTGCACCCGGGCGGCCGAGAGGATTATCAGCTCGTCACAGACGGGCTCGAGTTCGCTGACGATGTGGGACGACAGGAACACCGTGGTCCCCCGTTCGGCGACCGAGCCGAGCAGTGTCTGGAGCAGCTGGCGGCGGGCCAGCGGATCGAGGGCCGCCACCGGCTCGTCGAGCAGGAGCAGGTCCGGCCGCTTGCCCATACAGACGGCCACGGCCACCTGGGCCTGCTGCCCGAGCGAGAGCTTCGCCACCTTGCGCCCGAGGGGGATGTCGAAGTCGGCCAGCCATCCGCGGACGGCCTCGTCGTCCCACGAGCGGTTGAGTCGCCGCCCGAAGGTGAGCATCTCCTCCACCCTGAAGTTGCCGTACAGCGGTCGGAGCTGGTCGAAGTAGCCGATGCGCCGGAGGTGGGCCGTGCCGTTCGGGTCGACCTCCTCGTCGAAGATCCTCACGGCCCCGGCCGTCGGCCGCGAGAGACCGGCGGCGAGCCGCAGCAGGGTCGACTTGCCCGCCCCGTTGGGACCGACCAGGCCGGTGATCGAACCTGCCCGAACGCTGAGGCTGCAATCGCGCAGCCCCCAGTTCGCCCGGTACCTGCGGCCGAGGCCGATCGTCTCCAGTGCAGCGGTCATCGCCGTGCCTCCCTTGGTGTGGTTCGCATCGCCTCCGCCACCAGCGCGGCGATCCCTTCGTCATCGAGTCCGGCGCCCCGGGCCTCGCGGACCCACCCCTCGAGGGTGTGCTGAAGGTCGGCCCGGTGCTCGGGAGCTGCGTCCAGCGACCGCTTCACGAAGGTGCCGCTGCCCGGTCGCCCCTCCGTCAGGCCCTGCTGCTCGAGCTCGCGGTAGGCCCGGTGCACGGTGTTGGGGTTGATGGCGATCTGGCGGACCACGTCGCGCACGGTGGGCAGCTGGTCGCCGGGTCGGAGGATCCCGAGCTGGAGTGCCTGGCGGACCTGATCGACCAGTTGCCGGTAAGCGGGCACCCCGGAGGTACGGTCGAGGCGGAACTCGATCGTCGGCTCCGGATCCATCGTATTAATGTACTAATATATTAATACAATTGCAAGGAGCCGTCGAGGGTGTCGGGTCCGCACGTCTTCCCAGTTCACCGGCCTGTTGACCTGGCGGACCCCGGGTTGACGGGTACACTGGAGGTCGTGGTCGGGTGAGTGCCCACCACCGGGGTCTTCCTCATCCTGTTCTCCCGGCCTTCCACATCGGCTCGGACAATGACCCGAGGCGGGCCCGTAGGCAGCCGTGACTCGCACGGTGCTGACGGTCGGCCTCGGCCGTCGATGAACGATGAGAGAGAGCTTCTGAACCCCATGACCACCCTGACCGATCCGTCGGATCGCGCCGTAGAGACCGGCCTCGGGACCGATCCCGACGCCCTCGCACCCGACAAGCAGAAATCCTTCGCCGAGCTCGGTGTCGACCCCGCCATCGTCGCCGCGCTCGAGGAGCAGGGCATCCACGCCCCGTTCGCCATCCAGGCCATGACCGTGGAGGACGCCCTCGCCGGGCGGGACGTCTGCGGCAAGGCCAAGACCGGCTCGGGCAAGACACTGGCATTCGGCGTGCCGCTGCTCCAGCGCACCAAGGCGTCCCCGTCCACCGCGCCGGGTCGACCCAAGGCACTCGTACTGGTTCCGACCCGGGAGCTCGCCGTCCAGGTGAGTGAGGTGTTCGAGCCCCTGGCCGAGGCGGCCGGGCTCCACACCGTGGCCGTGTACGGAGGCGCCGACATCGAGCGCCAGATCAAGAAGCTCCGCCGGGGCGTCGACGTGATCATCGCCACCCCCGGGCGGCTCATCGACCTCGGCGACCGGGGTGAGCTGTCGGTGGCCGACCTCGAGACGCTCGTCCTCGACGAGGCCGACCGCATGGCCGACATGGGCTTCATGCCCCAGGTCGAGTGGGTACTCCGTCGCCTCGAACGGGACCACCAGACCCTGCTGTTCTCGGCCACCCTGGACGGTGCCGTGGACCGACTGGTGAGCCGCTACATGACCGACCCCGTGCTCCACGAGGTCGCCTCACCCACGACCACCGTCGAGGCCATGGAGCACCGCTTCCTCGAGGTCCACCAGATGGACCGCGTCAAGGTGTGCGCGGCCATCTGCCGCAGCGCCGACAAGGTCCTGGTGTTCGTCCGCACCAAGCACGGCTGCGACCGACTGGTCGAGCAGCTGGGCAAGGAGAACGTCCGGGCCGGTGCCATCCACGGCGACCTGCGCCAGGCCCAACGCGAGCGGACCCTCAAGGACTTCACCGAGGGGAAGCTCCACGTACTTGTGGCGACGGACGTGGCCGCACGGGGCCTGCACATCGACGCCGTCGACGTCGTGATCCACTTCGATCCGCCCGAGGACCACAAGGCGTACCTGCACCGTTCGGGCCGCACCGCCCGCGCCGGGTCCGCCGGCCTCGTGGTGTCGTTGGTCCAGTGGAACCAGATCCTCGAGATCGAGCGCATCCAGACCCGAATCGGGAAGCGCATGCCGATCGTCGAGATGTTCTCGAACGACCCCCGGCTCGACGACCTGGTCGCCTGGGATCCCGAGGAGTCCTGAGCCCGCCGCCCGGGAGCGCCCGTCGGAACCGACCGAGGCCACCGCCCGCCCGCCCGGCTGCACCACATCCGCCACACCACACCACGCCACATCCTGAGGAGCGACGCGTGCCTGACCGATCCGAGCCGCTGACCATCGACGACGGTACCGACGACGTCGGTCGGATCCTGGTGGTGACCGCCCATCCCGACGACGTGGACTTCGGCGCCGCCGGCTCCGTGGCCACGTGGACCGGCCGGGGCATCGACGTGTCCTACTGCATCGCCACCGACGGCGACGCCGGAGGGTCCGACCACTCCATCACGCGGCCCGAGATGGCCGCCATCCGCCGCGAGGAGCAGTTGGAGGCGGCCCGCGCCGTCGGGGTCACCGACGTGACGTTCCTGGGATTCCCGGACGGCCGCGTCACCGCGAGCCTCGAGCTCCGGGCCGCCATCTCCCGGGTGATCCGCCTGGTGCGCCCCGACCGCGTCGTCAGCCAGTCGCCGGAGCGGAACTGGGAGCGGATCTATGCGAGCCACCCCGACCACCTGGCCACCGCCGAGGCGGCGGCCTGTGCCGTGTACCCCGACGCCCGCAACCCCTTCGCCTTCCCCGAGCTGCTGGACGAAGGCCTCGAGCCGCACACCGTGCCCGAGCTGTGGATCATGGCCACCGAGCGGGCCAACCGCGTCGTCGATGCCACCGACGCCTATGACCGGAAGCTGACCGCCCTCCGGTCCCACCGTAGCCAGGTAGGTGACGGCGCCCACCTCGACGAGCTCCTCCGCAACTGGATGACGGGCACGGCGCTCGCCGCCGGACTGCCCGAGGGTCGGCTGGCCGAGGCGTTCCACGTGGTGAACACGGCCTAGTGGCCGCCGCGTCGGCTCCGTCGGCTCCGCCCGCCCGTCCGTGGGCGATCCTCCAGCACGTGGCCCACGAGGGCCCGGGCTCGATCGGTCGGGTGCTGGCCGAGCGCGGCGTCGACGTGGTCGTCGTACATCTCGACCAGGGTGAGCCGTTGCCGTCCGCGGATGCGCTGGCCGGTCTGGTGGTGATGGGCGGTCCCATGGGGGTCCGTGACGACCTGGCCTGGCTGGCCCCGGAGCGGGATCTGCTCCGCCATGCCGTCGACCGGGGCCTGCCGGTGCTCGGGGTGTGCCTCGGTGCCCAGCAGCTCGCCGCGGCCCTCGGTGCCGAGATCACGACGGGTCCCGGGGAGGAGGTCGGGCCGGGTGAGGTCCACCTCACCGCCGACGGTCGACGGGACCCGGTGCTCGGTCCCGAATACACGGGACTGTCGGGTACGACCGTGCCGTGCGTGCACTGGCACCGCGACACCTTCACCCTTCCCGACGGCGCCGTGCACCTGGCCGCCACCCGGACCTTTCCCCACCAGGCGTTCCGGGTCGGGGCCCGGGCCTACGGCCTCCAGTTCCACGTCGAAGTCGACGCGGGCCTCGCCGGATCCTGGCGCCCGTTGCTGCCTGATGGCGTCGTGCTCGACACCGACGACGTGGCCCGCGTCGAAGTCGTGGGTCGACGGGTCCTGCGGCGGTTCGTGGACGTATCGACCGCCGCCCCGCAGGAGGTCGCGCCGTGAGCGACGCGTCGGGCGCCCGGCCCTCGGTCCGGGACCCGGAGGACGAGGACGAGAACGACAGCCCGGTGAAGCCGAGACTGCGCGGCGTCCTCCACCAGATCGCCTTCTTCGCGTCACTGGTGTCGGGGGCGTGGCTGGTGTGGGACGCGCCCACCACCTCCTCGAAGCTCATCTGCCTCGTCTACGCCTGCGCCATCTCCCTGCTGTTCGGCGTCAGCGCGCTGTTCCATCGCCACACCTGGGGTCCCGTCGGTCGCCGGCGGATGCGCCGGGCCGACCACTCGACGATCTTCATCGCCATCGCCGGCTCCTACACGGCGGTGGCGGGCATCGCCCTCACCGGGTGGGCCCGGACCGCGGTACTGCTGATCGTCTGGATCGGGGCCGCCGCGGGGATCACCCTCCGCCAGGTCTGGCTCGACGCCCCCAAGTGGGTGATCGCCCTGCCCTACGTGGTGGTGGGCTGGGCCGCCGTGGTCGTACTGCCGCAGCTCGAACGGGCGCTCGGGCCCGCCGGCTTCGTCCTCCTCCTGCTCGGGGGACTCGCCTACTCGACGGGGGCCGTGGTGTACGCCCTCAAGAAGCCCAACCCGGTGCCCGGCGTGTTCGGGTACCACGAGGTGTTCCACGCGTGCACGATCGTGGGCGCCGTGCTGCACTTCGTCGTGATCGCGGTCTACGTGCTGCCCCTGGCCGGCTGAGCGGTGGCTGCAGACGTCTGACCGCGGTGTCCGCCGGTGCCCGGTGCCTACGATCGGGCCATGGCCCTCACGGTGTACGGAGTCGTCGCGCTGACCTTCATGATGTCGATGTACGCCCTCGAGCGACGGGGGAACGGCTACGTGCTGGCCTTCGCCGTCGGGTGCGCGCTGTCCTCGGCCTACGGCTTCGCGTCGGGGGCCTGGCCGTTCGGGGTGGTGGAGGGAATCTGGACGGTCATCGCCGTCCGGCGCTGGTGGTCGGGCACCCACCCGGTGCCGGCCACCTGACCCCCCGACTGGCCCGTCCGAGGGCCGGCGTGGGACCCTGGGACCGATGACTCAGCACACACGCCTGGTGGTCTGCGAGGGGGACGAGACCGGACAGGAGCTGCTGGACGAGGCGCTCCGGGTGCTCGACCCGTCCGTGGTGGGCGTCCCGCTCGACCTGGTGCGGTTCGACCTGTCCCTCGAGAACCGCCGCCGTACGAAGAACGCCGTGGTGTCCGAGGCGGCCGAGGCCATGGTGGAGGTGGGACTGGGACTCAAGGCGGCCACCATCACCCCACCGGAGACCGGTGACGTCGGCTCGCCCAACCGCATCCTGCGCGAGGGGGTCGGGGGCTCGGTGATCGTCCGGACGGGGCGACGGATCCCGGGCGTCGTCCCGCTGGCCCCGGTGGTCCACCCGATCGTGGTCGTGCGCATGGCCGTGGGTGACGCCTACGGAGCGGCCGAGGGGCGGGACGGCACCCCCGGTGACCCCGGCGAGCAGGCCTGGCGGACCGAGCGCATCGACCGGTCGGTGTGCCGGTCGGTGGCCGAGTACTCGTTCCGGGCCGCCGAGGGACTCGGGGCCTGCGTGTTCGGGGGACCGAAGTGGACGGTGTCCACGGTCTACGAGGGCATGCTCAAGGAGGAGATGGACTCGGCGGCGGCCCGGCATCCGGACGTGTCCTACCGGCCGATCCTGATCGACGCCGCCTACGCCGGGCTGCTGACCGAGGCCGACGACCAGTCCCTGGTGATCCCGGCCCTCAACCGCGACGGCGACTGCCTGTCCGACCTGGTCCTCGCCCTCTTCGGCTCGATCGCCGGGGCCGAGTCCGTGCTCCTGGCCCTCGACGACGACCTGCGACCGACCGTGGCGATGGCCGAGGCGCCCCACGGCACCGCGCCGTCGTTGATGGGCAAGAACGTGGCGAACCCGATGGCCATGCTGCTGGCCTGTGCGGCCGCCCTCGACCACGCGTCGATGGTCCAGGGCCACGCCGTATCCGATGCCGCGGCGGCCATCCGTGAGTCCACGCTGGGTGCGGCGGCCGACGGGATACGGACCTTCGACCTCGGGGGCGACGCGTCGACCAGTGGGGTCGTCGACGAGGTGATCCGCCGGATGCGGGAGCGACCGGGCGCCTGACGGTGGGTACCCGACGGACGCCGGACGCCGGACGTCGGCGACCGCGCCACGGCACCACTGTCCGGGCGGGGCAACACGCCTTGCCGACGCGCTGGGTGGCCGGATCCGGAAATGTCGCCATCGGCGATTGCAATCGTCCGCGTTCGGGCGGAAGCTCGGGGATGGCGGGGAGGCGAGTGTTCCCCCGGCGGAAAAGGAGATTCACCATGCACCTCATCACCACGTGGAAGAGCCGTCCCCTGAGCCCGGAGCAGTTCGACCGGCTCCTGAAGGTCTGGGGCAAGCTCGAGGAGCGGTCGGCGGCCGACTCCAGCAGCGAGCGTGTCTGCTGGTTCCAGTTCAGCGACGGGTCCGGCGGCGTGACCATCGACAAGGTCAAGGATGTCGAGGCGGCTCTGGCCCTCGGACTCGAGCAGTCGCTGACGCTGGGCGAGTTCATCGAACTGGACACCAAGATCGGGGTGGACCTCGATGCATCGCTGCCCCTGATCATGAAGGCCCAGGAGAACGCCCGAGGTTGAGCCTGGTCCCCGGTCGCTCCGCTGCCCCAGGGCTCCGGCCCCCGGGCCGCGGCGCGTCCGGACGAGCCGGATCGCCCCCTGCGGCCGCGACCGGTAGCTGCCCGCCGGGTGGGGCGGCCCGACCCCGGCGCTACCATCGCCGGCATGCCCACCCGAGCCGTCGTCTTCGACCTGGACGACACCCTCATCATCGAGGTCCCCTTCGCCATGACCTCCTTCCGCGAGGCACTGGCGACGCTGCCGGGTGTCGATCCGGACGCCTCCGAGGTCGATGCGCTCGACGCCGTGCGGTCCGTGTGGACGAAGGGTGCCGACCACGAACTCGCCGTCAGCCTCGGCTTCGCCTCGTGGGAGGGACTCTGGTCGACCTTCGCCGGCAACCACCCTTCACTGGCCGGCCTCGAGGCATGGGCACCGACCTTCCGGGCCGGGGCCTGGCGGGCCGTGGGCTCGCTGTTCGGCATCGAGGACCAGGCACTCCTGGACGGTGCAGCCGACACCTTCGACGAGGCGCAGCGCCGGGGTCATCCGGTGATCGCCGGCATGCACGACGTCGTCGCCGGGGTCGCCGACCGCCATCCGATCGGCCTCATCACCAACGGCCCCTCGGACATCCAGCGGCTGAAGCTCGAGCAGTCCGGGCTCACGGGTGCCTTCGGGCGGGAGGTGATCTCGGGCGAGCTCGGAATCGGCAAGCCTGATCCCGCGGTCTTCCACGGGCTGCTCGAGGGGCTCGGCGCAGAGTCGTCGGCCTCGGTGATGGTCGGGGACAGCTGGGAGCGTGACGTGCTCGGCGGGCTGCACGCCGGCATGTCGGCCGTGTGGATCGCCGACGGACGACCGGTTCCGGAGCACCGGCCGAGGGTGGTCGTCGTCGACTCGGTGCTCGAGCTGCCCGACGCCCTGGACCGGCTCGACTGATCCGGCGCCACGGGCCGGGTGGCGTGCGGGCGGGAGGCTCAGCCCGCCATCTGGCGCAGCATGTAGGGGAGGATCCCCCCGTGCCGGTAGTACTGGGCCTCCATCGGCGTGTCGATGCGCAGTCGCGCCTCGAACTCGACGGTGCGGTCGCCGTCGGTGGCCCTGACGGCGACGGTCTTCGGGCTCACGCCGTCGTTGAGCGAGCCGATCCCGGTGATGGCGAACACCTCGTGTCCGGTCAGGCCGAGCGACTCAGCCGTCTGACCCTCCGCGTACTGGAGGGGCAGGACACCCATGCCGATCAGGTTCGACCGGTGGATGCGCTCGTAGGACTCGGCGATGACGGCGCGCACGCCGAGGAGCAGGGTGCCCTTGGCCGCCCAGTCGCGTGACGACCCCGAGCCGTACTCCTTGCCGGCCAGCACGACCAGCGGTACGCCGTCGGCCTGGTACTGCTCGGAGGCCTCGAAGATGCTCGTCTCCCGACCCTCGGGCAGGTGGAGGGTGATACCGCCCTCGGTACCGGGAGCCAGCTGGTTGCGGAGTCGGATGTTGGCGAAGGTGCCCCGGACCATGACCTCGTGGTTGCCCCGCCGTGTCCCGTAGGAGTTGAAGTCGACCTGGCGCACGTCGTGGTCGAGCAGGTAGGTGCCGGCGGGCGTCGTCGGCTTGATGTTGCCGGCGGGTGAGATGTGGTCGGTCGTGACGCTGTCGCCGAGTTTCGCCAGTACGCGGGCATCGACGACGTCGGTCACCGGGTCGGGGGTCATGGAGAGGCCCTGGAGGAAGGTCGGTCGCAGCACATAGGTCGACGCGGGGTCCCACGAGAACGTGTCGCCCGTGGCCGTCCCGATGGCCTTCCACCGCTCGTCGCCCTCGAACACCGAGCTGTAGCGCTGGCGGAACATGTCGGAGGTCAGCGACGTGCGGATCGCCTCGGTCACCTCCTCGGGGCTGGGCCACAGGTCGGCCAGGAAGACGGGGTTCCCCTCCCGGTCGGTGCCCAGGGGCTCCGTGGTGATGTCGAGGTCCATGGTGCCGGCCAGCGCGTAGGCGACGACCAGCGGCGGTGACGCCAAGTAGTTCATGCGGACGTCCGGATGGATGCGGCCCTCGAAGTTGCGGTTGCCCGAAAGGACCGAGGTGACGGACAGGTCACCGGCCTGTACCGCCTCGGACACGCCCGGCAACAGGGGGCCGGAGTTGCCGATGCAGGTGGTGCACCCGTAGCCGACGAGGTCGAACCCGACGGTGGCCAAGGGAGCGGTGAGCCCGGAGCGGTCGAGGTAGTCCATAACCACGCGTGACCCGGGGGCGAGGGTCGTCTTCACCCATGGCTTGGCGACCAGGCCGCGGTCGACGGCGTTGCGGGCGAGCAGGCCCGCCGCCACCATGACCTGGGGGTTGGAGGTGTTGGTGCACGAGGTGATGGCGGCCACCACGACGTGCCCGTCGCGGATCTCCTCGTCGGGCCGTCCGTCGAGCGTCGCCGCCTGGGCCTTGGGAGTGCGGCCGAGCGCACTGCGGAAGGCGTCGGCCGCGGTGTCGAGGGGGACCAGGTCCTGCGGTCGGGAGGGGCCGGCGATGCTGGGCACCACGGTCGCCAGGTCGAGCTCGATGACCTCGGAGAAGACGGGCTCGGGACTGTCGGCCGTGAGGAACATGCCCTGGGCCTTGGCGTAGGCCTCGACGAGGTCGACGTGGTGGTCGTCGCGACCCGAGAAGCGCAGGTAGTCGAGCGTGGCGTCGTCGATCGGGAACATCGCGCACGTGGCCCCGTACTCCGGGGACATGTTGCCGATGGTCGCCCGGTTGGCCAGCGGGACGGAGGCGACGCCGGGGCCGAAGAACTCGACGAACTTGCCGACCACGCCGTGCTTGCGCAGCACGTTGGTGATGGTGAGGACGAGGTCGGTGGCGGTGGTGCCGGTCGGCGCCTCGCCCGTCAGCCGGAAGCCGACCACGGGAGGCAGGAGGAGGGACAGGGGCTGTCCGAGCATGGCCGCCTCCGCCTCGATGCCCCCCACGCCCCAGCCGAGCACGCCGAGACCGTTGACCATGGTGGTGTGGGAGTCCGTGCCGACCAGCGTGTCGCAGTAGGCGCGGCCGTCCTCGGTGGCGAAGACGACCCGCGACAGGTACTCGAGGTTGACCTGGTGGCAGATGCCCATTCCCGGGGGCACGACCCGGAAGCCGTCGAAGGCCTGCTGGGCCCAGCGCAGGAGCTGGTAGCGCTCGATGTTGCGGTGGTACTCGATGTCGACGTTCTCGTCGTAGGCGCTCGCCCGGTTGGAGGCCTCGGCGATGACGGAGTGGTCGACCACCATCTCGACGGGTACCAGCGGGTTGATCCGGGCCGGGTCGCCCCCCAGCTCGCGCAGCGCATCGCGCATGGCGGCCAGGTCGACCACCCCGGGCACGCCCGTGAGGTCCTGCATCAACACCCGCTCGGGGGTGAGGGCGATCTCGGCGGCGTCCGCCCCACCGACGCCGTGACGACCGGGGTTGACACCCCAACCGGCGACGGCCTCGACATCCGACGCGGTGACGGCGAGGCCGTCCTCGTGCCGGAGCAGGTTCTCCAGGATGACCTTGATGGAGTAGGGCAGGCGGGCGACGTCGAAGCGGTCGGCGAGGGCCCCGATGCGGAAGATCTCGTAGGTGCGGTCACCGACCGTCAGGTCGCTGCGGGCGCCGAAGGAGTCGGGGGCGGTGGAGGAATTGGCCATGCCCCCATTCTGCCGCGTCCCGGCGCCCGGCAATTCGGTCGGGGCCTCAGGTGCGGGTGCGGTACCGGCGGATGGCCAGGGGGATCAGGACGATAAGGAACAGGGCCGACCAGAACAGCGAGCGGGACGTCCAGAACCAGGTCGACTGCCCCGTGACCTGGGAGCCGACCATGAGGGCCCGGCAGGCGCTGACGGTGACCGACACCGGTTGGTAGGTGGCGAACCCCTGGAGCCAGCTCGGCATCTTCTCGACCGGGACGAATGCCGAGCTGATGAAGGTCAGCGGGAAGAGGATCGGGAACGACATGACCTGGGCCGTCTCGGAGTTCGGCGCCGAAAGCCCGATGACGGCGAACCCCCAGGACAGGGCGTAGGCGAACAGCAGGATCAACAGGATGGCCGCCGTGTAGGAGAGCGCACCGGTCGAGGGCCGGAAGCCGACGGCCAGGCCGACGCCGGTGATGATGATGACCACGAAGACGTTGCGGACCACGTCCGCGGTTGTCCGACCGGTGAGGACCGCTCCACGGGACATGGGAAGGGCCCGGAACCGCTCGATCAGACCCTTCTGCAGGTCCTCGGCCAGCCCGATGCTCGTGCTCACGGCGCCGAACGCCACGGTCTGCACGAAGATGCCGGGCATCAGGTAGTCGACGTACGGCAGTCCGCCCGGGATGGCGATGGCGCCGCCGAACACGTAGCGGAACAGCAGCACGAACATGATCGGCTGGATCGTGGAGAAGAACAGCGCCTCCGGGATCCGGGTGATGGCCAGGAGGTTGCGGCGCGTGAGGGTCAGGGTGTCCGACACGACCCAACGGGCCCTGGTGAGGACACCACCGCCGTGCGGTTCGCCCTGGACGGTGGGTGCGGTGATGGCGGCGGTGGTCATCGAGTCAGCTCCCCGGTGGCCACGGGCATGGCCTGCTCGGCCTGCCGCATCCTCCGGCGCCTGCGCTTCCGGTCCGGCGGCTCGTCCCCGGTCCCCTCCTCGTCCTCCTCGGTGCGGTGCCCGGTAAGGGACAGGAAGACGTCATCGAGGCTGGGCTCGCGGAGGTTGAACGTGCTGGGCGTGATGCCCTCGCCATCCAGGCTCCGCAACGCCATCATGGCGGCCAGCGGACCGTTGTCGACGGTGACCTCGACGAGGGTTCCACTGACCAGGGACGAGTGCGGACCGAGTCCGTCGAGGATGACGCCCGTCCGGCGGGCGTCATCGATGGAGGGCAGCCCCACCTCGAGGACGGTCGCACCGAGGTCCGCCTTCATCGAGGCCGGCGTCCCCTCGGCGATGACCCGTCCGTGGTCCAGCACGGCCAGCCGGCTGGCCAGGCGGTCGGCCTCCTCGAGGTACTGGGTGGTCAGCAGGACGGTGGTGCCGTCGCCGACAAGCTGCTCGATGACCTCCCACAGGTCGTTGCGGCTCTGGGGATCGAGCCCGGTCGTCGGCTCGTCGAGGAAGAGCACGGTGGGCCGGGCCACCAGCGCGGCGGCCAGGTCCAGGCGACGGCGCATGCCCCCCGAGTACGTCTTCAGGGGGCGGTCGCCGGCGTCGGTCAGGTCGAACTGGCGGAGGAGTTCGACGGCCCGCTGCGCCACTACGTCGCGCTCGAGGTGGTTGAGGTTCCCGACCATCTGGATGTTCTCACGGCCGGTGAGGTTCTCGTCGACGGCCGCGTACTGGCCGGCCAGGCCGATCAGGGTGCGGACCAGGCCGGCCTTCTTCTGCACGTCGTTGCCGAGGACCCGTGCCGTGCCGCCGTCGGGGCGGAGGATGGTGGTGAGTACGCGGACCGCGGTGGTCTTGCCTGAGCCGTTCGGACCGAGCAGGCCGAACACCGTCCCCTCCTCGACGGCGAAGCTGACCCCGTCGAGGGCGCGTACCTCGCGCTTGCCCGTGAAGGTCTTCTGCAGGTTCTCGGCCTCGATGGCGAACGTCATGTGGGGTCCCGTCTGGTGGGGCGGCGATGGCGGAGCCGGTGGGCTGTCGTGGCTCGGTGCGACGTGTCACGAATGGTCACGTGCAATCACGATATATCGCTACGATCGCACGGTCAACAGGCGGCGGCGACGCCCGTTGACGGTCAGAGCATACGAGGCCGGGGCGACCGTCAGAACGCCCGACGAGGGTACGCCGGGTCGTGTGGTCCACCGGATGACGTCGGCCCCCGGCCGCTAGCCTCGCCCCATGGACAAAGGCGACAAGGCTGAAGACTTCGAGCTCCCGGACGAGGACGGCGTCCCCCGCAAGCTGAGCGATCTGGCGGCGAACGGGCCCGTGGTCCTCTTCTTCTATCCGGCGGCCATGACCTACGGCTGTACCAAGGAGAGCTGCCACTTCCGGGACATGAAGGCCGAGTTCGAGGCGGTGGGCGCGCAGCGGGTGGGGATCAGCGCCGACGGGGTCGAGAAACAGAAGCAGTTCTCGGACAAGCACCAGTTCGACTACCCGCTGCTGTCGGATCCGGACGGGGCCGTGGCCACCCAGTTCGGTGTCCGGCGCGGCTTCGCCAAGCTGACGCCGGTGAAGCGGGCCACGTTCGTGATCGCCCCCGACCTCACCGTGCTCGACGTCATCCAGAGTGAGGTGCGGATGAACGTCCACGCCGACCGCGCCCTCGAGGTGCTGAAGGCGAACGCCGCCGGCTGAACGGCGGCGGGCCGCCCGACGTGAGGGAGTCCCCGACTCCGGCGCGGGGCGATGCGAAGCTGGGGGTCATGGACCGGACCCCGTGGTGGAGCGCGCGGTGAGCCCGCTCCCCGGTGCGAGCCGGATGGAGCAGCTCGTCGAGTCGATCGCGGAGCGGGTGGTCAACCTGGTGCTCGACGCCATCGACATCAACGCCATCGTCGGCCAGGTCGACATGGACGCCCTGCTGGCCAAGGTCGACATCGACGCCATCGTGTCCAAGGTGGACGTGGACGGCCTCATCGACCGGGTCGACGTGCAGAAGATCATCGACCGGGTGGATGTCGACGAGATCGTGGCCCGGGTCGACGTCGAGGCGATCATCGAACGGGTCGACGTGCAGGCGATCATCGAGCGGGTGGACATCGAGCAGGTCATCCAGCGGGTCGACATCGACAAGCTGGTGGAGCAGACCGAACTCGGCACCATCATCGCCCACTCCACGAGCGGGGTCGCCTCCGAGGTACTCGACGTCGTCCGGGCCCAGGGGGTCGGCCTCGACGACTTCGTGGCCCGGTGGGTCAATCGGATCCTGCGCCGCAACAGCGAGGACTGGCCGCCCGGGCCGGCGAAGCTCGTGAACCAGCCGGTGCCCGTGCCGGCGCTCGCCGTGGAGGCGACGGGATGAGCGCGCCTCCGGTGATCGCGCCTCCCGTGGCCGGCCGGCAGGGCAACTATGCCGGCGCGGTCACCCGACTGGTCGCCTTCGCCGCCGATGTCGGCGCCTCGTGGGGGATCTTCACCCTGGCCCTCGCCGGACTCAGCTTCGCCATCGAACTGGTGACGGGCAACCAGGTCAACCTGGGCAGCCGGCAGCTCCTGGCGCTGATCGGGCTCATCGTCTGGGAGTTCATCTACTTCGCCTACCAGTGGTCCCTCGGGGGCAAGACCATCGGCATGGCCGTGCTCGGGATCCGCGTGGTGGGCAAGGACGGCGACGCCATCACCCCCCGCCAGGCGGTCATCCGGACGATCACCCTGCCCCTCAGCTTCCTCTTCTTCGGCCTGGGGTTCCTCGGCATCCTGCTCAACAAGGACCGGCACGCCTGGCACGACCGACTGGCCAAGACCGTGGTGGTCTACTCCTGGGATGCCCGCGCCGCCCGTCTGCGGTGGCTGGCCAAGCAGGAGTCCACGACCCCGACCTGACCGGTGGACCGTCTCCTGCCCCGTACGCCGGAGGTGCCGGTACCCGGCGTGGTCCTGCTGCCGGGCCGGTTGGCTCCCGAGCGGCGCGTCGAACTGGTGGAGCGGTGCCGCGCCTGGGCCGACGCGTCGGGTGGACCGCGTCCGCCACGCATGCGCAACGGTGTCCCGATGTCGGTGCGCATGGTCGGCCTGGGATGGCACTGGTATCCGTACCGCTACTCGCGTACTCGGGACGACGGCGACGGCGGCCGTGCGCTGCCGTTCCCGCCGTGGCTCGGGAACCTGGCGAAGCGCGCGGTCGTCGGCGCGGCCCGGCACGATCCCTCGGTGGCCGACGACCCCGCCGCCTACGAGCCCGACGTGGCGCTGGTCAACTGGTACGGGCCGGGGGCGAAGATGGGGATGCACGCCGACACCGACGAGGTCGTGGTGGCGCCGGTGGTGTCGTTCAGCATCGGGGCGAGCGCGGTGTTCCGGTTCGGCAACGCCGCGGGCCGGGGGCGACCGTGGGTCGACCTGCCGCTCGAGTCGGGCGACGTGGTGGTCTTCGGGGGGCCGGCACGGCTGGCCTTTCACGGTGTCCCTAAACTGCTGCCCGGCACCGACGACCCGGTGGTGGGTGACCTTCCCGGCCGCCTCAACGTGACCGTCCGACAGACGGGCCTCGACGGTTGATGACGTAGTCCGATCGACCACACTCCACCACCGGGCGTGGCCGGGCCTGGGGGCAGGTCAGGGGACGTTCGGGCGCCCCGCCCACTCTCCGTAGCGACGGCTTCCGGGAACCTCGGAACGGCACAGGTGGTCCACTAGGTTCGCCTGGTATGGAACGGGGTCGTGGGTGGACTCGGTGCGTCCTGTGGGGTGGCGTCGCCCTCGGCGTCGGCACGGTCCTCTTCGCCCTCTGCAGCCCGTCGTCGGTGGGCTGCACGACCAACCTCGTCGTCCTGACCCACAGCCAGGTGACGATCCGCGGCTGCGCCGCCTACTCGGTCGCCGCCCATCTGGGTGTCGGACTGATCGTGCTCGGTGCCGTCCTGTTGCTCGGTTCGTTCGTCCTGGCCGTCCGGCAGCGCCGGCAGGCCGCCGGTGCCGCGTCGACGGTCGCCGCCCCGGCGCCGGTCGCGGAACCGTCCGTCGAGTCCGCACCCGTGGCTGCGGAGGTGCCTGCGGCCGCTGAGGTCGTGGTGGAACAGCCGGCCCCGGCGGCGCCGGTGGCGGCCCCCCGGTCCCCGATACCGCCGCCCGCTCAGCCGCCGCCCGCGGAGCAACCGCCCGTCGAGCCGCCGCCTGAGGAGCAACCGCCCGTCGAGCGGCCACCCGTCGAACGTCGCCGGGTGGAACGCCGGGCGCGGGTGCGGGTCGGCCCGATTCCCCCGGGGGAGGACGATCCCGGCCGGACCGGACCCGTGTCACTCCCTCCCGGCTGGTACGGCAATCCCGACAATCCCGGTGGTCCGGTCCAGTGGTGGGACGGGACGCGACTGGTGGACCGGCCCCGCTGATCCGGGCCGGGGATGCCCGTCCGCGTCCGCCTGCGACGGTCCGTCAGACCTCCGGGACCTGCAGGACCATCCAGTCGGCGTGGTTGGCGAAGCCGACGTCCTCGTACATCGGGCGACCGGACGCCGTGGCGTAGAGGTAGAAGCGTCGGAAGCCCTGTTCGCCGGCCGAACCCAGACACGCGTCGAGCAGTCGGCGGCCGGTCCCCCGGCCCCGGGACCCGGGCCGGACGTACATGTTGATGACGTAGCCCTCGCGGGCGCGCGGGTCCTCCGGCAGCGGCGGGACGTCGTGGGCCACGACGGACGCCATCCCGGTCGGGTTCCCGGACTGTTCGGCGAGCCACGTCACCATCCGGCCCGAGGCCATGGTCCCCACGAAGAATTCCCGGGTGTCGTCGGCCAGACGCCCCGGTAGGTCGTCCGGTGTGACGCCCCGGTGCTCGGCCAGGAACTCGATGCGCAGCGCACAGAGGACCGGGATGTCGGAAGGTAGCGCTCGGCGGAGGTTCACCATGGGACAGTGCCGGGCCCGCGGGCGGCCTGCCGGACGCGGACGAGGGGTGGGGGATACGTGCCCCTGGCAGGAATCGAACCTGCGCTTTCGGCTCCGGAGGCCGACGCTCTATCCGCTGAGCTACAGGGGCAGACGGGGTGCGGCGGCGGCTGCTGGTGCCGTCCGTCCGTTACTCCGAGGAGGCAACTCTAGTGCCACCGGCGGGCGCGGGAGACCTGGCCCTCCCGTGGCCCCGTCCGGGACCGCGTATCCTCGGGCCACGATGTCCGCACCCCCGCCCACCGACCACGCGGCCCCGCCGGCGCCTACGCCCGCCTACCGGCCCGTCCGCGACCGCCTGGCCGATGCCGTCGCCGCCGCGGTGGCCACCGTCGCCACCGAGGGCGGCACGGACCTGGCCGTCGACCCCGCGGACGTCCATCTCGAGCGCCCGGCCCGTCGGGAGCACGGCGACTGGTCGACCAACGTCGCACTGGTGACGGCCAAGCAGGTGGGGACGAACCCGCGTGCCCTGGCCACGGCGCTCGTGGAGGTGCTGGAACGGACGCTGCCGGACCACGTGGTGGCCGTGGAACTGGCCGGCCCGGGGTTCATCAACTTCCGGCTCGACGAGACCTGGCTGCACGAGGCGTTGGCCGCCGTGCTCGCCCAGGGCGAGGACGGGTACGCGCGCCCGGACATCGGCCACGGCGAGACGGTCCAGGTCGAGTTCATCTCCGCCAACCCGACGGGGCCGATCCACGTGGGCAACGGGTGGTGGGGCAGCTACGGCGACGCGTTGGCGCGGGTGCTCGGCCGCAGCGGGCACGTGGTCAGCCGCGAGTACTACGTCAACGACACGGGCGGGCAGATCCGGACGCTGGGGACGAGCCTCCTGGCCCGCCACCGCGGTGAGGAGGTACCGGAAGGCGGCTACCAGGGCCAGTACGTCACCGATCTGGCCGCGGAGTACGACGGGCCCGACGACGTCACCACGGCCGGACGCTGGGCCGCGGACCGCATCCTCGAGCGCATCAGGGCCACGCTCGCCTCGGTGGGCATCGTCTTCGACGAGTGGTACTCGCAGGCCTCCATCGAGGAGAGCGGTGCCGTCGACGAGACCATCGCCCTCCTGGCCGACAAGGGCCTGGTCTACGAGCAGGACGGCGCCACCTGGTTCCGGTCCGAGCAGCTCGGCGACGTACGTGACCGGGTGCTCCGCAAGGCCAACGGCGACGCCACCTACCTGGCGGGCGACCTGGCCTACCACCGCGACAAGTTCCTGATCCGCGGGTTCGACCGGGTGATCGACGTCTTCGGGGCCGACCACCACGGCCAGGTCGCCAGCCTCGTGGCCGGGGTCACGGCCCTGGGCGTGGACCCGTCGCGCCTCGAGGTGAAGCTCGGCCAGATGGTGTCGCTCGTCGACGGTGACGAGGCCGTCAAGATGGGCAAGCGGGCGGGCACCGCCATCGACCTGGACACGGTGATCGCCGACATCGGCCCGGACGCCACCCGCATCCTCAGCCTGATGAGCTCGCTCGACCAGGCCGCCACCTTCGATCTGGCCGCCGTCCGCGAGCAGTCGGCCGAGAATCCGGTCTTCTACGTCCAGATGGCCAGCGCCCGCATCGGCGGCGTCGGTCGCAAGGCGGTCGAGCGCGGCATCGTGCGGGCGCCGCTCGTCGACGTCGACCTGTCGCTGCTCACCCATCCCCGGGAGCTCGAAGTGCTCCGCTGCCTGGAAGAGCTGCCCGAGGTCGTGGCGGACGCCGCCGTGGACCGGGCGCCGACCAAGGTCACCACGTGGGTGCGCCGGCTGGCCTCGTGCTTCCACGGCTTCTACCACGACTGCCCGATCCTGGCCGACGACGTCGACCCGGCCCTGGCCCAGGCCCGGCTGTGGCTCGTCGAGGCCTCGCGGATCGGGCTCGCCATCGGGCTCGGGCTCCTCGGGGTGCATGCGCCCGAGGCGATGTGACCGTGCCCGTCCCGACCGGTCCGATCGACGTCGACCTCCTCCCGACCACGGCCCGCATCGGCGCCGACGGTCACCTCGGCGTCGGCGGCTGCGACCTGGTCGAATTGGCCGAGCACCAGGGCACGCCGCTGTTCGTCTACGACGAGGCCCACCTGCGCGCCGCCTGTCGGGAGGCCGTGGCCGCCTGGGGCGACGGGGTCGCCTACGCCACCAAGGCGTTCCTGTGCGTCGCCATGGCGAAGTTGGCCCATGAAGAGGGCATGTGCCTCGATGTCTCCACCGGTGGCGAGCTCCATGTGGCCCTCACGGCCGGCGTGCCGGCCGACCGGCTCGTCCTGCACGGCAACAACAAGTCGACCGAGGAACTGGCGGCGGCCCTGTCCGTCGGGGTCGGCCGCATCATCGTGGACTCCTTCGACGAGATCGACCGCCTCGAGGGGTTGGTGGCCGACCCACCCCGGCTCGAGGGGGGTCCGGAGGACGCCGAGCCGATCACCCGGTCGCGCCCCAGGGTGCTGGCGCGCATCACCCCGGGCGTGGAGGTCCACACCCACGAGTTCGTGCGGACCGGCCAGGAGGACTCGAAGTTCGGCTTCGGACTGTCGTCGGGGGCGGCGGCCCGGGCCGTGGCCCGACTGGCCGACCTCGATGCCGCAGGGGTCGTGGAGTTCGTGGGGATCCACGCCCACCTGGGCAGTCAGGTCTTCGCCCTGGAGCCGTTCGCCCAGGCCATCGACGTGCTGGCTGGCTTCTTCGCCCCGCTCGGTCTGCCCGAGCTCGTGGTCGGTGGTGGCCTCGGTGTGGCCTACGTCAACGGCGAGCAGGCGCCCCCCATGGCCGAGTGGGCCGAGTCGGTGCGGGCGGCCTGCCGTCGGGCCGGTATCGCCGACTCGGTGCGGGTGACGGCCGAGCCCGGCCGCGCCATCGTGGCCGCCGCCGGGCTGACGCTCTACCGGGTGGGTACGGTCAAGGACGTGCCCGGCCACCGGACCTACGTCTCGGTGGACGGCGGGATGAGCGACAACCCCCGCCCGGTCCTCTACGGCAGTGGCTACGAGGCATTCCTGCCCCGCGAGGCGCACGCGGAGCGCCCGGTCCCCATCCGGCTGGTGGGCAAGCACTGCGAGACGGGCGACGTGGTGGTGGCCGACGGATTCGTGCCCGAGGACCTGGCGGTGGGTGACGTCCTGTGCACGCCGGTGACGGGTGCCTACGGCCACGCGATGGCGTCCAACTACAACAAGGTGCCGCGCCCGGCGGTGGTCTTCGTGGCCGACGGCCAGGCCCGGACCGTGGTGCGCCGCGAGACCTTCGACGACCTGGTCCGCCTGGACATCTGACCGCCCGGGACGGAGCGGCGCCCCCCTCGCGAAGCGGTAGCGTGACCGGGTGACCTCGGCCCACCCGACAGAGCGGACCCTACGTGTCGCCGTACTCGGCTGCGGCAACGTGGGGGCGGCGCTGGTGGGCATCCTGCAGGACCGCGCCGAGGCGCTGGCCGTCCAGTCCGGGGCCCGGCTCTCGATCGCCGGGATCGCCGTCGGCGACCTCGACGCCCCCCGGCCCGACCACGTGCCCCGCGAACTGCTGACCGCCGACGCCGCCGGCCTGGTCGCCGACCCGTCCGTCGACGTGGTGGTGGAGCTCATCGGCGGGCTCGACCCTGCGGGCAGGCTGGTGCGCGCCGCCCTCGACTCGGGCCGGCCGGTGGTGACGGCCAACAAGGCACTGCTCGCCTCGCCCGACGGCGTGGCCCTGCGGATGCTCGCCCGCGAGCGGGGTGTCGACCTGCTCTACGAGGCAGCTGTGGCCGGGGCCATCCCGCTGGTGCGGGCCCTGCGGGAGTCCCTCACCGGCGAGCGCATCCACCGGGTCATGGGCATCGTGAACGGCACCACCAATTTCATCCTCACCAAGATGGGGGAGCAGGGGGCCGACTACGCGTCGGTGCTGGCCGAGGCCCAGTCCCTGGGGCTGGCCGAACGGGACCCCACCGCCGACGTCGAGGGCTTCGACGCCGCGGCCAAAGCGGCCATCCTGGCCGGCGTGGCCTTCGGCTACGACGTGTCCGACGACGCCGTCCTGCGCGAGGGGATCACCGGTATCAGCGCCGGGGACGTCGACTTCGCCGACCGGGCCGGCTACGTGATCAAGCTGCTGGCCGTCGTCGAGCGCGCCGGGGCCGAGGGTCTCTCGGTGCGGGTGCACCCGGCGCTCGTCCCCGCGTCCCATCCGCTGGCCGGCGTGCGCGACGCCTTCAACGCCGTCTTCATCGAGGGCGAGGCGGCCGGCGAGCTCATGCTCTACGGCCAGGGCGCCGGCGGCCTGCCCACGGCCAGCGCAGTGGTGGGCGACCTCATCGACGCCTCGCGCAATCTGCTCGCCGGCACGACCGCCCCCGCCCCCGACCGCCAGCTGGCCCACCTGGTGCCCGCCGACGATCTCGAGGCCGGGTTCTACGTGAGCCTGGACGTGGCCGACCGCCCCGGCGTCCTGGGCGCGGTCACCACCGCGTTCGGTGCCCACGGCGTGTCGATCCGGTCGGTCGAACAGGAGGGCGGTGGCGAGGGTGCCCGACTGGTATTCGTGACCCATGTGGCACGGGAGGGAGACCTGCGGGCCACCTTGGCCGACCTGGAAGGACTCGACGCGGTCGAGCGGATCGGAGGCGTGATGCGGATCGTGGGGACGGCGTGACCGGCGACAACCGGGCGCTGGCCTGGCGGGGTGTGATCGAGGAGTACCGGGAGTTCCTGCCCGTCACCGCGGACACACCGGTCGTGACGTTGCTCGAGGGCGGGACCCCACTGCTCGAGGCGCCGCGCCTGTCGGCCCGGGTCGGCGCACGTGTCCTGCTGAAGATCGAGGGGGCCAACCCCACCGGTTCGTTCAAGGACCGGGGCATGACGATGGCCATCTCCAAGGCCGTCGAGGAGGGGGCGAAGGCGGTGGTCTGTGCTTCCACCGGAAACACCTCGGCCTCGGCCGCCGCCTTCAGCGCCCGGGCCGGCCTGACCTGCGCCGTGCTCATCCCCGAGGGCCACATCGCACTGGGCAAGCTCGCGCAGGCCCTGATCCACGGGGCCAAGGTCCTGCAGCTGCGCGGCAATTTCGACCAGGCGCTCGAGATCGTCCGGGAGCTCGGCGACAAGGCGCCCGTGACCGTCGTCAACTCGGTCAACCCCTACCGGATCGAGGGCCAGAAGTCGGGTGCCTTCGAGATCATCGACCAGTTGGGCGATGCTCCCGAGGTCCACTGCATCCCGGTCGGCAACGCCGGGAACATCACCGCCTACTGGAAGGGCTACCTGGAGTTCAAGGAGGCGGGCCGGTCCACCCGGCTGCCGCGGATGCTGGGCTTCCAGGCCGCCGGCGCCGCACCCATCGTGGCCGGACACCCGATCGAGCACCCCGACACGGTGGCCACCGCCATCCGGATCGGCAACCCGGCCAGCTGGTACGGGGCGACGTCGGCCGCGTCGGAGTCGGGCGGCGGCATCGCCGCGGTCACCGACGACGAGATCCTGGAGGCGTACCGCTTCCTGGCCACCGAGGAGTCGGTGTTCTGCGAACCGGCCTCGGCGGCGTCCGTGGCCGGGATCCTGACCCACGGCCTGCCCGACGGCGTGGGCCCGGCGTCGACCGTGGTCTGCGTGCTGACCGGTCACGGTCTGAAGGACCCGGACATCGCCATCAGTCAGATCAGCGTGCCCACGGTGGTCGAGGCCGACCTCGGCGCCGTCCTCCGCGAACTCTCGCTGTGACGGGGGCGGCCGGGCCGACCTGACGGCCCCGCCGCCGGGTGGTTGCCGCGCTCCGCCCGGAACCTGTATGCTGGTGTCACCTTCGCTTCCGCAGTCGGCCCGTTCGGGCCTGCGGGCGGGACCTCCTGGTTCGAGACCCTCGACCAGCCCGTGCCCGGCGTCGGGGGGAGTTGCCTCCGGGACCCGTCCTGGATTTCCCACCTCCCCACCCCTTTATTCCCTGGCTGTGGGATTCCTCCCATCCGCCAACGAGGACATGCTGAAACGAGGAAGCCGATGACTGCCGAACAGCAGCTCGAGCGCTCGGTGTTGGAGAGCAAGGAGCGCGATGAGCTCCATGCGATCGCGCAGGCCCTGTCTGTGAAGACCACCACCCGGACCAAGAAGGCCGACATCATCGACGGCATCCTGAAGGCCACCGGTGTCGGCCCCGCCGACTCCGCCGAGGCCCCCACCGCCCGCACGGCGCGGGCTCCGAGGAGCCGTGCCACCGCCGACACCTCGTCGGAGGGTGTGGTCCCGACCACCAACGGTGATCACGCCGACACCGTCGACGACGCGCCCACGGCGCCGGCCCGCCGGGTCCCGGCCACCCTGTCTTTCGGCCCGGGCGACGACGCCGCGTCGGGCGACGCGTCGGCCCCGCTCGAGGAGTTCGACGACGTGCCGACGGGCGGAGGGTCCTCGACCGCCGCTCCCGGCGACGAGTCGACCGCGTCGGACGAGGGCGGCCGCAGCCAGCAGGGCGGCGGCAACCAGGGCCGGGGCAACCAGGGTCAGGGCGGCGGCCAGGGCAACAACCAGAACCCGGGCCGGAACAACCGGAACAACCAGAACAACCAGAACCAGGGCCGGAACAACCCGGGCGGCGGGCAGGGAAACCAGGGCAACCAGGGCAACCGCAACAACCAGGGCAACCGGAACAACCAGAACCAGGGCGGCGGCAGTGACGACCTGGGCAACCGCCGGTCCAACCGGCGCCGTCGGGGCCGCGACCGCCAGGGCAACCCCGAGGGCGACCTGCAGGGCGGTGGCAACGACCAGCAGTACCAGGGTGAGCTCCTCCCGGTGCGGGGCCTGCTCGACCTGCGGGACGAGGGCTACGGCTTCCTCCGCTGCGAGGGCTACCTGGCCTCGACCAAGGACGTCTACGTCTCGATCAGTCAGGCCCGCCGCTTCGCGCTCCGCAAGGGCGACGCCATCGAGGGCTTCTGCCGGCCCGCCGGCACCACCGAGAAGTTTCCGGCACTGATCCAGATCGACACCGTGTCGGGCATGGACCCCGAGGTCGCCCGCCAGCGCCCCCGGTTCGAGGACCTCACCCCGCTGTTCCCGGACGAGCGGCTGCACCTCGAGATGCCGGGGGAGAAGGAGGACATGACGGCCCGGATCGTCGACCTCCTGTCACCGATCGGCAAGGGTCAGCGTGGCCTCATCGTGTCGCCCCCCAAGGCGGGCAAGACGACGGTCATGAAGCACATCGCCCACTCGATCGAGGCCAACAACCCGGATGTCCACCTCATGGTCCTCCTCGTCGACGAGCGGCCCGAAGAGGTCACCGACATGCGCCGCTCGGTCAAGGGCGAGGTCGTGGCCTCGACCTTCGACCGCCCGGCCGACGAGCACACGGCCGTCGCCGAGCTGACCATCGAGCGGGCCAAGCGTCTGGTCGAGTCCGGCCGCGACGTGGTGATCATCCTCGACGGCATCACCCGCCTGGCCCGTGCCTACAACCTGGCCGCCCCGGCCACCGGCCGGATCATGTCCGGTGGTGTCGACTCCGGCGCCCTCTACCCGCCGAAGAAGTTCTTCGGCGCCGCCCGCAACATCGAGGAGGGCGGCTCGCTGACCATCCTCGCCACGGCCCTGGTGGAGACCGGCTCCAAGATGGACGAGGTCATCTTCGAGGAGTTCAAGGGCACCGGCAACATGGAACTCCGGCTCGACCGGCGCCTGGCCGAGCGCCGGCTCTACCCGTCGATCGACGTGAACGCCAGCTCGACCCGCCACGAGGAGCTGCTCTTCGACCGGTCGCAGCTCCAGCAGGTCTGGAAGCTCCGCCGGGTGCTCAACGCGCTGGCCAACGAGGGCAGTGCGGCGGCCGGCCTCGAGCTCCTGATGGACAAGATCCGGACCACCAAGAGCAACGACGAGTTCCTGGCCGAGATCGCCAAGGGCCCGGCCACCTGACCGACGTCGTCCTCCCTTCCGGAACCGCCGGTCGAAGCGGTCGACGCGTCCGGTACACTCTGTCCTCTGCAATCGGCGTCCCCTCCGGGGTGCGCCACCACAGGAGATCGCCATGAAGACCGACATCCATCCCGAGTACACCGAGACCGCGGTGCGTTGCTCGTGCGGCAACACCTTCACCACCCGCTCGACCAAGCCCGAGATCACCCTGGAACTCTGCAACGAGTGCCATCCCTTCTTCACCGGCAAGCAGAAGCTGGTGGACTCCGGCGGGCGTGTCGAGCGCTTCCAGCGTCGCTACGCCGCCCAGGGCCGGAAGAAGAAGTCGGCCGCTCCGGCCGAGGACTGAGCCCGTCCGCCGGTCCTCCGCCGACCGGCACAGCCCGCCGGGCGCGTACCGCCGACCGCCCACCGGGGCCAGTCGGGGTGAGGTGCCGGTGACGCTACCCTTCTTCCCGTGCTCAACGACCGTCTGAGGGACCGCCTCGTCGACCTCGAACGGGAGTACGAGTCGGTCCTCACCGAACTCAACGACCCCGGCCTGTCCGCGGACCCGAAGCGCCTGCGCGAGGTGTCGCGCCGGCATCGCGAGCTCGAGGAGGTCGTGGGCTGCTTCCGCGGCCTCGAGGCCGCCCAGTCCGACCTCGAGGCGGCACGGGAGATGGTCACCGACTCCGCGGGCGCCGAGCGCGAGCTGGCCCAGGCCGAGGTGAGCCAGGCCGAGGACGACGTGGCCCGGCTGGAGGAGGAGCTCCGCCAGCTGCTCGTGCCCCGCGACCCGAATGCCGGGCGCAACGTGATCCTGGAGATCCGCGGGGCCGAGGGCGGCGAGGAGGCGAACCTCTTCGCCAAGGACCTCTTCGACATGTACAGCCGGTACGCGGCGGCCAAGAGCTGGAAGGTCGAGGTCCTGTCCTCCAGCCCCTCGGAGCGCGACGGACTCAACGAGATCACCTTCCTGGTCAAGGGCGACGACGCCTGGCTCCGGCTGGAGCACGAGGGCGGGCCGCACCGGGTCCAGCGGGTCCCGGTCACCGAGTCCCAGGGACGCATCCACACGTCGTCGGCGGCGGTCGCCGTGCTGCCCGAGGCCGAGGAGGTCGACGTCGACATCGACCCCAACGACCTGAAGATCGACGTCTACCGATCGACCGGGCCCGGCGGGCAGTCAGTGAACACCACCGACTCGGCGGTGCGGATCACCCACCTGCCGACCGGCATCGTGGTGGCCATGCAGGACGAGAAGAGCCAGATCCAGAACCGCGCCAAGGCCATGATCGTGCTGCGCTCGCGGCTGCTCCAGGCGGAGCAGGAGCGCCAGGCCGCGGAGCTGTCGCAGCAGCGGAAGAGCCAGGTCGGCGGCGGCGGCCGGTCGGAGAAGATCCGCACCTACAACTACAAGGAGAACCGGGTCACCGACCACCGCATCAAGCTGACGCTGCACAAGCTCGACCGGATCCTGATGGGCGACCTCGACGAGCTGACCGACGCGCTGATGGCCGACAAGCGCTACCGGCAGCTGGACGACGGCTGAGGTGGTGGTGGCCACGGCGTCCGAACGCACCGCGCCGGCACCGGCGGACGACCGGGAGGGCGGCCGTTCCCGCCTGACGGCCGAGGTCGACGGCCGAGTGGGTTCGCGCCAGGAGGCCGTCTGGATCGTCGAGCACGCCGAGGCCCACCCCACCGGCGGGTCGGGTGGCGTCCGCACCGACGCGCTGGCCCTGGCCGACCGCCGGGCCGCGGGCGAGCCCCTGCAGTACGTGCTGGGCACGTGGGCCTTCCGGTCGCTGGAGCTGCAGGTAGACCGGCGGGTCCTGATCCCCCGGCCCGAGACGGAGCAGGTGGTGGAGGTGGCCCTGGTCGAGCTGGCCCGTGCCGCTTCCGGGCGCCACGACCCGGGCGACGACGGCCCGTTGGTCTGCGTCGACCTGGGGACCGGCTCGGGCGCCATCGCCCTGTCGCTGGCCGTCGAGGGGGCGGGCCTCGGCCGACCGCTCGAGGTGTGGGCGACCGATGCCTCGCCGGACGCGCTCGACGTGGCCCGCGCCAACCGCGACGCCCTGGCGGCGACCGACCCCGGGGCGGCCGCCCGGGTCACCTTCGCCGAGGGCCGGTGGTTCGCCGCGCTGCCGGAGGGCCTGGCCCGGCGGGTCGACCTCGTGGTCTCCAATCCCCCGTATGTGTCCGAGGCCGAGTTCGCCGGCCTCGACCCGACCGTGCGCGAGTGGGAGCCCACGGCGGCGCTCGTGGCGCCACGCGGGCGGAGTGGGGTGGACGGGACGGCCGACATCGAGGCGGTGATCGCCGGGGCCGGTGCGTGGTTGCGGCGGCACGGAGGCCTGGTGGTCGAACTGGCGCCGTCGCAGGCCTACGGGGCCATCGACGCCGCCCGTCGCGCCGGGTTCACCCGGGTCGCCACGGCACGCGATCTGGCCGGTCGCCTGCGCATGCTGGTGGCGTCGCGATGACCCGGGTGATGACGGCGTCCGAGTCCGGCGCCGTGCGAGCGGCGGCCGAGGCCCTGGCCGACGGGGCGGTGGTGGCCGTGCCCACCGACACCGTCTACGGGCTGGCCGTCGACCCGGCCCAGCCCGACGCCGTGGCACGACTCTTCGCACTCAAGGGCCGACCGGCCGACGTGCCCCTGCCCGTGCTCGTCGCCGGGGCCGAGCAGGTCGCCATGGTGGCCGGTCGCCTGGAGTCGGCGGCCCAGCACCTGGCCGACCGCTACTGGCCCGGGCCGCTGACCCTGGTCGTGCCGCGGCGGCCCGGGCTCTCCGTCGACCTCGGCGGCCCGCCCGCGGCGCGTCACACGGTCGGTGTGCGGCGGCCCGACCATCCGGTGATCGTGGCCCTGTGCGACCTGCTCGGCCCGCTGGCCGTCACCAGCGCCAACCTCCACGGCGCATCGCCGGCCACCACGGCCGATCAGCTGGTGCGGGCCTTCGACGGCTCGGAGGAGCCCCGCCTCGTGCTCGACGGGGGCACGTGCGACGGGGTCCCCTCGACCGTCGTCGAATGCCGGGGACCGGCATCCAAGTGCCTGCGCGAGGGGGCGCTGGTCTGGGCCGACATGCACGGACGGGGACGCCGGGACCGGGAGCGTCCGGCCGCTCCGGCGCCGGACGGGGTTGACGGTGCCGGTCCCGACGGGGGACACTTGTGGGATGCAGCACGTTGAGTCCGTCCCGCGCGTCGACGTAATCATTATCGACTAGGCACCCACCACTCCCGGTGTGTGCCCCCTGACCGTCCACCTGGTGGGCGGTTTTTCAATTGCCGGACGGGCCGGCCGGACGCCTCCGGGCACCGGAACCCCGGGGCCGGGGCAGGGACGGCACGCACAAACAGACTCCCCAGATCGCACGAGACATCGGAACAGTGAGGACAGCAGACCAGTGAGCAGCTACAAGGTTGGCGTGATCGGTGGCGACGGCATCGGCCCGGAGGTGACGGCCGAGGCGCTCAAGGTCGTGCGGGCCGCCGGCGTCTCCCTCGACACCACGGACTACGAGCTCGGTGCCGACCACTACATCCGCACGGGCGAGGTGTTGCCCGACCGCGTGCTCGACGAGCTGGCCGGCCAGGAGGCCATTCTGCTGGGCGCCATCGGTGCCCCCATCGGCTCCACGGAGGTGCCCCCGGGCACCCTGGAGCGGGGCATGCTGCTTCGGCTGCGCTTCGCCCTGGACCTCTACATCAACCTGCGGCCGTTCACCGGGGTCCCCGGCGCCCCGGCCGCCGGCTGCGACTTCGTGGTCATTCGGGAGAACACCGAGGGGACCTACGCCGGCGAGGGCGGCTTCCTCCGCAAGGGCACCCCGTTCGAGGTGGCGACCCAGGGCTCGGTCAACACGCGCCACGGCGTGGAGCGCTGTGCCCGCTACGCGTTCGCCCTGGCCGCCACCCGGCCCGAGCGTCACCTGACGCTGGTGCACAAGACCAACGTGCTGACGTTCGCCGGCGACCTGTGGCAGCGGACCGTCGAGGAGGTGGCACCGGAGTACCCCGATGTCTCGTGGGACTACAACCACGTCGACGCCACCTGCATCTACCTGGTGGAGAACCCCGGCCGCTACGACGTCATCGTGACGGACAACCTTTTCGGCGACATCATCACCGACCTGGCCGGTGCGGTGGCCGGCGGCATCGGCTACGCGGCCTCGGCCAACCTCAATCCCGACCGGACGGGCCCCTCCATGTTCGAGCCGGTACACGGTGCGGCCAACGACATCGCCGGGACCGGCCGGGCCAACCCGGCCGCCGCCATCCGCTCGGCCGCCCTCATGCTGGACTTCCTGGGCGAGACCGAGGCCGCCACCGCCGTCGTCACGGCGGTCACCGAATTCATCAACGACACCCCCGACCTGACGCTGTCGACCTCCGGGATCGGCGACGCCATCGCAGAAAGGCTCTGAGTCATGCCCATCACCCCCACCGAGAAGATCTGGATGGACGGCGAATTCGTCGACTGGGCCGATGCCACGGTGCACGTGCTCACCCACACCATGCACTACGGCTCCGGCGTGTTCGAGGGCATCCGCGCCTACCCCACCGACCGGGGTGTGGCCGTGTTCCGGCTGCGCGAGCACATCGAGCGGCTCTTCGCCTCGGCGTCGGTGTTCCTCATCGACATCCCGTACAGCGTCGACGACGTCGTCGAGGCCACCCGCGAGCTGGTGCGGGTCAACGGGATGCACGACGGGTGCTACATCCGTCCGCTCGTCTACCTCGGCTACGGCGAGATGGGGCTGAACCCCATGCCCTGCCCCGTCAACGTGTCCGTGGCCTGCTGGCCCTGGGGCACCTACCTCGGCGACGACGGTGTGGCCAACGGCGTGTCCATGAAGATCTCGTCGTGGCGGCGCCACGACCCCAACGCCGTGCCGACGGCCGCCAAGGGCACCGGTATGTACGTGAACTCGTCGCTGGCCAAGGTGGAGGCGATCAAGGCCGGCTACGACGAGGCCATCCTGCTGGCCCCCGACGGCAACATCAGCGAGTGCACGGGCGAGAACATCTTCATCGTGCGCGACGGCAAGTTGCTCACCCCGCCCAGCTCCGACTCGGGCGCGCTCGAGGGCATCACCCAGAAGTCGGTGGAGCGCATCGCCCGGGACCACGGCCACGAGGTGCACTACCAGCAGCTCATCCGCACCGACCTCTACACGGCCGACGAGGCGTTCCTGACCGGCACGGCCGCCGAGGTCGTCCCGATCCGGGCCGTCGACGACCGCACCGTGGGTGCGGGCAAGCCCGGCCCCATCACCCAGGACATCCAGCAGACGTACTTCGCCGCGGTGCGCGGTGAGGTCGAGCAGTACCGGGACTGGCTGGACTATGTCGAGTGACGGCCCCACGCTCGCCGACGAGTCGTATGCGGCGGCCAAGGCCGGAGGACGGGGGCCCGGCACCGGGCACGGCCACACCCACCGCCACGGCGACGGGCCCGAGCACTCCCATCCGCTGACGGCCGGGCAGGAGGCCCACGCACGCGGCCGACACCTCCATGAGCACGAGCACGAGCACGACGAGCGCCCCCGGTCCGGGGGTGGTCATGACTTCGCTCTGCCGGACCTTCCCGCGGCGGTGGACGTCTTCGACACCACCCTGCGTGACGGCTCCCAGCAGGAGGGCCTGTCGCTGACCGTGGACGACAAGCTGCGGGTGGCCGAGCAGCTCGACCACCTCGGGGTGACGTTCATCGAGGGCGGCTGGCCCGGTGCCAACCCCAAGGACGCCGAGTTCTTCGCCCGGGCGCCCGAGGAGCTCAGACTGTCCCGGGCCACCCTGGTGGCCTTCGGCTCGACCCGGCGGGCCGGTGTGCGGGCCGAGGACGACGAGACCCTGCGGCACCTGGTGGAGGCCCGGACCGAGGCCGTCTGCATCGTGGCCAAGTCCTCGGAGATGCACGTCGTCGACGCCTTGCGCACGACGCTCGACGAGGCGGTGGCCATGGTGGCCGACTCGGTCGCCTTCCTGCGCGCCAACGACCTGCGGGTGTTCCTCGACGCCGAGCACTTCTTCGACGGCTACAAGGCGAACCCGGAGTTCACCCTCCGGATCCTCCGGGCCGCCGAGGAGGCGGGCGCCGAGACCCTCGTGCTGTGCGACACCAACGGGGGCACCCTGCCCCACGAGGCGCAGGGGATCGTGGCCACCGTGCTCGACCGCTTCGAGACGCAGGTCGGTGTGCACTTCCACAACGACAGCGGCTGTGCCGTGGCCAACTCACTGGCGGGCGTGAGGGTCGGCGCCACCCACGTCCAGGGCTGCGTGAACGGCTACGGCGAGCGGGCGGGCAACGCCGATCTGGCCGCCGTCGTGCCCGACCTGTCGCTCAAGCTCCGGGTGTCCACCATCCCGGCGGACCGCCTGTCCCTGCTGACGCCGGTCTCGCACCACATCGCCGAACTGGTCAACATCGCCCCCGATCCACAGCAGCCCTTCGTCGGCGCCTCGGTGTTCGCCCACAAGGCGGGCCTGCACACGTCGGCCATCGCCCGCCGCTCCGACGCCTACGAGCACATCTCGCCCGACCTGGTGGGCAACGGCACCCGCTTCGTGGTGTCGGAGATGGCGGGGCGGTCGACACTGGCCATGAAGGCCGAGGAACTGGGACTGGAGCTCGACTCCGACGCCATGACCTCGGTACTCGACTCGCTGAAGCGCCTCGAGTACGAGGGCTACCACTTCGAGGTGGCGGACGGCTCCCTCGAGCTGCTGCTCCGTCGGTCGACCGGGTGGACTCAGGACTTCTTCGAACTGGAGTCCTACCGGGTCATCGCCGACCAGGGTGACGAGCTGTCCACCGAGGCGACCGTCAAGCTGCGGGTCGCCGGGTCGCGGGTCGTCGCCACGGCCGAGGGCAACGGTCCGGTCAATGCGCTCGACGGCGCCCTCCGCGCCGCCATCGGGTCGAGCTACCCCTCGCTCGAGGGCGTCCACCTGGTCGACTACCGGGTGCGGGTCCTCGACTCGGCCAAGGGCACCGGCTCGGTGACCCGGGTGCTGATCGACTCGACCGACGGCGACCGGACCTGGACGACCATCGGCGTGTCCGAGAACATCATCGCCGCCTCGTGGCAGGCCCTCGCCGACTCGGTGGTCTACGGTCTGCTGCACGCCCCGGCATCCGGTGCCTGAACTGGACATCGGTCCACGCCGCATGGCACGTTCTGTGCCAGGGCGACGGACAGGGGACACCCTGAGCGCCCGTACCACCCCGCGATCCAGGAGCACCCGGTGACCCAGCCCAGTTTCGTCCCCGTCATCGAGGCGGACCAGGTCCGACGCGCCTACCAGCTGCACGTCCCGTCGGTCTGGACCGCCTCGCGGCCGTCCGAGCTGCGCGGCACCCGCGCCCCGTCCGGCAGCTTCCTCGGCACGCCCGGCCCGGACCAGGGCTTCGCCCTGAAGCTGGCCCGTCGGTTCGAGGACCGGCTGGTGCTGGCACCGGGGGAGCACGCCGAGGACGCCCTGTCGGGTTGCACCGCCGTGGCCATGCGGCGGGCGGCCGCCTTCGGTCGGGCGCCGGTCATCCACGACCTCACGCTGGCGTTCACCCTGTGGGGCTTCCTGGAGGGCGCACCCGCCGACCTGGTCACGACCCGTGAGCCGCTGTTCCGGGCCGCGTCGCACCACTACCAGGTGCAGCGCACGATCGCCGACTGCGTGCCGGCGACGACCCTCCGGCTCACCCCCACCCAGGTGGCCGAGCGGTTGGGCGACTGGCGAGAGCTGCTCGACCTGCCGGCCGGCGGCTGACCCTCACCCGGACGCCCCCTCGGAGGAGCGGTCCCGGGACCACCGCGGGGACCTCGACTGATCGGACCGGCGCTCGGCGAGCGGTCGGTCCTCGCCCCGGGGGCGTCAGTCGGAGGTCCGCGTGATGGTGGGTGATCGGGGTGATTGCGGCCGACACCTGGCCGACCGTGGTGTCGGAGGTGGAGATCCCGCCGGCCCGGTGGACCGGCGGCGGGGAGATCAGCGGTGGAGTCGCCAGCGACGCTTGGCCGACGCACCGGTGAAGGCGCCTACTTCGGCGGGCGTCCGGGACGAACCGGCCATGACCAGGTCGTCCTCGGACACCGGGCCACCCGACCGGGGGGCGTCGAGCGAGGGCCGCGGTTCGCCGTCGGTGTAGTTGACCTTGACGACGTTGGCCAGGCTGGTCCCGGCCACGGCCTGCTCGAACAGGTCGGGGTACATCGGGCCGGCCTCGGGCCGTCGGTCGCTCTCGCCGGTCCACGTGGGCCTGGTGTTGAGCTCGGGCACCGGGGACGGGACCGCGGTGCGGCCCGTGGCACTCCCGGTGACCTCGACGACCTCTGCGGCCTCGGCCTGGGCCGAGGGGTGCAGCTCCGGCGGATGCCACGTCCCGTCACTGGCCAGCCACCATCCTGGTCCTTGCGGCTTGTCGCTCATAGTCGGTGTCTCCACGTCGTCTTGCTGTTCGTAGGTCCCGGGCGGTCCCCGGACATCTGTTGCATCGGCTGCTGCGCGGGCTGTCTTGAGCGATTCGACGAGATCGGCGCTCGGCGCCTGCCGTCCGGCTACCGGTCGGTAACTTGGGGGGATGGAGAACCTCTTCACCCTGTCCGACACCCACCGCGAGTTCCGCGCCTCGCTGCGGAAGTTCGCCGAGGACCGCGTCGCACCCAACGCCGCGGCCGCCGACCGGGACTCGGCCTATCCGCAGGCCTCTTTCGACGCCTGCCGCGAGCTGGAGCTGCCGGCCCTCGGTATCCCCGAGGCCTACGGCGGCGCCGGCGCCGACATGGTCACCCAGGCGATCGCAGCCGAGGAGATCGCCCGGGTGTGCGCCTCGACGGCCGTGACCCTGCTCATCTCGAAGCTCGCCATGCTGCCGGTCATGAACTGGGCCAGCGAGGACCTGAAGCAGGCCTACCTCCCCCGGATGGCCACGGGCGAGTTCCAGGGCAGCTACTGCCTGTCCGAGGCCGACGCCGGGTCGGACGTCGCCTCGATGCGCACGCGGGCCGTGCGGGACGGCGACCACTACGTCCTGACCGGCGCCAAGCACTGGATCACCAACGCCGGCGTGTCGGACACGTACACCGTGTTCGCCGTCACCGACCCCGGGGCCGGGCGCCGCGGGATCAGCTGCTTCCTGGTCGAGGCCGACTGGGGCGTCGAGGTCGGGAGGCACGAGGACAAGATGGGTCTGCGCGGCAGCCCGACGGCCGGGGTCACCTTCGACGCGATCCGGGTGCCGGCGTCGCACCTCATCGGTGAGGAGGGCCAGGGCTTCACCATCGCCATGCACACGCTCGACCGCAGCCGCCCCACCATCGGCTCCCAGGCCGTCGGCATCGCCCAGGGGGCCATCGACGCGGCGGCCGACTACATGCGGCAGCGCGCCGCGTTCGGCAAGCCCATCGCCGAGCTCCAGGCCCTCCGGTTCATGCTGGCTGACATGGCCATGAAGACCGAGGTGGCCCGCACCATGACCTACCGGGCCTGTTCGCTGGTCGACAACGGGGACCCCGAGGGTGAGCTCACGACCATCGGTGCGATGGCCAAGTGCTTCGCCTCGGACACGGCCATGTCCGTCACCACCGATGCCGTGCAGCTGCTCGGGGGCTACGGGTACACGAAGGACTTCCCCGTCGAGCGTTTCATGCGCGATGCGAAGATCACCCAGATCTACGAGGGCACCAACCAGATCCAGCGGGTGGTGATCGCCAAATCTCTCCTGGGATAGGGCATAAGTCCAGTTCAGACGGCCTTTTGGAGCCAGCAGGCCGACAGTATGCCGACCTCGAACCACCCTCTTTCTGTTCGCCAGGAATGCTCAGATATTTCCGGGCGAACGTGGACAGACTGGAAGGTACTAAGTGAGGCCAGGCGTAGGCGTCTGCTGCAGTGAGCGTGGTGAATGTCAGGAAGCCCCTGGATGAGCGCCATCTCCGGGTCCTGCGCTGGGTCTGTACCGGAGATCG
>Ga0182016_10000451_pt1 | contig 51574 bp, 48 predicted proteins | sample 712S2MmetaG_FD_120491 | JGI IMG/M metagenome (GOLD analysis project Ga0182016, IMG submission 120491) | Permafrost microbial communities from Stordalen Mire, Sweden - 712S2M metaG | ecosystem: Environmental > Terrestrial > Soil > Wetlands > Permafrost | place: Sweden: Stordalen | collected...
CTCACACAAGGAGCACAGGGTTAGCCTCAACTTCTCGAACCGCCGGATGCGGACCCGCATGTCCGGTGGTGTGGGAGGGGAGAGGCCGTCAGGCCTCCCCCTATCCCGATCGGCGGCCTGTGAGAAATGCGGGTTAAGCGCGCGACGGCAGAAGCAGGGATTCGATTGGCGCCAGCCAAGCCGTCATCCGTTCATGCAGTTGCGGGTGACGAATCCCCGTTATCGGCGGCCGGCGCAGCTTCTTTTGCAAAGCTCGGATCGTCAGGGATAAAGACCTCGAAGACGGTCCCGAATGCGGTTTGTACTGCGCCGTTTGGCGGCGCGGCGGCGCGGCTGCGCACACGTATAAGGCCGTGATGCTTGAGGATGATCTCGTGACTCACCCAGAGTCCGAGGCCGGTGCCAGTCACTTCCTTGGTGGTAAAGAAGGCTTCGAAGATGTGTTCGCGAACCTCGGGCTCCATGCCTGCGCCGGTGTCGGCCACGGCGAAACGGATTCCGGTTTGTGCGGGATTCTTCCAGTCGCGGGAACGGCGGGCGCGGACCAGGAGGCGGCCGCCGGCCGAGCTCGCGTCGATGGCATTGCCAAACAGGTTGGCAAAGACCTGGCGGATCTCTCCGGCAAAACAGAAGAGGGTCAAATCGGGCTCATAATCGCGTTCTACGCGGAGATCGAGCGAGTTGATGCGACCGAGGTAGAGACTTAGCACGGAGTCGAGAAGCTCAGCGAGCGTGGCGCGCGCGGGTTGGGTGGGCTGGCGGTAGAAGCGCAAGGTCTGCTGCGTGATCTCGGCGATGCGGCGCACTTCGTGCTCGGCCATGGAGACATATTGCTGAGCCGCCTCCGGCAAGTCACTGAAGTTGCGAAGCAGGAAAAGCAGGTTGGTGATGGCTTCGAGGGGGTTGTTGATCTCGTGGGCGATAGAAGCCGCCAGGCGGCCCGTAACGGCGAGTTTCTCGCTGCGGCGGAGCGCCTCCTCACCGCGCTTGCGTTCGCTCGAGTCGAGCGCGATGATGCCTGCCCATCGCACCTGGGGCGGAGTGGTTCGCACGGGGTAGGTGCTGATCAGCCAGGTCCACGGCTGGCGCGGTTTGCCGCCTTCGCCGCTGATTTCGAGGCTGCGCACCGGCTCATCGTGCAGGAACACCTGCTCGACGGCGGTTTCCATCTCCCCAGCCACGCTTGCGGGCAGCAGGTCCGCGAGGGTGCGGCCGAGATGGCGGCTGATGGCGACCCCGGTGAGATCGGCAAAGATCTGGTTCACCCGGACAAACCGGTAGCTGCGGTCGACAAACGCCAGGCCGATGGGAGCGTTCGCGAGCATGGAATCGAGCAGGGAGAGGGTGTCGTTCAACCCGGCCCGTTGCTCGGCCAGCGAAGCGACCATGCGGTTGAAGGTATCGATGAGATCGCCAATCTCGTTATGCACCGCAACGGGGAGGGGAAAACTCGCCGTGCCCTGAGGCGAATTCATCAGGTCGCGGGTTCCGCGATGCAGGATTGCCAGCGGCTGCGCAATGGAGCGCGCCATCAGCAGGACCAGCACCACCGAAGCCACTATCCAGATGAGGCCGAAGACGAGCGTGTCCCGCTGAATGGCGGCGAGCTGCTCGTGCGCGGCGCTCTTGTCGAATTCCAGCCACACGTAGCCGCGCAACTGGTTGCTGGTGTAGATCGGCCGCACAGCCTCCCAGTGGTTTCCAGGCAGCGTAAACAGCCGGGTGCTGTTGCGGACGACCAGGGGAATCTGCGCCCGCTCGTCCGGCTCCAGTTCGGCCTGGGCCGCATCGCCACTGCTGACGAAGAGAACATTTCCCCCCGCGTCGGTGACTCTGGCAAGAGCGATGTTGGGAGCTGCGCCTGTGGATTTTACCGACGAGCTGACCCAGGCGGGGCGTTGTTCTTCGAGGGCTTCAGCCACCTGCGCCGCCAGCGACGCGGTCTCGTAGCTCAACCAGTATTGCGCGCGAACCTGCACGCGATGCATCTGCTGCTCGGTGAGCAGGGCGGCAAACAGCCCTATCGACAGGATCTCCAGAAGCACAAGGCCGGCAAGCATCTGCCAGCGAATGGATCGGGGCCACCAGCGCATGCGCAATGCTCCACCCTCAAGAGAGTCTCAAGGCCCTAAAACTGGTTGCATCAATCATCGAAACCGATTGAAAAACATCCCTCAGGGGTTAAAACCCCGGTGTTTACGCGCCGTTTATGGCACGGCTAAAGCCGTGCCCTTTCAAAACGGGATTTATGCAACCGGTTCTAGTCTAGCGGATCGCTCGCGGCAACGGGTTGGCGCGAGCCGTCGCGCGGGGCAAGCTTTCGGAGCAACGAGCGAGCAATCTGGAGGCCGTGGAAACGCCCGTTCTCAATGAAGATCTCGTCGGTGCGCGAGCCGCCCACAATGACGCCGGCAAGATAGATGCCGGGGACGTTGCTTTCGAGCGTCTCCGGGTTGCACACAGGCCGCCGGCCGGGCCCTTCGAAACGGACACCCTGGCGCTCGAGAAAGCTGAAGTCGGGATGATAGCCGGTCATGGCGAAGACAAAATCGTTGTGCAGGGTTTCCGTGCCGGCAGGAGTTTCGACGGCGATCGTGTCGGGCGCGATCTCGGCAACGCGCGACTCAAAATAGGCCTTGATCTCGCCGTTCTTGATGCGGTTTTCGACATCCGGCTTGATCCAGTACTTGACGTGAGGCTCGATGCCCGCGCCACGGTGAATCAATGTGACGCGCGCGCCGTGACGCCACAGTTCGAGCGCGGCGATGGCAGCCGAGTTCTTGCCGCCGATTACTGCCACATCCATGCCGAAGTAAGGATGGGGATCGTGGTAGTAGTGGTGGACCTTGCTCAGAGTTTCGCCGGGGACGCCCATCGAGTTGGGCAGATCGTAGTAGCCGATGGAAAGGGCCAGCTTGCGCGCCTTCAACTCTCCATGGCGTCCAAAACGGTCGGTGGTGTGCACCGTGAAATCGCCGTCGGCGCCGGTGACACGCTCTACGCGGTGGTATGGGCGGATATCGAGCCGGTAATAGGCTGCGACCTGGCGGTAGTATTCGAGGGCTTCGTTCCGCGTCGGCTTGGCGTTGGGACTGGGGAAGGGAATACCGCCGATCTCGAGCAGCTCGGAGGTGGTGAAGAACGTCATGTGCGCGGGATAGTGAAAGATCGAGTTGCAAACGCAGCCCTTGTCGACCAGCACCACGCGAAAGCCAGCCTTTTGCGCCTCGATAGCCGAGGCCAGCCCGGTGGGCCCCGCTCCCACCACCAGAAGATCGAAGGCCGTATCCTGCACCGCGTTCACCGTTTCATCGCTCATCTTTCTAGATTAGGCCATGCGGAGACCTTCGGGGCAGATCTTCCTGGGCTGGCGGGCAAACTAGTGTTTAGACCACATGAATTGGTAATTCATCGTGGACAAGCGCGGACGAGGACGTCCGCGCTACAGCCGGCCAGGAGGCCGGCGCTACATTCATGTAATTACCAAATCACGCGGTCACGGCACTAGGACCAAGAAAGCCCCAGCAAACGCTGGAGCTTCTCCGTATCGATGCCGCCTCAGAGGCTTGGCAGCCCGTGGTGAAAGTCAAAACTCCGAAAAAGACATCCCTCAGCGGCTAAAGCCGCGCTGATTGTGCGGGCGTTACGGCACCCTTCGACAGGCTCAGGGCAGGCTAAAAGTCGTGCCCTTTCAAAACCGGACTGTCGCCACAGGCTGTTAGACGAACGCGGGTACGGCTTCCATGAGCACAATCGCCGGGGATTCGGCCAGGTTCGCTTCGGCTGCCGGGACCTGGGCAGCGGCCACCGGTGTTTGCGCGTGCACGGGGCGCGTGAGCCGGTGAACGAAATGATAAGGCGGCCACGGGCCCGAGAGCTGCATGTGGCACGCGTGCATGAGGGTGCTGGTCGTAGCAAACTTGTTCTGGTAGCGCTCCACGCACTTGCGGTCGATGAGATGAGCGATATCCAGCAACATTTTGCCGTTTTCCATCAGTCTGCAGCTGACCTCTTCGTCAAGAGGCTGGAAGAGCCGGTGCATCTGGAAGCTGACGGCACGGGCTCTTGTCTGCCGCTCACGCGCCCGCGACGCGTTCTCCCGCAGGTTGCAGAGATAGGCGCGGCCCGCACTCTCGCTGGCCAGGTGCTTTTCGATCTCGCGGGTGCAGCAGTCGTCGACAGAGATCTTCAGGTGCATTTCGGTTTTACCGCGCAGCTTATCGATGTTGCCGAGAAATTGCCGCTGGTTGGAGCGGATGGACTTGCGGAGCGTTTCGTCGTCGTGAAAGACGGTGCCGAAACGGAAGGGGAGGACGGTGGAATGCCGGAAACAGTCCGAGATCACCCGTGCGTGATCCACACCGGACTTCTGGTCGAGGAACGCCTGCGGGGCGTGCTCGCTCACAACCACCGCAAGATCGCTGGCTGGGTAGATAAAAACCTGATTGCCACTGACTCCAAAGACCGATTCCATGGGAACCGGTTTACGATGTCGCTCTAACGCAGGAAAAGCCTGTCTTTCACCGATGCAGTAGGCATACCACGCCATAACGAGATACTCCGTCCGCGTGCGCTCCTATGGTCAGGCGCCGCTGGTTGTTGTCGTTCTGTGAACTTGGGAACAACTACATGCATAGTGGCACTAAGGCGGGACCGTGGCCGCGGCCTCGTGAATCTACCCCGAATACTAGTCTTCTGAAAATACGGCTGGCAACACCCGTGTGGAGAAAGTGAGCAAGCGTGCGCGAAGTTGCCCAAGATCCTGTTCATTAAACCAAGGGCCTGTTTGACGTTATGAACTTCCCTGCGATCCTTCCGCAAGAAAAGCTCCCAGATAAGCCGAGAGTCATGGCGGGGGCTGGGTGGCCCAGGTGCAATCTCTCAGGCTGTGAAGGGGGCCGGACGCTGGGTCCGGCGCACGGCGTGGCTCAGGTTGCCGCCGGTCGGCCCTCTGAATCCGTCCTTCGCGGCAAACTCTAGTAAACTCAACGGAAGAATGCCAGGCTCTTGCCGATCCCTTCGCCGCCCTCTCTCCGCCCTCACCGCCTTCGGGCTTCCGACGCTTATTCTCGCCGGATTCGTGGTCAGCCCCTCGATTGCCGAGGCTCAAGGCACGCATCTGTGGGTGCAATCGCAGATGGAGGAGTTCGAGAAGGGCACGCCCGACGGCGTGGCCATCGAGAGCGACGGACAACTGCGCCAGGGACCGGGGCTGACCGAGCAACTGACCACGCCGTCGAGTTTTGTTTGGGCGGTGGTTGCAGACAAGACAGGCCAGGTCTTTGCTGGAACCGGCGCGCCGGCTTCAGTTCTGCGCTTGGCCGGTAAGAAGGGCGAGAAGCCGTTCACGCTCTTTGAGACGAAGGAGTTGAGCGTGCAAGCCTTGTGCCTGGGGCCGGATGGATCGCTCTATGCGGCGACCCTGCCGAGCGGCAAGGTCTACAAACTGAACCCCAAGGCCACGACCAAACAGGACGAATCCAGCGCCACGCTCGTCTTCGATGCCGCCAAGGCAGAGGCAGCTGCTTCCGGGGAAAACAAAGCGGTCTTGCCCCAGCCGAGCGCCGAGTCGCGCTACATCTGGGCGCTGACGTTCGATGCGGCGGGGCGGCTTTATATCGCAACCGGCAATCCGGGTGCGGTTTACCGTGTCGATCCCGCGAAGCCCGGCGCGGCGCCGGAGCTGTTCTTCAAGAGCGATGAATCGCACATCCGCGCCCTGGCGTGGGACGCGAAGGGCAATTTGATTGCCGGGTCCGACGGTTCGGGGCTGGTCTACCGCATCGACCCGCAGGGCAAGGGATACGTGCTCTTCGAGGCGCCACGGCGCGAGATTACGGCCATTGCGATCGGCCAGAACGGCACGATCTATGCGGCGAGCGTGGGCGACAAGAGCCGGAACCCGCTGCCTCCGCTGCCGGTGCAGGGAATCGGCTCGGTGAGTGTGACTATCGTGCAGCCGGGGTCGCTGCAGACGGCGAATACGAGCGCCTCGGTGCCTGAGGGGACGGAGATTTACGCTTTGGCCGAGGGCCAGACGCCGCGCAAGCTCTGGTCGGACAAGGACGAGATTGTCTATGCGCTGGCGGCGCGAGCCGACGGTCTGTTGGCGCTGAGTGGAAATCGCGGACGCGTCTTTCGCATTGAGGACGACGGCAGTTACGCCGACGTGGCTCACTTGCAGGCGCAGCAGGGCCTGAGCCTCGCTACCGTTCAGGACGCGGAAGGGATGGGCGGAGTCCTCATCGGCACCGGGAATACGGGCAAGGTATTTTTGCTGGGCACATCGGAAAAGAACGAATACGCAAGCGATGTTCTGGATGCCGGCGCTTTTGCGCGATTCGGGCGCGTTGAGGTCGAGCCGGGTTCGACGGGCTATGAAATGTTGACGCGATCAGGGAACGTGGAGCAACCGGTGCGCGGCTGGAGCGACTGGCAGCCGTTGCAGGACGGCTCCGTAGCTTCGCCGCCAGGGCGCTTCTTGCAGTGGAAGGCCGAACTACATAAAGATGGAACGCTGGGCAGCGTGGGCGTCAACTATTTGCCGGTGAATTCGGCTCCGGTGATCGACGACCTGGTGGTGGTGCCCGGGGCGCGCCTGAATCCGCAGAACTCGATGGCGCAGAACCAGACCGTGAACATTGCGTTCTCCTCGCCCGGCGATGGCTCGGCGGTAAACTTCGACACGGGATCGAGCGCGCCGCTGCAGGCCAACAAGGACCGGACCGGCGTGACCGTCCGCTGGGCTGCGCATGACGACGACGGCGACGATCTGATCTATTCGCTCTATCTGCGCGGCGACGGCGAGACGGTTTGGCGGCTGCTCAAGGACAAAATCACCGACAAGGCGTACAGCTTCGACGCCACGTCGATTCCCGACGGCGGGTATCGCATCAAGGTGGTTGCGTCGGACGCGCCCTCGCACGCGCCCGGCGATGCGCTCACGGGCGAGAAGGTGAGCGACCGCTTCGAAATTGACACCACGCCGCCGGTTGTCACTCATCTTGATGCGAAATTGCAACCCATTTTTATCTGCGGTGGGCTGTGCCTTCCGTTAATCCACTTCTCCTTCGACGCAGAAGGTGTTTCGTCGCCGATCGCCCGCGCCGAGTACTCGCTTGACGCCGGGCCGTGGCAGTACATTGAACCGGTGGGCAGACTTTCCGACGCGCGTCGCGAGCGCTATGATCTTCAGATTCCCGTCCCCCCCGAGACCAAGCCGGGCGAGCATCTCCTTACCGTGCGTGTCTACGACCGGTACGACAACGTGGGCGTGGCCAAGACGGTGATTCCCGCCGAGGGAAAATAGGCGTCATGCGATTCGAGCTCTACGTAGCGGCGCGGTATCTGAAAGCCAAGCGGCGGCAGGCCGTGGTGGGCGTGGTTACGGCCATCTCGGTGGCGGGCGTAACCGCCGGCGTGTCGGCGCTCATCATTGCACTCGCGATCACCAACGGCATGCGGCGCGACTTGCAGGACAAACTGCTGGGATCGAGCGCGCACGTGCAGTTGATGCAGGTGGAAGGGCGCGGCATTCCCAACTGGCGGCCGCTGCTGGAGCGGCTGCGCAGGGTGCCGCACGTGACCGCGGCAGCGCCGGGATTGTACGAACAGGTGGTTGTGGCGCGCGGCGCGCGCGACGGCTACGCGTTGATCGAGGGGATTCAGCCGAAGGATGAGCGGACCGTTAGCGATCTGCTCGCGACCGCGACACCCGGAGCGGTTGCGGCGCTGGAGCCGCAACCGCAATCGGCGGGCGCAACGGGCGCGGAGTTGCCGCCGATTGTTCTGGGCAGCGACCTGGCGGAGACCATCGGCGCGGTAGCGGGCGATTCGGTGATGGTGGTGAGCCCGCAGGGAGAGTTGACGCCCATGGGGGGCCTCGTTCCCAAGTACATGACCTTTCGCGTGGCGGGGACTTTCCACTCCGGTTTCTACCAGTACGACGCCGAGATGGGCTTCCTGCGCCTGGCCGACGCGCAGCGGCTCTTCGACGAACCCGATCTGCTTTCGGTGATCAGCTTCAAGGTCGACAACCTGAACCGCGCGCCGGAGATTGCACGCACTATTGAGCAGGCCGCCGGGCCGGGCTACATGACGACCAACTGGACCGAGCAGAACCGCGAGCTGTTTCGCGCCCTCAAGCTCGAACAGGTGGTCACGTTTATCGTGATTGCGCTGATCGTGATCGTGGCCGCGCTCAACATTCTCATCGCGCTTACTATGATGGTGATGGAAAAGACGCGGGACATCGCAGTGATGATGAGCTTCGGCGTCGAACCCGGCCAGGTGCGGCGCATCTTTCTGCTGCAGGGATTTCTGATCAGCGCGATCGGGACCGTGCTGGGCCTGGCGCTCGGCTACTTTGCGTCGTGGGCCGGCGGGTATTACCACTTCATCCATCTCTCGGCCGAGGTTTACTCCATCGACACACTGCCGTTCGCGCCGCGCCTGCTGGACGGGGTGATTGTCTCCGCGGTTTCAATTGGGATTTCGCTGCTGGCGACGCTGTATCCGTCGTCAGCGGCGGCGAGTGTGCTCCCTGCTGAGGCGTTACGGTACGAATAAGTCGCCCCTAATCAATGGCATTTGACAATGTGGCACAATGTGTGCCACACTTAGATCATGCCCAGCATCAACACACGTCAACTCCGCGATACTCGACAGCTTTTCACCTGGCTAGAGGCCGGTGAGGTCGTGGAACTCCGCAAACGCAACCGCGTTGTAGCCCGCATCGTGCCAGAATCGCCGAGGATTGAGCCCGTGAAAATGCCGGACTTCGCGGCGCGCCGCCGCGCGATGTTTGGCGACAGTGTGCTGACCCCGGTTGCCGATCTGATTGCCGATCGGGAGAACAGCCGCTATTGAACGCTTACGTTGACTCAAGCTTTCTGGTTTCAAGCTACATCACGGACGCGCACTCTGCGCACGTTGACACGTGCATGGCTGGCAGCCCCTCCGTGTGGCTCACTGAGTTCAATCGCGCCGAACTGGCAAACGCAATCTTTCAGCAGGTGTTTCGCAAGCGGCTCACCCCAGCAAATGCGGCTCAGGTCTGGAGCGATTTCAAGCGCGATTGCGCTGATGGAGTCTGGACTGGGGTGGGATTTCCTTCTCGCGCCTGGGAAACCAGCATCGAACTCGCCCGCCGCCACGGCCCGACTCTCGGCGTTCGCACGCTCGACTCGCTTCATGTTGCCTGCGCATTGGAACTGCGGGCCGAAAGATTCTGGACATTCGATGAGCGTCAGATGAAGCTGGCCGATGCCGTCGGGCTCGACACAAGCTCTTAAATTGCGAGGCGTGGAATTATTGCGGCGTAATGATGCCGCCGAGCGCATGACGGCGCGGCAGCACAATGCCGCGATCATCCACTTCCACTGCGTGGGGCGTCCCTTCGGAGAGGTACTTGCGTTCGACGAGCGCGCCTCCGCAGGCAGGGCACCAGTCGGCTTGCGTGGTCTCGGCCAGCACGGCGTGGCATTGGGTGCAGATTCGTTCCATGTTCAAAGAGTAACGGATTGGCGCGGCGGGTTGAGTCGACGGCCGCATCGGCAACATTGCGCCCGGTACACTGGAGACATGCACCCTCCGGTTCGGCTGGTGGCGATCGACATGGACGGAACGTTGCTGCCCGCCCTTTCGCAAACCATGAGTGAACGCACCGGGCGGTCGCTCCAGGCAGCGCAGGCAGCGGGCATTACGGTTGCGATCGCTACGGGACGGCGCCTGGCCTACACTTTGCCGTTGATTGCAGGGCTTGGCCTGCGAGCGAATACGCCTCTGATTACGTCCAATGGTGCAGTGACCTGCACATTGGGCGGCGAGACGATCGATCGCTGCAACATGAGTGCACGCGTCGCGCGTGGCGTGTGCGGGGTGCTTCGCCCGTTTGGGACGGTCGTTTTCACTTTTGACCGGCCGGGGCGCGGCGAGCTGGTTCTCGAAGACCTGAGCCAGGCAAATGGGCGCATCGCCCTGTGGGTTGAGGCCAATCGCAACGCGATTGAGGTGGTGAAACCGCTGGAGCTGGCGCTGGTTGACGGCGACGATCCAATCCAGGGGATGGCGGCGGGGAGTGTTGAGCGGATGCGAGCCGCGGAAAAGGCGCTGAAGGCGAGCGAGTGGGCCGCGGAGTGCGAGAGCGTGCGCACAGAATATCCGGCGCGGGATTTGTCGATTCTCGATCTTCTGCCGCCGGGAGTGTCGAAGGGGTGGGCGCTGGAGCGGCTTGCGGCGCGGCTGGGCGTGAACCGGAAAGAGACCATGGCCATCGGAGACAATTGGAACGATTTGGGAATGCTGGAGTGGGCAGGGCAGGGAATCGTGATGGGGAATGCGGCCCTGGAGTTGCGAGGGCTGGCGAAGATGCGCGGATGGAAGCAGGCGCCGTCGAGCGACAAGGATGGGGTTGCAGTGGTTCTGGAAGCGATGCTCAGGAAGATGGCGGCGGCAAGGGCATGATGAGCGAACTCCAACGCGGACAAGTGCGGCGAAGAAGCCTTCTTTTGGCCGTCGCGGTTCTCTTGTGTGTTGCGGTCCACGCGCGCGCCGCTGAGCGGGTGACGTTGCGCCACGGTTTCCCGCTAACTTGCGATCATCATGCGCTGATGGATGGGCGCATACGGCTCTACCTCAGCGCCGGTGAAGACAATTACATCGATTTCGCTCAGGATGAGATCGCGGCTTTCGAGACAATCCCCGATCCGCCCGTAGCCGCGACGCCTGCAACTCCGCAGACTTCGACTCGGGATTCGAAGCTGACCACCGCAGACTTGCACGAGATGCTGGCGCGCGCGGGAACGGAGCACAATCTGGATGTGGATTTGCTGGCCAGCGTGGTGAAGGCGGAGAGCGACGGCAATGCGCGCGCCGTGAGCCGCGCCGGTGCGCGGGGATTGATGCAACTGATGCCAGGAACGGCGGCGGACCTTGGAGTGCAGGATAGCTTCCAGCCTGAGCAGAATGTGCGCGGCGGATCGGCGTATCTCGACGCACTCTTGAAGCGGTATGACGACAACCTAACGAAGGCTCTGGCCGCATACAACGCGGGACCGGAGGCCGTTGATAAGTATCACGGCATTCCACCGTACCGCGAGACGCGCGCCTACGTAGCCCGCGTGATTCACGAATTCAACCGCAGGGTTTTGGCGCGGGAGGCCGAAGAGAAGCACGCAGCCTCGGCTCGGGCGGCGCAGCCGGTAGCTTCGCGCTGAGCGGGCGTGGTTAAAGCGTTCTCACTATTCCTATACGGTGGGTTTCGCGGTTTCCCATCCTTTTCACAAAGAACGTGAAAAGGATGGGGGCACGGAGTTTCCTTACACCATCAGTGAAAATGCCGTAGCGCCACCATTGCATTTGAATTTCAGATGAAACCTGTTGCTGCGTGCGGGCGTTTGCCGAGACTCCGAATGCCTTCTTCGCCTTGCTGCATGAGAACATAAGGACGGAGCTCGATTGCGGCTCGTAGAACGGAGTTTGCTTGAAGAAGAGTCAATGGATTGTGAGCATTCTGGCGCTGGCTGCACTCGCCGCGTTCGTGCTTTGGGCTCGCGCTCGTGTTCACTTCGATTTCCACGTCTTTGCCGCACAAGTTGCCCTGGCGGACTGGCGCATGATCGTCTTTGCATGCCTTTGCATCTACGGCGCCTTTGTTTTTCGGGCGTTCCGCTGGAGCCAACTGGTGCGGCACATGCAAAACGTTCCGCCATGGTCGCTGTTGGGTTCGCAGGTGATCGGGTTTACCGCGGTGGCGTTGATCGGGCGGGTCGCTGATCCGGTGCGGCCGTATCTTGTTGCGAAGAAAACCGGGTTGCCGCTGAGCACTCAGGTCGCGGTGTACATCGTGGAGCGATTGCTCGACGCGGGCTCGGTGGCGCTGATTTTCTCGATTGCCATGATCTGGGTGCCGGGCGACGCGATTCTGAACGCGACGGCGCACACCGGCGCGCTGGCAAACCTGGCTTCGCATCATCGCACGCTGGCTTTGTTTGTCGCGCGTTACGGCGGGCTGGTTCTCACCGTGATGGGAACGCTTTTCCTGTTCGCCGTGCGCCTGGCGGGAGGGCCGGTGGCGGCATTCTTCGAGCACAGTTTCGGGCTGGTTTCCAAGAGTCTCGGCCAGAGCATCGCGCACAAGATTCGCGCGTTTCACTCCGGCCTTGACACCATGCGCTCCTGGCGCGACTTCGCGGTCGTGGCCGGCCTTTCGCTGAGCATGTGGATGCTGATCTGCTTTGCCTATTTCGAGACCTGCCGGGCCTTCGCCGCTAGCCCGGAATTGGCGGGGATTACAGCTCCGAAATGTGTCTTGCTGATGGTGGCCAGCGGCACGGCCAGCATTATCCAGCTCCCGGTGATCGGCTGGTTTTCGCAGATCGGCCTGGTAGTGATGGCGCTGACGGGTATTCTGGGCGCGAAGGCCGAGGCCGCGACCGCCTGCGCGGCCACGCTTCTATTGGTCACGTTTCTGGGGATTGTTCCCGTGGGGTTGATCTGGGCGCAATTCGAGCACGTGAGCCTGCGCAAGGTGACGGCGGAGAGCGGGCAAGCGGAAGAAAAACTGGAGACGGACGAGGCGATGACGCCGTCCTAATACTACAGCTGTACTTCGATGAAACGCCGCAAGAGGACAAGTGCCCGGGCCTAAAGGCCCCCCTTTTCTGCGGATCTTTCAGGGGCCTGAGGGCCCCTGCTCCCTCCGCAAAAACCTATCTGCAACTGTAGTACTAAGCTCTGGTGATGGTGAACTTCCTTCTGCCCGATCCCAGCCGGAGAAACAAAGACCCGGCGAGGGTGGGGCTCCCTGGAGCTTTTGTCATCGGTTCCCCACCGGCATTTCCAACGGCTGCGCAGAAAACGCGATCGCTTCCTCGATCCGGCCAGGCTCGGCTAACTCCGTTGCTTCTTACTGCGGCGCCGTGGAAGTGGATGGAGAGATTGATCTGTTCTCCGCTTCGGGCGCATAGCGGATGGTTTCAGGCCCGACCGCGCCGCCGGTCATGATCATGCTCATGGCCTGCTCCATGGTGAGATCGGTTTCGATCACGCGCTCGGTGGGCAGGATTTGCAGAAAGGCCGAGGTGGGGTTGATGGCGTTGGGTACGAGCACCGCGGCCAACGGACGCCCCGTGGCCGTGTCGCTGAGTGTGCGTGTGAGAAATCCGATGCTCTTCTGGCCGGCAATAGGGAAGTCGATCAAGACCACGCGCTGGCTCGAGTCTTTCTTCGCCATCATCGAGTCCAGCAGTTGCCGCACGGACGTGTAAACCTTGGCGACGAAGGGCAGACGCTCGAGCACGGACTCAAAAAGACCGAAGAGCTGGCGTCCGAGGACGAGAGAAGTGACGCGCCCGGCTACGTAGAGCATGGCCAGAGTAAGAATCACCGCGAGCGCGGGTTGCAGCCATGGATCGCCGAACCAGGCACGGGGAAAGAAAGCGGCAAGGAGCTGGACCGCGGGCAATCCAGCCTGGGCAAGGTATTTAAGGAGGAAGCTGAAGATCAGATACGTGACGAAGAGTGGGCCGATGGTGATGATTCCGGCCAGGATGTTCCGCTGCAGTCCGCGCAGGGTGCGACTGATGGGGCCTTTCACGAGCTTCACCTCGATACGAGCATACCCTGACAAGGGGAAGGCACGGAATGCGGCGAGAAAGACAAAAGCTGTTTCCAATCGAAGCCAAATCGGCTATATATGAGGATGGTCTCCCCTTGATTGGACAGAAAGCGTTGCATGAACGAATACGATAATTTCGATGCGATCAAAGAGCATGCTGAAGAGCTGCAAGCGGCGGCGGCGCGCCTACGCGCCGTAGGATCGCCACTCTCCACGGGTGTCAGCCAGCGCGCGCTGCGCCCGGCTGAAGAGGGGAAAGCCATACGCTTTACTTCGCCTCCGCCAAGTCGCGCATTGCCGGAGGCGCCCGCGGAACCGGTGCGCTCCTCGGGCGTGCAACGCACGGTGAACATTCTGCGCGCCGCGCTTCCCTTGGTGCAGCGTCTTTTGCCATTGCTCGACGGCAACGTCGGCACGGCGGTGAGCAACATGCTTTCGCCACGTCCGCAGCCAACGGCGGCGCCGTCATCGGGGAAGCAGGACCTGGCGCCGATCGAAGACGGTCTGGCAAGGTTGCGGTCGCAGCAAAACAGCCTGCGCCTGCAGGTGACGGAGCAAAACACGTCGCTGAAAAGAGTCGAGGATCAGTTGGAAATGGTGCGTGAGTCCGCCGACCGGAACACGCTGGAGCAGCAGGAACTACTTGAAGATTTGAGGGCCTTTGGGAAAAACGTCAAGATCATCGCCATTCTTGCTTTGGTCTTTGCGGCAGCGGGCTTTTTGATGACGCTGGCGCTGCTGCTGCGGATGTACAAGGTGCTGCCGTAGATTCTGGCTTGGGGCTATTTCATGACCTGACTTTTTGGCGTTTGAGACGAGGCCCAGGGGCTAAAGCCCACGAATCTTCTACTCTTTTCGGCACGACTGAAGTCGTGCCCTTTCACGAAACCGGGTTATGAAGCAGCTTCTAAGCAGAGGCTGCGGGCCTGAAGGCCCGCGCGACAACGGCTCTTCTACTCCAAGAGACAGAATCGATCCCGGTCGAGAGACCGGCGCTACAGCTCCAGGACGTTGTCCTCGATGGCCAGGCGGACATTGCCGTCGGATTTCGCCAGACGCCGGACGGCTTCCGGCTTGTCGACCTTGGCCTTGAGCATCACCAGCGCCATGGGAACACTGCGTCCGGCGCATTTAATGGTCTCCACAGCGGTCGCGCGGTCGATGTTGCAGGCGCGCATGAGGATACTGATCCCGCGCTCCACCAGCTTTGAATTCTGCATGTGCACGTTGACCATCAGGTTTTCGTACACGTAGCCAAGCCGCGACATGGCGCCAGTGGTAATGATGTTCAGGATCATCTTCTGGGCGGTGCCGGCTTTCATGCGCGTGGATCCGGAGACGACTTCGGGACCGACCTCGGCGACGATGGTAATGTCGGCAGCCTCGGCGAGCGGCGCTCCCTGATTACAGGTGACGGCTGCGGTGTGCGCTCCACGGGCGCGGGCATAGGCCACGGCGGCAACCACGTAGGGCGTGCGGCCGGAAGCGGAGACGCCAACGACTATATCCTTGCGCGTGGGACGACGCCGCGCAATATCGCGCTGGCCCAACTCCTCAGAGTCTTCGTTGACCTCGACCGCGGAGGCCAGGGCCTTGGGTCCGCCGGCCATGATGTACTGCACCTGTCCCGGAGCCGAGGAGTAGGTGGGTGGGCATTCGGAGGCGTCCAGCGCGGCGATCCGTCCACTGGAACCGGCGCCGACGTAGATCAAGCGGCCGCCATCGCGGAGACATCGGGCCACCTGGTCGATCACGTCGGCAATTTCAGGGAGGGCTTTCTTGACCGCCGCTGCGACCTTGGCATCTTCGTGGTTGATGATGCGCGCGATCTCGAGCGCGGATTTCGTATCGAGGCCCTGAGAGGCTTCGTTCTGGCTTTCTGTCGCCAGTTCTTGAAGCAGTGCGGCGTGATTGTTGTTGGTTTCCTTTGTCCGGGCGCCAGCCGGTTCCTGCATCGTGGTGCTGGGTAGCATCAAGTCAGTCCCCAGTTTTGATTGTAACTATAAAAGCACGCAAGCAAAACTATTTGTTCAAAGGTAACCCCCTTTTTCGCTTGTCGAGGGTTACTAAATGGATTTACGAATGGCGTCATGAAAGGCCGGACGCACCTGGCGGATCAATTGGCTCTTCCGGTCCGGCCAGGTGCGGTTGCTGAGCAGAACCACAGCCACGGCCGCATCCAGATCGATCCATAGCGAGCAGCCGCTGTAGCCGAGATGTCCGACGGAATGCTGCGAAAAATGCTTGCCGGAGGACGAAGGCTCGGACGGCGTGTCCCAACCGAGCGCCCACGAGCTGCCTTGAGGCGGTTGCCGCCTGGAGAATTGCTTCAGGACGAATGGGTCGAAGAGCGAAGGCATTGAATCGGAGCCGGTAGCCTTTGCGCTGTGAAGGATTGCGCCGGCAAAGAGCAGAAGGTCAGGAACATTGGAGAAAAGACCTGCGTGTCCCGCAACGCCGCCCATCACCCACGCGTTTTCGTCCTGCACTTCTCCCTGAATGCGGCGATGGCGGAAGGTTACATCCTCTTCAGTGGGAGGGATGGCCGCCCTCGCTGCCGGCGGCGGACAGAAGCGGGTGGCTGTCATGCCCAGCGGTTCGAAGACTTCGCGGGATGTCCAGGAGGCAAGGCCGGCGCCGGCGAGCACCTCAAGCGCCTTGCCGAGAAGAATGAAGCCGGGATCGGAGTACTCGGCGCGTGTGCCGGGAGCGGTCTGGAGCGGCAGCTCGAGGCAGGCGCGGAAGAGCGCGTCGGGAGTGGAGGCGGTGCGGAAGAGCCCGATGTATCCCGGCAGGCCGGAACTGTGCGCCAGAAGATGCCGCAGAGTGACGGTGCGCGCGAGATCTGCGGCCTTACGCCCTGCGACAAAGCCGGGCAGCAACTCACCCAGGGGCGTATCGAGATCGAGTTGCCTTCGTTGGACCAGGAGCATGGCCGCGGCCGTGGTGGCAACGACCTTGGTCAGGCTTGCCACATCGTAGACGGTTTCGGCAGTGACGGCAGGCGCGTTCTCTTCGTACGAGAATCGCCCCATCGCTCCCTGGAGAACCGTCTTGCCCTCCGCCAAAACGCCGAAGGCGCAACCGGGGAAGGCTCGGGCGGCAATGGCTTCCTCCAGAACTCCCAACGCAGCGGCAAACCGGTTGGCCTTGCTGGAAGGCGCTGCAACGGCTGGATGGCTTTCAGAGGTCATCGCTTTCTCGTAGGGTAACGCGCGCGGCTCTGGCACGCCTCACTTTTCATCGCCGTGGGAGGAGATTTCGGGCTATCCTTGTCTGCGAGAGCGAGTCTATTCGATTGGAGGTTGGCATGGTTCCGTTGTGCGCATGGCTGCGTGCAGCTTGTCTGGCAGGCTTGATTGCCGCTGGCGCCGGATTTGCTATCGCCCAGACCGCGGGCCAGACTGAGCCAACTCCGGACTCTGCGCCGCCTGCAGCGAGCCCCTCTGCGCAACCTGCGGTTTCTGATGCGTCTGCCGCAAGTCCATCTGCGGAACTGGCCCCTGCCGCAAGGAAGACCTACACCGTGCCGGCTGGAACGAGGATTCTGCTTCAACTGCGCAGCGCCATCAACACCAAAAGCGCCAAGGCAGGCGACGGCGTGTATTTAAACTCAATCTTTCCCGTGGTGGTGGGAAACCGCGTGATGATTCCGACGGGCGTTTACGTGCAGGGTGTCGTTGACCGGGTCCAGCGCGGTGGACGGATCAAGGGTAAAGCACAGCTCGACATGCACTTTACGTCGATCATCTTCCCCAACGGCTCGGTAGTCGAGATTCCCGGGGTTGTGGACAGCATGCCGGGCGCAAGGAACCAGACCGTGAAGGACGACGGCGAGGGAACGATCCAGCAAAACGGCGATAAAGGCCGAAACGCCGGGCAGACGGCTGAAATCGCGCTCCCAACCGGTGCGGGGGTGGGCACGATCGGCGGAGCTTCGACGGGACACCCCATTGAGGGAGGACTTGCCGGCCTGGGCGCGGGTCTGGCCACCGTCGGGGTGGTCTCGCTCTTCACGCGCAATGCCGATGTGGACATTCCTACCGGGACCCAGGTGGAGATGGTGCTGCAACGGCCGCTCGAACTCGAGGAAGCGAATCTGGCCGGAGCAGGCCAGCCGGGAGCCGCGCCGGCGCTGGTTCCAGCCTCCGACCAGCAGAAGCCGATCACGTCGCATCGTCCCCGGATCATGTGCCCGCCGGGAAGCCTCGGTTGCGAGTAATCTAGACAGAGATGCCGACTCTTCCCGACGATCTTACGGTCCCCGATTCCCGAGTGAACTCCCTGTCCACCGTTCCTTTGCAGTCTTCGAATCCTACGCCTGCGGCGCCGCGCAAGTCTTCGGGCCTTGTGCTTTGGCTGCGCGATCTGGTCATCGCCGCCGCAGCATCCGTCCTCATCATTACCTTTCTTTACCAGCCGGTTCGCGTGGAAGGCACCAGCATGTTGCCGCGCCTCGAAGACCGCGACCGCCTCTTCATCAACAAGTTTGTCTATCACTTCACGGCCATCGAGCGCGGCGACGTGGTGGTGTTCCACTACCCGCGCGACCCGGAGAAGAGCTATATCAAGCGCGTGATCGCGCTGCCGGGCGACACGCTCCGCATCGACCACGGCAGTGTCTATGTGAATGGGACGCTCTTGCGCGAGCCGTACGTGCCGCGAGTGTATCGCGACAACCGGTCCGTCGCGGAGATGCTGATCCCGGCGGATAACTACTTCATGATGGGCGACCATCGCTCGATTTCTTCCGACAGCCGCGACTTTGGGCCTGTCGACCGCTCACTGATTTACGGGAAGGCCGTCTTTGTTTACTGGCCGGCTCGCGATCTGGGCGTGGTGCACTAGGGCCGTGGAAAACTGGACAGAATTCAGCTCCGCCAAACCTGCTAAAATCGATTGAATCCACTCCACGGAGAGGCGATGCAGGCGATCCTAGCGCTCGAAGACGGGCGCATCTTCCGCGGCCAAGGCCATGGGCACCCAGGCGGATGCCGGGGCGAAGTGGTTTTTAATACTTCCCTCACTGGTTACCAGGAAATTGCCACCGATCCCTCCTACGCAGGGCAGATCGTCGTCCTGACCAATCCCCAAATCGGCAACTACGGCACCAATCGTGCCGATAATGAGTCGGCGCGGCCGTATATTGAGGGCCTGATTGTCCGCGAGTTCTCCGCCATCAGCTCCAACTGGCGCTCCGAGCAGGTGACCGACGAGTACATGGAGCGCTACTCGGTGCCGGTGCTGGCCGAGATCGACACGCGGGCTCTGGTGCGGCACCTGCGCACCAAGGGCGTGATGCGCGGCGTGATCTCGACCGGCGTTGCGGACCCAGTGGCTCTCGTCCAACAGGCCAAGAGCATCCGCAAGATGGATGGCACCGACCTGGCGCGGGTGGTCTCGACCAAGACGAACTACGAGTTTGACGCCTCCGATCCGCGCAGCCAGATGGGCGAGTCTTTGCTGACCGAGGGGTTTCTCCACAAGGACGAAGAGCGGCGAAAGATACTCAATGTGGTGGCTTATGATTTTGGTATTAAGCATAACATTCTACGCATGTTAGTGCGCGACGGATGCCATGTGACCGTGGTTCCTGCCGAGACCACTGCCGACGATGTTCTGGCGCTCAAGCCCGACGGCGTCTTTCTCTCAAACGGCCCCGGCGACCCGGAGCCGGTGGACTACGCGGTGCGCGCCATCCGGCAAATGATGGGCCGCGTTCCGATCTTCGGAATCTGCCTGGGTCATCAGCTTACGGGAATTGCGCTCGGCGGCCGCACCTACAAGCTCAAGTTCGGCCATCACGGCGGCAACCATCCGGTGCGCAACAACGCGACCGGCAAGGTGGAGATCACGGCGCACAATCACAACTTCGCCGTCGATCCCGACTCGATCAATGCCAACGAGGTGGAGCTGACGCACGTGGACCTGAACGATCAGACGCTCGAAGGCCTGCGCCACAAAACGCTGCCGCTCTTCAGCGTGCAATACCACCCTGAAGCCGCACCCGGCCCGCACGATTCGCACTACCTGTTTCGCGACTTCCGGCAGATGATGGAGGAGTGGAAGGGATGAGAAGAGCACTCCCAGTCCTCTGCATTTTGTCGGGATTGGGGATTTGTTTTTCTCGCGCGCAGAGGTCTTCGTCAGCCGCCCCATTCGATCCATACGCACAATATCTGAAAGCCGTCGCAAAAGGCGAGCTGGAACCTGCGACTCGTACCTTCGCGGAAAAATGTGGAATCGATCTCCATAACGCGCAGCCCAAATTTGCAGTTTCGTCTGGAGATGATTGGGCACCGGTCAAAAACCTCGCTCGCGGACTTCGAAGTCTCGATTCCGATTTCTACACATCTGTTGAAGTCTGGCGTGTGACAGATAAGACGCTGGTCGAAATGTGGCCTAACGACGATTCAGATGGTTCAAATGTTCGGATTCTCCGCTGCTATTCCGGCGACAAGATGGTTCGCGCAGATTTGGTGCAGTGGAATCTTCCGATGGACCCAGACCCCAAATTTCATCCGTGGGGCTATGTTCGTGTCTGGAGGAGAGATGGCAGTGGCGGTCTGCAATTGCTCAAAGCTGAGTTCATCGACGCAACAGGAAAAGCAATCGCCAAGCCTGAGTTGGACAAAGACGAAGAGGAAGGATTGAAGTGGATACCCCAGGTCAATTCCTTGCAGGAGTTGAAACTGCCTCCAGTCCTATTGAAATAAGAAACCGAGAAACAGAACTCTGTTAAGGAACGGAAACAAAGAAAAAATGCCACGCAGAAATGACATTCAGAAAATCCTCATGGTCGGCTCCGTTTGAAGTAGCTTTGAAAGGGCACGACTTTAGTCGTGCCGCCAACGATTGAAAGAAAGCCGCGGCTTTAGCCGCTGAGGGAAGGCTTTGAAGCCCACGCGCGAGCACGCAACCAACAACGCGCAAACCTACTTCGTCACGTCCGATACGTGGGAACGGCGGGCGCTCTTTCTGAACGAAGCGTGGGCGCGGTTGTTTTTCAAAACTCTTCTGTCGCATCGCGGCGACGCTTATCTTTTGCACGAATTCGTTTTAATGCCGGATCATTTTCATCTTTTGATTACCCCGACGAGTGCGCTGGAACATGCAGTTCAGCTCGTCAAGGGAGGGTTCTCCTTTCGCGTCAAAAAGGAACTCGGATCAAACGCGGAGATCTGGCAACGCGGTTTTGCCGATCACAGAATTCGCGACTCAGAGGATTACCACAAGCACATGCATTACATTCATCTGAACCCGGTCAAAGAGCATTTATGCATCAGTCCGGCCGAATATCGATTCTCGTCCTCGTATCCAGGCTGGAAACTCGATCCCATCCCTCAGTGGCTAAAGCCACCGATGAATGAAGCCGCCTGCGGCACGGCTGAAGCCGTGCCCTTTCAAAGCAAGAACACCTGAATTTAAGAAGAAGTGGACACGAAAAGAAATCATGCCACGCAGAAATGACATTCAGAAGATTCTGGTGATCGGCTCGGGGCCGATCATCATCGGGCAGTCGGCGGAGTTCGACTACTCCGGCACACAGGCGTGCAAGGCCCTCAAACAGGAGGGCTACGAGGTGGTGCTGGTGAACTCGAACCCGGCCACCATCATGACCGATCCCGAACTGGCCGACCGCACCTACATCGAGCCGCTGACCCACGAATACGTGGAAGAGATCATCCGCATTGAAGCGGAGATGCTGGCGAATGAGGCGAGCGAAAACTCCCCTCAGGGGCTAAAGCCCAAGGTCTTTGAGGGAACGGGTAGCGGCACGGCTGAAGCCGTGCCCTTTCAAGGCACGACGACCGAGGGCGGAGCGGAGCATCACGAAGGCAGAAAGCCGGGCAAGTTTGCGCTGCTGCCAACGGTCGGGGGACAGACGGCTCTGAATCTCGCTGTCGATCTTGCCGATACGGGCGTTCTCGAGCGGTATAACGTCGAGCTGATTGGCGCCAAGCTCGAGGCCATTAAGAAGGCCGAGGATCGTTTGCTCTTCAAAGACGCGATGATCCGCATCGGCCTCGAGGTGCCGCGATCCGCGCTCGTGAACAACCTGCGCGACGGGCTCGACTTCTCCAGCAAACTCGGCTTCCCGGTGCTCATCCGGCCCAGCTTCACGCTCGGCGGTACCGGCGGTGGCATCGCCTACAACCGCGAAGAGTTGATGGAGCTTCTCGCCCGCGGCCTCGACCTCTCGCCGGTGCACGAGTGCCTGCTCGAGGAGAGCGTGCTCGGCTGGAAAGAATTCGAACTCGAAGTCATGCGCGACCTCGCCGACAACGTCATCATTATCTGTTCCATCGAGAACTTCGATCCCATGGGCGTGCACACCGGCGACTCCATTACCGTGGCGCCGGCGCAAACGCTCACTGACCGCGAGTACCAGAGGATGCGCGACGCGGCCATCGCCTGCATCCGCGAGATCGGCGTGGAGACCGGCGGATCGAACGTGCAGTTCGCCGTGAACCCCGTTGACGGGCGCATGACGATCATCGAGATGAATCCGCGCGTCTCGCGCTCTTCGGCGCTGGCGTCGAAGGCGACCGGATTCCCGATTGCGAAGATTGCGGCCAAGCTCGCCGTGGGCTACACGCTCGACGAGATTCCCAACGACATTACGCGCAAGACGCCGGCCTGCTTCGAGCCCACCATCGACTATGTGGTCGTGAAGATTCCCAAGTGGCAGTTCGAGAAGTTTCCCGGCGCCGATGACACGCTGGGGCCGCAGATGAAATCGGTGGGCGAGGTGATGGCCATCGGGCGCACCTTCAAGGAAGCACTGATGAAGGCCTGGCGCTCGCTTGAAACCGGAAAGAAGACCGGCGCAGAGGTGCTGGAGCCGCGCCGCCTGACGCAGATGCTGGTGACGCCGCGGCCGGAGCGGCTGGGCTACATCCGCTACGCGTTCGAGCGCGGCATGAGCGTACGCGAAGTTGCGCGGCTCACCAAGATGGATCCGTGGTTCCTGCACCAGTTGCGCGAGATCACGCTGGCGCAGAAAGAGATCGCCGACACCACGCCACAGGAGATCGGCACGGAGCAGTTGCGGAAGCTCAAGCGCCTGGGCTTGAGCGATGAGCGCATTGCCACGGAGTGGAAGCTCGAAGGCCATGAAGGCATCCAGCAGGTGAGGGAACTGCGCGAAGGGCAGGGAATCCGGCCCGTTTTCAAGCTGGTCGACACCTGCGCCGCGGAGTTCGAGTCGATGACGCCCTACCTCTACTCGACTTACGAGGAAGAGGACGAAGCGCCGCCGACAACGACGCCGAAGGTCATCATTCTCGGCTCGGGGCCGAATCGCATCGGCCAGGGCATTGAATTCGATTATTGCTGCTGCCACGCGGCCTTCGCGCTGAAGGACGACGGCTACGAAACCATCATGGTCAACTGCAACCCCGAGACCGTCTCCACCGACTACGACACCAGCGACCGGCTCTACTTTGAGCCGCTGGTGCTCGAAGATGTGCTGGCGATTTACAACCACGAGGCGCAATCGGGTGCACAGATCGGCATGATCGTGCAGTTCGGCGGGCAGACGCCGCTGAACCTGGCGCAGCGGCTGCGTGCCGCCGGCGTGCCCATCATCGGCACCTCGCCTGAGTCGATCGATCTGGCTGAGGATCGCAAACAATTCGGCAAATTGCTTGAGGACTTGAAGATTCCGCAGCCGCCCGGCGGCACTGCTACCAGTGTGGAGCAGGCGCTGGCCGTGGCGGAACGGATTGGGTACCCGGTGCTGGTGCGGCCCAGCTACGTTCTCGGCGGCCGGGCGATGGTGATTGCCTACGACGCCGATGCCGTGACGCGCTACATGCGCCAGGCCGTCGAATACTCGCAGGAACGGCCGGTTTTGATCGATCACTTCCTCGAAAATGCGGTTGAAGTGGATGTCGACGCGCTGTGCGACTCGGAAGATGTCGTGATTGCAGGCATCATGCAGCACATTGAGGAGGCCGGCATTCACTCCGGCGACTCTTCGTGCGTGCTGCCGGCCGTGGACATCAGGGAGCAGACGCTCGAAACCCTGCGCGCCCACACGCGCAGGCTGGCGCTAGCGCTCAAGGTCGTGGGCTTGGTGAATCTGCAGTTCGCCATCCAGCGCGACGAGCAGGGCAACGACCACGTGTATGTGATCGAGGTAAATCCGCGCGCCTCACGCACCGTGCCGTATGTGTCGAAGGCCACGGGCGTGCCGCTGGCGAAGATTGCGGCGCGGCTGATGACCGGCCGGAAGTTGCGCGAACTGCTTCCGGAGGAATTGGCTTCCGGCAAGGATCTGGGGACAGGCGCGCATTACTACGTGAAATCGCCGGTCTTTCCGTGGTCGAAGTTCGCGGGCGTGGATACGGTTCTCGGGCCGGAGATGAAGTCAACAGGCGAAGTGATGGGCGTGGCGAGCAGTTTTGGCGAGGCCTTTGCCAAGGCGCAACTCTCGGCGGGGCAGATTCTGCCCACCGGCGGCACAGTCTTCTTTACCGTGAACGATCACGACAAGCCTGCGGCCGTTGCGCTGGCGCGGCGGTACGTGCATCTGGGCTTCAAGATTGTGGCCACCGAAGGCACGGCCAATGTGCTCGAAGGAGCGGGGCTGATTGCGGAGCGGGTCTTCAAGGTGGGTGAGGGGCGTCCGAACGCGGTCGACCTTATCAAGGAGAAGCGGATTCAACTCGTCGTCAATACGCCGCGCGGGCAGGACGCCCTCTTCGACGAGAAGGCGATTCGCCGGGCGGCCGTGCTGGCGCGCATTCCCACCATTACGACGCTGGCAGCGGCGCTGGCAGCGGCTGAGGGAATTGCGGCCATGCAACGACATCGTGTGACTGTCTTTGCCTTGCAGGCACTCCACACTGAAAACGGCCGCTAGGTCTCTGACAACATGAATTCGTCCTCTTGGCTTTCGTGGTATCCCACCCTTTCGCCAAAAAAGGCGAAAGGATGGGGCACGGGAAGGTTCTTCTTTAAACGGTCAGAGACCTAGCTGGGAAAGGCGCTGTTCGACGCCTGGGGATTCGACGAAGGGAATTGGATACCACGGAGCAGGGAAGAGGGCCAGCGGAATGCGCGCCGGGCTCTACAATAAACAAATGCTGCTGGAAGGCGTTTTTGCCGCGGTGACCACGCCGTTCTACTCGGACGAGCGGGTTTATTACCGCAAAATTGAGGCCAACATCGCGCGCTACTCGCGCAGTTTGCTGGCGGGGATGGTGGTTTTAGGCTCGACGGGCGAGGCGCCGCTTGTCGGCGACGCCGAATCGCGCGAGGTTCTGCGCGTGGCCGCCGAGGCCGCCGCACCGGAGAAGGTACTGATCGCGGGCGTGGGCCGGGAGAGCGTAAAGGCGACGGTCGAGCTGGCCGTGGCCGCCGCTGAGTTCCGCTACGATGCGGTCCTGATTCGGCCGCCCAGTTACTATGCGCGGCAGATGTCGTCTGCCGCGGTACTTCATTATTTTCGCAGCGTTGCCGACCGCTCGCCGCTTCCTGTGATTCTCTACAATATTCCCCAATGCGTTCCTTATCCGATTCCGGTTGACTTGGCGGGTGAGCTCGCCGGCCATCCGAACATTATCGGAATCAAGGACTCATCCGGGAAGGTCGAGCGCATCGGGGCGCTCGTTGCCGCAACGCAACATGCGCCACGGCGAACCGTGCCGGTAACGCAGACGTTTGAGCCGGCCACAGCACGGATGCTGGAGCCGCGTGCCGATGCGGAAGGTGGATTCGTTTCTGCCGGAGATCTGGCAGGCGGCGCGGCCGTGGCTACGGCTGTCCCGGCGATTCCCGTAAAGACGCGCAGCAGGGAAGTCGGATTCCAGGTCCTGTGCGGTTCGGGGAGTGTGGTGTTGGAGTCGCTCGAATGCGGAGCGGTGGGTGCGATTCTAGGTCTCGCCGCGTTCGCGCCACAGGCGTGCCAGGAGATTTACCTCGCCTGGAAGGATCATGACCTTGCCTTGGCGCGGGAAAAACAAGAGCGCATCGCGATGGCGAATCAGCGGATTGTCGGAGCGCTGGGCATTGCCGGAGTGAAGTACGCGTGCGACTTCAATGGCTACTACGGGGGCCGGCCTCGTGCGCCCCTGTTGCCGCTCAATGCGGAGGAACGCATTGAGATCGAGCATTTGCTGGCCGAAATCCGGAACTGAAGCTCTGCTACCCAAATGCCTTAGTTTTCCTGGACCTTGATGACGTAATAGACAAACTCTTCGCCATTGGCGATCAGTAACTGGTGGGGAACGCCGGCGGGGATGTGAACGAAGTCGCCTTCGGCCAGATCCGTTTCCTGGCCGCCTTCGACAGCACTGCCGCGCAGCTCGCCCTCGGATGTGGGATGCGACCCAACCAGCGTGCCTCCGGTAAGCAGGCGGGCATGGCCGCGCACAACGTAGAAAAAATCGGCCCAGTGTTCATGCAACTCGCCATTGCCGCTCTTCAAACGCAGGGAGAGCATGGTGAAGTGGTGCGGAAACGCTTCGAGTTTGATGGCGGCTGAGCCTTCGCCGCTTTTGGCCTGGGCACGAAGCTGTTCGAGGCGGGCGGAAAGATCGGCTTGCGTGGTGTGGGTTGCGGGCGTCTGCGCCGCGGCAAACGCAGCCAGCAGAATCGAGGGCAAAATCGCGATCAATACTTTTTTCATCGTTGCTTCCTCACCGGCCCATCCAGCCGCCGTCAACGACGAGAATGTGACCGTGCATGTAGTTGCTGGCCTCCGAGGCAAGGAAGACGGCGGCGCCAGCCAGGTCCTCGGGCGTGCCCCAGCGGCCTGCGGGAATGCGCTCCAGTATCTGCCGGGAGCGTGTCGCGTCGGCGCGCAGCGCTGCGGTGTTGCCGGTAGCCATGTAGCCTGGGGCGATGGCGTTTACGTTGACGCCGCGCGAGGCCCACTCGTTGGCGAAGGCCTTGGTCAGCTGGCCAACTCCGCCTTTGGCCGCCGCATAGCCAGGCACGAAGACGCCGCCTTGAAAAGTGAGCAGCGAGGCGATGTTGACGATCTTGCCGGAACCGCGCTCGATCATGCCACGGCCAACCAACTGCGTGAGACGAAAGACGCTGGAGAGGTTGGTATTGAGCACCAACTGCCAGTCCTCCCAGGAGTGATCTAGAGCGGGAGCGCGGCGGATGACGCCAGCGTTGTTGACGAGAATATCGATCGGACCAAGCTGCGCGGCAGCCTCGTCCACAAGTGCTTCGCAGCCGCGCGGATCGGAGAGATCGGCGGCGACAGCGATCGCGGGTTGACCCGAGGCGGCCGAGACCGCGGCCAGCGTTTCCTCGGGCACAGAGCGAGCGCCATGCAACACGACGCGCGCGCCGGCCTGGGCAAGCGCCAGAGCCATCGCCGCGCCAAGTCCGCGCGAGGAACCGGTCACGAGCGCGGTCTTGCCGGAGAGCCGGAATTGATCGAGTATAGACATCGTTACTTTTTTTCTTGAAATCCTCGGTCAGCGCAGATCGCGGGTTTCGATCTTGTCCATGTCGTCGTAAGCCTGGTTCTCGCCGCCCATGCCCCAACAGAATGCGTAGCTAGCCGTGCCAGCGCCGGAGTGGATCGACCAAAGCGGCGAGACCGCGACCTGCTTGTTGGCCACGATCAGGTGACGGGTCTCGTGGGCCGGTCCCATCAGATGGAGAACGCGTTCGTTTTCCGGCAAATCGAAGTACATGTAGATTTCGGAGCGGCGCATGTGGGTGTGCGCGGGCATGGTGTTCCAGATGGATCCTGGCGCAAGCTGAGTGAAGCCCATCACGAGCTGGCAGCTTTTTGGTCCCTGCGCATGGATGAGCTTGTAGATCGCGCGCTGATTTGCGGTCTCGGGCGCGCCCAGGCGCGTAGGCTCCTGCGCAACGGAACGAACCAGCGCGACCGGATGCGTGGCGTGCGCGGGATAACTGAGCAGATAAAACTCCGCGGGCGCATGCGCGTCGTCGCTGGCAAAGGCAATCTCTTTGCTGCCGCGCCCGATATAGAGGGCGTCGCGGCGGCCAAGCTCATAATGTTCGCCATCGACGGTCACACTGCCTGCGCCGCCGATATTGAATATGCCTAATTCGCGGCGCTCTGCGAAGTAGTCCGCGCGCAACGCAGGATACGTGCCGAGCACAAGCTTTTCCGCAAGCGGCACGGCCGAACCCACCACGGCGCGATCCAGATCGACATAGACCAGATCGATGCAGCCGGGTTGAAAGAGATCTTCAATCAGAAATGTCGCGCGCAAATCGTCCGTAGTCATAGCCTTGTAGCGCACTTCGTCCGCCAATTGCATTATCTTCATGGTCTTCTTGCTTTCCGTTTCGGTTGTGCCTCGAGGAGCACCGCCTGTCCTTCGCCTTGTAGAATTGTAATGCCTTACTTCGCCGATGCGCGGGATCGAAGAAAGGATGAATGACCGATAAACCGTCTTCGTCTGGCAGTGGGTATGATTCTCGCAGCGCTGTCGGCGTCTGCGTTTGCGCAAACGGAAACGCCGTGGTTGCAACAGGCGGCCCATGCGGTACTGGCGCGCTGGCCCGCCGGACGCTTTGCGCCGCCGGGCACGCGTTGGGTGTGGAATTAGATGAAAGCTGCAACGAAAAGAGACGCGGGTCGCCTCGAAAGTGGGAGTTTCAGGCTGGATTGCGTGTAATTGATCGATGGCATTACCTCATGTAAGATCATGAGTTCTGTTCTATCGATAATGGTTCTTTAAATCGATCACCGGGGAGAGGACGGAGAAAAGCACGTCATGACCAAGGCGGGGCTCAATGGTCTGTATCTATTGTTCCTGGGAAGCGTCGTGTTTATTTTAGTGGGCATCACCCTGTCGTACATGTCCCCAGACGCTATGGTAGATTTCAAGGCAAGTTACTACTCTGCACGGTGCCTTGTTCAACAGAGAGACCCCTATAACCAAAGTGAGGTTTTGCAGGAATATCAAGCAGATGGGGAAGCCCCATTCGCTACTGCAACGGCGAGCGACCTGATGATGAGGCGGCATGTATATCCGCCAACCGCGCTTTTCTTTACGGTTCCCTTCGCGCTGCTTCCTTGGGGGCCTGCGCGTTTGCTCTGGTTCACGCTCACAACTGGGGGCCTCATCTTTGCCTCGTTTCTGGCTTGGGATCTCGGGGCAGATTACGCGCCAACCCTCTCAGGCGCTTTGGTCGGCTTCCTTCTTGCCAACAGCGAAGTGCTCATTTTGCTTGGCAATCCATCCGGAATTGCGATAAGTCTTTGCGTTGCGGCGGTCTGGTGCTTTCTTCGGGAGCGGTTTATTCCCGCCGGTATTCTGTGTCTCGCGTTTAGCCTCGCCATCAAGCCTCAGGATGCGGCGTTCTTCTGGCTCTTCTTCTTCTTAGCCGGCGGAGTTTACCGCAAACATGCACTGCAAACCCTCCTCGCGACAGTTGCGCTAAGTCTGCCGGTACTCCTTTGGGTCTGGCACGTGGCGCCGCATTGGATGCAGGAACTGCACTCCAATATGTTGGAGCTTTTTATACCTGGCAGTGTCGACTACCCAGGCCCGGCTGCGTCGGGCTTTAATGGCTTGGTCAATTTGCAAGAGGTCGTCAGTGCTTTGTGGAACGACCCGCGCATCTACAATCCACTCAGCTATCTGGTAGGTGCATTACTCCTGCTAGCATGGGCGTTTGTCACTCTACGGTCCTGCCACTCGCCGAAGAGAGCCTGGCTAGCACTCGCGACAATTGCGGCTCTTTCCCTGCTGCCTGTCTATCATCATCTCTATGACACCAAACTCCTCGTACTCACGGTTCCCGCTTGCGCCATGCTCTGGGCCGAGGGCGGCTTGATCGGTTGGCTTGCACTGCTAGTGAATACGGTGTGTTTTGTGCTGATTGGAGATTTTTCCGGGGTAATTGTTCTCAGCGGCATCAGGAGACTGCACGTGTCTGCAAATGGACTGAGCGGCCAAATCGTGACGACATTGCAGTCTTTTCCAGTCCCACTCATCTTGCTGGTCATGGGCGTTTTCTATCTGTGGATCTATGTGCGGGCAGGTGAATCCACTCTGGGTAATAGGCACTCGCCCGAGGATCTTTGCGTACCCAAGGTGCACAAATGACTGGAGGTGTGGAGAACAGCTCTCATGGAGTGGGGGTGCCGGCATGGCTTCAAGGGAAGGCAAAAGAACCTGCCAAATCCGTCCAATTCCGAATACCGCTCTCCTGATGGGAAGAACTGGCCGATCTGGGAAGGGAATTGTCTCTAGATGCTTGCTTGCGCGAGGCCACCGAGGATTAGCTTCTGCTGGCGTGGAAGGTTCGCCAGCAGGCTGAAACCGCCTCCAATCGATGGCAACAATCTGCAGCGGCAGGGAAGTCATTGCTCACCGTCGCCGCTGCGGTGCGCCAGTTCAAACGGCTTCACTTCGCCTCGCGGAAGCACGCCCAAGTGATCCAACTCCGCCCTGACCTCGCGGTAGCCTTCGTACAGCTTGAGGAGCTTGCTGATTCTGCCCAGCTCTCCAACGGTTCTAATCATAGGCTAGGTGGGATTTCTACCGGGCGCTCGAGTTCAGTTAGCTGAACTGGATTGTGACGAGTCTGGGCAAGATCGGTAGCAGACAAGTGCCTGCAACCAGTGAAGCATCCTCAATGCTACCGGCCCGTCACGTCCGATAACAGATATTCTGTTTACTACACTCCTGCACGGCCAAGTAGCCCCCAAAGGGCTTACACGCTACCGCCCTCACCCACCTCCCTTCCAGCGATCTAGGCCCCTTGGAATGAGAGTTGGTTCGACGCGGGTTTGAAATCATGACCTTACATGCGACTAAAGCTCCGTTCCCCGTGCCGGAGATTCAAGAATCGGGCCTGCTTGTCGTGCCGGGCGGTCCCATCGGCGGGTACGACTCCGAGAATTATCCCCCCAACTCACACGCGAAATCGACCCGCCCTTCACCAAAGGACGGGCTGACCCCTGGGCATCTGCCCGGGAGCACAGTTGATGGCGGCAGTCTTGGGCGCTCAGGTTTATCCGGGCGATCACGGATCGGAGATCGGCTGGTTCCCGCAATCTGCCGCCCGCGGACTCGCCTGCTACTGAGTGGTTTCGGTCGCTCCTTGCCGACGATCTGGCACTGACGGCACGATCATCCAGCATTCAAGGCCTGACGAAGTCTCTGAGGGCCGGGAGGCCCTCAGTACAGCCGGTCAGGAGACCGGCGCTACTATTTTCGGCGGCCTGTGAGAACTGCGTGTTAAGGGTAACTCAGTCAGAGAGTTACAATGCTCTGCGCACGCTCACGCACCCGCCCTTGAGAATGCCGCCGCAGAGCTTTGGCGGCTCTGGCTCGATCACATCTTATAGCGGCCGAGGTCGTCGTCGTTCAGCCCTTCGAGCCACCCGCGCAACTGCTCGGCCGTGGGCCCTTCGGGCGGGCCACTGGTGTTTAGCTTGGCGGTATCCATAACCTTTTCAGCGACGTAGATCGGGCAGTCGGCGCGCAATGCGAGCGCGATGGCATCGGAAGGCCGCGCGTCAATAACCACCGGCTCGTCCCCTTGCCGCAGCCACAGAGCCGCATAAAATGTATCGTCCTTAAGCTCTGTAATGACAACACGTTCCAGCCGAGCGTTGAGGTGACGGATGAGGTTCCGAGTCAGGTCATGCGTCATGGGCCGGGACGCAGACATCTTCTCGATCTCCAGCGCGATCGCGTTGGCCTCGAAGATGCCTACCCAGATGGGCATGACGCTATCGGATGCCACATCCTTAAGCACGACAATCGGCATATTGGTCGCCGGGTCCAGCATCAGGCCGCGAATGCGCACTTCAATGTCCATCAGTTCCCTCTTGAAAAACCTTTGCAATCTTAGACGGGCTCGCCGACAAGACTGTTGGGAAAAGCTCCAGTTATTCTGACACAAAGATAGCTTCCGGGTGCAGGCGCGATGGGTTGCGACCACGCGAAGTTGACCGGCTTGTTCTGGCTGCTGCGGCCCGCGACCTGCCCCCGAGCGGGATTCACGCCTTCCACTATCACCTCAACTATTTCTCCGATATGCTTGAAATAATTGACTCTTTGTATCTCCCTCTGCCGCTCAAGCAACACTTGAAGGCGGCGGTTTTTCTCGGCTTCGGGAACGGAGTCGATCATGACAAGGGAGGGTGTGTTGGGACGCGCCGAATACTTGAAGGCGAAGACGCAATCGTACTGCACCTGGGCCAGAAGGTCCAAGGATTGAATGAAATCTTCGACGGTTTCGCCGGGGAAGCCCACGATGATGTCTGTGGAGAGCGAGATGGGCCGCCGGGCCGCCTTAAGCCATGCGATACGTTCCAGATACCATTCCGGCGTGTACTCGCGGGCCATGCTGGCGAGCACTCTTGCCGAGCCCGACTGCACCGGCAGGTGTACATGGTCGCAGAGGGTGGGCACCTGATCGATGACGTCGACGATATCTCGCGTAAAGTCACGGGGATGGCTGGTCATAAAGCGCACCCGCCGGATGCCCGGTACCTGGCCGACGGCGGCAAGCAACTCCGCGAAGCTTGACTTCCCTTCCGGGTCGCGATAGCTGTTCACGTTCTGGCCCAGGAGCTGAATCTCGGTGTAACCGAGATCGGCGATACGCCTTGCCTCGCCGAGCACCGAGGAGGAGCTGCGGCTGCGCTCCTTGCCACGCGTGTACGGTACAACGCAGTAGGAACAGAACTTATCGCAACCCTCGATGATGGTAATGTAGGCGCGATAGGGGTTCTGGCGGGCCGTGAACTCGGTCTCGAAGGTCTCGTCGGTCTCGCGGTCGTCGAGGCCGGTGATGCGGCTCTCGCCTGCCTCAAGCCGGGTGAGCATCTCAGGCAAGTTGCGGTACGAGGCGGATCCTGAGACCAGCGAGACGTAGGGTGCGCGGTCGAAGATCTTTTCGCCCTCCTGCTGGGCGACACAGCCCAGGACGGCAAAGCGTTTCCCTTCCTTGCAGAGCTTCTTATAGTCGTTCAGGCGATTGAATACCTTCTGCTCCGCCTTATCGCGAATGGAGCAGGTGTTGTAGAGGATGAGGCCGGCATCCTCCTCAGTTTCAACCCGCCGGTAACCCTGCTGCTGTAATGTGCCGATGACCTTTTCGGAGTCATGGGCGTTCATCTGGCAGCCGAAGGTCTCCAAATAAAAAGTCTTCTCGGATGCCATGGCAACACTGAGTATAGCGCGAAGGGCAAACCTTTTCCGCTCGTGGTTTGCCCCTCGCGCTATACCGGTGTCAGTTCTGGAGCCAGATTTCTACCCGCCGGTTCTTCTCGCGCCCCTCTGGCGAGTCGTTGGAGGCGACGGGAAGATCGGAGCCGAATCCACGCACCACTGCAGGACGAATTCCCCGCTGTACAAACTGGTCCTCGATCACCTTGGCGCGGTTGAGCGAGAGGGAGAGATTCGCGTCAGTACCGCCGTGACTGTCGGCAAAGCCGAAGAGCATGATCTTCTCGCCCGACGCCTTCTTGTCGGCGATAAGCTCGAGAATGCGGTTCATGTCGGCCAGCGCCTTGTTATCCTGCCCCGCGGAACCGCTCTGGAAGCGAAAATCGAGCGTCAGGCGTTGGGCGCTCTGCGTCAACTGCCGGTACTCCTCGGGTGCATCCGTAGGCGGAGTTTGCGCCTCCCACCCGATATTTTGTGCGATGAAGCCATTGGCAGCCACGATCTCCTGCCCTTGCTTCGACAGCGCGAATTCCACGAACTCGCGCGTAAGTTTGTTGCCCGGCGTTGCGGGAGTATAGAGAAAAAGCCGCCGCGAAAGCGCGTAATCTTCTGTCGCTACGGTCAGCCCCGTCGGCAGCAAAGCCTCGGTTCCCCGCTCGGAGACAGCCAGAGCCTTGGCGCTGCGGATAAACGGGAGTCCGATGAAGCCAATGGCGTTAGGATCGCGTGCGACAGCGTCGGAGAGTTCGTTGCTGTCCTCAAAGCGCTGCGCTCCCTGCGCCAACGGCTTGCCAGCCAGCACCAGCGTCTTGAAGGTATCGTAGGTTCCGGATTTGTCGTCACGGGCGTAGACGTGAACCTGGCCTCCGCCGGGCCATTTGGCGGTTTCGCCGGTGAAGAGTCGCATGATCTCATCCTTGGTGAGATGGCTGACGGGGTTGGATGGATTTACGATCACAGCAATCCCATCCAGCCCGACAATGTGCTCGCTGGCCGGGGCCGTCATGTCGCCGAGCGAGGAGAGTTTGGCCGCTTCCTCGGGTTTAATGCGGCGTGAAGCCATGCCAATCTCGCAAGTGTTTTCTTCGAGCGAAGTGAAGGCCGTCGCTGAGCCGTGTGCCGCTATCGAGATCTCTGAGGGATTCCGGTCACCGGGAAGCGTGCCAACCACGATCTTCTCCTGCGATTTATTCCCGGCGATCGTGTGCACGTCGGTTGCGCCGCGGCTGCGAAGAAATGCCTCGGCGATCGCTGGCATCAGCGTTTCTCCGATGGTATTAGATCCCGAGAGGCGCAGGATAACGTTTCCCGTTCCCTCTGCATTGGCCTGAGGAGCGGGGATCCATTTCTCCAGGATTGCCAAGGCAGCCAGCAACAGCAACGCCGCCGCAACCCCTGCATAGATTCCGACGGCACGCCAGCGCCTTGCGGGAGGATGTGTAACGGTCTCCGCGGCAGGGCGCGCAACGGTCTCCATGGGAGGCCGTGTGACGGTCCCCGCTGGAAGAAGCACAACGTTTTCTACGGAAGGACGTATAACGTTCTCCGCGAGAGGACGTATCACGTTCTCCGTGAGAGGACCTGTAACGATCTCCGCGAGTGGACGTCCGCAAAGCGGACAATGAAACTTCGATCCCTCCGGAATGGTAAGCACCTCACCTGTCCGGGAGAGTGGACAATCTGCAGCATTGGCGCATTTACCCTGTCGTGCGATCACCATGATGTACACAGCCTCTCGATCTGTCTCCTGTTGTTCCGATTGTTCACGGACGTTGAAGGACACAATCCTCCATCTCGCTGTAAGGTGCGGCCTGGAGACGCGCCGCATGGCTACAGCTCTTCGATACGGTTACTGTTTGGGTTACTGTTTTTCGGTTACTGTGCCGCTAGCATAGACCGCATTGGCTGCCCGATGTGTGAAAGGAACTTAAAAATCCTGCATAGGCGGCGAAGACGAGGAGCACAAGATGCCAACATGCGTTCCTCAGAAGTTCAGCTCTATTTTTGGGACGCGTTAGCGCAGCCCTGAGTGCAAGTAGGCGATCAAGGCATCCATCTGCTGCTTTGTCATTTGATAGGCAAACGACGGCATCATTCCCTTGCCCGCCACGAGCACCCGTTCGACTTCTGCATCGGTTGCCGGAGCGCCATCTGGCAATGTATTGCGCTTGAAGAGGCCGTGCAGATTGGGTGGAACCTTCTTGAAGTGCAGGTCGTTCTCTTCGTGGCAATGAGCGCATCCCATGTCGTACAAGTGCTTGCCTTGCGCCTGCCGCGGCGTGAGGCTCGGCGCCGAGTGACAACCCACGCCTGGAGCCGCAACCGCAGCCGAGAAGATCGCCATCCAGCCAATTTTCAAAAGCACCGGTGGTTACGCTTTCTCGGCAAACTTGCTGCTGACAAAGTCCCAGTTGATCACCTGGAAGAAGGCTTTCACGTAATCCGCCCGGAGATTATGGTACTTGAGATAGTACGCGTGCTCCCACACGTCGACGCCGGCGATCGGATGGTGGCCGGCGGTCAACGGGCTGTCCTGGTTGGGCGTGGTTTCAATGGCCAGTGAACCGTCGGGCAGCCTGACCAGCCAGGCCCAACCGCTGCCGAAGACGCTGAGAGCAGCTTTCGTCAACTGCTCCTGAAAAGCCGAGAACGTGCCGAATTTGCCATCGATGGCCTTGGCCAGCTCGCCGATTGGTGCAGCACTTCCCTTGCCCAGCATCGGCCACCAGAAGGAATGGTTGGCATGGCCGCCGCCATTGTTGCGCACCGCGGTGCGGATGGATTCGGGAACGTCGGTGAGGTTCGCCACCAGTTCGTAGACGGTTTTGCCGGCCAGCTCAGGATGTCCGGCGACGGCGGCATTCAGGTTGTTGACGTACGCCCTGTGGTGTTTGTCGTGATGCAAATGCATCGTGTCGGCGTCGAAATATGGCTCGAGGGCGTCGTAGGCGTACGGCAGATCGGGCAATGTGAAGGGTCCCGCAGGCGCCGCGGCCGGAGCAGCCGCTTGAGCAACCAGGGTACCTTCTGCGTGGAGCCGATTTGCCACCAGCGCTGCGCCTGCCAGTGCGCTCATTTGCACGATCGCAGTCCTGCGATTGACGTTGGTCATGGGAATATCCTCCGGGGATGCGCGGATGTTCATGCGAACGCCGCATCTTCAGTCTGCGCGGGCGACGCCGGGCAGGTCAAGGCCGCGCATGCGAAGCAAGTATCCTGAACTCATGCAGCTTCATTCTCACGAACCGCTCACGCCTTTCGCCCACTCAACCAACAACCGTTGTTTTGGCTGCGGGCAGGCGAATGCAACCGGATTGCGTCTGGAGTTCATGCTTGCGGCGGACGGCGCCGTGGTGAGCCTTCCGGTTGTTCCGGAGGCCTTTGCAGGCCATCCGGGCTATCTGCACGGGGGAATTATCGCCACGCTTCTCGATGAGGCGATGAGCAAAGCGGTCCGCGCCCAGGGACGGCCTTCGATGACAAGGAAAATGGAGGTCGAATATCTTCGCCCCGTGCCGAGCGGCACGGCTCTTCGCGTCGAGGGGCGCGTGGTGCGGAATGAAGGGCGAAAACACTGGGCCGAAGCTGTGGTTGCCGATGCGAAGGAAAATGTGCTGGCGCACAGCAAGGGCTTGTTCATCGAGATCCAGCCCAAGGCGAAAGAATAGGGCGGCCAGATTCGACCGCCCTCAAGAAATTGCACGCCGATGGAGGAATCTCAATGAACCATGTTGATGGTGTCCTGGGTGACGGTGTCGAAGGTGGTGACCGACTTGGCGTTGGCCTCAAAGGCTCGCTGCGCGATGATCAGATCGGAGAACTCGGTGGAAATGTTGACGTTAGAGGCCTCCAGCGCGTCATCCTGCATGGTTGCCAAGCCGGACGTTCCTGAGGCGCCGACCGCCGCCGTCCCGCTGGCCGAATTGGTCTCGTAATCTCCGTTGCCGAGCAGCGCAAGACCCTGCAGATTGGGCGCGTTCGCCAGCGCTAGCTGTCCCACATTCTGCGTTTGTCCATTCGAGTAGGTGACACTTACCGTGCCATCCGAGCCGACGGCGAAGCTTTGATACTGGCCGCTTGCGTAACCATTCTGCTGGGTTGCGGAGACAGCCGAGGTGGTGTCGACCTGGCTGATGTTGGGCGTTCCGGCTGGGTCCAACAGGTTCCACTTTATGTTCAGACCTGCGGCTCCATTCGCCAATACGTTGGTTGCCGCGGGATTGAAGTTGAGGGCAATCGAGGAGACATCGCCGGCCGCAGTTCCCACGGTCTGCGGGGCTCCTGCTCCCTGAGCCACGGTAGCGAGGTCACCATTGGCATTGAATGTCAAGGTTCCGGTGATGGCGGCCGGAACCACATCGGCGCCCGCAGTGGAATAGTCCGCGTTCGGCAGTTGCACCGCATAGGTCCATGTGTTGGTTGCCGTCTGTTCGTAGGTGACTGCGGCTACGTGGGCTTGGCCGAGAGAGTCGTAGACCGTAACCGCGGCGGGAAACTGCGTTCCCGTGGCTGAGGCGGAATCAAGATTGGCGGTCATGCTCATGGTGGTCGTAGCCAGCGGCTGCTGCACCGCTCCGACCGGAATGTTGATTGCCGTCAGTGGCGCGTTTGTGTTCACTGCACCGGCGACTGCCGGATAGCCCATGACGCTCAAGCCGTTCGAAGTGACCATGTTGCCGTTAGAGTCCAGCGAGAAATCGCCCGCGCGGGAATACTCGAAACCGCCATTCCCGTTGCTGAGCACGAAGAATCCAGGGCCGTTCAAGGCCACATCGGTGGCGTTGCCCGTGGAGTTGATGGAGCCCTGTGTATAGCTGGTCTCATTCGAGGCCACCTTCACGCCCGCTCCCACCTGAATCGGATCGCCGGCGCCCGTGGAGCCTATCTGCTGGTAGAAGAGGTCGGCAAAATTCGTCAACTGCGCCTTGAAGGCCGTCGTGTTCATGTTCGAGAGATCATTTGCAACGGTATTCAAAGCCGTGGAGTCGGCCTCAAGCCCGGTCAGGGGAATCGAGAAACTTGCCATGGTTCATCTCCTCATTGAATGCGATGCGGTTGTGCCAGGCCACGCGCCAGGCGGGTGAACAAACTCATTGGTTCGTGAATGAACGTCTTTCGGCCGCGACAGCGTGCGTGCGCCGGGTGAGGGCATGCCCCACGCGTTCGGCCGCGAGATTGGTAGGGGGAGCACTCAGGTTGCCCGAAGTGGAACCAGTTTGCGATGTGGAGGCACTGGTTGCTACGGCGCCTGACGTTGCGGAGAGCGGGGATGCGGCCGCACTGACTGCTGCGCGCGGCGACGCAGCGGCAGATGGCATTGTGGCCGAACCATTTGCGCCCGAAATCTCCTGGGTAGCCTGCCCCGAGGTCCCGCCGCTGGAAGTGCTCGGCGTGCTTCCGAGATCCGTCGTCAGCGTCTGGTTGATATCGATCAGTTGCTCCAGGCTGTTCACATTGACAAGCTGGTTGATGTACTCATTCGGGTCCGTATCCGCGGTCGGATCCTGGTTCTGCATCTCGGTCACTAACAGCGTAAGAAAGTCGTTGGCCGAAATGGCGGCCGAGCTGCCGCTCGAATCGCTCGAACTGTTCGTGCCGCTGCTGCCGGATGTCGAACTCGCCATGGGCGTCGCCGCGTTACGCGTCAACGCCTGCCCAGCCGTCACCTGGTGATTCAAGAGTCCCGCTAATGTTGACATTTTCCCTTCCTCTTTCCGTGCTGCGAACGCACCCAGTTCAAGCCATCACGGAGATGTGCGTGCCGCGCAGCTCTCCTGGATATGCTTGTGTCTCCCGAACGCCGCTCTCTGTGGTTGCCGCCAACGCTGAGGTGCTCGACTCGAGCGGCGCATTCTTCTGCGGAGTTGCTTGCGATTCTTCCGATGCACTGCCCTGAGCGTTGCCCTCCGCACCCTGCTGCATGCGCTGGCCCATGGCGTTCTCGCTCCCGCTCTCGCCCGGCGATGCCATGGACAGCGAGGCTACGGACGCTTGCTGCGCCACCAGGTGCGAACTGAGCCCGGCAAGGTGGCCGCTTAGAGTCTGAGCCGCATCCGCGGAGCTCGGCACGAGAGTGGCATGAATGCCGCTGGTGTCGAGATCGGCGCGTACGCCCACCCATCCAAGATCGGGATCGCGAAAACCGGCTTCGGCGTGCTGGCCTCCTGCGTGGGTCCATGCAGGAGTTCCCAACGAAGATCCTCCGTCGAGCGCGGAGAAGGTGTCTTGCGCGGACGTTGCCGAAGACGCAGCCGCCACGACCTGCGCACGGTCTGCTGCCGGCGCCGCGGACGCTGCCTGAGTGCGCAACGCGGCGGCCGCGGCATCGGCAGAGGCCGGTTGTGGCGTGGCAACAGGTGTTGCGATGGAGCCGGTTTCCTGAGCCGCGCTGTGCGATGACGATCGAGACGCCGTACGTTCCAGCGTTGGCTGCGAAACCTCCTGCGCCGCGTCGGCGCTGGTTTGCGCCGTGCCGGATGCGGCTGCATGGGACCCTGCGGACGGTTGGGCGCTCCCGTCGAGTTCGGAATGCGTGAGGTTGTCCGCTCTTGAGGCCAGAGCGGGATGGCCGGCGAGATTCTCGCCGGCTGCTGCGACCCGTGCCGCCGTCGAAGATTCCCGCTGCGCATCTGCAGCTGACGATTCCGATGTAGCGGGCGACGCCGTCCGCAGACTTGCCACAGGCTCCGAAGCATCGTCGAGAGAAGACGCCGATGTCTCGCGCGCCGCAAGGCTCAGCGCTTTGCCGCGCAGAGGGGACGCCGCGCCTGTGTGCATGGTTCGCGCACCGCTGCCTGCCGCACCGGCGCTGCCGGCGATCCCGTTTGCGACGTTTCCCGCAGGGTCGATCGTACCTCGATCCGCCCAGGCGAACTGCGCGGGTAATGCGGGGGCTGGAGGGACAGACACCGAAGCTAAAGGAAGCCCATTGGGAGCATCGGTTGCGGAGGAGAGGGTTTGCGTATCGGTATTCGCCGCGTGCGCGAGGTTGTCCCGTTTCGTCCGTTGGCTTTGAGCGTCAGCGCTGTCGGGATCGACTCTACCGGAGCGATCCGCGGCATTGATAACTGTGCTCGCCGTTGACGCCGCCTCCGCGGCGGTATCTTCGACGGACCTCCACTGCAAGCGGTTTGGTTGCGTTTGGGCTTCTGCCTGACTGGCCGCATTCGATGTGGTTGTATCTTGTTTTGCAGCTGTGAGCGGGGCTGGAACGTTTGCGCTTGCTCTCGCTGCGACAGAGTTAGTTTGCCCGCCTTTTTGAGTTATACCTTCTTCTGTGCTAGTTACTCTGGTATTTATGGGGGTTTCTTCGGCTTCCTCATTCTCGACGCTGCCCGTTCCACGTGAAACTCCCCGCCACGCGTTCACCGCCGACTGCCAACTGGAGCGAAAACTCGGCGTTGTAGAAGCCAGACCGGTGGCAACATTGCCGCTCAACGGCCTGAACCAGTTTGCGCTCATTTCCCTGCCGAGCCGGGATCCTGCACTCTGTCCCAATCCAGCCCGCCCACCTGCTTCCATCTCTGCACCGAGTTCACTGCCAACGGGTACGGTCATACAGCAATCAGGTGCAGATGCCGTGCCAGACGGAGGCGGGGAGGCGTTAGAAGAATGTCAGGAATGGAACGGATTCTCCCGATTCAGGAGACGCTCCTGAATCGCTGTACATTTCCTCTCAAGTTCTGCCCGGTTGCTGCGAGACGCAGCTTATGGGCGGATGAGCATGGGTTGGGATTTCCTTCGGCCGCGCCTCTCAGGTTGTGCTGCGCCGGCTCAGGAACCAGTCGTCGAGATCGCGCTGCGCGCGCCGCCCAGCCTCCACTTTGTCCAGCGCTTGGGTCTCTTCGATGAGCGTCTCGGTCTGGCGGCGCTCGATACGCTTGCCCAGGAACTCGCGCCGCCGCGTACTCACGGCTGCTTCCATCTCCGCAATGCGCGGCGCGATAGCCGCAGCGATGCGCTTGGCGGTACGAGTCTCCTCGATGCCGGCGATACGGTCGGTGACGTCGCCCGTTGTGGCGCTGGCGGCGACCAGCCGCCGGCCGCCGCGCTCGCGCTCTACGCTCCGCGCCAAGTCCTGTTCCAGGCGGCTGAGCTCGGCTCGCGCCGATTCCATCGCCGTGCGGCACTCACTTTCCTGAATTTCGAGTACCCGCAACAGGCGCCGCATGGCACTGGAGACAGCCATCGATCAAACCTCCGCGGCCAGGACGGCAAGACGGCGCAGGCAGTCGGCGAAGCGAACCCGCTCGCCCGCGTTCTGGGCGAGAAAGGCGCGGATCGCGTCGCGCGCGCGCAAGGCGCGATCGAGATCCGCGTCGGCGCCGGGCTTGTAGGCTCCGATGCGCACCAGATCCTCGGAGCGGGCATAGATCGCCATCAGCTTGCGCACCAGCGCGGCCTGCTCGCGGTGCGGCCCTGCGGCGACCGCGGGCATGAGCCGGCTAATCGAGTCCAGCACCTGGATGGGAGGGTACCAACCCTCGCTGGCGAGCGCGCGCGAGAGCACGATGTGTCCATCGAGGAGCGAGCGCACCGCGTCCACCAGCGGATCCTGCTGGTCGTCGCCTTCCATCAGCACCGTGTAAAACGCGGTAATGGAGCCGGTGCGGAAGCAGCCGGCGCGTTCGATAAGACGCGCGAGGCGCGTGAAGACCGAGGGCGTGTATCCCTTCGCCGTGGGCGGCTCTCCGGCGGCGAGACCGATTTCGCGCGCAGCCATGGCGAAGCGCGTCAGCGAGTCCAGGACCAGGAGCACGTGTTTGCCCCGGCCGGCAAAGAACTCGGCCAGCGTGGTGGCCGCCAGCGCCGCCCTCATGCGCAGCAGCGGCGACTGGTCGGAGGTGGACACAACCACGACGGAGCGCGTCAGGCCCTCCTTGCCCAGAGAGTCGCGAAGAAACTCGCCCACCTCGCGGCCGCGCTCGCCGACCAGACCGACGATGGTGACTTCGGCCTCGGTATTGCGCGTCATCATGCCGATGAGCGTGCTTTTGCCCACGCCCGAGCCGCCGAAGATGCCTACGCGCTGGCCGCGGCCGACCGTGAGCATCGCGTCAATGGCGCGAATGCCGGTTCCCAGAGGCTCGCTGATGGTGACGCGGTCGAGGGGCCGGCGCACCTTGCCGTCCAGAGGCAGCGTGGCCGTGACGGCCGGAGGACAGCCCTCGTCGATGGGCGCGCCCAGTGCATTCAAGACACGGCCCATAAGTGCAGGGCCCACTTCGATCTCGGGCGCCGTGCCCAGCGCCCAGACAGAATCGCCAAAGCGAATCCCCTCGGTGGTCTCGACCGGCATCGACAATACGTTGGCGCCGCGAAAGCCGATGACCTCGGCCGAGTGCGGGCGCCCCATGCGGTCTTCGATCTCGCAGCACTCGCCTACCGAGACCGGAGGGCCGGAGGATTCAATGGTCAGGCCCAGCGAATCAAGGACCTGGCCGCGCCAGCGCCAGGGCTGCCGGGACTCGAGGCGCGAGAAATAGCGTTCGAGCAAAGCCGTCATCGGCGTGCCTCTGCGGACGAGGCGGGTTCGCCGGCGACCGCCGCCGGCTGAGACAGGGATGCGTTCGCCGTGCCGGCACGATCGAAAAACCCGCGCTCGATCTCGCCCAACTGGGCGCGAATGCCAAGATCGACGGTTCCCACCTTGCTCTCGATGACGCAATCGCCGAGCAGCATGCCTTCTTCGGCGACCACCAGCGGCTTCACCGGCAGATTGGGCAAGTGCGCGAGGGTCTCCGTCCAAAGATCGGCTTCTTTGGCGGGGACACGGATGCGGATCTCCGACGTGGCCGCCAAGTGCCCCAGCGCGACCCGCACCGCTCCCGTGAGCAGGAGCGGATCCATCTGCGCTTCGCGGCGCAGGATGCGCGCCGCCACGGCCAGCGCCAGGCGCACCACCTCCTGTTCGACGGAGTGGAGATAGCGGTCGCGCTCGCGCACGAAGCTCTCCACGAGATCCGACAATTGCCGGCGGCGGTGCTCGGCCTCCGCTTCCGCGGCCGGCGCCATCGCCTCACGCTCGGCGCGGCGGCCCTCTTCGCGGCCCCGCTCCCGGCCGCCCTCAAACGAGCGGAACGTCTCTTCGGCCAGCCGCGCTTCGAAACTGGCGCTGGCCGCAGGCCTTGCCGCTCGATCGTGGCTTTCCAGTGCTGCGGCGGGATCATCCCCGGCTTCAGCCCAGCCATCCCAGGCTGGCTCGAGCGGCGCGTTGGGACAGACGGGATACTCGAAGCTCTCCACCGTTCTGCCCCCTCCGCCGCTCCACTGCGATGCCGCCGCCTGTTGCAATTTCGCTTCCCCCCGGTCTCTTCGCGCGTCTTGCTGCGAAGCCGGCCCGACCTTCGCCCGCCCGGCTCCGTTGCCGGCTATCCGCTGGACCATCATCTCGCCGGCTGCCGGCCCACCTGCCGGCGATCCGCTAGGCCATCATCTCGTCGCCGGTTTCGAGTTTCAGAACGACCTTGCCTTCGGCCTCGAGGCGGCGCGCCAGATTCAGAATCTCCTGTTGCGCCTGCGCCACCTCGCGCGAACGCACCGGGCCCAGCACCTCCATATCTTCCTTGAGCATCTCGACCGCGCGCGAACTCATGGCCTTGAAGATCTGCGCGCGCAAGTCCTCATTGGCGCCGCGCAGGGCGAGCGCCAGCTGCCGCTTGTCGACCCCGGAGACGATCTCGCGAATCGAGGCCGGCGGCACGGTGATCAGGTCCTCGAAGGTGAACATCAGGTTGCGAATGCTCAGAGCCAGTTCCGGCTGATCCTCCTCGATGGTCTCGAGAATCTTCTTCGCCTCTTCGGCGTTGAGCCGGTTCATCAGATCCGCGACGGCCTTGAAGCCGGAGTAGCTGCGGCGCGCCGTATCGCCCACGCTTTCGAGGCGGCGGTGCAGAATCAGCGCCACCTTTTGCGCCATTTCAGGGGAAAACTGGCGCATCTCGGCCAGGCGCTGCACGGCGACGACCTTGTGGTCCTCGCTCAAACTGTCGAGCACCGTGGAGGCGCGGCGCGGGTCGAGGTGGGCCAGCACCAGGGCGATGGTTTGCGGATGTTCGGAGTCGAGGAGCTTGCCCAACTGCTGCGGATCGGTGCGCTGCAGCTTGGCCAGGTTGCCCTGCGCCTCCTCCTGCGAACGGCGCATCAGTGTGAGCAGGTCTTCTGCGTGATCCTTGCCGAAGGTATCGGTCAGCAACCGCCGCGCATAATCCAGGCCGCCGTGCACGATGAAGTGATGGGTATCGAGAAGCTGGTAGAACTCTTCGAGCACCTCGGCGGAGAGCTCCGGCGTAACGCCGCGGAGTTCGGCCAGCTCCTCGGTAATGCGCTGCACGTCCGGTTCCGGCAGCGCGCGCAGCACCTCCTTGGCCAGCTCTTCGCCTACGGCCACCAGCAGGATCGCCGCCTTGCGCACCCCGGAGAGATTCGCCGATTGACGGCGCCGCGCTGCTCCGTTTTCGATTCCCTGCTCTGCCAAGACCCATTCCTCTCTCGTTCGCTAGAGCCTGCCGCCGTTCTTCAGGCTTCATTTCGCCCAGACCCGGTTTCGCCCAGGCTCCGTCTCCGGTTCGTCAATCGGAGTGAATCCAACTTTGCAACAGCCGCGAACTCTGCGTGGGTTCGCGCTTCAAATGTTCCGACACCTGGGCGAAGATCTCCTGCGACCGCAAACGTTCGGGGTCGATCTCCGCCGGCTCAGGCGGATTGAGCGTGGCCTGCGCAGAGGCTGACGACGGCAGCTCCCGGTGCACGGCCCTCGCCCTCCCTGCGGTTGCGCCCGCCGCGCCGATGCGGCGGATCGCGGGGCGAAGGCCAAAGGCCACCACCACCAGCAGGCCCATCAACAATGCGGCGTACTTGATCAGATTCGGCGAGGATTCGGCCGTGCGCAGCGATTGCTCGGCAAGCGTCTCCGGCGGTTGGGGGCGATTCCCGTCGAAGGCCATATCCTCAATCGTGATCACGTCGCCGCGCGGCGCATCGAAGCCCACCGCCGCCTGCGCCAGAGCTGTCAGGTTGCGCAGTTCATCGGCCGACCGCGGCTGCCATACCGCGGCGTGGGTCTTCGTTGCCGGCTGCATCAGCCGGTCGTTGACCACAATCGCCGCGGTCAGCCTGCGGACGCGGCCGGGAGTGTCGACGACGTGCCGCACGGTCTTCGAGACGCCGTAGGTTCCAGACTCGGTTTTGGCCGACTGCGGAGCAGAAGTTTCGTGCGGATAGACGGGAACAGCCTGCGTGTTGGGGGCGTTCGAGGCTGCTCCGGGAACGCCTGCGGCCACGGGCTGCGCGCCCGTGGTCTGCTCGGTCCGCTCGAGCGACAAAGTGACGGATTTCGAAGGATCGTAGCTTTCCTCCGTCGCTTCGGCGGCTTCGGCGTCGTAGTCGAGCGCCACCGAGGCGCGCACATTGCCCAAGCCCGTCACCGGCTCGAGGGTCGCGATGATTTTGTCTTCGAGAGCCTGCTCGGCGCTCAATTGCAGGGCTTCGGGGGTCTTGGGGCCCAGCGGCAGATTCCCCGCGGCATCGACCAGCACCACGTGGTCCGGCAGCAGCCCATCCACGGCCGAAGCGACCAGATTGCGAATGGCGTCAGGCTCGCCGCCGGCCAGCCCGCGGCGGCGCAATTTCAGAACCACCGCGGCCTTGGCCGGACGCTCCTGGTCGCGAAACAGCGAGTCGTGCGGCATCACCAGGTGCACGCGCGCCGAGGCCACGTCGGAGAGGGTGCCTATGGTGTGCTCGAGCTCGCCCTCGAGAGCGCGCTGGTAGTTGACCTGCTCGTCGAACTCCGATCCCACCCAGTTGGGCTTGTCGAAGATCTCGAAGCCCAGCCGTCCGCTCTTGAGGCCGCCCTTGGCCGCGGCGGCCAGCCGCGCCTTGTCGAGTTCGGCGGCGGGAACCAGGATGCCCGCGCCGTCGCTCGAGGGTTCAAAGGGAATCTGCGCCTGCGCCAGGATCTGCTCGAGCTGCCGCGCATCGTCGGGATCGAGACCCGCGTAGAGCGTGCGCCAGTCGGGCCGCAGGCCGTACCATGCCAGTCCGCCCAGCAGGGCCACAAGCAGCACGGTCGCTGTCGCAGCCCAGCCGCGCTCGGCGGGAGCCATCTGGGCCCAGCGCACCCGCGCCAGGCCCCATAGCCCGGACCACTTTCCGCCCTTCTTGAGTTGCCCCAGCGCCGGCGGAGTCTTCTCCAACTGTGTTCCCGTGGCCATGATCCGCAGCTACCAGCTGCCAGCTCCTAGCTTCCAGCTTTCTCCCCACCACCATGCAAGCCTGCGCGCTCCGCGATCAGGCCAGGAGCTAGAGGCTAGAAGCGGTCTCTAAAGTATTTTCACCATTCCTATAGGGCGGATTTCGTGGTTTCCTACCCTTTTCACAAAGAACGTGAAAAGGATGGGGCACGGAGTTTCCTTACACCATCAGTGAAAATGCTCTAGAACTGCATGCCCATCACGCTCTGGTAGGCCTGAACGGCCTTGTTGTGCACCGCCAGCACCAGTTCGAAGGCCATATCCGCCTTCTGGGTGGCGATCATCGCCTGGTGCACGTCAACGCCGGAGCCCGTCATCAGGCCGGTTACGGCCGCATGCGCCTGCGCGTCCAGTTGATTCACCTGCCCTACGGCATCGCCGATCAAATCCGCGAAGGGAGAAGATGCGGTGGGCTGATTGGTCTCGGCCGCAAGCGTCTTCGTTGTATTAGCGCCCGCCGCGCCGGACACGGCCATTACAGAATTCACTGCCGCCAGCATGGTGCACCCCTTGAAGCCATCCCAAATGTCCCCTGCTTACCCAAACGGTTCCTGCGCAAGCCCGCAATCAGGACTTGGCAATTTCCAGCGCCGACGCGATCATGCCCTTCTCGGCCTGCACGGCAGCACCGTTCAAACCATATGCACGCGTCGCCCCCATCAGGTCCACCATCTCTGTGAGGGGGTTAATGTCGGGATAAGAGACGTAGCCATCCGGTCCCGCATCGGGATGCCCTGGATCGTAGCGCTTCAGGGGCGGCGAAGGATCTTCAACGACCGCCGAGATATGCACGCCCGGTGCCACCGCCGCTCTGCCGGGGAGCGAGGGTTTCAGGAGCCCCCGCGAGGCCGGCGCCGCCGAGGCCGCCGTCAAGGAATCGAGAAAGCCGGGATCGCCCTGATTGGCGGCGAAGACCACCTCCTGGCGGTGGTAGGGCCCGCCGCTTTCGGTACGCGTGGTCTCGGCGTTGGCCATGTTGGCGGCCACCACTTCGGCGCGCATGCGCTCGGCCTCCATGGCGCCTCCCGAGGCTTCCATCATGCCAAATAAGTTCATTGTCTACGCTCCGATGTTGCGTCGTGGATCGTGATTCGTGGGCCGTGATTCGAGAACCGCGATTCGTGAACCGTGATTCGTGAACCGTGAATCGTGGGGCGTGCATCGTGAACGGCAATCGCGAATCGCCAACCACGCGTCACGATTCACGGCTTACTTGTCGGCGTGGATGGCGTCCATCACGCGCTGGTACTCCTCGCGCAGCAGCGCCACGCCGGTGCGGAACTGGAGCTGCGCCTCGGCCAGATTAAGGCTTTCGCGGTCCACGGAGACGTCGTTCCCATCGGGCCGCGCGATGAGCCCGTCGACCTCGATGACGCGCACCTTGCGCGGCCCATGTCCACGGGCCACATCGTCGAGGGCCTCGCGCATCTCGGCCTCGAAATCCATCCCCACCGCGCGGTAGCCGGGCGTATCCACATTGGCCATGTTCGCGGCCGTCAGCTTGGCCTCCGCCGTGGCCAGGTCGAGATAGCGTGCGATCTGGTCGCTCAATTCGGTTGCGATCTGCATGCCTATTCCCGCCTTCCCAAAATCGCTTCCGGCTGGTCCCTGGCCGACGGCCGTGCACGCTGCTCAATGCACCAGGAGGCCGAAGTCGATCTCGCGCGCGGTCAGCACCGGGTTGTCTCCGGCCAGAATCACGCCGCGCTCCAGCACGTGTTCGAGCTCGCGGACGTTCCCCGGCCAGTGGTGCGCCGCCAGCATGCCGAAAGCGCCCGCATCCAGCCGCTTCACCGGAATCTCCCGGCCCAGCCGCTCGAGGAAGTGCTCGACGAGCAACGGCAGATCCTGGGCATGCTCGGCCAAGGACGGCGTGCGGATGAGAAACACCGCCAGCCGGTAGTAAAGGTCGGAGCGGAAGCTGCCGGTCTGCGCGTGTTCGGCCAGCGGCCGGTGCGTCGCGGCAAGAATGCGCACATCCACCCTGACGGGCTCGTTGTCGCCGACGCGCTGCAGCTCGCCGCATTCCACAAAACGCAGGAGCTTGGCCTGCAGGCTCAGCGGCATCTCGCCGATTTCGTCCAGAAACAACGTTCCCCCGTCGGCGGCTTCGATGCGCCCGACGCGGCCCTGCACCGCGCCGGTAAAGGCGCCGCGGGTGTGGCCGAAGAGCTCGGCCTCCAGCAGGGCTTCGGGAATGGCGGCGCAATTGATGGCGACGAACGGCTTGCGGCTGCGCGTCGATAAGCGATGCAGGGCCTCGGCCACCAGCTCTTTGCCCGAGCCCGTGGGACCCTCAATCAGCACCGGGGTCATGCGCGGAGCCACGAGACGCACGCGGCGGCTGATTTCGAGCATGCAGGCCGCGTTGCCCACGAGCTCCTGCAGCCGTTCGCCGGGATTCAGTTCGACGCCCTGCTCGGGGCGGCCCGACTGAATAGAAATGGTCTTGCCGGCGCCCGCCGGCGGCAGCGGGTGGGCCGCCACGGCGGAGAACGCCGCCGCTACGCCGGCTGGCGAGGCCGTCCCTGGTGGCGCCGGCGCGCGCGCGGAGATTTCGATCGCGGAGGCCGCATTCCACGCTGCCGTATCGGTCTCCTGGGAGCGGCGGAGTGCGTAAAGCAGCTCCTGCCGATAGGGTCCGCGGGGACTTTCAGCAGCCAAATCGCCTGCCGCCGTCACCAGATCGACTTCAGGGAAGTGTACCTTGAACTCGTTCAGGAACTCGCCCAGGTTCAGATCCGGCAGCCAGGAATCGACGATGACGGCATCGGGCGCCGCGGTCTCGGCCTCGGTCCAGGCCTGGGCCCCGCTTTCGGCTTCCCTTACCTGCCAGCGCAGGCCGGCAAGGATGTGCGCCAGGCGCTGGCGAAAATTCGCATCGGCGCTGGCCACCAGCGCAGTCCGTGGCCGCGCGCGAAGGTTCAGTGGAGGAATCGAAAACAGTTGCATGAGCAGTTTCCTCTAGGGTGATCGAAGGTGTGGAAGGGAGCGATGGGTAGACTACGAGGCGGCGATGGCCGGCGGGGCCAGATCCGCGGCCGGAGGCGCGGCGGCACGTGCGAAGAGCCCCAGTTCGGCCTCCGAAGGCACGGTGTAGCCCTGCCCGCGCACGGTGCGGATCAGCCGGCCCGGCGGCGGGTCCTCCAGCTTGCGGCGCAAATAGTTCACATAGACATCCACAATGTTCGTGGTTTGCGCCGGCTCCAGATTCCACACCGAATCGAGCAACTCGACCCGCGAGACACACTGGCCGCGGTTCTGAAGCAGATGCTCGAGAAGCGCGAATTCCTTGTTGGTGAGAACGATCAAGCGACCCCCGCGCCGCGCCGTGTGATCCAGGCGGTCCAGTTCAAGATCCCCGGCGCGCAGTTGCAGCCGGGTCTCGCGCTTGCGGCGCAGAAGCGCCCGGCAGCGTGCGCGCAACTCATGCAGGCTGAACGGTTTGGTCATCAGGTCGTCGGCGCCGCGGTCGAGGCAGCGCACCCGCGTGTCGACTTCCTGCCGGCCGGTGAGTACCAGTACCGGCAGGTCGGCATCGAGCATGCGCACCTCTTCGAGCACCTGCTCGCCGTCTTTGACGGGCAGGTTCAGGTCCAGAATGGTTAGATCGGGCATCTCGGCGCGAAATGCCTCTACAGCTGCGGCGCCGTCGTAGACCACGTGGACACGGTGACCATCGGCCTCGAGCCCCCGGGTCAAGAACAACCCCAGCGCTTTATCGTCCTCGGCAATCAGTAGCCTCATGCCTGCCTTCCCTTTGTCTTCTTTCATCGCAACCGCGCCCGATGTTCGATTTCGGCGTGCTGCGCGTGAAGCTTTCTTCCACCTTCCCGCGAGTGAGGCGGGAACTCAAGGTTTGCATGAGAGAAAATGAAGAAACGTTTGCAGGAACGGAACGAAAAAGAGCATGTGCTAAATCGGTACAGCAGGAAGCCGCCGCGAAAAACCCTTTCCTCGCTTACAGGTTCGTGCATTCCTAGCGGGCGACGGCGCGACAGTGCTGCTCAGGCAGCTTTGGTTCGCGATGTGGCCTTCTGTTCGTACATCGCGGCATCGGCCCGCGCCACGAGATCCTTCATGGCTTCGCCGGCCGCGTGCGCGGCCAGCCCGATGGAGGCGTTGACGCTGAGTTTGAGTGCGCCCTGCTTTTCCTTGATGGTGTAGTTGCCGCAAACCCACTTGCGCAAACGCTCGGTCTGCGCCTCCGCCTCTTCGATCGCGGCATCGAAGAGCAGAATGAACTCATCGCCGCCCCAGCGCCCGATGATGTCCGTGGAGCGGCAAGCGGATCGTAACTCGACGGCAAATTGCTTCAGCAATTCGTCGCCGGTAAGATGGCCGTGCTCGTCGTTCACTTTCTTGAAAGTGTCGATATCGACAATGGCCACGCAAAAGACAGCGCCGGATTCGATGCGTTTCTCGATCTGGCCCTCGACGTAGACGCGGCTGCTGGCGCCGGTCAGCGCGTCGCGCGAGGCAATGCGCTCGGCCTCGTCCAGCTTGGTCTGGTATTCCTCTACCCGAATGCGCAGGTGATCGAGGACTGCCTTTCCTTCCTCCGTCATCCGGTCAATCGACGCCCTCAGCTCGGAAGCGTTTTTGTCGATCGACGCGCGGATCTCGGTCAGGTCTTCAAGGCTGGCGATGGCTTTGAGCTGCTCGGTCACCGCGCTCATCCGGCCGGCGCAGCGTTGATCGCGCGCACTGACCGATTCGGCCGTACGCGCCACGATGAGGAGCACCTCCTTGACTTCGCACGCCTTGGCCTGATTGTGACGCGCCGCGTCACGGCCCCAGTCGCACAATTGCTTGCGCGCCATTTCTCCATTGGCGGCAAGTTTCTCTTTGCCGATGGCGGGGCTGAGTTCGGCTTTCAGTTGCGCCAGAGCCTGTTTCAGAATGTCTCCGGTTCCGGGGCAGGCATCCAGGCTGCAATTGCCCATTTCGAGCAAAGCAGAGCCATATATATCGAGGGCCACGGCGAAGGGGTCATGGGGATCGGCTTCTTTTTTCTGGCCGAGTTCAATGGCATTGGAATCGAGGTATCTCTTGAGGGAAATCATTTCAGCCTCGGAAAACTCTCATTGTTGGCTCTCGCGCAGCACGCGACTTCTGGACTATCGGCGAAGTCCGCTGGCTTCATGAGAAGTGTTCGGAAACGCGACAACTCCCCAAGAAGCCGGGGCGGAGATCCCCGCCGAGCTGAGGAAGCGCAAGATATATAGAGACTTAGGCCGCTTTGAGCGGCTTAGTAGATGTCACTCCCACTGCAGAAATCAGTCCGATTTCTCCACCATAGAGCACTGTAGATTACGAAAGTGCGCACCAAAGGTAAGTAAAGAAATCAACGAAAACACTATCGTGATTCTTTGCGGATCGCCGATTCTGTAAATAGACAGATTGTCGCCGAGGTGTGTCTCTTGGACTGGAGCAAACTTCCGAGGATGTCCCACCCATAGTTGAAAGTTGAGCGGCGGTTCAGCCTGATTCTGAAAGAATCGGGTTGCCACACCTTGAAGGGAGAACCGCCGTGAAGAAAGCTTATCGCACCATCCGCACGC